>Ga0307414_10000013_pt1 | contig 310222 bp, 244 predicted proteins | sample DK1Ometagenome_FD_203804 | JGI IMG/M metagenome (GOLD analysis project Ga0307414, IMG submission 203804) | Maize rhizosphere microbial communities from greenhouse at UC Davis, California, United States - DK15-O-3 | ecosystem: Host-associated > Plants > Roots > Rhizosphere > Soil | place: USA... | reverse complement strand
GCAGGGCAGCGGGAGGCACTTCAGGACCGGTTTGCGCACATCGGATTCCAAGGGCGCAAACTGGAATCCAAGCCCGCGCCCCCGGTTTCCGCCAAGGAGTGGCGGGACGTGGCGTCGAAGCTTCCCGCACCCATCCGACCGGCCCTGCCGTGTGCCAGCGATCTGGAGGCCTCCTTCGTCCGCTCGATCGTATCGGAGATGGGCATTGATCCCGAGGGGTATCGTATGCACCCGCTCGTGCGCCGGATCCCGGCATGCCTGCGTGCCTTGAGGGCTGACTCCCTGGAACATGCGGGGTCGATTCTCCATCGGCATCCCGAACTCATTCCGCGCGCCTTGAACGCGCTGCTCATCGGCACGACCGAGTTCTTCCGGGATGCCATCGTGTTCGATGCCCTTCAGGATGCCATCGTGCCATCGCTCTTGGAACGAAAGCGCTACCCGCGCGTGTGGAGCGTGGCCTGTTCGGAAGGGCCGGAACTCTACTCGGTCGCGATGCTCTTCGCGCTTTTCGGGAGTGTGGAGGTCGGGCAGTTTCTCGGTACGGATTGCCGGATCTCCGCCTTGGAAAGGGCACGCCGTGGCGCCTATTCGGCGCTTGCGTACGCTACCGTCCGCGAGCCTTACCGCAGCATGTTCACCCTTGCCGAGGGTGATGGCTTTTCGATTTCACCTGCCCTCCAGGATGCGATCGAGTGGCGGCCCGGTGACATCCTCAGGGACCGGATCGAAGGCACCTGGGACATGATCCTGTGCCGGAATCTTGCGATCTATTTTGATCCCGGGACTGCGGATCGGCTGTGGATGAAACTTTATGACGCCTTGGCCCCCGGAGGCATCCTCGTGGTGGGGAAGGCGGAGAAGCCTCGCCTTGCTGGCTTGCAGAAGATCAGATCCTCCATTTATCAAAAGATCGTCCTCGCATCCGAATGACCGCCTCACCCTCCGGCATCAAACGGGAACTCCCTTCGTTCTGGCTTTCGCTGCTCCCCTGCGTCGCTTTGGTCGCGTTCTTCGCCTACATGCGGCTGGTGGTGTTCCATGACCGGGTCTTCCCGCTTTCGTCCTCGCTGCCGCTGTTGCTCTGCCTCTGGAACCGCGATCTGCGGCTGCTCTACGGCATGGCCTTCGCCATGACGGTCGTCACGCTGCTGAAGGTTTACTGGATACTGCCGGAAGGTACCTACACCCGGCAATACGAGCACGTCACCCTTGCCTCGCAACTCGTCAATATCTGGCTCGTGGCCCTGGTGATCCACGGCTTGCTGGTCGCCCGGGAGAAGAACGAGCGGAAGAACGCGCAGCTCGCCTTGCTCAATGCCGAGCTGGAAGCAAGCAACGAGGAACTCGCCGCCACCAATGAAGAACTGGCCGCGCGCGAGGAGGAGATCTCCCATCAGAACGAGGAACTTCAAAGCCAGGCCGAGGAACTGGAGCAACAATCCGAAGAGCTCCGCCAGCAGGCTGAGGAAATGACGCAGCAGGGCGGGGAGCTCCAGGAGCTGAACCAAGAACTCGTGCGCCGCGAGCAGGGTCTGGAAACCCTCCTGAATTCAGGCCGCTGGATGCGCAGCGACATGACGGAGGCCTTCGTGATGAGCGGGGTCTGCCAAGCGGGAATCCAGATCATGTCCCAGGAAGCGGAAGCCGCCGATGTGGCTGCCGGTGCCAATGGCAAATACGAGGTGTGGGGAGACGCCGGCTTTGGCTTGCAGGGGCGGCTTGAGACGGATCATGGCTTTGCGGAATCCTTTGCCGCGCTTGCGGTGGAAAGCAGCCGCACCGTTTGCATCGAGGACATCGCTTTGCGCGACGATATCAAGCTGCCCATCCCCCGGGCCGGCCGTCCCTTTCGCTCCGCGCTCGCTTCGCCGATTTGGCATGAGGGTCACATCGTCGCTGCGCTCTGCTTCTATAGCTCGATGCCGCGGGAGTGGACCGAGCATGATTTCAGCATCGCCGAATGGCTTGCCTCGCAAGCGGCGCTCGCCCTGCAATCGATCCGCTTCCAGCGCGAGCTGGAGGAGAAGCGCCGCGATGCCGAAGATGCCGCGCGCCAGAAGAGCCGCTTCCTGGCCGCCATCTCCCACGATGTCCGCACGCCCGCGAATGCTATCTCGCTGCTCGCGGAGCTCATCGAGCGCTCGGCTTCCAATCCCGAGCGTGCGGGCGATGTGCCGAAGCTCGCCCAGAGTCTCTGGAGCAACGCCCGCCTGCTCGTCGATCTCGTCAGCGATGTGCTCGACCTCACCCGTCTCGATGCGGGCCATGCGGAACTCCAGATCTCGGACTTCGCGCTTTCCGATCTCATCCGCAGCGAGGTGGAGCAAGCGGCGACGCTCGCGGCATCGAAGAATCTGCCGGTTGTTGCCGATCTGCCGCCGGAGGAGATTCTCCTCTCCACCGATCGCACGAAGCTCTCCCGCATCATCTCTAACCTGCTGGCCAACGCGGTCAAATTCACGGAGTCGGGAGAGATCCGCGTGTCGTGCGCCCGTGCGAGGCATGGCGCGCATATCCGCATCGTGGACAGCGGCTGCGGCATTCCGCCAGATGCCGTGAAGCAGGTATTCGACGAGTTTTTCCAGCTGCGGAATCCGGAGCGGGACCGCGAGAAGGGCACCGGTCTCGGGCTTGCCATCTGCCGCCGCATGGCCTCGGTGCTTGGTGCCACCATTTCGGTGGAGAGTGCCGTCGGGGTTGGGTCCACCTTTACGATTTTCATTCCGGAACGGCTCACCAACGGGTCCGAGGTCGTGGAGGACCCGGCTGACTCGATTCCTTTCGACTCGAGCTTCCTCGTCGGCATGAGGATCCTTTTGGTCGAGGATAACGACGTGGCGCGCGCCGCCGTCTGCCAGTTGCTCGAGGCGGAGGGTGCGGTAATGGCCGCCGCTCCGAACGGCCGCGAAGCCCTGCGCCTCTTGGAGGAAAGCGACCAGGAAGCGATCCTTCTCGATCTGAATTTGCCGGATATGGATGGCAGCGAAATCCTGCAGAAGCTTCAGCTTGCCCGGCCGCCTTCGCTCAAGCGCATCCTCGTCATCACCGGGGATGCGCGCTACGAGAGGGTGGAGCAAGCGAAGATGCTCGGGGCGGATAGCCTCATCGCCAAGCCGGTCAGCCTTGCGAAGATCCGCCAGGCGCTCTTGTGATGAACCCGGGGTAGGGGAGCACCCTTAGCGGGCCGCTGCGCTGCCGAACTCCGACAACAGCGCGCGCAACTCGTCGGGACTCACTGGCTTTGGCACCAGGCGTTGCATGCCGGCCTCCTGGCATTGGCGCTTGGTTTCCTCCTGGTCGTAGCCGCTCAGTGCGATGATCACCGGACCACCGCCGTCGCGCGCTCCGCGGATCTGCCTTGTGGCTTCGAGGCCATCCATGCCCGGCATGGAAAGGTCCATGAAAATGAGGTCGGGCTCCTGCTCATCCGCGGCACGAACCGCTTCTTCCCCGCCATATACGACCCTTACCTCAAGTCCTTCCATCGTCAGGAACATGCCCATGATGTCGGCGGCATTCTTCCCGTCGTCCGCCACCATCACCTTGAGGGTTCTGGTTCCGCCGTTGGCAGCCTGCGGGTCATGGGAGTCAAGATCGGGAGACATGGCCCGCGAATTCTATCAGTTGGCATACTGAAAGATCAAGACTTCATGATCATGCAAATGGCACCGGGGATGCGTGCATTTTGCGACGTAACACGGCCGCTACGGCGAGTCACGATATCGCCGCACTTGTTAGTGTGAACGATCGCGAGGCAGGGCTATCGTGGCGCGGTTTCTGCAAAGATGAAGGTTCCGATGGACGACTCCCTCTTGCCACCGTATTTCCGGCGTTTCAGGCGGCTTTACAGCTGTGAACTCCAGCTCATGAGCTTCCTGTCCGAACTGCAATCGCAGACCGGCAGCCGGCACCTCGCGGAGAAGATCGGAGGTTACATCGCCCTCTGCCGTGAGCGCAGGAATGCACTGGAAGGGCTCGCGATCCATCATCCGGTCTCCGCCGCGGGGGATGAGTGCTGCGAGATGTCGCGGCTGATCCGGAAGCATCGGATGGCCCTTTATGGAGACCGTGCGACGTACCTGCAGAACGATTTCGTCTCCGATATTTGCGAAGCGGTTCATTGCAAACTGATCCAGGATTACAGCTTGGCGCGGAGCTTTGCATCGAAACTGGAGCTCCAGAAGGATGCGGAATGTTTCGATAGCCTCGTCAATCAGCTGATTGGTGAATTTCCCGGCCTGTGGAACCGCTTGGATTCGCAGCCCTTTGAAGCGGTTGCTTGATCCGGCGCGCCCTGTTTGGGTTGCAACGGCTTGGGGGGAAGGGGGTGGTTTAGTCATGGCCGATTTTGCGGAGTTGTAATCGGCTTAGGTTGTTTTGAGAGATCTTGAAACAATCATGAGGAGTTAAGCAATTGGCGTGGTTCATGCGACTTTGGGCCATGTCATGAGTGCGTCCTTGAAACATGGGTTTTCAGGGCGGCGGCCACGGCTTCGGAGCGGGGTTCTGTGGATCGCGGCGGGGATGCTTGCGGTCCTGGCACCGGTGGAGGCTGCACTTCCCGCCTACGGTTTCTTTCCATCGGGGAAGGAAACCGAGCTCTACACCCGCATTCGCGATGATGCCGCGCAACAACGGGTGCAGGTGGTGCTCGACCCGCGCCTCTGCTGGGCAGCGCGGAAGCATGCGGAGGACACGCAACGCCGGAGGTTCTTCGCGCACGTGAATCCGGACGGTGTGAACTCGAACCAACGGGTCATCAACGAAGGTTACCCGCTTCCTTCGAACTACACGCCCTCGCAAAACTATGTCGAGAGCATGGCGGGCTCGGTGGTCGATACTCCTGCGGATGCCGTCAATCTGTGGCGGAATTCCACCGCGCACGCCACCCACGTCTTCGCGAAGAATGACTTCTATCGTGGCCAAGTGGTCATCGGCGTCGGGCAGGCACCGGCTTCGCGCCTTGGCTACGCCACCTATGTCTTCATCTCCGCTCCCGGTCCTGTTGGCCAGACGTGGAGCGCGTCCCGCCCGGTGATGGCTCGCGCGACCGTGGTGATCGATGCTTCCGGAATCATTGCCCTCTCCTCGTTGCAACCGCAGACGATTCTCGAAATATGGAGTTCACCCGCGCTGCAGTCGTGGGCGCTCCAGGAAACACTCGTTGTGGGCCCAAGCGGAACCGCCGATGTCGGGGACAAGACCGGCACGCGCGGATTCTTCCGCATGGGATATTTCCAGCCATAGCAGGGAGCCAGCTTGGCCGGGCGCCAAGCTGGCATCCCACGGGCTAGGATACTTCCCTGGAACAACCCCATTCAAGCAATGCCACGAGGAGACAAGTCCAGCTACACCGAGAAACAGAAGCGGCAAGCCGAACACATCGAAGAAGGCTACGAGGAACGCGGCGTTTCAAAGAAAGAAGCGGAATCCCGGGCCTGGGCCACCGTCAATAAGATGAGCGGCGGCGGCAAAAAGTCCGGCTCAGGCCGCGGCAAGCCGGAGAATAAGGAGCCTGCCCGCAAGGGTGGCCGAAAGGGCGGCAAGGCTCATGCCAAGCACTGACTCCTTCTAAAAACCAAACAAACCATGGATGTGAACACCACGGCCGGTATCACGACCCGCCAGCTCGACCGGGGCGATTGCCGGATCGGCGACTGGGTGAGGGCGAAGGACATTCCCGAGTGGACCAACGAGGGCGGACCCCGCCGCTACACTCCGGGGAGCGTGGTCATTTCGCCTGAAGCCGGTGTGATCGGGGGCGTGGTTCCTGCGGAACATCCCGTGCAATGGCTCTTCTCACCCATGGAACTGGATGGCGAGATCGTTTGGCGGCGGGATCAATGATGTGCGAAACGATCGTTTCTAGGCGGCGCAAATCGCACCCTCGAGGGTGAGGTTTGCACCGTCGCGGGAGCTATGTACGCAGTTTCCCGTCATTATAATCCAGCGCGGTGCCGCCGGGTCGGGGGCAGCGGCTGGAAGTCGCAGCTACACTTTTTCCCGTCCTTACAATCCAACGCGGTGCCGCTGGATCCAGGACCCGGTCCGGCAAGGGAGATGGGCACATCATCCGCTAGGAATGTTCCCATGAAGGAAACGGATGTATCAAAGAAGGACTCCGAAGGGGACTTCGAGCGGGATGCAGGCGGAACCGGAACCACCTTTGGAGCGGCAGGCGGTGCGATCGTAGGAGGGGTGCTTGGATCCCTCGGCGGTCCGGGCGGCACCGTCATTGGCGCTCTCGCCGGGGCTGCGGCGGGCGGTGTCGTTGGCCATGTCATCGGTGCAGGGGGCTGGGCCGACTCCGATGAGAAATACTGGCAAGAGAACCTTCCCAAGCAGCCTTTTTACCAGCAAGGTTTCGATTACGCGGATTATGCGGAAGCCCTCAGGCTTGGCTACCAACGGGTTCCCGAACTGCAGGGCAAGAGCTATGAAGAGAGCGAATCCCGTTTGATCGAGGAATGGGAGCGAGTGAAAGGGTCCTCCCGGCTCACGCCGGAGCAGGCACGGCAGGCAACACGGGCGGCTTGGGAGCACGCGTCGAATCGCGGCTGATCAAAGCGGCGGCCCATCAATCTAACAGAACCCCTTGAACTGGACATGCAATCCCCCTTAGCACGACTCGCTTTCGTTGGTGGCTATGTCCCGCGTCGCTGCGGCATCGCGACCTTCACCCACGATCTCTTTCAATCCATCGCCGCGGCCTCGCCCGGCACCGATTGCTTTGTCGGTGCCGTTACGGATCGCCCCGAGGGCTACGACTACCCGCGCTGCGTCCGCTTTCAGATCGCGGTGGACGATCCCGATTCCTACCGTCGCGCGGCCGAGTTCCTGCATTTCAACAAGGCCGGCATCCTTTGCCTGCAGCACGAGTTCGGCATCTACGGCGGACCCGCGGGTAGCCATGTGCTGACCCTCCTGCGGGAAGCGAGGATGCCGGTGGTCACCACCCTTCACACCGTCCTGAGTAATCCGGACATCGCGCAGCGGAAGGTGATGGATGAAGTGATCCGACGGAGCGACCGGCTGGTGGTGATGGCCCGCCGCGGCGAGGAGATCCTGCGCGAAACGTACGGCGTGGATCCCGGCAGGATCGACATCATCCCGCACGGCATCCCGGACATCGCTTTTGCCGATAGCGCGCCGTTCAAAGAGTCCATCGGGCTTGGCGGAAGGACGGTCCTGCTCACCTTCGGGCTGCTCGGTCCGGGGAAGGGGATCGAGTATGCGATCCAAGCCCTGCCCCGGATCGTGGAGAAGCATCCTGAGGTGACCTATTTGATCCTGGGCGCGACGCATCCACATCTGGTGGCGCGGGAGGGAGAGAAATACCGCAGGAGCCTCGAAGCGCTGGCCGAGGAATGCGGGGTAAGCAACCATTTGGTCTTCGAAGACCGCTTCGTCTCGCTCGATGACTTGAAGTGCTACATCTCCGCTGCCGACATCTACCTCACCCCGTATCCGAACGAGGCGCAGATCACCTCCGGTACCCTCGCGCAAGCCTATGGGGCGGGGAAGGCAATCGTCTCCACCCCATTCTGGCACGCCCAGGAACTCTTGGGCGATGGCAGCGGCGTGCTCGTGGCTTCGCGCGATGCGCAGGCGATCGCGGAGGGAGTCTGCGGGCTTCTTGATGATCCCGCGCGGATGCAGCTCATCCGCCGGAAAGCCTATGAGGCGGGACGCGCCATGATCTGGCCAGCCGTGGCCGAGCGCTATTTGGATTCTTTCCGCAAGGCAAAGGAAACCGCAGAAACCATGAGCAACACCAACACGCCGATTCTGGCCAAACTTCCCCCGCGCCGGCTGGACCACATCATCGGGATGACGGACAGCACCGGCATCTTCCAGCACGCGAGCTATAATGTGCCGAACTACGACGAGGGCTACTGCGTGGATGACAACGCGCGCGCTTTCCTCCTGTGCAGCCTGCTCGACGACGGTTCGAACGAGTTCCCGGCGGAAACGCTGCGGCGTCTCAGCTCGACCTACCTCGCGTTCCTATCCGCCGCGCTGAACCGCGGGAACGGGCGCTTCCGGAATTTCATGAGCCATGGCCGCATCTGGCTGGAGGAATCGGGCAGCGAGGATAGCCACGGGCGCACGCTGTGGGCGACGGGCACCGGTGCGGCGCATTCACGCAATGACGGTCACCGGCTCCTGTGCCGGAATCTTTTCAATGCCGCCCTGCCCGCGGTGAAGGAATTCCCCTCGCCCCGCGCGTGGGTCTTCACGCTCCTGGGATTGCACGAGTACCTGAAGATCTTCCCGAATGATGGACCGGCACTGGAGATGCAGCGGGAGCTGATCCATCGGCTGTTGGCCTTGTGGAAGCGCAACGCCAGCGCCGCTTGGCCGTGGTTCGAATCATCGCTCTCGTACGATAACGCCCGCATTTCCCAAGCCCTCATCGCGAACGGCAACCAGATGGGAGACAGGGAGGCGCTCGAAACCGGGCTGGCATCGCTCAAGTGGCTGGCGGAAGTCCAGACGACCCGGGCGGGACACTTCAGGCCGATCGGCAGCAATGGCTTCTTCGAGAAGGATGGAGTGCGCGCGGACTTCGACCAGCAGCCCGTCGAGGCGCAGGCGATGGTCTCCGCATGCCTGGAGGCATGGCGCGTCACTTCCCGGCAATCATGGAAGCGCGAGGCCCAGCGTGCCTTCAACTGGTTCCTCGGGCACAACGATCTCGGCCTACCGCTTCACGATTCGCGGACCGGCGGATGCTGCGACGGGCTCCACCCGGATCGCGTGAATGCAAACCAAGGGGCGGAGTCGTCCCTTGCATTCTCGCTTTCCCTCGCCGAAATGCATCTTGCGGAAAATGTCCTCTCCCGAAACTTGAAGTGCACTGCATGAGTAAGATCCGCCTCCATCGCCACGAGCTGACGCTCTTGCCCGAAAGCAGCCGCGTCATCATCCGGCCGTTCATCTCTTCAAACCCGCAACGCATCACCACTGTCATCGGGAGAGCCCTCGCGCTCTCCGACGAAGAGGTGAAGCGGGACCTGGAGAGCGTGAAGGCGGAGTTCGACTCGCGGCATTTCGATATCGATTCCCTTCTGATCCAGCATTTCGAGAAAGTCTCCGCCCATGTCTTCACCCAGCGCCCCCTTTCCCGGGAGCGGCAGCTGCTGATCGGCGCGCTATTCTCCGGCGAATACGCCTTGGAATCCGCGGCGCTCTTCAATCCCTCCATCGTTCCACATCCCGATCAGTCCAATGTTCCGGAGGGCGGGCTGCGCTTCATCATCAGCCTTCGCGCCACGGGGGAGGGGCACATTTCGTCCATCGAGTTCCGCAGCGGCATGATCCTGGCAGACGGGAGCATCCAGCTCGATCCGGTCTCCCGTTTCGTTACCTTGCCCGAGATCGTGCCGAATCCCAGCTATCGGAAAGACAGCTTCATCACGAAGTTGAACGAGATGGGATTCGAGAACGAGTGGGCGCACCAGGCGATGGAACCGCTCGGGGAAGACTTCAGCCGCAGCGATCTCCAGCGGAGCGTGCGCGAGATGCGGAACCACCGGCGGAATGGCTCGCGCGATATGATGCGGACCTTGGAGTGCCTCCAGTGGCTGGCGGATTCGAACTACGAGCTGCGGTTTTCCGAAAAGCTGGCGATCAGCGAACGGATCATCTTCCCGGTTTCCGCGAACGAGAGCAATGGCATCGAGGACGCGCGGTTCGTGCGCTTCACCGAGGACGACGGGTCGGTGATGTACTACGCCACCTATACCGCCTACAATGGCCGGGCGATCCTCCCGCAGCTCATCGAGACGCCGGACTTCCTGCGCTTCCGCGTGCTCACGCTGAATGGCTCCGCGGTCCAGAACAAGGGCATGGCCCTCTTTCCCCGGCGAATCGGCGGAAGCTACGCGATGCTCTCCCGCCAGGATGACGAGAATCTCTTCATCATGTTCGCCCAGGAGCCCCACCACTGGAGTGATCCGCAGATCCTGCTGCGGCCGGCGGAAATGTGGGAAAGCGTAAAGATCGGGAACTGCGGCTCGCCCATCGAGACAGAGGCAGGCTGGCTGGTCATCACCCATGGTGTCGGACCCATGCGGAAATACTGCATCGGTGCCGCGCTGCTCGATCTGGAAGACCCCACGCAAGTGATCGGCCGCCTACCCTATCCGCTGCTCTCTCCGGAGGGCAACGAGCGCGAGGGCTACGTGCCGAATGTCGTCTATAGCTGCGGCGCCATCGTCCACGGCCGCCGCCTCATCCTCCCCTACGCGATGAGCGACAAGGCCTCCGCCATCATGACCGTCTCCCTGGATGAGATTCTGGACGCTTTGAAGTCAAAGTAGCGGCTCAGTCCCCATGTCCATTCTCCTCAATTCCCGCATCGTCCCTTTCGCGCTTCATTCCTGTGTCGAGGAACTCGTGCGAAAGCACTACCATCAACCGCTTGAAATCGAGTGGCAGGAGGACGAAAGCAAAAGCGTCCTGCTTCGCCTTCCCCCGGGACTCGTCGGAGCGATGGCCGGGGAGTGGGATCCCCTTGGAAATCCGGCACCCGAAACCGACACGGCACCACTTATGGCGCCGTCCCTTGAGCGGGAAATCCTCGAGTGCGTCGATCGGATGGTAAGTGTAAAAGGGCCTCACGAGGCTTGAGGAGACAGGGGGTGCCGTCGAGGGTAGCGGTCTCGCGCATGCCACGGGTGGAGTCGTGGAGCGAAGTCGGGGAGGTGGGAAGGTTCACAAAAATTGGTCATACGGACCTACGTAATTCCCCGCCGAACCGTTAGGGGCAGGTTTGTTGATTTTTGTGAAAAATTCGGGACTATAGCACCGAAACCGGACCGGAATATAAAATTTGCTTTATATTTCAAACTGACCTTGAGAGAGTTCCGGTGCTGTCCCTTACATGAACACCACACCCAGCCGCCTCTGGGTGGTTGCTGCGGGAATCACGTTGCTTGCATCGTGCGGCCCTCAGCTTGCCACCACTACGGTACCGATGGCCTCCCGGGCCTCGGTTTCAAGCTCGGACGGATCCCTTGCGGGAACCCTCCACGCTCAAGTCAACGATTTCCGCACCGCCAGCGGCCGCAAGGCCCTGAGCCGCCATGCGGGTCTCGATCGCATGGCCCAGCAACACTGTGAATTCATGCGCGCCAATCGCGGGAAATTCGGCAAATCGAACCTGACTCACTACGGGTTCGAGGAGCGCGCCCTCGCGGCCCAGCGCATGATGAGCATGAGCAATGTGGGCGAAAACATCGGCACCTGCTCCGGCACGGGCAAAAGCTCGGCCTCGGTGCTGGTGAACGCTTGGAAGAACTCTTCCGGCCACATGAAGAACATGAAGGGCGATTGGAGTGCCACCGGAATCGGCGCGGTTGTCGATTCGGATGGTACGGTTTTCGCCACGCAGATCTTCGCGACGGAGAATCACTCCCATATGGCATTGACCAATCGCATGCGGCAGTTCTGATGGCTGCATGCCCGACGATTCCCTGGAATCCGCTCTCCGCGCCCGCGGCCTGAAAGAGGTCGCAGGCGTGGATGAGGCGGGGAGGGGACCCCTCGCGGGACCGGTGGCCGTCGCTGCCGTGATCCTGCCGCACGGTTGGCGTTGCGAGGGTTTGGATGATTCCAAGAAGCTGACGCCCGCGAGGCGGGAACGGCTCTACGAGGCGATTACCAGCGATGTCTCGGTGATCTGGTCCCTCTCCTATGCGGAGATCGAGGAGATCGAGCGTATCAATATCTTACGGGCGACCCACGCGGCGATGGCGCGTGCGGTGCAGGGGCTGAAGGCGGCGGTGGACCATTGCCTGATCGATGGTCTGCGCGTGCCGAATTTCCCCTATGCGCACGATGGCGTGGTGGGGGGGGATGGGATTTCGCTTTCGATCGCCGCAGCGAGCATCATCGCGAAGGTCTCACGGGACCGGCTGATGACGGCACTGGCGGAGGAATTCCCGGAATACGGCTTTGAGCGGCACATGGGGTATGGTACGCCGGAGCATCTCGAAGCGCTTCGACTCCATGGGCCTTGCCGCATTCATCGCCGCACGTTTCAACCGGTCGCTCAACTCACCCTGCAGCTTGACGACTGCTGAGGGCTCCGGAATCGGGCCGGCGGCGATCGGGGTGCTGGGAGAGAAGATCGCGCGGGCCTGGCTCACGGCGAGCGGCGCGAAGGTGATCTACCGGAACTTCCGGGCCCCGCGCGGCGGGGAAGTGGACATCGTGGCGCGGCACGGAAAGCTGCTGCTTTTCACGGAAGTGAAGACGCGGCGGTCTGGCGGCATTGGACGGCCGCTGGATGCGGTGGACCGGGAGAAAGAGCGGTTGATCGAGCGCGGGGCGAATGAATGGCTGCGGCTGCTCGGAACACGGGAGATCCCATGGAGGTTTGACGTGATCGAGGTGATCCTGACGGATGGGGAGAAGCCGGTGGTCAGGCGGGTGGAGAATGCTTTTTGAAAGGCGGATGGCAGATGGCGATCTCTGCCTCGCGCGGCCTTCGCTTTTCCCCCGGCGGCATTTCCGGTTGAGCGGGGTCGTTCGAGGGGCTATTTCCCTCTGCATGGCAAGCGGCTTCAAGGAATGGCAGGTGGTGTGCGATGCTCTGGCGAGCGGCCGGCAATCGATCATCCTGCGGAAAGGTGGAATCCATGAAGGCCGTGCGGGCTTCTCCTTCGCGCAGGAGTCCTTTTTCCTTTTCCCGACCCGCTTCCACAATCAGGACCAATTCGTCCGCGAAGGGGAAGTGTTCCCGCTTCCGGAATGGACTGTGGGCGAGACGGTGCGCATCACCCACTACTGCGAAGCCCTGTGGGCGAAAACGCTCACGGATTGGGACAAGGTCGCCGCGCTGGAACCTTATCACATCTGGACGGAGGAGACGATCCGCCAGCGCTTTGATTGGGAAGGGAAGGGGATGGCGAGCGGCAGCATCCACGTGGCGCTGGTGAGGGTGGAGGAGCTGGCCCAGCCATGGGAGTTTCCCTACGAGGCGAAGTACGGTGGATGTCGTAGCTGGGTGACCCTTCCCGAGCCTCCGCACGGCACGCGTGCCGGGGCGGTGCCAGTGACGGGGGATGACAACTTTTCCACGCTTTTCGCGAAGCTGGAGGAGATCCTGGGGGACTAAGGCGGAGAAGGAGCGGAAGACGGCGTATACGGCAGGCCATCGGGATCTGTCATTTTCTTCCTTTTCGGCCGGGTCAGGAAGAACAGTGCGACCCCCAGGAGCGAGACGGCGAAGACACCGCCGGTGATCGTTCCCAGCACCATGTCCCGCGCGTCTTTTCCGGGGATGAAGCCGAGTTTGTGGAAGCGGGTGAAGGCGGAGGCTTCGAACTGCTTCGCATCATCGGTATGGCGGGTGACGCTACCGGTGACCGTGGAAACATACACGCGCGTGCCCTTGCCATCGGGGGAGTCGAATCGATGCACGGGCAGGATCCGGAAGATGTTGATGTATTCGTCGTTGAAGTCCTGCAGATAGCCGGTCTTCGTGACCTGTGCGCCGCCGAGAAAGTTGGAAGCGATCTCGGCAGCGTAGGTTTCCTCAAGGCCCGGGTCGGCCTTGCCATCGGTGGCGTCCACATAGCGGGGTGTCCGCTCGCCGGGGAAGAAGAGTTGGTAACAGGGCTGGCTCTTGATGGTGCGTATATTTGCCGCCATTGCAGGACCGGTGCCGCCGGAAGCGGCGACCGCGTCCGCCAGGGAAATGCGGACGGCCTCCGCCTCCAAGCCTCCCCCCGAGGGACGGGCAGGAGGCGGGGCTTGCTGGCTGCGGGTCATTACGATGTGCAGGAGCCCGCTGCCCGTGGACATGAGCAAGGTGATGCTGAAGGCGAGGCCAAGCCAACGGTGAGCTTTGCGGATCCAGGATTTCATGGGGATGGCTGGGCTTGGTGAGCCCGGATTGATGGTGACTTGGGTGTGGCGGGATGGGGTGGACGTGAAGATGCCAGGCTCGAGCCTGGCAAGCCCGGGAGAACTACCACTTCACTTCGATGCCGGTGAAGACACCGCGGCCATCGCCGGGCAGGAACTGCGCCTTGTCGGTGCGCCCTGCATTTTCAATGACACCGGTGGTGGCGGCATAGCGTTCGTCGGTGAGGTTCTTGCCTTCGATGAACCATGAGATGCCTTCTTCCACGCGGCGGCCGAGCTTGAAGCCGAGCAGCGCATAACGATCGGCGGAGAAGGTATTGGCATGGTCAATGAAAGCTTCCGACGGAACCCATTCGAAAGTAGGGCCGGCATACCAGCCGTCTTCGTTCTCCCACATCAGCTCGCCGCGGATAAGATGCTCCGGCAGACCCGCGATGTGGTTGTCACCGTAGACTGGATCGTCAGCGAAGCGGTAGTTCCCATAGGTCCATGCACCACGGAAGACGAGGCGATGGGCCGGATTCTCGTCCCACGCACAGCCTAACAGATCGATCTCACCCGCAAGTTCCACACCTTGGTGGATGGTGCTGTTTGCATTGATCGTGCCGGTGGCGCCGTTGCCTGGAGGAATCTGGATGGTGAGCAACTCATCATCGATCTCGGCGTGGTAGATCGAAGCATCCCAGCGGGCGAAGCCGTGGGTGCCGCGGGTGCCGATCTCATAGGTGGTGGCTTCTTGCGCCCGATTCGCGACGACGGCGGTGCCGGATTCACTGAAGGACGGCGGCTCGTAGCTTCCGCTGACGTTCGCGTATACCTGCACGCTCTTTTCTTCATTCGCGTCCCAGCGCAGGCCGATCTTCGGCGAAAAGTCATCGTAGGTGCGATCGTAGCTGCTATTGGACGGAGTGGGGCCGAAGACGCGGCGGGTTTCACGTTCATTTCGCGAAGCCGCAGCACCGAGGATCCCGGTGAAACCGGCACCGAGTTCCAGCTGGCTTTCGACGAAGGCTTCGAGATTGGTCGCGGTTTGATCGTTCTTCTGAACCAGATTACCGCGGCGACCTCCGACGTTTACGTAGTTCGCGGCATCCGTTTCCCCGCGGAGGAAGAGCACCCCGGCGCGGAGGCGCTGCTCGCGGCCGAAGAGCTCGTCGGTATTCGTGAAGGTCACACCGAGAAGCCCATCGTTCGACTTCTGATCGACGACTTGGAAAATCGGGTGATCGAGGTCCTTGTAGGTCCAGGCGCCGATGAAATCGAGCGAGCTGTTTCCATTGGTCACCGTGGTCTTGCTGGCGACGCGGAAGAGCTCGAAGTCGCGCTTCTGATCGAGCGTGATATTGCCCGAAGCGGCTTGGCGGGGATCGAGTTCGAGCTCCGCCTTCGTCAAGTTGCCAGGCAGTTCCGAATCCGTGACGACGGAGGTGAGATAGACACGGGTCTCTATATTGTCCGCGATTTGCCAGCCGAAGTTCGTGAAGAGCCGCTGACCGCTTTGGCGCGCGTGCTCGCGGAAACCTTCCTGGGATGCTTGGGAAAGGCTGAAGTAGAGATCGGCGGAGCCCTCGCTGAAGCCACCCGCGATCCGGCTGCGCAGGTAGCTGAAGGACCCTGCCTCCAGGCGAGCGGAGAAGCCGGGATCGGTCAGGCCGGTGCGCGAGATGTAGTCGATGGCACCGCCGAGCGTGGAGGAGCCGTAGGCCAGTGCATTCGCCCCGCGCCAGACATTGATGTACGATGCGGATAGTGGATCGAGCGCCTGGAAGTCGAAGCCGCCATCGGCGAGATTGAGCGGCACGCCATCCTGCAGCACGCGGAGGCCCCGGCCGTGGAAGGTGCGCTGGAGGCCAGAGCCGCGGATGGAAAGGCGTGCTTCATCCGAGCCGAAGCGGGGCTGGGCGAAGACCCCCGCGGAAAGCGCGAAGGTGTCCGCCACGGTGCTGGCCCGGCCGGTGAGGAAGCGCTCGGAATCGATGACTTCGACGCCACCTGGCGTTTTTTCCAGATCCGCACGGCTGTCTTTGACCGTGGGGACGGTGAGGGAAGGGGATTCCTTCTCCCGGGGCGCGCTCGCCTCGACGACCATGGCGTCGAGTTCCTGGGTGGTTTCCGCGAAGGCGGCGTGGGCGAGAATGCCGCTGAGGGCGGCGGTGGTGAGACGATGGAAAGATTGCATGGATGGTCAGGGGCATCGCGAAGTGGCGATGCGGGAAAAATTATGAAGAGGAAGGATCCCCCGCCGGTTGGGCGTGAGTCGCCCCGACGGAATGCTGATGGTTGCGGTGATGAGGCCGCAGGGCCGTGCATGGAGAACGAGTGCGGACATTCTTGTCCGCAGCGGGCGCAATTGGCCCTGGCTGCCCTCAATGAACGGACGCCGACGGGGCGTGCATCAGGCGATGCTTCGCGGAGGCGGCAGGGGCGGGGATGCGCCTGAGGTTTCAACGGGCATCAGGAAGCCCGGAAACGAAGGAGACGAAAAATCGGTGAAGCGCGGAGGCTTCAGGAAGACGATCTCCGAGGGAAGGAAGTCCTGCAGCAGCTTGCCGGAGGGGGCCGTCGGCAGGGGGAGATCCTTCTTCTCCTGGGCCGGATCGGCCTTTTTCGCCTCGGCGATCTTGCAGCAGAGTTCGCAGGGCTTTTCCCCGCTGAAGGTGTCCTTCGCCGCTTGGAGCAGGCCGTCATCCTTCGAGTAGCTGACGAGCATCCCGGCCCATGCATAGGCCTGCATGAGCGAGTAAGGTCCGCCCGCGAGGTGCAGGCAGCCGAGCGAAACCAAAAGGATCTGGAATAGCTTCTTCAGGGCGAGTGACCGAGTTTGAAGCGCAAGGATGAAGGACGGTTACGGAGCTGCCGCGCCTGCTTCAAGGGAAATCCGATGGATGCCGCAGGACATCGGGCGATCAGAAAATCAATCCCTCCGTGAAATCCGTGGAAGAAAGATCGGGGGAATCGCCTCCGTAGAAAGAAGAAGAACGTGAGCCGTTATCCCCCCCGGAACTCCGACTCACGTTCTTTCTGGTTTTAGCGAACTTACTGGTTGTCTGTCGGCTGAAGTCCCCCCGGAATTCAGGATCGAACATGGTGACAAGCCGCTTGGTTCGGCTGTTACCGTTCGCGTGCAGTGCACGCAAACGGTCCAGCGAAAATGCCTGCGAGAATGGCTTTGGCGAGGACTAAATCGCCTGAAAAACGCGAAAGTTTTTCGCATTTATCCACATTATTTAAGGTCTGTTGTTTGAAACTTGGATTCACCCGTCCTTCTTGCCGATCAGGTCCTCGATGCTGTCCTGAAGCCGGTGCAAAAGCCCCTCATCTGCCACTTTTTCGCCTTCCCGTGTCGTCACATAGAAGGTGTCCATCGCGGCGCCCTTTTCGGTGGAGATGCGGGCGTTGGCGGTATTGAGACCGTGGGTATTGATGGCGTGGAAGAGGTCGTGCAGGAGACCGATGCGGTCGACGGCCTGGATCTCGATGGCGGTGCAGCTCGGATGGAGGTCGTTCGAAACGTAGGCCCGGACGGGGAACGCCATGCCGTGATCGTCCTTCGGCCGCAGGAGGTTCGGGCGGCGGCGGAAATAACGGGCGTGCTCGTATTTCTCCAGCAGACCCACCTCGCGCAGGGTTGATGTGAGGCGCTTGCGCAGGGCAAGGTCCGAGACCGGCTCGAAGTTCGTGGTGCAGACGCGGAAGATATCCAGCACCACGCCATCGCTGCGGGTGAAGAAGTCGGCGGAGAGGATGTTCAGCTCCTCGGAAGCGAGGGCGCAGCAGATTTTTTCCAGCAGCAGAGGACGGTCGTGGGTGGCGATGACCACTTCCGTGTAACCCTTTTCCGGCATGTCGATCCACTGGAGCGAGCAGTCGAAGATATCTTCGTCGCGCTTTGGTTCGAGGCGCAGCACGGCCTTCACGTGAGCGGCGACGGAGGCGGCATCTCGGAAGCGGAAGTAGGAATCCGGCATCCGCCGGAAGTGTTCCTCCACGGCGGCGTCTTCCTCGTCCTTGAGCTGGGCTTTCACCTGTTCCTTCAGGTTCTTCTTTTCAGCGCGGATGGAGGCGGCGTAGCGCTCTTTGCCTTCCTTGAGGAATCTGCGGGTGCTGGAGTGGAGCTGGAGCATCAGGGTTTCCTTCCAGCTGGACCAAGTCTCGGTGTTGGTGCCGTTCGAATCGGCGTAGCTGAAGAGCAGCAGCAGATCGAGGCGTGCCCTTGTTTTCACGATGCGGGCGAACTCGGCCACCACGTCCGGATCCTCGATATTCCGCGTGGTGGCGAAGCGCCAGAATGTCAGGTGATGGTCCACCAGGAACATGATCAGGGCGCGCCGCGGACCGTGGACCTGCAGGCGGTTGCAGAGCCGGGAGGCGAGCATCGCGGAGCCGTCGATGTGCTCGCGCACGTTTTCGGCGCGGCCCGTATCGTGAAGGATCAGGGCAAGATAGAGAGCGTAGGGATCCTCCGCCTCGTGGAAGAGGCGGCGGTAGATTTCCTTCTTCGGGTTATCGCTGCCTACCAGCGCGTCGAGTTCTTCGATGCAGCGGAGCGTGTGTTCATCCGCGGTATAGCGGTGGAAGAACTCGTGCTGCACCAGGCAATCGAGCGCGCCAAACTCCGGGAGATAGCGGCCGAGGAAGCCGACGCGGTGCATCTGGCGGAGCGTGCGTGCGACATCGCCCTTCCGCTCCAGGATCGCTTGGAAGGTTTCGCGGTTCGCCTTCGAGTAGCGGAAAGGCCGGTCGATGTCCTCCCGGTGCGCCTTGATCAAGCGGCGCATCGCGGGGCTGAGCCGGAGCCCGCGGAGCTGGTTATGCTGGAACATCCGCATCATGCGGCCGGGATCCTCGTCGAAGATCTCGTTGTTCAGCGGGTAAATGCGTCCTTCCCGGGCGACGAAACCATCGAATTCCTCGCGCTTCTTCGTGCGCAGCATGAGGAAGGATTTCAGGCCGGTGTCCGCCATTTCCTCCTGCTCGATCTCGAAGGCTTCCATCAGCGAATTCGTGTGCTGATAGAGGCTGCGGGTATGCCGGTAGTAGTCCCGCATGAAGGACTCCGTGGCGCGCAGGATGCTGCGGTGGGGGTAGCGGAAATTCGTCGCGACCACGCCCTGCAGGCGCAGTGTGAGCTGATCGCTGCCGCGGCCCGCCTGATAGTGGAGCTCGTTGCGGACGCGATTGAGAAAATCGTAGGCGGCCTCGATCTTGCGATGCGCGGTGGCGGTGAGGAGTTTGTCGTCCACCAGCTTCCGCAGGTCCGTGCTGCCGCGCTTCACCCGGGCGACCCAGCGGATATTGTGGTAATCCCGCATGCCGCCGCAGCCTTCCTTCACATTCGGCTCCTGGAGGAAGACGGTCTTGGAGAACTTCTGGTGCCGCGTGCGCAGGTCCTGGCGGCGGAGTTCGAAAAAGGCAGCTTGCCCCTTCATTAGGCAGTCCTTGTCGAAACGGGCCTGGAATTCGGCGAAAAGCTTCTTGTCCCCCGCGATCATCCGCGCGTCGATCAGAGCGGTCTTGTTCTGCTGATCCGCCTTCGCTTGGTCCACGCACTCGGCGATCGAGCGGCAGGCATGGCCGACCTTGAACCCGACGTCCCACATCAGGTAGAGGATTTCCTGTACGAGTGCGGAGAGGTCCTCCGGCAGCTTGTTCGAAGCGCGGGGTAGCAGGAAAAGCAGATCGATGTCCGAGCCGGGATTGAGCGTGCCGCGCCCGTAGCCGCCCAGCGCGACGAGAGCGAGGACCGGAGCTTCCTTCCGCTTTGAAAGCGCGAGGTCGAAGAGTGAGCGCAGCACGACGTCCAACAGTTCCGCGCGGGCATTTGCGATTTCCAGTCCGCCCGCCCCGGCACCGTGACGCAGCCTGATGCGGTGCTCCTCGATTTTCAGGAAGCGGCGGTAGAGGGCGATCCGTTCGGCGGGCGAAAGGTGGCCCTGGACAGCGGGCTTGAGCGCTGTCTTCGCGTGGGCCTGGAGGGTTTTCAAATGGGCGGACATCCGGTGCGTGCAGGGTGCGCGGATTTCCGCTCCGGTCAAGGCGGGGAACTACGGCTTGTCAAAGCTTGTGAATAAGCTGTGGGCAAACTTCCAACAACTCCGGCAAGGCGCTGGGAATCAGATGTCACTGTCCCAGGGGCGGCGTGAAGGACCGTCCGTAGCCGCTATCGGGGAAGGTGAGGGGAGCCGTATCCGTCCCCGTGGGAATGAATTGTGCGGAGGAGCCGCCCCCGACGGGAGTGGAGTCAATATTGAGGCGCATGAAGCGCCGGACACCGCCGGAATTCAGGCGAACGACGAGAGTCGTGGGATCGTCCGTGACCACGGTGCTGCCGGTGCCGGTGGTTCCCGCAGGGAGCCAAGTGCTGAGGTTCGGCCCGGCTTGGACGTGATAGATCAGGCCATCTGCCGTGGCAGCGGCGTTCTTGGTGAAGGTCCAGGTAAGGCCGCTCGGACCATTGACCGGAACGGGCAGGGTGCTCGATACATTCGGGTTCAGGCCGAGCATGAACTCGATGACGTTCGCGATCTTGTCCGAATCGTCATCGCCCTCCGGGCCCCCTTCCAAGGCGTTGGTGGCCGCCCATTGTGAATAATTCGTGGGGGGAGGGACGACTTGCAGGAATTCGTAGCCATCGACGCCGGCCCGATTGTTGAAGATCGTGGTTTTCTGGGCGGCGGTGAGGTACTGGTCGGTGGGACCAGGACTGCTCATCAGGTTGTTCTCGCTATCCGGGAGGTGATCGAGGCCCAGATTGTGCCCGATTTCGTGGGCGAGAACCGAGGCGATCACGTCCAGGCCTTGTTCGCCGAAGCCCGCGAGCTCCGCACCGATGTGCATCGCAATGCCATTGCCGTCCAGGGCGGCGTAGCCATTGGCAAAGGTGTCGTCGAGGTGCGGGAAGAAGGGCACGATCTCGACAAAGAACATGTTGATCACGATCGCGTTGGCGTTCTTCGGGGGAACGCCGGCGTTGTTCACAATCAAACCCAGATCGCCGGAGGGCCGGGGATTCACGCTGTAGTCGCCGTCGCCGTCGTAGGCGAAGTCGCTGGTGTAGTCGTTGAAAGCCAGCCAATCGATCCGTACACCAAGCTGCGCCCAGATGCGATTGACCTGGTCGAGGATGTAAGCGGATTCCTCGGGCGTTCCCAAGGTGGTGGCAGGGATGCCTTGGTCGTTCTTCACCCGGATGGGCTGGATCTGGACGTGGTGGGTGATAGTCGCCGGGGGATCGACGACCACCTCTGCGTCGAGAGGGGAGAAAAGAACGAGGAAACCACCCAACCAGAGGAGAATGATTGGATTCGAGTGATTCAGTTTCCTGTTACTAGCTGATGGGTGATGACTTACAAGCATTCGCGTCGGAAAAAACAAGCGACGGGGGTTTCCGAGGGATTTGCCGGATTTCTCGGCGATGGACAAGGACGGGGATGGAGGTCACAAGCGACGGCATGAAGAAGACCTTCCCGCTTGCCGTCCCGGACCAGAAGCCCGAGCGAGTGCTTGAATCGATCAAGCACGAGCTTCGCAAATACCTGAAGCGCGAGAAGCGGAAGCCGCTGCCGGAGGGCGTGGACTTCTGGGACTTCGACTGCAAGGTGGGGCAGGGGGAATCGGCGCCGGAGACCAAGCATCCCGGAGATGTGGAGAAAGCGATCGAGGAAGCCTCGAAGAGCGGCTGCGCGAACGTTTACGTCGAGATCATCGCCAAGCCCGGGCAGCGCACGAAGAAGGAAGGGTGATGCCCATGGACCGAGGGATCGATGAAGTCGCACAAGTCGCGATTCAGGCGTGTTTCTCAAAAACGGGTTCGTTTTCATGCAGCGCAGCCAAACTCCGGGCCGACGTAGTTCAGCGCCGCGGCGGCGCATTGACGATTTGAATCCAAGGTCCCCGGTTTTCATCCCGACCCGCGATCCGGGTTGACTTGGCGAGCTTAACCTAACACTCTCCGCGCCGTTCCATGATTTCCCGATCCAGCGTCATTTCCATGCATTCCTCGTACCGTGAGTACGCGGGGCTGGAACTTGCCGCGTGGCATCTCACCGGTGACGTCCGCCCGGTCTTTGCAATTCGCAAAGGCGGCACCGCGCGGCGGGATGAAATCGAGATGGGATAATACCGGATTCCAGAACCTTTTTCGCCCCGTCCGCCTCACCGGTGGACGGGGCTTTTTTTGTGCCCCAAGCCATGAACGCGAAGCCCCACGACACGACCCTGCTGCAGGACCTCAAGGCACTGCCCGCGCAGTATTGGATCCTTTTCAGCGGCACCTTGGTGAACCGCTTCGGGCACTTCGTACTTCCGTTTCTGGCGATCTATCTGCGGCAGGAGGGATTCGACGTGAAGGTGACCAGCCTGACGATGGGTGCCTACGGAGCGGGCGCGCTGCTTGCCGGTGTGATCGGCGGCTATATGGCGGACCGGATCGGGCGGAAGAACACGATGCTCTTCTCGTGCGGCGGGGCGGCGGCATTCATGATGCTGCTCTCGCAGGCGCACAGCGTGCCGTCGCTGGTGTTCGCCACCTTCATGACCGGCCTGCTGGCGGCGATGTATGGCCCGGCGGCGGGTGCGCTGATCGCGGATCTGATCCCGCCGGAGCTCCGGGTGCGGGCCTTCTCCTGCCAACGGCTGGCGATCAACTTCGGCTTTGCGGCGGGGATGGCGACGGCGGGGTTCATGGCAAAGAAATCGTTCTTCGCGCTCTTTGTGGCGGACGCGGCGACGACGCTGATCCTCGGGCTCACGGTGCTCTTCGGGCTGAAGGCGCGGCCCTTGATCGCGCGGGAAAACAACGGCTGGGGACACGCCCTGCAACACATGCGCGGGAACGTGCCCTTTCAACTGGCCATCGTTTCATCGCTGCTGATCGGCGTGGTGTTCTGGCAGATGAGCAGCAGCTACGGCTTGCAGGCGACGGAGGGCGCGGGGCTCGACGAGCGTGCGTACGGACTGCTGATGGCGCTGAATGGGATCCTCATCGTGTTTCTGGAGCTGCCTTTGACGAGCTACACGAAGAAGGTGCCGCCGGTGCTCGCGATGGCGGTAGGCTACACGATCATCGGGATCGGGATGGGCATGAACGCGCTGGGTGCTTCCTTGCCGCTGCTGGTGATGAGCATGATCGTTTTCACCGCGGGTGAGATGATCGCGCTGCCGGTGAACAGCGGCTACATGGCAGCACTGGCACCGGATGAAATGCGCGGAAGATACCAAGGCGTGATGTCCATTTCGTGGAGCACCGCGACGATGCTCGGGCCCTCGGTGGGGATTACCCTCTATCAGGCAAATCCCGCGATGCTATGGGTCGCCACCCTGGTGATTTCACTGGTGGCGGCGGGCTTGATGCTGGTTAGCCGGAGGTGGTCGCTTGCGAAGTAGCGCGACTTTGTAAGTCGCGAGGGGGAAGGTGTGGGGCTGACGTGAGATCGCCGATGTTGTCCGGTGAGGGCGAACGTCCACGACGCGACTTGCAAAGTCGCGCTCCTTCAATTCCCGACCTTCAGGGGGGCTGCGGCGGCGAGTTCCTCGGGGACGTCGGCAGGGGAGGTGTCGAATTCGAGGCCGCGAAGCCAATCCTTGGTGCGGTCAAGTTGAATGGCGGCTCCATCAATCTCGTGGGAGAGGGCTCCGGCATCGCGGCTGGCGAGGTGATCGGCGCGGAAGAGTTTCACGAGTTCGGCGATGCGCTCTTGTTCGGAAGCGGTGAGAGCACGGCTTTCTTCGGCACCTTGCCGCTTCTCAAGGCGGGACTTCAAGGAACCAAGGCGCGACTGGATGGAGTCCGCGAGGCCCGGCTTGCTGCCGGGCGCGATGGCCGCGAGTTCCTTCTCCATCGTGGCGATCTTCTGTTCCAGTTCCGCAGGGTCTTCCGTCTCGATAAAACGGTCCAGCATTTCACCGGTGTGGAGCAGGCGCAGGTAGGTCCAGGCGAGATTGGAGAGGCGTTCGGTGCGCTGGCGGACGATTTCGGCATTCAGGCGCGGGTCGCGTTTGAACTCATCCTGAAGCCCGCCGATTTCCGCGGCGAGACGGTCGTAGCGTTCGCGGGTCGAACTACGGAGCGCATCGTAGATCTGCCGGCGCTGGTAGAGAAAGTTGCGCAGCTTCGCGCCGTCGTCGCCCTGCTTCCGCTTCGCGAGCCAGTTCTTGAAGAGACGGGAATCCGGGAGGTAGATCCAGCCGAGGGCATAGGCTGCCGCCCCGGCGACGATGCCGATGCCGCTGAGCGTCGCCAGCCCGGCACCGAGCGTCAGCAGCCCGAGCCACGCGTGGTGCGGGCTTTTGGCAAAGGCCTTCAGTTTCTCGACGCCGGTCATGGGAGGGAAGTGATTAGTGAAAAGTGAAAAGTGAAAAGTGGAAAGGCAGTTGAATGAGACGCCCCTCGGCATTCTTCATTTTACACTCTTCATTTTTCATTTCCTCACTCCACGGTGAACCACTGCACTTCCACGCGGCGGTTCAGATCGGAATTCTTGCCCGCGGGTTCTTCCCAGCCGCGGCCGACGACTTCGAGGCGGTCGGGAGTGATGGCGGGATACTTTTCGATGAGGCGCTTCTTCACTTCCTCGGCGCGCTGGTTGGAGAGTTCCATGGCCTTGAGCGCCATCTTGCGGAGGAAGGCTTCGCCCTGCTTGCGGAAGGTCTCCTTCTGCATGTCATCCACGTGCCCGCGGAGCAGGATCATCGAGCCGGGCGAGACGCCGAGCAGGTGATTCACGTTCGCGAGGAACTCGTGGTTCTCCTTCTTGTTCATGTCGAGGTCCGCGCTGTTCGGCAGGAAGTAGAAACGGATGTCGCGGGTGAGCAGCGGGTCCTGCTCGATCGGGGCCTGGTCGGTGGTCTTGATCGGCTTGATGGAGGCGACCTGGGAAGAAAGCGTGCCTGCCTTCTCGATGGCTTCGAGCGCCTTGGTATCGGCGAAGAACGAAGCGGCGACCGGCGAGGGCTGGAGCTCGGAGCCGTAGGCGAGGTTCGCCGTCTGGAAGACGGAGGCAAAGGAACCGGCCGCATCGATCGCGCCGCGGAAGAACGCGAGGTTCTCCGGGAGATTCGAAAGGTGCACCTTCGAGAGTTCCTCGCGCGCGTCCTCAACGGTCCATTCGTATTGCTTGAAGGCGTTCGCGATCGCCTGCAGATGCGGTTCCGGAGTGGCGCGGATGCGGTCGTTGAAGGTGAGCATGCCTTCCACGATCTTTTGCACGATTTCCGGCTTGGCCTGCGCGAAGCCCTTGTTGAAGACGAGGATGTCCGCGATCACGAGCAGATTGCGGTTATCGACGAGCTGGCGGGCATCGCCGCCGGACTCTTCCACGATCTCCGTGGTCTTCGGGGCCCAGGTCACGCAGCCATCGAGCTGATGCCCGCCGGCCTTCAGGTCGGCTAGGAAGGCGTCGCCGGCGTCGAAGGCATCCTCCAGGAAGACAAGGTTCACGGCTTCCGGGTCACGCGGGAGTTCGGGGCCATCGAGCCGCTTCACCGGCAGGCCCGCTTCCTGCGCGAGGTAGCGGATGAAGAACTCCGCCTCGCTGAAGGGGGCGGTGGCGATGGTTTTGCCCTTCAGGTCGTTCACCCGCTTGATGTCCTTTCGCACGATGATGCCATCGGCGCCGCGCGACCATGAGACCTGGGCGGGCACCACGCACTGCCACTGGCGGCCGTAGTTCGAGAGCACGTCCACGGTGGTCGCGGTGGCGGCGAACTTGCCGTCCTGGAGATCCGCCCACGAGTCCTCCTCGCTGAGGGTGATCTTCAGCTTGAAGCCGCCGTTCTTCGCGAACCAGGAATTGTCATTCGGCTCCAGGCCGCCATTGGCCACGATCAGGCCGGCATAGCCCGCGTATTCGGACAGGTTGACGGTGATGACGTCGTTCTGCGGCGTGTAGGGCCGCGGGGAGGGGAGCTGCGGGGCTTTCCCCGGCGCGATGAAATCGAAGGACGAAACCGCGGAGTCGGCCGCCTCTGCGTCATTCGCATTAGAATGCGTCTCCGAGGAATGCGTGATCGGGCCGTGAGTCTCCTTTTTCCCGAGCATCCTCATCACAGCGAATCCTGCCAGCAGCAGGACCACGAGGGTGAACACGATCTTTCCGAGCTTCGTCATGATGAGGGGGAGGATGAACCCATCCGAGTCTCCGCGGCGATGGGAAAATGTGGCCTTGTGTGGAAGGGGGAGCCAAGGGGAGTTCTTCCGGCCCCCGGGGTAAATCGCGGATCGGCATCCCCTGAAAGAAGCCCGGGAGGGGTGATACGATGCATCCCGTAGTTCCAGCCCCATCGTCCCCTTTCAGGGGACCTTGGCCGCGCCTGTTTTCCCGGGGCTGCGCGTTGCTTGCCCCGGGCTCTCTCATTTCGCCCCTTTAGAGCGTCCGATCGATTCCGGAGATGCCTATTGGGGCGACGAGGAGTCGAAGGAGGTCCTGGGCACCGCCACTTCCGTCGCGAAGCTGGCTGGCAAGCTCTTCTCTTGGCGCCGGGTTATAGGGTCATAAGAAATTGAGCCCGGGACGATCTGTGAACGGTCCGCCCCGGGTGATATGCCGCACCTTGTGATGAGCTTCAGGGTCATGAATGCGGCGTGCGGACTGATGTCGAATGCCGAGAACCCCTCCTCATCCTCGAAAGGTTCCGGCGAGGAATCGAGCCGCGCACCGGAGGATCCGCCGGTAGGGGGCTGCTCCGACGCTCGTTTCGATCTGGTGATGAATTTGAAGTATCTATCGATCGCCTATCTGGCGGAGGCGCTTGAGAGGCCGGACCGGAGGATGCTTTCGCCGACGATGGTGGAATTGCTTGCCGTGCATCTGGGGACGGAGCGGGGAAGCATCGCCGCGCTCCGCCACCTCGGCATGCAGGCGGGCCTCGCGATGGCGGCTCCGCCCCGGATCGATCTCGATCGTGGCTTCGGGGAGCTGGCGGATGAGGCGGGGCTCGAGGGCTTCGATCCCTTTGCCAGCGAAGCTTTACTGCTGACGGGGGCCCTGGTGTTGAACTCGCTTGGCAGGGCGGTGCTCGCGGCGTGGTTGCGTGAAGAAAGGTCCGTACCGTGGCGGCCGGTCTTGCTGCCGATGCTCACGGATGTCTCCCGCTTCGACGGGCTGCTGAATGGCGCGATGGCCTGCCTCGGCGGGGCCGCGGAAGACCGGGCGCGAGGACTCCAGGCGCTCATCTGCGGGGCCTTCGTTTGCGCGGGGTCGGGAGAGAGGCTGTGGAGTTTCGATCTGCTTGAAATTGCGATCTCGCGGCTCGCTTGCGGGGGAAGCATGGACCGGCGCGGCGGTTTCTTTCCTGACGGAATGAGCGGGTCCTAACAAATGAAAGGAGTTCCACCGCATACCAACAGCGGAACTCCCGGGGCAAACACACGCTAATCGAGATTTATCACTCTTCGATACCAACCTGCCCCGAGGATGCCGAGTCGGGTGTCTTCCATGGGTTTCCGCCTGCTTGAGCTTCGGAGCGGTCTTTGTGCCTTGAAACCAAGGCAAGCACGCCGAGGGCAATGCAAGCGGTGAAAACACTACGGAGGGACATGGTTCGGAGTGGGCTAGTATTTCAAACTATCGCAGAATATCGGATTCGCCACTTGGTTTGCGGAAATAAATGAAAATGGGGGATTGGGGGCCGGGGAGAGGCACATTTTCCCGGAGGCCGTCATGTTCCCGTCATTTTCGCGGGCTATCCCGTTGCGTGTTCACACGACTCATGAAGATCACGACACGCATTTTCGGACATTTCGCCTTCGCGATGTTGCCGCTGGCAGCAAGCGGTGAAGGCCTCCATCGCATGGAGTTTCTTTCCGACGAGTGGCATCTAGCCGGATTTGAAAACTCGCTCGATTTGAGCGGGATCGCCGCGGCGAATCCCCGGCAGTGCCTGGTAGGGAGCGACGAGTCCTTCTACATCCAGCCCGGGGTGATCGATGCGGACAAGAAGCGCATCGAGTCGAAGAAGCCGATCGCGCTTTCGGGTAAGGGCGAGATGGAAGTAGACATCGAGGGCGTGGCTTTTTCTCCCGAGGAGCAGGCCTATTACGTGGTCGGCTCGCATGGGGTCGGGAAGAAGAAGGGGGACTTCCAGCCGGATCGCCACGCCGTTTACCAAGTGCCTGTCGACAAGGATGGCAAGGTGCAGAAGGACAAGATCCGCCGCACCAGCCTGCTGCCATGGCTGGAGGAGACGCCGCTGCTGGAACCGCACGTGAAGCAGCCTCTCCAACAGAACGGCCTGAACATCGAGGGTCTCACTTGTTCGAAGGGAAAGCTGTTCTTCGGGCTCCGCGCGCCGAACCAGGATGGCCGCGGCTTCGTGATCGAGCTGAGCCCCAAGGAACTCTTTGGCAACAAGCCGGGGAAGCTGGACGTCCATGACATCTCAATCCCGAAAGGCCGCGGCATCCGCGAGATCGCGGCGGTGAGGGATGGCTTCATCCTGCTTTCCGGAAATGCGAGCGCGGAGGCATCGAAGAAGATCCCCGTGTCGATGGCTCCGGGGCCGGATGTCCGCTTCGATGTCTATTTCTGGGACGGCAGCGATTCATCCGATTCCGTGAAGCTTGGAAGCCTGCCGCAGAACGGCGGGAAGGCGGAAGCGCTGCTGGTGCTGGAGGACGCGAAGGATCACGTGGACGTGCTCATTGTCTTCGACGGCTTGCCGGGCGGAGAACCGGTGACTGTCCGTTTCCATCGTTGAGAAGAGCCCGCAGCTCTAACCGAAACTGATATCATGAAGAACCTTGCAACCCTCACCGTCCTTGCCCTCAGCACCGCGTTTGCGAGCGCCCAGACGCAGCGCCGCGAGCTTCGTCTCGCGGATTGTCCGCAGGCCGTTCAGGCGACCGTCCGGGACAACGCCCGCGGCGGCCACATCGAAGAAGTCGATTTCATCGGCATCGAGGGAAAAGAGATCTACATTGCGGAAGTCGAGCTGCCGCGGGATCGAGGCCTGAAGGTCTATGTCTCCGGCAACGGATCGCTGGTGAAGACGCTCGAGGATCTTTCCCTGCGCGAAGCTCCCGAAGCGGTGCACAGCGCGGTGCAGGGACTTGGCGGCACCATCGATGACGTGGAGAAGGAGGTGACCGGGCAAGTCGTGACCTATCACGTGGAGATTGAGCGGCATGGCGCGCGCGACCTCGATGTGGTAGTGGCGGCCGATGGGACGATCCTCAGCCAGACGGAGGAGGCTGACGATTGAAAGAGGATTAACATTCGCAATGCCGGAGGTGGACGGGTTTCGCCTCCGGCATCATGCTATCCGCGGCCATGAGACTCTTGATCGTAGAAGACGCTGCCCGCCTGCGCGCCACGCTGGGGCAGGCGCTGACGCGGATGGGCCATGCCGTCGATCTCGCGGAAGATGGCAATGAAGGGGACATCATGGGCCGCACCACGAAGTATGACGCCGTGGTGCTGGACCGGATGATGCCGGGCAAGGACGGGCTGGAGGTTCTGCGGGGATGGCGGCGCGACGGGATCGATACGCCGGTGCTCTTGCTTACCGCGCTCGATGGCGTGGAGGAGAAGGTGAAGGGACTCGGCGATGGCGCGGATGATTATTTGACGAAGCCCTTCGCGCTTGCGGAGCTCGTGGCTCGGCTCGAGGCGCTGGCACGCCGCCGCTATTCGCAGCCGGACCCGAAGATCAAGGTGGGGCCGCTGGAAATCGACACCGCGGCGAAGTCGGTGAGGCGCGAGGGCAAAGATGTTCCTATAACGGCCCGCGAGTTCGCGTTGCTCGAATGCCTCGCGCGTCGTCCGGGCCAGGTGCTGAGCCGCGAACAAATCGAGGGGCAGCTTTACGCCGAACTGGACGGTCCGCTGAGCAATGCGGTGGACTCCGCGATCTGCTCCCTGCGCCGGAAGGTATGCCCTCCCGGCACGCCGCCGCTGATCCACACCCGGCGCGGACTGGGGTATGTGCTTGAGCCATGATTTCGATCCGCTGGCGACTGACGATCCTCCTTTGCCTCGCGATGGGTGCGCTACTCATCGCTACCGGCGTGGGGGTTTTCATGGGAATGCGTCACATGCTGCGCGAACAATTCGACGCGACACTGACGGCGAAAGCGACCGCGCTGATCACGGCCTCCGAGATCGATGGCGGGGATTTCGAGATCGACCTGACGGTGCAGGATTTCGCGGGATTCGGAACGGATGGGGGGGATTACTTCGAGATCCGGAGGATGGATGGAAGGCTCGTCCTCAGTTCGCCGTCCCTGAGTGCGGGCAAACCGGATTCGCCGGGAATCGGCTACAAGAAGAAGCCGGATGACGACTCCCCCCGCATCAAGAAAGGGAAGCTTGGCGATGGGCGGCTCGCGAGGTTTTACGTCCAGCGATTCTATCCCAAGGACGACAAGAAGGGGCGCTTCCAGGACTTGTATCTCGTGGTCGCCAGTCCGACGTGGAACATGCAACTGCAACTCGCGCTGCTGGCTACGGTGCTTGGCATTGCCGGTGGTGCGGCACTCCTTTTGATGGTGCCGGTCATCCGCCTCGGGTTGGGGCGTGGCTTGAAGCCGCTGGATCGGCTGGCATCGGATGTGAGCGGTATTCGCCCGGAGAATCTCCATCAGCGTCTGGCGACGGACAAGCTGCCGGCGGAGCTGGTGCCGGTGGCGGCGAGCTTGAACGATTGGCTGGGGCGGCTTGAGGCGTCGTTTGATCGGGAGCGGCGATTCAGCAGTCATGCGGCGCATGAGTTGAGAACGCCGCTTGCCGAACTGAAGAGCATGGCGGAACTCGGCGCGATGTGGCCGGAGGAGGCGACCACCGGGCGCTACGCGGAGATGGTGGTGGTGGCGAACGAGCTGGAGGCTCTTCTTGAAAAGTTGTCGCTGCTTGCGCGGGCCGATGCCGGGCGTCAGCCGGTGCAGAGGGAAACGGTGGATCTTGCGGCGACGATCGGCACCGCAATCTCCCGCGTGGAGGCGAGGGCGGATGAGCGGCGGATCACCTTCGACACCCGCATTTCCGGGGAGACGATTCAGACGGATCCGGTGCTGTGGGGGACGATTCTCCAGAACCTGTTAGGCAATGCGGTTTCGCACGCGCCGGAGGGATCGGAGATCGTCATCGAGGCATCGCCGGATCGACTCGCCGTGAGCAATCCCGCGCCGGATCTGAGCCGGGAGGATCTGGATCGCCTCTTCGAGCGCTTCTGGCGGAAGGATGAGTCGCACAGCGGCTACGGGCACTCGGGCCTGGGGATGTCGATCGTGAAGGCCTGCGCGGGTTTGCTCGGGGTGGAGTGCAAGGCGACGCTGAGCGAGGAGGGGGTATTGAGGGTGGAAGTGGGGTGAGGCCCGGTAGATCCACGGCGGACGGGGTTGAAAAAGTGGACGTGGATTTTTGATCACGCTGCCAGCGGCTTATCGTATCAATGCAATATGTTTTGGTTCAGGCGTCTCGTCTCGGCGTTGCTCCTTCTGATGGCTTCGACTCCTTCTGGATTCGGTGGTGATTTGCCGGCTCAATTCGACGTTCGGAAGATCGAAGGGAAGGAATACGTGACCCTCAAGAGCGTGGCGTCGTTCTACGAATTCAGGGGGGCCTTGAAGGGCGATTGGTTCGTGATGAACTCGGGTCGGATCCTGGCGAAATTTCAGATCGGCTCCACCGCGGCGACCCTGAACGGAGTCCCCTTGCATCTGGCCCGGCAGGTGCGTGTGGTGGAAGAGGAGTCGTCCATTTCCCGGATTGATCTGGAGAAACTGATCCACCCGCTCCTGATGCCGGGCAATATTGTCGGCTTGGAGCCTTTCACTACCCTCATCTTTGACGCAGGTCCGGCGGATGTCGCGACGGAGGATCCAAAGCGCCGCTACTCCATCCCTCCCCATGTCATCGCGCTGCGCGACGCGATCGTCGCACGGACGAAGCAGGGTAATCCCGTCGCCCAGGCGAAGATCAAAGTGGTGAGCACCTTTGGCAAGGATGGTACGGCCTGCCTGGAGGAGCGTCTTGCGATCATCGGGTTCACTCCGAAGCCGGCGGCGGTTTTTAGCCTGCGCCTGATGAAGGGGGAAGGGAAAGAGGGCTCGATCACCACCTACTGTCTCTCGCCGGCTGGCGTCGCGCACATGGGGCGGAACGCGCTTCCTTCCGACCTGAAGGAGCTGCCAGGCAATGCCACGGACCAGATCAATACAGCCCTGTCGCTCGCGGTTCATTGGCGGATCGCGCGGGGACTCGATCAAGAGAAGGCGCTTGATGGAGGGGTGGTCTGGGCGAGGGATGCGATTCTAACGGGGGCCATGCACCCGGCGGCCCTCATTGAAATTGAATGCGGCAGCGCCGGGAAAGAGGTGGAATACTTCGACAAGGAGGAGGTGCGGACAGCCATCGCCAACGGTCTTGTCGACGGCCTGCGGGGGCTCGAACGTGGCGCCCGCTGAAAGTGGAGAGCGCCTCGCATTCTTGATGATCTCGGCAATGCCGATTGCGCTGGGAATATTTCAGGTAGTTGGAATTTCCGGGGTAGGGTAGGATGGCCTCGCGAAATGGTGTCCACCGCCTTGCCGCGAATCACCCGACGAACCATGAAGACGCTGTTGTTGCTTTCCGTGTTCTTGGGCTTTGCCCGGGTGTTGTCGCCGGTGGCCTCGGCGCAGTCACAGGAGACGGCACCGAGGGCGGTGCCGGTGGCAGAGGAAGAGGCAGCGGTGGAAGGAGGAGAGGATGTGCCCTTGCCCGTGCCGGAGGCGCCGATCGCGGTGAAGCGGGCCCAACTGATCGACACTGAGTTCAATGCAAAGTCAGTGAGGCCGGAGAAGATCACCTATTTCCGGACCAAGGCCGCGGAGTTGAACCGTCGCCATGAGTCGCTTTCCGTGGAACGTGAGGAGGCATTGGCCTCCGCCCGGAAGAGGATGGCCGCCTTTTACTCCGAGGTCATGAAAGCGGGCGGAGGTCCTCCGGGCGATGACCTGACGCCCTGGGTCAGCCCGTATTTCCGGGAGCGCGACCGCCTGTTCCGCAAGGATCTCGCCGACTTTGAGAAGGAGGTGAATGCGGAGATCCGCATCAAGAGAACGCGCGATGCCGAGATGGCGCGGGCCAAGGCCGCTGCCGCCGAGGCGGCCGCGAAACTGAAGGATCAGCCACCGCTGAATGCCCCGCCGCCCTCGGCGGAGCCACGGCCAGTGACCGAGCCGGTCCCTTCGAGTGTCCCGGGCCTCCCTCCGGGAGTTGAGCCTGCGAAGAAGCAGAAGTCGGCCCTGCCGCCGGGAGTGACGCGCGGGAAGTAGTCTCCGAACCGCGGGCGCGCATCCACCGTCCGGGAACGAAAAAGGGCCGCACGTTGCCGTGCGACCCCATTCGAAAATCAGGCACCGCTTACAGCGAGAAGTTATCCTCCGCCGGTGTGTCACCGAGGGAGATCTGGGCTTCGCCGTTGGCGGAGAGGTGGGTGAGGCAGTGGTAAACATCCTCCGGATCGGCATCGACCTCGAAGGCGATTTCTTGCGCGGTCTTCGCTTCGGAAACGAGGCGGCTGCGCACGGCACCGAGAAGATCGAGGAAGACGGCGGCGGCCTTCTTGCCTGCCTCCACGCCGGGCTGGTGGTAGGCGTTGATGTTCACCAGCGAGGCGTAGAAGGACACCGCGCGTTCGAAGAGGGCGATGAGCACGCCGAGCTGGAACGGGGTGACTTCCGGGATCGAGATGGTGATGGACTTGCGGCCGGAATCGTAGAGCGCCTTGCGGGTGCCGCGGAGGAAGCCCTGGAGGTAGTCCGCGGAGCTGTTGCCGGGCTCGACTTCGATCGACTCGCCGTGGCGGCCCTTGCGGACTTCGATGAGCGTGGCGAAGAAGTTCGGCACACCATCGCGGAGCTGCTGCACGTAGGCGTGCTGGTCGGTGGATCCCTTGTTTCCGTAGACGGCGATGCCTTGGTTCACCTTGTTGCCATCGAGGTCGAGTTCCTTGCCGAGCGACTCCATGACGAGCTGCTGGAGGTACTTCGAGAAGAGGACGAGCGAGTCCTTGTAGGGCAGGACGACCATGTCCTTTTCACCCTTGCCATTGCCAGCGGCATACCAGGCGAGGGCGAGGCGCATGGAAGCGTTCTTCGCGGCGTCGCGCTTGCGGGTTTCCGCATCCATCGCGGCGGCGCCGGCGAGGAAGGAATCGATATCGATGCCCTGAAGCGCGGCGGGGACGAGGCCCACGGTGGACATCACGGAAGTGCGGCCACCGACCCAGTCTTCCATCGGGAAGCGGGCGATGAAGCCTTGCTGCGTGGCGTATTGATCGAGCTTCGAGCCTTCCCCGGTGACGGCGACGGCGTGCTTGCCGAAGTCCATGCCCGCGGCGTCATAGGCGGCCTTGGCTTCCACCATGCCATTGCGGGTTTCCGGAGTGCCGCCGGATTTGGAGATGACGACCACCAGGGTGCTCGCGAGACCGCTGACTCCGATGTCGGAGAGGACGCGGTCGATGCCGGCCGGGTCGGTGTTGTCGAAGAAATGGATCGGCATGCGCGCGTTGTGGCCGATGGCCTCGGCGACGAGCTGCGGGCCGAGGGCGGAGCCGCCGATGCCGATGAGCAGGATGCGCTGGAAGATGCCGCCGCTCGGGGGCTTGATCTGGCCGGTATGGACCTTTTCGGCGAAGGCCTTCAGGTCGGCCAGAGGCTTGGTGACGGCGTCACTAAGCTCCTTGGTCGGCGCGAGGTCCGCCTTGCGAAGCCAGTAGTGACCGACCATGCGGCCTTCGTCGGGATTCGCGATTTCGCCATTTTCGATCGCGGCGATATCGGTGAACGCCTTTTCGATCTTCGGCCCCATCTTCTGGATGAAGGCGTCGTCGAGATCCATCAGGGACGTGTCCAGCGAGAAGCCGAAGTGAGGATAGCGGATGAGCGAGGAAGCGTAGGTGGACCAGGACATGGCTAGGGAAAATGGCGGATGACGAATTTCCGAATGACGAAACGGAAGGACGGGATAGTCCCTGCCGATTGGAAGGGCAAGCGGCGCGATTGTCACACCGGAAAGCTCCGGCTCATGCGGTGTATCAGCGCCGTTAATCGAAGACGAGGATCGACTCGATCTTGTGATTGCCGAGTTTTTCGCGGCCGTGGAGGAAACCGAGCTCCACGAGGAACGCGACCCCGACGACTTTTGCGCCAAGCTGATCCAGCAGTGCCAGGGCCGCCGCGGCGGTGCCGCCGGTGGCGAGCAGGTCATCGATCAGCAGGACGGTTTCGCCGGGGGCGACGGCGTCCTTGTGGATTTCCACGGTGGATTCGCCGTATTCCAGAGAGTAGGACATCTGGCGGGTCTCCCACGGCAGCTTGCCCTTTTTCCGCACGGGCACGAAACCCGCGCCCAGACGGTCCGCCACGGCCGCGGCAAAGATGAAGCCGCGGGCATCGATTCCCACCACCTTGTCGATCGTTTGGCCGCCCGCGGTGTCGCAGAGCAGCGTGATCGAGTCGCGGAAAAGCACCGGGTCGCTGAGGATCGGCGTGATGTCCTTGAAAACGATTCCGGGCTTCGGGAAATCGACGACATCGCGGATGGCGGAGCGCAGGGAGTCCGGGGAAGGCATGGCTGTTTCGTTAGGGGAGCGGGGCAAGTGCCGCAAGGAAGTACCGCCCGTTTTCCGAACTTGCTATACACGTATAGCGCGGCTACTCTGTCCTCGTGCTCGCAATTCGCCTGGATCCGGAAATTGAAAGACGACTTGCTCTTCTGGCGAAGAAAACAGGTCGGACGAAGACTTACTATGCCCGGGAGGCAATACTCGAGCATCTTGATGATTTGGAAGACGGCTATCTTGCGTTGAAACGGCTGGAGAAGCCGGGCCGCATTTTCACCGCCGAAGAAGTAAAACGTGAGCTGGGCCTATAATTTCGAGGCGAGGGCCTTGAAAGAGCTCAAGAAGCTCGGACCGCAGGCGCAGCGCTTGATCCTCGCCTATCTGGACGAGCGGGTCGCCGGGGGAGAGGATCCCCGGGCCTTTGGAAAGGCGCTTAAGGGAGATCTGGCCGGGCTGTGGCGTTACCGGGTAGGCGACTTTCGCCTGATTTTCTCCATTGAGGACCAACGTCTTGTGGTGCTGGTGCTGAAAGTCGGGCACCGGCGGGACGTGTACGAGTGACTGCGGGCTTGCGCGGGGGGGAAATGAGCGGCAAGGGAGGGGGGTGGACCGCTGGTTTCTGATCGCCGCGACCGCCCTCGCAGCCGTGGGCGGGGTCACCGGCATGTGGACGGTGCACAGGGGGACGCGCAGCCGCTGGACCGTGATCTGGATGATTGCTGCCTTCCTGGCGCAGCTCGGCTTCCTCTACGTCCGTGGCCAAGCCCGTGGCGCCTGCCCGCTAGTGGGGATCGGGGAGATCCTCGCCTTCCTTGCGTGGTCGCTCACGCTTTTCTATCTCGTGGTAGGGCCGACCTACCGGCTCTCCCTGCTGGGAGTTTTCACGGCTCCGCTGGTGACCATCATCCAGACGTTGGCGCTTCTGCCCGGGGTGTGGATCCCGGATCCGGAGCGAATCCCCGCGACGGATGCGTGGCGGGAAACCCATGCCGCGATGTCCGTCCTTTCCTACGGCGCGCTGGCACTGGCAGCGGTGGCGGGAGTGATGTTCCTGGTGCTGGACCGGCAGTTGAAAGATCACCACCTCCAATCCGGTCTTTTCCGCAATCTGCCACCGGTGAGAGAGCTTCTGAAATCCATGGTCCGACTGCTGTGGATCGGCGTCATCCTGCTGAGCGTCGGGGTGATTGCGGGATTCGTGATGCCGAGGCAGGGCGGCACGGCGCACCTGATCGCGGCCTCAGGCGTCTGGATCGGCTACGCGTTGTTGCTCTCGATCCGGCAGGTGAGGGGTTTGACGGGCCGCCGGACGGCCACCCTCACGGTGCTGCTCTTCGTGCTCTCTCTTTCGGTTTTTGCCTTGGTCTGATGGAACTCGTCTGCGTCGGTCTGAATCACCGCACCGCGCCCGTCGAGGTTCGCGAGCGCTTCGCTGTGCCTCAGGGCAAACTGGGAGATTCGGCGAAGGAGCTTCTTCAGATCGACGGGCTGGAGGAAAGCGTGGTGCTTTCCACCTGCAATCGCACCGAATTCTACCTCGCCGGAGATCACGCGGAGCAGGCCGCATCTGAACTGCGCCGACGTCTCGCCCAAGCCCATGGTGCGGACTCGGATCCGCATTGGTACGAACACCACCGCATCCAGGCAGCGAAACACCTCTGCCGGGTGGTCAGCGGCCTGGACTCGATGGTGCTCGGAGAGACCGAAATCTTCGGACAGACCAAGGATGCCTATCGCCAGGCGCTGGATGCCGGTGCGACCTCCGGCGTGCTGAACCGAGTGTTCCAGCGCGCCTTCGGCATCGGCAAGAAGGTCCGGACGGACACCCGCATTCAGGAGGGGGCGACCTCGGTGGCGGGGGCCGCGGTGGAGCTGGCGGAGAAGATTTTCGGCAAATTGGCCGGCTGTCGCGTCATTGTGATCGGCGCGGGCGATATGAGCCGCCAGACGGCGCAGGCACTCGTTTCGCGCGGGGCCTCCTCGGTTTTCGTGACGAACCGCTCCTACGACAAGGCCGTGGGTCTCGCCGAGGAGATGGGCGGCCGGGCGGTGCATTTCGATGAATGGCAATCCGTGCTCGCAGGGGTGGACGTGGTGATTTCCTCCACCAGCGCGCCGCATCCGGTGGTGCTGTCGCATCACATCGAGTCGGTGCGTCGCATCCGGAAATTCCGGCCGCTGTTCCTGATCGACATCGCCGTGCCCCGCGACATTGATCCCGCCTGCGGCGAGATCGAAGAGGTTTACCTTTACGACATCGACACCCTCGAACAACTCGCGGGCGAAGCACGCTCCCGGCGTGAAAAGCAGATCGCGGAGTGCGACCGCATCATCGAGGAAGAACTGACCAAGCTGAATTTACCTGGCACGTGAGCGAAGAAATCCAAGAAACCGTCATCGGAACCCGCGGGAGCGATCTCGCGCTGGTGCAGGCCGCCGCGGTCGAGCGCACCTTGTCGCTCGCCTTTCCCGACCTGCGTTTGCATCGCAAGGTGATCCGCACGACCGGCGACCGCCGCACGGATGTGGCGCTGAGCGAGGTGGCGAAGGCGGAAGGCACCGACAAGGGGATTTTCACGAAGGAACTGGAAGAAGCGCTGCGCGCGGGTGAGATCGATATCGCGGTGCATTCGCTCAAAGACGTGCCGACGGTGATTGATGACGATTTCGAGATCGCCGGTGTGCTTTCCCGTGCGCCGGTCCGGGACGTGCTGGTTTCGCGCACCACGGGCGGCCTTGATGGCTTGGCTCCGGGCTCGACGGTTGGGACCAGTGCCGTGCGCCGCGCCAAGCAGCTCCAGTGGTTGCGCCCGGACCTGCGGGTGATCGACCTGCGGGGCAACGTTCCGACCCGCTTGCGAAAGCTCGCCGAAGGAGCCTGTGATGCGCTGCTGCTCGCGGAGGCGGGCCTGACGCGCCTGGGCTACCGGATGTCGCTTTCGGCCACGGTGTCCGGCACCACGCTGTATTTCTCGCCTTTGCAGGAAGAGGTCTTTTTCCCCGCAGCGGGGCAGGGCGCCATCGGCTTGGAAATCCGCAAGGGCGATCAAGCCGCTGCCGCGCTGGTGGCAGGCATCCGCGATGAGGAGTCCTTCACCCGCGTGCGGGCAGAGCGGGAATTCCTGCGTCTGCTGGAAGGCGGTTGCAGCACGCCGGTGGGTGTCTTCACGAGCCTGGAGGGCGGTGTCCTCCACATGGACGCCCGCGTCTTTCCTGATGAAGGGGGCGAGCCCTCGCGTGCAAAGGCTGAAGGCAGCGATCCGCTGAAAGTGGCGCGTCAACTTTTCGATTCTCTGGCATGAGTACTCCCGGCATTTGCTATCTCGTCGGCGCCGGTCCCGGCGATCCCGGTCTGATCACCGTACGTGGCAAGGAGTGCGTCGAATTGGCGGACGTGCTGGTGTACGATGCCCTTAGTAGTCCGCGAATCCTCCACTGGACGAAGAAGGGCTGCGAAAAGATCAACGTGGGCAAGCGGGCGAAAGATCACACGCTTTCCCAGGAGGAAATCAATGCCCTGATCGTCGAGAAGACCCGCGAGGGGAAAATGGTCGTGCGCCTGAAGGGCGGCGATCCGATGATCTTCGGGCGCGGCGGTGAAGAGGCGGCGGAACTTGCGGCAGCGGGAGTGAGCTTCGAGATCGTGCCGGGCATCAGCTCGACCATCGGAGGCCCGGCCTATGCCGGCATCCCGGTGACGCATCGCGACCATTGCTCCCAGCTCACGATTTTCACGGGCCATGAAGACCCGACAAAGGAGGAAAGCTCGATCGACTACGCGCACCTCGCGAAGACGCCGGGCACGAAGGTTTTCGTGATGGGCATGGCGCGCCTGCGCGAGATTACGTCGTCGTTGATTGCAGGGGGTGCAGAGGCTTCGACGCCAATCGCCTTGACCCGCTGGGCGACCACCGGTTCCCAGAAAACGATCACGGGCACCTTGGCCGATATCGCGGACATCGCTCAGCGCACCGATTTCGGTTCGCCGGCGGTCGCCGTGATCGGTGGTGTGGTGACGGAGCGCGAGAAGATCAATTGGTTTGAGAAGCGCCCGCTTTTCGGCAAGCGCATCGTCGTCACCCGCACCCGCGAACAGGCGGGTGGCCTGAGCCGCGAGCTCTCCGCTCTGGGAGCCGACGTGATGGAGCTTCCCACGATCCGGATCGAGCTGCCCGACGACAAGATCGGCTTTGCGGAAGGCGTCACGCATTCGCACGAATACGACTGGCTGGTCTTCACCAGTCCGAATGGCGTCGAGCACTTCTTCGATGCCTTCTTCGCGACCTATGAGGACGCGCGCAGCCTGGGCAATCCCCGCATCGCGGTGATCGGAAATGGCACCGCGCAGAAGGTGCGCGAGTACCGCTTTGCCGTTGATCTGATCCCGGAGAAGTTTGTCGCGGAAGGTCTGGTGGAAGCCTTCGCGAATGAATCCATCGAGAACCTTACGGTGCTCTGGGTGCGCGCGGAAGAGGCGCGGGATGTGATTTATGACGGCCTCGTTGCGCAGGGCGCGATCGTCGATGAATGCATCGCTTACAAGACGGTTCCCGAGACAGGTGATCCGACCGGCGCCGCTGCCCGCATGGCGGAGCAGGGCGCGGACTTGGTGACTTTCACCTCGGCATCCACGGTGGAGAATTTCTTCAAACTCGGGCTGCCGTGGCCGGAAGGTTGCGCGGCAGGAAGCATCGGCCCCGTCACCAGCGAGGCGCTGCGAAAACAGGGCGTGGAGCCGGCTTTCGAAGCGAAGCAGCATGATATCCCCGGGCTGGTGGAAGCGATCCGGGCTTGGGCGGGGAAGTGATACGTATCTCCGGCGGCTTTGGCAAAAGCCCGAGATGACGGGTGATCGATCAAACGCTTCATTTATCGGAAGATACACCGTCTTTCCTCTGGACAGTCTTTCTAACGGGCCGTTCGGTACTCCGCTGCTCTCTCCGTCCCCCAAGGGGTGCAGACGTCTGATTGAGACCTCAAAACCGGACTCCTCCCGCTTCCCGGTTCATTTGCCGGAAGGCGGGTGGAGTCCTCTCCGCTTACCCTCTCCGGAAATGAATGCGAATCCGCAAGGCATCCCGCTGCCACAAACGGGAGTTTTGACCGGAAATCGCCGCCGCCCATCTCCCCCAAGACGGACAGGGGCCATGAACCGGCTCTATTTTTCAACCTGCCGCAGGCGCCTCCTCGATCTTCCGATGGTGCTTGCCTGGGTGGTTGCAGCGAGTTCGGGGGCTTTCGCCCAAGGGCATTGGCTTGGTCCGGACGATCAACCTCCGCCTCAAAGGGCGGCGGAAGGCATCGGGCCGAGATCCGAGAGCGAGCCGATCGTCAGGATGGCGTACCTGATCCCCTCCAATCGGGTTGCCCAAGTGGACGGGGCCGCCAGTTTCCGCCAGGCAATGCTGCTCGCCCGCGACTGGTATCGCGACCAGATGGTGGCCCACGGCCAAGGTGTCCGCACCTTCCGCATGGAAATGGAGGGGGACGGCGTGACGCCCCTGATCCATGTGACGAACGTCGCGGTGACAGACAGTTATCTCAGGGGGGACATCTTCGGTCGCACCATCGATGCGGCCATTGCGGCCGGAATCCCGGTCTGGTCGGTCGGTCAACTTTGGGTGCTCATTCCGGAGACGCATTTCCAGAATGCCAATGGAGAGGTCACCGGCGGCGCGGCGCTGGGGGCCAGCTTCGGGTCCGGCAGTGACCCTGGGGTTGCGCTCCTCGGTAGCGACGGGCTGGTGCGCTTCAAGTACCTCACCGATGACCGGAGTTATGCGGGGCTTACCGTGCCGGAACTCGGCCCCTACCCCCTGGTGCAGGACGTCTCGTTCTTTTGGTTCGAAGGCACCACGCTGAGCAGCGTGAGTTCCTCGGCGATCGGTGCCTTGATGCACGAGATGGGGCACGCCTTCGGACTGCCGCACGATTTCCGTAACGATGCCAACTTCTACGGCAACCTGATGGGGAACGGTCTCCGTGGCGTGCGGGCCAATTTCTATCCCGCCCGCTACCCGATTGACCTGAGCTGGCTTTCCACTTCCGCCGCCAAGGTATTGGGAGTGAGCCGCTATTTCGGCGGTTCCTCCGCTGAAAACGTCAGGCCCGCCCTGACCATCCATACCAGTGGCAGCACGGCGATCGCGAGCGGCCTGCTGAAGATCGATTTCACTACTTCCGACGCCAGCGGGCTGGTGGCGGCGTTTCTCCACTTCAATGGCGACCGGGTCGGGGAAATGGCGCTGTCCGGGACGGCTTTCAGTGGCAGCTTCATGACGCCGTACTATGCCCCGGGCGTGGCCGGGACCTTCGAGATTTCGGTTTACGACGTCCATGCGAACAAACAGAGCGTTATCAGCACCATCACCCCCACCGGAGCTGGCAACCGGGCTCCGCAGGCCCACTTCAAGGTTTCGCGGAACATCGGCTTTACCGGTGAGACGTTGAACTTGAATGCGTCGGCTTCTTCCGATCCCGATGGTGCGGTCGTCCTGAACTACGAGTGGGATTTCAATGGGGATGGCACTTTTGATACGTCGCCCTCGTCCACGAGCAGCAGCAGCTTGATGCTCCCCGGGCCGGATAACCGGAAGATTCAGGTCCGGGTGACGGATCCGGCGTCGGCACAGTCCTCTTCCGCGCCGCTTTTCGTGGAGTTCCATCGCCCGGCGATGAATCTCCAGCTGAATCCGCCGGGGACGGCTGCCGTGGATTGGATGACGCGGCTGGGGATCGTGTATCAGCCATCCCGGAGCTACGATCTGGTAGACTGGGATTCCCTGTTCGCCCCCGCGCTCCATGGGAACGGGGGCAGCGCCAGCTTCGCCGATCCCGTCGGTGCCCAGAACGCTCGTTTTTACCGTGCCGACATGACCCGCAGATTGGCGCCATGATGGTCGTAGCGCATTCGCGCCGGGGGTGCCCGTTTTTGTCCCCGGCCTTTGTCCTTGCGCCCCGGGGGTTCATCGGGAGAATCCCCGCCCCGCGAGGCGGGACGACACCATGAGCGCAAACGCCAGCTACCAGGAAATCGGGGAGGTTTTCGACCGGCACGATTCCTTCGTGATCCTGAGCCACGTGCGGCCGGATGGCGATGCCATTGGCTCGCAGCTGGCGCTCGCATTCGCCTTGGAAGCGGCCGGGAAAAAGGTCCGCGTGATCAATGAGGACGGACTGCCGGACAATCTCCGCTTTTTGCCCGGCGCGGATCGGGTCGAGCTGCCGCCTGCCGAGCCGCTCGATGTGGAAGTGGCGATCGCGCTCGATACCGCGACCAAGCCGCGGCTTGGGGACAATGCGCTCAACGCCGCCTCGAAAGCGAAGCTCTGGCTCAACATCGATCACCACAAGTCGAACCCGGCATACGGTGATGTGAATCACATCGACTCCACCAGCCCGGCGACCGGCCAGATCCTTTACAAGCTGATCACCGCGCTCGGCCTGCCGATGCCGGAGCAGACGCGCGACTCGATCTACGTCGCCGTGTCCACGGATACCGGATCGTTCCAGTATCCTTCCACCACGGAGGAGACGTATCTGATGGCCGCGGACCTTATCCGCCGTGGCCTCGATGTGGGGCGGATCAATTCCCTCACCTACGATAGTCATCCCTACCGCCGCGTGGAGCTGATGCGCGCGCTGCTGAACACGCTGGAGCTGACCGGCGGTAGTCGCGTGGCGCATTGGGAGCTGACGATGGCGACCCGCGAGAAGCTCGGCCTGAAGCCGGAGGACAGCGAGGGCCTGATCGACATCATCCGCGCGATCGATGGGGTGACTGTTGCTCTCTTTTTCGAGGAACTTTCCGACGGGAAGATCCGCATCTCCATGCGCTCGAAGGATCCTCGCGTGGATGCCAGCGAAATCTGCGGCCAATTCGGCGGGGGCGGCCACGCCCTGGCGGCCGGCATCCGCATGCGCGGCCCGATTTCAGAGGCGAAACAACGCGTGCTTGAAGCCGTGTGCGCCGCGATGCCCGCGGCTTGAGATTACTTTTCCGACAAGATGAACCGACCGATTCCCGGCACCGTGGTTCCCAGTGGCGTGCTGCTGGTGGACAAGGCCCCTGACATGACCTCGCACGACGTGGTCGCCATTGCCCGCCGATCGCTCGGTACGAAAAAGATCGGCCACTGCGGTACGCTCGATCCGATGGCCACCGGCCTGCTGATGCTGGTGGTGGAGCGCGCCACGAAGATCCAGGACCTCCTGATGAGCGAGGACAAGGAATACGAGGGCACGCTGACGCTCGGCAAGACGACCTCGACGCAGGATCGCCAGGGCGAGGTGCTGGAGGAAAAGGAAGTGCCGGCCTTCACCGCCGCGCAGATCGATGCCGCGTTCGGCTCCTTCACCGGTGCCTTCGAGCAGATCCCGCCGATGGTGTCCGCGATCAAGAAGGACGGCGTGCCGCTCTACAAGCTGGCGCGCAAGGGTCAGGAAGTGGTGCGTGAGCCGCGCCCGGTCACGGTCTCGAAGTACGACGTGCGTCGTATCGAACTGCCGGAGGTCGATTTCACGGTGAACTGCTCGAAGGGCTTCTACGTCCGCACCTATGCGCACGACATCGGTGGCAAGCTCGGCTGCGGTGCGCATCTCAGCGCGCTGCGCCGGACCCGGTCAGGCCGCTTTACCTTGGATCGCGCGATCACGGTGGATCAGCTCAAGACGCTGCCACGGGAAGAGCTGTGGCGCACCTTGGTGAGCCTCGCCGAGATCTCGCTGATGCGGGGGGCGTGAAGTAGCGCGACTTTTCACGTGGGGCGTGGGAGGGGGCGCGGTACGTCCACTCGTCCGGCATGCCGTGCTACGCCCCTTCGTCCACAACCGCGTTGCGGTTGGGGGCTGGGGGCGTGTGCGGCCGGGACTCACGACAGATTGATCAAACTCCGTCTCATCTCCTCCGCCACGGCGGCGGGTGTGTCTCCGAAGAAACGCTTGAACTCGCGGTTGAATTGGGAGGCGCTTTCGTAGCCGACGAGGCGGCAGGCGCTGCTTGCCGTTTCGCCTTCGTTCACCATGAGCATGCGGGCTTTGTGCAGGCGGATGGTTTTCAGGTATTGCAGGGGAGGGGAACTGGTCACCGCCTTGAAGTGGGAGTGGAAGGTGGAAATGCTCATGCCCGCTTCGTTTGCCAGCGTGGTCATATCGATGGGCGTGGCGTAGTCCGTATGGATGCGGTGTAATGCGCGGCTGATTTGGCCGAAGTGGGTATGCGGCGCGGCGAGCGCACGGAGCGTCCCTCCTTCTTCGCCACATAGCACGCGGTAGAGGATCTCCCGCACGATCTGTGGGGCGAGAATGCGGGCGTCGTCGTTGTTGCCGAGTGCTTGCACGAGGCGGATCACGGCATCGTAGAGGCGATCGTCGAGGGGATTGGCGCGGATCGCCTGGGGCTTGCCCATCGGGATCGGCGGGGACTTTTCCATTTCCATCATGATCTCCGCCACGACCGTGGGGGTGACGCCGATGGAGATGCCGAGCAGGGGCCCGTCGGGCGAAGCGACGGTCTCGCATTCGAAGGGAAGCGGTACGGAGAGGACGAGGTAGTGGTTCGCGTCATAGGTGAAGACCTGATCACCGAGGTAGCCTCGCTTCCGTCCTTGGGCCACGATGACGATGCTGGGATCGTAGGACACCCGAGTGCGCACCACCGAAAAGGTCGAGCGCATGAACTTCACGCCGGGGAGCCGGGATGCGCTGTAACCTTCACCCTGCGCGAGCCCGCCTAACAGGTCTGCCAAGCGGGTGTCGCGGGGTGCCGCGATGATGTCGGTTTGCGGACCGGATGATTCCTTGCGTTTGCTGCTCATGAGATGAATAGGCAATCCGAATGGATATTTTGGCAATAGGAATCCGGATGGTCGTAGAATCAGGCAATCTTTCCGGCTCATCAGGTATTTCGGAAAAGTGCGGAGCGGGCTAGGGTCGAATCATGGAAACGCGATGAACGCTTTCCGTCCTCAGAAAGAAGGAGATGAACACCAACACCGAATCCAAAGTCATCCTGATCACCGGAGCCAGCAGCGGCATCGGTGAAGCCACTGCCCGCCTGCTTGCCCGCAAGGGACATCGCCTGGTGATCGGCGCGCGCCGCACCGATCGCCTGGAAACGCTCGCCAAGCAACTCAATGCGGAAGGCGGCACGGTCGAATTCACGTCGCTGGATGTGACCGATCTCGACGACGTGCGGGCCTTCGCCGGTCTCGCGATCGAGAAATTCGGCCGCATCGATGTGATCGTGAACAACGCCGGTGTAATGCCGCTGTCGCCGCTCGAAGCCCTGAAGATCGATGAATGGAACCAGATGATCGACGTGAACATCCGCGGTGTCCTGCACGGCATCGCTGCCGCGCTTCCCGTGATGAAGAAGCAGGGGTCCGGGCAGATCATCAATCTCTCGTCGATCGGCGGCCATCAGGTCTGGCCCACCTGTGCGGTCTATAGCGCGACCAAGTATGCGGTGATCGCGATCTCCGATGGCTTGCGCCAGGAGAACACGGATATCCGAGTGACCGTGATCTCTCCCGGCGTCACCACCTCGGAGCTGGCCCACACGATTTCCGATCCGGATACCGCGAAGGCGATCGATGCCTTCCGTGAAGTGGCCATCCCCGCCGACGCCATCGGCCGCGCGATTGCCTTCGCGATCGACCAGCCCGGCGAGGTGGACGTGAACGAGATCATCGTCCGTCCGACTGCGAGTGCTTACTGAACCTGTTCGCCTTAGCGGGGACCACCGGTGGAAGTGGATGATGGGACTTCCTCCATGGCATGCTGCCACCCATGCCTCCATTGACAAATCTCCCCCGGCGGGCGCTCCCCGGCAAACAAGCCAACCCAATGACACCTCCCGGCGCCATGAAGGTTCACCTGTTCCTCACCTGCTTATCAGGTGAGAACAGGTGAAAAAGCGGGACCGCGGATCTTCCGATCCGCTTGCACGGCCCACGAGGTTCGGCCCGGCTCAAGGCGGCCACGACTCAACTTAAACCGCTCTAATACACGACCATGAACCTTCAGAACAAAATCGCCCTCGTCACTGGCGGCAGCCGTGGCCTCGGCCGGAACATCGCCGTCGAGCTCGCCCGCAAGGGTGCGGACATCGTGCTCACTTATCGCGAACGGAAGCGCGACGGCGAAGCCGTGGCCGCCGAGATCGAAGCGCTCGGCCGGAAGGCAGAGCTGCTGCAACTCGATGTGGCGGACACCAAGGGGTTCGCCGCCTTTGCGGAATCGCTGGGAGCCGCGCTTGCCTCGCGTTGGCAGCGGGAGTCTTTCGACTTCCTGCTCAACAACGCGGGCATTGATTCATCAGCCCCCTTCGCGGAGATGACGGAGGAGAACTTCGACCGGCTCTTCAACGTGCACTTCAAGGGTGTGTATTTCCTCACGCAGAAGCTGCTGCCGCTGCTAGCCGATGGCGGACGGATCGTGAACACGTCCAGCGGTCTCGCGCGCTTCGCGATTCCGGGCTACTCGGCCTATGGGTCCATGAAGGGTGCGGTGGAAGTGCTCACGCGATACCTTGCGAAGGAGCTGGGGCCGCGGAAGATCAATGTCAACTTGGTGGCCCCCGGTCCGATCGAGACCGACTTCACCGCCGCGCATCTGGGCCACGAGGGCGTGCGGGAGTTTCTCTCCGCGCAAACCGCACTCGGTCGCGTCGGCGTGCCGGATGACATCGGTGGCGTGGTCGCTTTCCTCTGCTCGGAAGAGGGTCGATGGGTGAATGCCCAGCGGGTGGAGGCGTCGGGCGGGATCTTTCTCTAGGGAATAGATCCTTGCGTCAGGAGATACAGGGCGGAGCGAGCGGGTGACAGTGCATCATCGGACCGTTCCACCCTAGGCCAACCTCTTGTGTGTTGAAAAGGTGGTCGCATTTCCCCGGGTAGTCGCTCCTGCGTCGCGGCAAGCCGGGGCTACACTAGGGAACGGCGTTGCCGTTCGTCGGAGGCGATATCCCGCTTAATGCGCCGCGAGCCAGTTGATCCCGGTGCCGTGCTCGACGAGGATGGGCACTTCACCGGGAAGGGGCAGGGCCGTTTCCATTGCATTCAAGATTTTCGGAACCAGTTCCTCGCTTTCGTCCGGATGAAGGTCGAAGACCAATTCGTCGTGCACCTGGAGGAGCATCTTGGTCCGATACGACTTCTCTCGTAGCAGGGAATCGATGCGGATCATCGCCAGCTTGATCATGTCCGCGGAGGTGCCCTGGATCGGGGTGTTGATCGCGGCGCGTTCGGCATTGCCGCGGATGGTTTGATTTCCCGAAGTCAGGTCCGGGAAATAGCGGCGGCGGCCGGTGAGCGTTTCGACGTAGCCGCTCATGCGCGCTTCCTGGATCGTGCGATCCATGAACTCTTTGATCGCGGGGTATTGCTTGAAGTAGCTGTCGATGATCCCGGCTGCTTCGCCGCGCGGGATGCCGAGGCGCTGGCTGAGGCCGAAGGCGGAGATGCCGTAGATGATGCCGAAGTTCACCATCTTCGCGCCGCTGCGCTGGTCACGCGTGACCTCGTTTTCCGCCACACCCCACACCTTCGATGCCGTGGCGGTGTGGATGTCGCGGTTCTCGCGGAAGGCCTCGATCATCGAGGCATCGTTGGCCAGTGCGGCCATCACGCGCAGTTCGATCTGCGAGTAGTCGCAGGAAAGAAGGGTGAAGCCCTCGCGCGGCACGAAGGCCTTGCGGATCTGCCGGCCGAGCGTCGAGCGGATGGGGATGTTCTGAAGATTCGGGTCGGTCGAGGCGAGGCGTCCGGTGGCTGCCACGAGCTGATGGAACTGCGTGTGGATGCGGCCGGTCTCCTTCACGATGTGGCCCGGCAGCGCGTCGAGGTAGGTGCCTTTCAGCTTCGTCGCCTCTCGGTATTCCAGGATCTCGTCGATGATGGGATGCTTGCCTGCAAGCGTGGCCAGCGTGGATTCATCCGTCTTGAACTGGCCGGTCTTGGTCTTCTTCGCCTTGTCGGCGAGGCCCAGTTCATTGAAGAGGATTTCCCCGAGCTGCTTCGGGGAGTTCAGATTGAAGGGGCGACCCGCGTGCTTCGCGATGGTGCCGGAGAGTTCATCGATCCGCTGTTGTAGCTGCCCGCCGATCTCGACGAGCGCGGCCGGATCGACCGAGATGCCTTCCATCTCCATGCTGATGAGGACCGGCAGCAGAGGGCACTCGATGTCATGGAGAACCTTTTCCTGACCGTCGATCAGGGGACGCAGCTTTTCGGAAAGTTGCCAGGTCACGTCGGCATCCTCCGCGGCATACTCGGCGAGCGTCTCCAGTGGAATCGCGGAGACATCCAGCTCCTTGCTTGCCTTTTTCGTCTCCGCGAACGCGAAAAGATCGTCGGTGAGAGCGGTTGGAAGCGGTGGCTGGAGGTGGGAGTTCGCGATGTCCGCGAGCTTGACCGGCGTATAGCCGAGCAGCGACTCGCTCACGTAGTCCATCGTGTGCCGCTGATCGGGGAAGATCAGGGAGTGCGCCAGCATCGTGTCGAAGAAAGGCCCGGGGACCACGATCCCGTGATGATGCAGCACGGAGAGATCGTATTTGAGATTGTGGCCGACCTTGATCGCAGGTCCGGTCAGCACCTCGCGCAGCGCGGGCAGCAGGTCGGCGGTGTAGGGGAGATACCAGCCTTCATGCGCGGCCCATGAAAAGGCGACACCGAGGAGCTTGGCCTCGAAGCGATCGAGCGAGGTGGTCTCGATATCGAAGCAGAAGCTCTTTTGTTTCGCGAGTTGGGCGAAGAGTTCGGCCTGCTTTTCGGCGGTATCGGCGAGGTGATAAGAGTGGGGAACGTCGCCGATTTTCTTGAAGGTCTCGAAGATGGTCTGGGTGGCAGGACCCGTGGCTTCGGCTGGAACAGACTCCGTGGTTCCATTGGGACTTCCGTTGGATGCGGCCGCTTCGCCGAAAAGGCGCTTGGTCAGCGTGCGGAATTCGAACTCGGTGAAGAGATCCTTCACCGCCTCGTCATCGCGCGGCGAGAGCACGAGATCCTCCCAGGACACCTCGATCGGAGCATCGATGATGATGGTGGCCAGATCTTTTGAAAGGATCGCATTGTCGGCATGGGCCTCGATGTTCTCCTTCTGCTTGCCCTTCAGCTTCGCGGTATTTGCGAGCAGTTCTTCCACGGAGCCGAAGTCCGCGATCAGCTTTTGCGCCGTCTTCGGCCCGATGCCGGGGATGCCGGGGATGTTATCGACCGCGTCACCCATCAGGCCGAGCAGATCGATGATCTGGTGCGCATCTTTCACCCCCCAGATTTCCGGGAGCTGCGGCAGGCCGATGATTTCGTGCTCGGAGCCCTTTTTGCCCGGCTTCCACATGAAGGTGGTGGGGCTGAGCAATTGTGCGAAATCCTTGTCGGGGGTGACCATGTAGGTCTCGAAGCCCGCCGTTTCCGCGCGCTTTGCCAGCGTGCCGATGAGGTCGTCCGCCTCGTAGCCATCGATCTCCAGAAGGGGGATATGGAAAGCGCGGCAGAGGCGCTTCACGTTTGGGATGGCGGCGGCGAGTTCCTCCGGCATTTCGTCGCGCTGCGCCTTGTAGGCGGGATATTTCACGTGCCGGGGTGTCGGCGCGGAGGTGTCGAAAGCCACGCCTAGGTGGGTCGGCTTCTCTTTTTCGAGGATGGTGAGCAGCGTATTCGTGAATCCGTAGAGCGCGGAGGTATTGATACCCTTCGAGTTGCGGATGGGGTTCTGGATGAAGGCAAAGTGGGCCCGGTAAACGAGCGCCATCCCGTCCAGCAAGAAAAGTCGCGGCATGCGGCGACGCTAGGCGGCCTCGGCGGGGTGGCCAAGGGCGTTCTGGAGTTCCATTTCCGGGGAATTCTTCCACTTGGAAAAATCTGGTCAAAGGGCGGTAGGAAAACCTACGTATGGGCCAGCAAGATGAAGTACTTCTTCCCCATGTTGTGCGTCGTCGGAGCCGGAGCCGCGGGCTACGTCTTCGAGCCGCAGATCACGCCTAGCCTGATTTCCTACAATCAGACGAAGGTCCGCTACATCGATGCCGAGACGGGGAAAGAAACGGAGAAGTCCGCGCTGGGCGAAACGGAGCCTGCACCGGCACCGGTGACCCCGCCGAAGCCGGAGCCGGAGCCCGAGCCGACTCCGGTGGTCAAGAACGACCCCGAGCCCACCCCGACGCCGGAGCCCGAGCCGACTCCGGAACCGCCGCCCGTCGCCGACAACGAGGGCGAAAAGATGGAAGAGCCGAAGCCGGAGCCCATTCCGGAACCCGCCCCGACCGGAGCTGCTCTTGGCGCGGATGACATCGTGAAGGTGATGCAGGAGAGCATCAAGGCGGCGCAGGTGAAGGAATTCACCTTCGACCAGGTGCTCGCCTGGAAAGCGGGCGAAGAGGAGACGGTGGACGGCTCGAAGTACCAGACCGGCAGCGCCGCTTATAAGGCGGAGACGATTTTCGGCGTGAAGACGATTCAGGCCAAGGCGCTCATCAAGGACGGCAAGGTCACCAAGTGGATCTGGCCGAATAGCGGGATGGAGATCAAGTAGAGCCGGAACGGTGCCCGACGCTTAGTTGTCGGGGCCGAAGGGGTCGTCTTCGTCGGGCGGGGATTGCTCGAGTTCAGGTAATCCCTGTGGCGGAAGGGGATCGTCTCCGTCCACTGGCCCCATCTCATAGTTGGCCGAGACGTTGTCGAAGATCACGGAGCCGGCATCTACCCGATAGCGGAGCTTTGTGTTCCCGCAGAGAAACTAAGCGGAGCGGAACAAGATTGTGGGGAAGAGGATTCCCGCGATTCCGAGAAGCAGAATCGAAGTCCTCCTCGCAGGCATGGAGTCTGGTCTATCTCCCGGGAAGAGAGATAGCCAGATCGAAAGGGGCTTCGCCAAAGGCGTTGTGGACGCGGATCAATCGAAAATTACCTCTCGGGAAATGTGGGTAACGGGCAGGACGTGCCGCCGCGGTCCATAGGGGACTTGGGGTTAAGGCGGGATGGGTTGGAAGCATCCATGCCAGGCTGGAGCCTGGCGAGCCCGGGGAAGGCGGAGCCGACGGGCCCACGCGACCTGCAAGGTCGCGCTACTTCCCGGAGTCTTTGCAGTCCCGGGTGCTGTTGAGCCAAATGCCGATGCGTCTTTGCCCCGGGCAGCCCTTTCAGGCCAGATAGCGTCTCGTCAAATGCGCGAGGTGAGCTTCGGGTGATGGCTCCTTCCCGGTGGCCTCCTTCACGATCTCCGCGGGGGTCATCACCGCCCCCTTCGAATGGACGTTCTCCCGTAGCCATGTCAGCAGAGGGCCATACTCGGCGGTCGCCACGCCTTCGGCGATGTAGGAGTTCGAGGTGGCCGCTGCGAAGAGCTGGGCGGCATTCAGATTGCCGAGGGTGTAGGTGGGGAAGTAGCCGAGTCCGCCCATTGACCAGTGGATGTCCTGCAGGCAGCCATGGGCGTCGTCCGGAGGGGTCATGCCGAAGAGATCGCGGAAGCCCTCGTTCCACGCCTCGGGCACCTCCCTCACCGCGAGGTCTCCGGAAACCAAACGTCGCTCCAGGCCGAAACGCAGCACGATGTGGAGATCGTAGGTCGCCTCATCCGCCTCCACGCGGATGAAGGAAAACTCCGCGCGATGCACGGCGGCCATGAAGTCATCGAGCGAGATCTTCGCCAGCTGCGGGAAGTGGTCGGCAGCGATGGGCAGCCACTTTTCCCAGAAGGGGTAGGAGCGGCCGACGTGATTCTCCCACAGCCGCGATTGCGACTCGTGGATGCCCAGCGATGCCGCTTCCCCCGAGGGGAGTCCGTATTCGCTGCCGGGCAGCCCTTGTTCATAGAGGCCGTGCCCGGCCTCGTGCATCACGCCGAAGAGCGAGGATGTGAAATCATTTTCATCGTAGCGCGTCGTGAGTCGGACATCGCGCGGGCCGGCCGTGGTGCAGAACGGATGCGAGGTGGTATCGATGCGGCCTGCCTTGAAATCGAAGCCGAGCGATTCCGCGACCTTGGCATTGAAAGCCTGCTGGGCGGCGACCGGATAGGGACCACCGGGCAACTTGGCATCGCGTGCGGTGGAGTGCTCCACCGCGGCGGCGGCGAGGTCCCTCAGGCGCGGCTTCAAGGCATCGAAAAGCGAGGAAATCCCCGCCGCGGTGGCACCGCGTTCATAGGTGTCGACCAAGGCGTCGTAGGCTTCCGTTTCATATCCCCAGCGATCCGCCTTCTCCCGGGCGATGCCCAGCAGGGTTTCGAGGTGGGGGGCAAAAGAAGGGAAATCGGATTTCTTCCGCGCCTCCGCCCATGCCTGCTTCCCCAGCGAGGATGCCTGCGCCTCGCGTGCCACTAGTTCGCCGGGCAGCTTCGTCGCGCGATCGAAGTCGCGGCGCATTGCCTTCATCAGGGCGGGTGAGGCGCCATTGGCCTCTCCCTCGGCGAGGGCATCGCCCCACGCGGCCGAGGTGCCGAGTTCGTGGGCCTTTTCCGAAAGCCACGCGAGCTGATCCGCCCGCCAGATGTGGCCATCGTCCGGAAGATAGGTTTCCTGATCCCAGCCGATCACGGAAGCGGCGCTGGAAACCACGGCCCGTTCGCGGGCGAGGGCACGGAGTCGGTCAAGTGCTGAGCTCACGGTGCTAACATTGGCACCAAGGCGGAATCAGGCAACTGAAGGTCGCCTGATCCTCAATTTTTCTTTGGCAGTTTTTCCGGCCGGATTTCGCACATGGATACATGAAGCGATTGCTTTTACTTTTGGCGGCCCTTTCCCCCCTCGGGACTCTGTCGGCGCGCGATCCGTGGGTCACCTTGACCGGTTTGACCGAAGAACAAATGAATTCGCGCGTCGGAATCTTTTCCAATGAGCAGCTTGGCCTCGTGCCGGAACAGATCAGCGGCTACGTCGAAAATGACGTCGTGCGGTTCGCCGCATTCTGGGGCCCGCGAAAGGACGTCTATAGCCGGCGGGTGGTGATCGATCAGACCGTGGCCCAGTTCATTAATACCAACACGTCCCTGCAGGCCCTCGGCTGGCGCATGTATTGGATCAATGGCTACAGCGTCGACGGCACGCCCCGTTTCAATGCGCTCTACCGGAAAACCAACGGAGTGGCGCAAGTGCTACGCCTCGGCGATTCGCTGAGCGAACACCAGAGCGCGGACAGCGGGATGGGCAGCACCCACTACCTGGAGAACCTCTGCGTCTATCGCGAAGGGACGCAGGTCAGATACGCGGCGGTGTGGAATCAATCGATGTTCCAACTGGCGACCACCGTTTCCTATGGCCTCACCGGGGAGGAGCTGAATGCCGACGTCGCGGCGCATCAGTCGGCGTGGAGGCTGCACAACGTTTGCGGCTACACGAATGCCTTTGCGATCGGAGGCGAGAGCCCGCTGCGCTTTACCACGGTCTGGAAAAAGCCTGACCTCAATACCTCATGGGCTGTCATTCCCTCGATGTCGAAGAACAACTTCTTCGCCACCGACTCCAACCAAACCGGCGTCGGCTGGCGGACCTCCTTCCTCCAGGCGTGGAACAAGGGTGACGAGGTGGTGGTCAATGCGATGTGGCTGCCCAATGGCGGACTGAAGCAGTCATACATCAACCGCATCGACAATCTGGTGCGGGACGCCATGGAAGATCATGAAATCCCCGGCTTCACTCTCGCCTTTTCCCGCCGCGGCAAGCTCATCTTCAAGCGCGCCTACGGCCACGCGGATACCGCCACGAATGAATGGGCGGGCACCGATCACCGCTTCCGCATCGCCAGCGTGTCAAAGCCCATCACCGGCGTCTCCGTGGTGCACGCGCTGGCCGGGCAGACCACGTGGAATTTGAATAGCAAGGTGTTCGGCAGCGGCGCCCTTTTCGGCACTGACTATGGCTCCGCGCCATATAGCACCTATGAGCAGGACATCTCCGTGCGGAATCTCCTGCATCACACCGCAGGCTGGGTCAGCGATGGCAAGCTATGGTACTTCGACGAGCCCTCGTGGGGCTCCGAGCACAAGCCCTTCATCGACTACCAGCTCCAGAACCTCTCGGTCGCCAATGATCCTGGCACCGTCGGCCGCTACTCGAATCTCGGCTACACCATCGCCGCCCGCGTCGTGGAAAAACTCACCGGCCAGACATTCGAAAGCTACACGCGGAATGAGATCTTCGCGCCCTGCGGGATCTCGAACATCCTGGGTCCCGTGGTCGGCGAGCGCACACGCGCGCAGAAGAAATTCATGGAGGTTTCCTACTATCCGACCACGGCCAAGCCCGGCGACCCGGAGGTGGTGGATCCCCGCCGCATGGATGGCAGCACCGCCTGGATCGCGCGGCCGGAGGACCTGCTGCTCCTTGCCCGCCGCGTGGATGGCGATGACGATCATGAGGACATCCTCGCCCCGGACCGCATCACCGCGCTCCACACCCGCGGCTCACCGAATTCCTCCAGCGGCTATGGCTGGGAAACCTACGGCCTCGGCTGGGCCTGCGACAACTATTCGAATCCCACCATTTGGGGTCACAATGGCAGCATGTCCGGGAGCCGCGCGGAGCTGTGGGCGCGCACGAATGGCCTCTCCTATGCCTGGGCCGCGAACGCGCAGGGGGAGATCTCCAATGGCGCGCTGGAAACCATCCTCAATGACATCACCGCCAACGACGATTGGCCGGACATCGATCTCTTCGGGACCTATCACCCGGCCTACAATGCATGGCTCGCCGAGCACTTCAGCGGCGTCGAGCGAAGCGAGGGCCTGGATGCCGTTTTTCTGAGCCCGGACGCGGATCCGGATGGAGACGACCTGCCGAATGCCGCTGAATACTACCTCGGCCGCGACCCGCGCGATTACGATAGATCTCCCTTCTCCGTGACCATCGTTGGCGATGACATGCGCGTCCGCTGGTATCGGAAGCTCGGCGTGGAGGGTGTCGAGGCCCGGATCCAGTGGAGCCAGACCATGAGCAGCTGGAGCGTTCCCCTATCCTTCGGGATCGTGGATCGGCCGGACCTCATCACCATGCCTGGCTACCGGGCGCAGGAGATGCTGGTTCCCATGACTTCGGCGCGGCGTTTTGCACGACTGGATTTCAATGTCCGGTGAATGTCATCCCGCGGCCTTGAAGCTGCCGCGTGGACGGAATAGGGATAACGGATGGATGCTTCGGCGGCGGAGTTGACCCGCCTCTTTCAAGAGATGGATGCCGGCTCGGAAGATGCGCGCGAGTCCATGCTGGCCGCCGTTTACGGCCAGCTCCGGGCGATCGCCGCAGTGCGCATGGCGCATGAAGCCCCGGGACGAACCTTGCAGGCGACCGAGCTGGTGCATGAGGCATGGCTCCGTCTCGGTGGGCCGGAGGGCGGGGGAGCGGGATGGAAAAACCGCCGCCACTTCTTTGCTGCGGCCGCCACGGCCATGCGCCGCATCCTGATCGAGCACGCACGACAGCGCGCCAGCCTGAAGCGAGGCTCCGGCCAGGAGGCATTGAGCATCGAAAGCGTCCTAGACCTTTCCGAGACGCCGGCCTCCGAGCGCATCCTCGCGCTCGATGCCGCGCTTGCCACGCTGGAGGGTGAAGCGCCCGAAGCCCATCAAGTCGTCATGCTGCGTTTCTTCACCGGTCTTTCCGTCGCGGAGTGCGCGGAGGCACTCGACTCCTCGGAACGCACGGTGATGCGCCACTGGGCCTTCGCGAAGGCATGGCTCGCCCACGATCTAGAGAACGAATGAGCCTTTCGCCCCTCCAGCGCTTGTTCGAGCAGACCAGCGAACTTCCGCGGGAGGAACAGGATGCTTATCTCGATGGCGCGACCGATGATCCGGCCCTGAAACGGCGCGTGAAGGATCTGTTGGAAAGTGCCCGTCGCTCGCCAGCATTCCTCGGCAGCCCGACGCTCGATTCCAGCGGGAATGTCGTTTCCGACTCGTCACCTGCCATGCTTGGTCCCGGGTCGAGGATCGGCCCCTATGAATTGCTTCGGAAGCTCGGTACCGGGGGCGGGGGAATTGTCTTCCTCGCCCGGCAGGAGCAGCCGCTCCAGCGCGAGGTTTCACTGAAGATCATGCGCACCTCGCTTGATGACGACGAGCCCCGCTGGCGATTCGAAGTCGAGCGTCAGGCGATCGCGCGCATGGAACACCCGGGAATCGCGAGGGTTCTGGATGCGGGATTGACGTCCGATGATCGTCCGTGGATCGCCATGGAGTATATTCCGGGCGAACCGATCACGACCTGGTGCGATGCTCATCAACTCGGTCTGGGAGAGCGGGCGGCGTTGATGGCGGATGTTTGCGATGCAGTCCATCACGCTCATTTGAAAGGTGTACTTCATCGCGATTTGAAGCCTTCCAATGTTCTCGTGACGCGGGCTCATGGCGGCTCGCCAAGGCCCTGCCTTATCGACTTCGGAATCGCGCGGCTCAATGACGCGCATGCGGACGCGCGGCAAACCCGGCCGGGCCGGTTGCCAGGAACGCCCGCCTACATGAGCCCGGAGCAGATCAGCGGCGCGCAAGATGCCGTCGATGCGAGGACGGATATCTTTTCACTCGGTGTGATCCTTTACGAGTTGCTCGTGGGGGATTCGCCCTTTCGTGAGCCGGGCGCTGCATCACGTGAGGTAACGCCACCGGATCGGAAGACGCGCCTTGCCTCGGAGGCGGCCGCGACGGATCTCGCCCGCCAGCGTGGCCAAACGATGAATGCATGGAAGCGCGCGATGCGCGGCGACTTCGCATTGATCGCAATGAAGTGCCTGCGCACCGATCCTGAGGAACGCTACGCCAGTGCGGATGCGCTTGCCGCCGATCTTCGTGCCTTCGTGGCGCAGCTCCCGGTATCGGCCCACCGGCCGACGCTCCGTTATGTCTCATCGAGACTGCTCCGGCGTCATCCGGCCGCGACTGCATCGGCGATCTTCGGGGTACTCGTTTTGATAGGTGGCACCCTTGCGATCCTCCACGCCCAGCGGCAGGCGGTCGCGCAACGCGAGGTCGCAACTGCCGAGCGCGCCCGCGCGGAAGATCTCTTCTCCGGCTTCGCCCGTCTGATTGTCGCGGGAAACCCGGAGCATGGTAGATCCCAGGACTATCCGTTGAAGCAGGCGGTCTTGGATTTCGCGGACAATCTCCCAAATGAGCTGACCAGGGACCGCCGCACCGAGGCAAAGGCGCGTCACACCTTGGCCCATGCGCTCCAAGGGATGGGTGAGACGCTGAAGGCGCAAGGGCAGTTCGCGGCCACCTTGGTGCTGCTGGAGAGTTTGCCGGCTGAGGAAGCGTCGGATTTGCTGCCGGAAGTGCTTTTCGGAAATGCGGTGTCGGTTGCCGAAACCCAGCCGGAGATTGCATGGGGTCAGTTGCACCGTGCGGAGGCCTTGCTCCGGGCAACGTCAAAGCCCGGTGCTCCCAAGATGAGGGTTCGCGTCCTGTGCCAGCTGTCCGTGATGGCCCATGACCGCTACGATCTCCAAGCTGCGGAAGCTTTGGCCAAGCGTGCTCTCGAAGTGGCGGAAGACCCGCGCTCCGGCGATCCGGAACTGTTGGCCAAATGCCTGTGGACGCTTGCCCGGGTCGAGCGCTCTCTGGGGCGGATGAACGAAGTGCGTTCGCTCCAAGAGCGGCGACTAAAGGTTCTCGCCTCAGCCCTCGGCGACGAGTCACCGCTGATCTGGGACGTGAAGGCTGAGCTGGCCCTGCTGAATGTCCCCGGCCCTGATTCCACGGCCGCGATCGCAACCCTCGGCGAAATGGCCCGGCGAACCGAAGCACACCTCGGCACGGCCCATGCCCAGACGTTGGCGCGTTGGATCGACTACGCCCGGGCATCGGCGAGCGTTGGCAAGCGTGATGAAGCAATGGGCGTTTACCGCGAAACCTTGGAAAGGGCATCGGCACCGTCATTCACGGAGCCCGCCACCCTGGCGAAATGGCGTGCCGAGTATCGTTTGCTGGAGGAGAAGCGGTAGGCGGGAAGTCACCGATCCGGTGGGATTTCCGTCGAATCTTTAGCGGTAGGTGATAAGGGGTTTGCTGCCATGCAGCTATTGATCGTCATCTTTCTTGCAGTCATTCCCTTAGCTGCTTTTGCCGGAGCACGGGGCGAGCCATTGGCGGAGCCCAAGACGATATTCCGCATGGTTGAATCGCTCGAGAATTCCAAAATCGATAGTTTCACCTCCCGACTCTCGATCGAAGGAAAAGCTGGCACCTATCATCTCTGCTCAGTTGAGTTGCTTGGCACGGCAACCCGCGACAAAGAAAGCTTCTACCTCGCCGCAGCCTTCTACGTTCGGTCCTCGCCCTTGGGCAGCGAGACCCCTCCAGCCCGGGGTCATTCCTTCCTGGTGGTCTTCCACCCTGATTTCGCCATTGCTTCATACTGCCGCGGGGAAGTTGGGGACTGCCGCATGAATGGCAACAAGCTAGTGCGGGGTGATGAAGTCCTGGCCGATTTCGACAAAAGAAGTGTCCAGACGAGGCACAGTGGCTACTTGATCGATGGCGGCGACCTTCTTCCCTACTTCTTCTCCGACCGGATTACCGACGAGCAGTGGGAAAACGAGGAGTTCATGAAAGCAGAGCTGAAGAAGGAAAGATAGTCGGGATGCGTCGGAGCTGGCGAGAAAGTAGTCCGCTCAGTCCTCTGAGCGGACGAATGGTCCTCAGCGGCAATTTCAAACCCTGTAGCTATGAGCTTTCAATGTGGCTGCAGTCCACGGAGACCAAACGTGCAGTCGGGAACCGCTCGTCCGCTCAGGGGGCTGAGCGGACTATTTTTACAGCGGCTGCTGCTGGGAGATGCAGTGCAGGGTGCCGCCTTCTTCGACGAGATCGAGGCAATCGATGCCGAGGACTTCGCGGTCGCTGAAGAGTTCGCGCAGGATGCCGAGGGCGCGGTCGTCGTTCTTTCTTTGGCGGAAGGTCGGAACCAGGACGCCGCCGTTCACGATGAGGAAATTGACGTACGACGCGGGTAGTAGCGGGAGCCGCCATCCGGGGACCTCGCAGGCTTCCGGCAGGTGGATCTCCACGACCTCGAAGCCGCGGCTATTCTCCATGACGAAGGACTTCAGGCGCCCGAGGTTTTCATCGAGCACCGTGTAGTTCGGCGATTCGTGGTCTTTCTCAACGCAAGCGACGAGCGTGGTGGGATCGATGAAGCGGACGAGGTCATCGATGTGGCCATCTGTGTCGTCGCCCTCGATGCCCTGCTTCAGCCACAGGATGTCCTGAACGCCCAAGGTGTCGCGCAGCTTCCGCTCGATCTCTTCGCGCGACAGATGGGGGTTGCGGTTCTTGTTCAGCAGAACGGCCTCGGTGGTCAGTAGGTGGCCCATGCCATTGATCTCGATCGCGCCGCCTTCGAGGATCATGCCGCCTTCGAAGCGCTTCAGGCCGAGGCTCTGTGCCACCTGCCGCGGGATGGAGTCGTCGAGATCATAGGGAGGGAACTTGCCGCCCCAAGCATTGAAGCCCCAGTCGGTGATGGCGATCTCGCCGGATTCGCGATGCTTCACGAAGATCGGGCCGTGGTCGCGGCACCACACGTCATTGTGCGGGTGATCGAAAAGCTGGACCCGCTCCGGGACCGCCTTCGCGTGGTTGCAGGAGGAGAGGATTGCCTTGTGTTCTTCGCCTGGGGCATTGATGCGCACCGTCTCGAAGCGGCTGATGGCGGCGGCGATCTCCGCGAACTTTTCCCGAATGAGGGTCTGCTTCACGCCTCCCCAATGCCGCTCGTCATTGACCGGCCATGAAAGCCAGACGGCTTCCTGGGGCGACCATTCGGCGGGCATCGCGTAACGGAGTTCGGCGGGAGTCATGCGCGGGAAGAAAGCAGCATCGCGCTTGGCGAGGAAGCGGGAATGTCTTCAAGGAGGGGTGCGCTCCCAGACTTCCCGGAAATTTCGGGAAAGTGGCGAATTTGATGTGAAATGGCGGATTTCCTGACGTATTGGGACGGCATGAAACGACGTGGGTTCCTCGGGACGGTGACGAGCGGCGCGATGGCAGGGGCGGCGGGTGTTTCCGCAGCCCAAGAGAAGGTCGAGGCACCGGGTCCGCTGATGAAAACGCCGGCCGTGGTGATGGCGCCGCGGGCGGATGGCGTCGAGGTCGTCTGGGCCGTCTCCAAGCTCTCGCGGGGGCACGTGGAGTGGAAAGGGGAAGACGGCAGCAGCGGCACCGCGGGGGCGGATAGCTTCGGCTTCGTCCCGCAGGGCGATGAGATCCTTCGGGTCAAGGTGACCGGATTGAAGCCGGGCGGACGCTACACCCTGCGGGCGATCACGGATTCCACCGACGGCAAGGACCGGATGGAAGGGCCGTGGAAGAAGTTCCGCACGCTCGATCCCGCGGCGACGGAGACCCGATTCGTCATTTGGAACGATACCCACCAGAACGCGGAAACGATCAAGCAACTCCACGCTTCCACCCCGGCCGGTGATTTCCTGCTGTGGAACGGTGATACCTGTAACGACTGGCATCAGGAGGATTGGCTCGTTCCCACGTTGCTGCATCCGGCGGGCCAGGACGTCAGCGAGGATCGCCCGATGCTGCTCGTGTGGGGGAATCACGACGTGCGCGGCAAGTGGGCCTTCAGGGTGCCTGAGATGGTCGCCACCCCGGACGACCGTCCTTTCTACGCCTTCCGCAGCGGACCGATGGCGGTGGTCTGCCTGCACACGGGGGAAGACAAGCCCGACAATCATCCGAGCTTCGGCGGACGGGTGGCTTTTGAAAAGCTGCGCAAGGAGCAGGGCGAGTGGCTGAAGACGGTGATCGCCCGTCCCGAATTCCGTGATGCTCCCTATCGCGTCGTCTTCTGCCACATCCCGCTGCGCTGGACCGAGGAGGTGCCGGATGCGGGTTATGAGAATGGCGGCTATGATGCTTTCAGCCGTTTCAGCCGGGAGGCATGGCACGAGGTGCTGGTGGCGTGGAAGGCACAGGTGATTGTCTCCGGGCACACGCACCAGCCGGCGTGGATTCCCGGTAGTCCCGAGTTTCCCTACGCGCAGCTGGTCGGTGGCGGTCCCCAGCCGGACCGCGCCACGTGGATCGAGGGTAGGGCTGATGCCAATGCGCTGAGCTTCGTGATGAAGAATCTCAAAGGCGAGGTCGTCCAGCAGGCGGAGTTCAAGCCGCTGGTTTGAACCCGTTTACTTCTGTTCCTGGAGCTCCACGGTCGCGGGGGATGGCTTTGTCGCAAGTCCATCCCTCACGATGAAAAACACCGCGCCCGCCATGCAGAGCGCGGCGAGGGCATAGTTCCATGTGAGTCTTTCCTTCAGGTAGAAGATCGCGAAGGGTGCGAAGACCGAGAGCGTGATGACCTCCTGGATGATCTTCAATTGCGCTCCGCTGTAGCCGCCGGTGTAGCCGATACGGTTTGCGGGCACTTGTACGAGATACTCGAAAAGCGCGATCCCCCAGGACACCAGGGCGGCGATGATCCACGGCTTTCCCTTCATGTCCTTCAGGTGGGCATACCACGCGAAGGTCATGAAGATGTTCGAAAGGGTCAGGAGCGCGATGGTCTTTAGCAAGGTCACACGCTCCCGGTAGGCGGGAACGGGTGCGGCATCAAGGGGTCATCAATGCGCGATAGAACATTTTGGGCGCGGCCACGTCGGCGCTCGTGTCCAGTGGCGTGATCACCGGCGTGTAGAGGGAGGTGGTAATGGCCTCCGTGCTCCAATCGGAAAGATTCGATGAGGATTGGAGGGCATAGGGCGCGAAGCGCTGGGGAGTCAGCGTGAGCTTGCGGTTCGCGTGGTCGTAGGCCAGCCAAGATGGCGGGCTCGCCGCGGAGTTTGGATTCGTGTTGAAGAAGAACTCCAGGCGGTTGCTGAGGCCATCGCCGTCGGGATCGGAGTCAGGATGGCGGTTTGAGCCGACGGCTCCGACCTCGATCGTGCCGAAATTTGCAGTCATCCACGAACTGGGAAGACCATCCGTCGGTCTGCTGTCGGAGGCGATCTGGATGATCGTGCAACGCGCGGCCCTGCTCAGGTTGGTGCCGTCGCTGAATTGCACGTAAGCGAGGCCATAGGAAGCGCCGTCCGCGATGTCTTGGTCGGCAAGGCGCGTGCCGCTGGAGAAGGTGGTGGGGATATAAGTCAGCACATTTCCCGAAAGCGTGAACTTGGTAGGGGCTGAGGCAAAGCTAATCGAGGGCACAAGAGTGCCGCCCTGGAGGTCGAGGGCGCGGAGATCGATGCGATTCACGCCAAGTACGGCTGGCAAATCTCCGCTTCCAGAGTCCGATACCGCCGGAAACGGCCTGTCGATTGTGTAGGGAGGGGTGTTCGTGGCCGGATAGCCGAAGGCGATGCGGTCCTCGTCATAGATTGTGAGATGGGCGCCCTGGCCATTGCCAGTCAGGGAAAAGTACATCGTGGCGTTCTTCAGGATCGGCTCAGGTTCGTTCGAATTCTCGCTTGAATGCGCGAGACCGAGCGCATGACCAACCTCATGAGTGAGCACGGATTTGAACTTGGTTTCGTTGTCCATCTCGCTATCTTCGAGCACCGTATACATGCGCAAGATCTCCTGGAAACCTTGGCTGCCGATCTTGCCTCCCTTGAAGACGGTATCAGGATCGGTGGTCGCCGCCCCCCCTTTGCCAATGGCGGGGGCATTGACGAAGCCGTAGGTATCGTGGAGCTGGATTCGCAAGCGGCCGTCCCTGTCCGGCACGGCGCTGGCGGACATGCCGAAGGACTGCAGGCCTTCAAAACGGAATTTCAGCGAGGAAGCGGCGGCCCACACATCCAGTACCTCTTCTACCGCCGCGAGGGCCTCCGTGGTGTCCATGCCCGGCGGAAGCTTCGCGGGATCCACGTCCACCAGATAGGGGATAGGAGCGCCACCATCGCAGAGCGGCATCCGCGAAGGCTGTCCGGATGACTCGAAGTAGCCGGTCGGGGTCACCACCGAGCCCGGAACGTCGAAGGTCTCATAGGGTGACGATGAAGTGGTGCCGGGAAGGTCGCCCTCCGCACCACCTTTGAAGTAGGCACGGATAGCGCTTTTCTCTGCCTGCGTTCCCGCCACACGAACGACGTGGAATGGTGATGGCCTCCAACTTCCATCCTGCTGCCGGAGCAAATGAAACACATAGTCACTGCCGGGACTGAGATCGAGGTACTCCGAGGAAACCTCTGCCGCACGTCCATTATTTCCACCTGGTGTCGTGAAGGTGAAATCGGCTGGTGGTGTGCCCTTTGAGACCACATTCAGCTCAGCCGTGTAGGAGGTGAAGATGCTACCGTTCGCATCGGTCAGGACGGATCGCGTAAGGATCCGGTATTCCGCGACCGCGTCGGCCTCTTGGAAAACCTCGGCCGAGTCGTGGTGCAAACAACATCCGGCGCGGACGCCGGGAGCGGACGCAAGGAGGATACCGCCAATCGCAAATGCTGGAAGTTTCATGGGAGGTGCAAGGGTATGAACAGCACCTCATTTCAGTCATATTTTGACTGTCCGGAGAATCAAAAACTCGGTCTTTGCAAATATTGCAGGACTCCCAACTAAAATCCGGGGATTCCCGCGCGGATTTTTTTGGAAAACTGCGGATCATCCTGAGCTTCAAGGGCGCGCTCGTCCACGTGGCCGCGGTCTTTGAGCTGGGACAAGGGGATGTTTTTCACCGCGAACAGGCCATATTCGGCGAACATTTCGTCCAGCTTGCCATTGAGAAGGAGTCTCCAATCCGGGAGTCCCTGCTTCTCGACCTGAAGCTGGGAGCGGATGGCGGTCGTGCAGTTCGCGGTGATGACGTCGTAGAATCGCGGCTTCTTTTCCAGTTCCTGGATCCGGGTCACGTACTCCATGAAGCGCTCCCGCGCCTTTTCCGGTGATGTGGAGAGGCGGAAGAGATAGGCGTCCTCGTCCTTCCGGATGTTCGTGCGCACCCGGACGAAGTCACGCTCGTCGCCGACCAGATAGCAGAGCTCGTAGAGCTTGTACAGGCCGCCGAGCGCCGTGTAGACTTCGCCCTTCTCCCGGCGGGTCTCGATGGAGAAGGCGACGTGGCCTTCATCGCCGAAATCGAAGCTGAAGATCGGGTGCGCGATGAGCGGGGATCCCCAGTAGTTGAGGAAGAAATCGATGCCGCGGAGTTTCGCGAGATGCACCGTCCGGGTTTCCCAGCGTTCGGTCACGGTGCCATTCATCGAGTAGTCGAAATTGCGGAAGTTCGTGAAAGTAACCGTGTCTCCCTCGACGGTCGCTCCTGCGGTGCGTGCATATTCGGGCGCCCAATCGCGCTGGATCGAGGGCCGCTTGAACGACCACGGGATAATCACCAGCGCCAAGCACCCGGCAAGGGTGAGCCATCGGTCGCGGATCGATCTGGCACGGAAAAGCAGGACGACCAGAAGGGCTGCCCAGAGAATGGCGAGAGTCAGGTTTCCCCCGCCGGGAAAGGGGCCGTCGAAATAAACCGCCCCGAAGCACCACAGCAGCGGCAGAAAGATGATCAGGCGGAGGAAATTCCGCCCGATCGCACGCATGCATCGCTTCACCGGCGTGCGGGGTGTCATGGCGCTGGCGCGATCGCCGGCGGATGGGGAGGGCGTTTCCATTGCATCAGGATATTTGCAGCCAGGATGAGCGAGCCTCCCGCTACGAGGGAAAGCGTCAAGGATTCGTTCGGATAGTCCTGACCGACGAGCCGGCCTAGCATCACCGGCAGGAACATCACGAAGCAGGCGGTGAAGACCGGCTCGATCGTGTAAATCAGCCCGGCCTCTGTCGCCGAAACCCGCGGTTGCCACGAGTTCATCAGCCCGTACGCGCCTACGGAGCAAAGCAAGGCGAGGGAAAAGATCAGAAGGAATGCCGGCCAAGAAGCCCCCGCGCGGAGCAGGGCTTGGGGCTCCGGGGCCATCGCCCAGCTCACTGGCAGGAACATGAGCGCGATGAAAACGCACATCGCGAAAGTCACGACGAGGCCGCGATTCTTCTCATACTTCGGGTTCTCCAGCGTGAGGATCTGGAAGGTGAAGATGAAGGCGGCAAGGAGTGTCGCCCATTCCCCGGGGCCTACTTTCAGCGAACGGGGTGTCACGCCCGCCAGGATGGCGCCGCCGACGATGACGAGCAGCGTGGCGATCAACGTGCGCGACGATGGCGCGCGGCGCCGGCGGAGGCACTCGATCAAAGGCAGGATCACGCAATAGGCCTGGGTGAGGAAGGCCGAGGTGGATGCCTCGGTTTTTCCCAGCCCCCAAGCCTGCAGCGCCATGCCCAAGCCTCCCCAAAGGGCGAGCCAGGCTCCCTGTGCAAGTTCCCCTCGTGTCGGCCGCATCCGCATCATGAAAGGAGCCATGATCGCCGCTGCGAGCCCGAAGCGGGCCATTTGCAGCCACGCGGCCAGAAAGGATTTCGAGACATCCCCGAGGCGTGCGGATTGCTCCAGATCCAGCGCCTTGATGACCGGGAAACTCACCCCCCAGAGGGCGCAGGCGACGATGAGAAGAAGGACGGGCATGGCGGAGCAGAACGCTAGCCTTGCTCACCGGGATGCCGTGGGGAAGCCCGGACAGTTGCGGGGATTCCATGGGTATCGGACGCGACGCGTCCCGTTCTTTTGACGACTTCAAAAAGCCGTCTAGGGTGCCACATGGCCGAAACTACTCCTTCAACCCGTTCGTCCTTCAGCATCCCATCGATCATCTCCGTGATCGCGGCGATCTGGAGTTTCACTACCGGTGCCTTCTTCGGACTGGTTCTCGCGATCATCGCGATCATCTTCGGGCTCCTCGGGGTTCTGCTATCCCTTTCGCCGGCGAAGCGTGGAGGGGTGGTGAGTACCTTTGGCGTTGGAGCCGGCGCGATCGGTGTGATTGCAGCGATCGTCAAGGCGATCATGTGGATCGTCAGTTGAGCCACTGGTTCATTCGTCCACGAAATGCTCCATCAGGAAATGCGTTTCCGTTTTTCCGGTGACGCGGAAGCCGCAGCGTTCGTAGAGATGGCGCGCGGGGTTTACTTTCAGCACTTGCAGTCGGGCAGGCGCGCCTTTCTCGCGGGCGAGTTGTAGCACCTGCAAAACCAGTTGCCTCCCAATGCCGCGGTTTTGCCAGTCCGGATGGATTTCGATCACGCGGAGGAACACATGATCGGCTTCTTCCACCACGGAGATCATTCCGATGGGCTTGCCTCCAATCTCCAGGATCTCCAGCCGCTGGGGATCGAACTGTTCGCGGAATCGTTCTTCCTGCCACATGCTGTCCCATCCCCAGGTGCGTCCGGCATACTCTTGCATCGTCAGGACGTGCAGCTTCCAGAGGAAGTCGAGGTCATCGGGAGTGCCCGGTCTCCGCTCGATGAGGAAATGCCGTGCAGGTAGCCACTCCATCAGGAGGTAGCGTCCTTCCGACACGGTGCCGCTGCCAATTTCGCGCCAGCCGGTTTTTCGATAGAATGCGAGTGCGGCTGAATTGGCGGCAACGCATTTCAAGGTGAAGGGGCCGGCGCGGCGGGAGGCGAGATCGGCAAGGAGGGCCCTGCCCACGCCCTTTCCCTGTTGTGCCGGCGAAACGAAGAGGTGATGAACGAAGTTCTCTTCCTCCCATATGGAAATGAAACCGAGGAGCTCGCCTTCACTGCTTTCGGCGAGGTGGATGGCCTCGCCTTCCGTCTGATCCGCGAAATCATCCCGCGTATGGGAAGCGGGATCAGCCCATGTGAACGCATCGTTCCGCGCTACGAGGAATAGTTCCGCGAGCGCCGGATGATCCGAAGGTTCAGCGGGGCGGATGGTCATTCGTGGGGGCAGGACGAATCACTTGGCCAAAGCCGACGTCGTGCCCATCCGGATCCTGAATGCCGAACTCGCGGCACCCGTAGGGTTGATCGCAGGGACCGTAGTCAATGCGGGCTCCGTTTTTCAAGAACTCCGCATGTAGGGCATCCGCGTCATCCACCCAGAAGTAGGCGTTCCACAACTTGTCGGAAACCGTCCAGAGAGGCACGATGTGGGCGGGGTCATCCGCCTGCTTCAGCATGAGATACATGCCATCGCGATGGAGGATCACGAAGGCGGGAGGATCGCCGTAGAAGTGGTCATAGGCAAAGCCCATCGTGTCGCGATAGTGGTTCGCGGAGGCGACCACGTCGCGGACGAGAAGGACGGGGGAACTTGCAGTGAGTTTCGCGGGCATTTGGTTCAGTCCTCCCAAGCGGGGGCAGCCTCGGTTTTTGCTTCAGCCAGCACCTCGAGGGTGCCGTGTTCACCACACCACTTTTCGATGTAGGTCCAGTCGAGGGTTTTCCCTTGGACCTGCGTCACCGCGACGGCATCCGCGAAGTCCTTTTCCCGCTTGGCTCCTTTCGCCCATCGGAGCTTCTGAACAACCACATCTTCAGCAGTCGGCAGCCACACGGTGGAACCGGGAAAGATCTCGATCTTGCGTCGCCGGCGGAAGCGGGATTGATCGAATGGATCGTCACTGAGATGGAAGAGTTCAATCTGGAAAAGACTCTCCTTCACCTGCAGCAGCTCTTTCCTTGTCGATGTCACCATCTCGAAGCCCATCTGATCCTCCATCACAATCCCCGGCGGCAGTAGCTTTGGCAACGTCGCCCAGCCTGACGACGGGAGATGCAGCACAAGGTCTGCGTCTTTCGTTGACCGTGGCACTCCATAGAAGTTGGACGAATAGGAGCCAACGATCATATAGGGAACCTCGGCAGCATCCAAGGCCGCCGCGAGCGCTAGCAATGCGTCGGTTCCGTTCATCGGACGACGCGATCGATAAGGGAGAGCCTGCGACGGAGTTCGGTGTTCCTGGCGGATTCGTCCATTTCCGGATGCTGTGCCGCGATGCCCGCCAAAGTCCAACGGCAAGCTTCGTCAAACAACTCGCTGCCCGCGCGGAATTTCATCTCGGGCGACATCGCCTTCGCTTGCCGGACCTTCGCGAGATCGGCAGAGCGTGCGTCGGCAACGATAGTCGAATCCATGGCTCACTTTTAGCGGTAGCGGGGGAGGGGCGCAAGGCACCGTTATCTCAATCCGACGCTCCGGCCTAGCTCCGCCACCGCTTCGCGAGGTCGTCGTAGGCATCGATCCGGCGATCGCGGAAGAATGGCCAGATCCGCCGGAAATTTTCCACGGCGGCGAAATCGAGATCATGATAAAGGATCTCTTCTTTCTCGGTCGATGCCTTCGCGACGAGTTCGCCATAGGGATTTGCGACGAAGGAGCGGCCCCAGAACTCGGTGTTGCCTTCGGTCCCGACGCGATTGACGGCAGCGAGGTAGCAGCCATTGGCGACCGCGTGGCCGCGCTGCACGGTTTCCCATGCGCAGTGCTGGGCATCGCCGAGCGCTGGCTTTTCCTCCGGCAGCCATCCGATCGCGGTGGGATAGACGAGGACCTGGGCTCCGCCGAGCGCCATCAGGCGGGCGGCCTCCGGATACCACTGGTCCCAGCAGATCAGCACGCCGATCTTGCCGAACTTGGTATTCCACACCGGCCAGCCGGTATCCCCGGGAGTGAAGTAGAATTTCTCCTCAAAGGCTGGATCCTGCGGGATGTGGCTCTTGCGATAGAGGCCGAGCAAGAAGCCGTCCGCGTCGTGGATCGAGGCGGTATTGTGATAAAGTCCGGCCCCGCGGTGCTCGAAGAGCGAGGACACGAGGACGATTCCGAGTTCCCGTGCAATTTGCCCCAAGCGATCCGTGACCGGTCCGGGCAAGGGATCGGCGAGATCGAACAAGGCGGGGTCTTCGATCGTGCAAAAATACGGCGTCAGGAAGAGTTCCTGAGTGACGACAATATTCGCCCCGCCCTTGGCAGCTTCACGGATGAGGGCTTCGTGGCGGTCAAAGGCTTCGGCCTTGGTGGCGAATCCACGGGACTGGAGCAGGGCGAGACGCGGCATGCCGGAAAGGAAATGCAGGCGAGGGCGTCGGGCAAGCGAGGAAGCACTGGCATGAGTCCGGACAGGGGCTACGATTCCCGATGAAAACGATGCTTTCGGGATGGGTCGCCGCGGTGGCCGCGCTCGTTTGCGCGGACTGCCAGGAGGTGACGGAGGTGCCGGACATGAAGGTGGCGCGGGAGCGCATGGTCGTGGAGCAGATCGAGCGGCGCGGGGTGAAAAATCCTGCTCTCCTCGCCGCCATGCGGAAGGTTCCGCGCGATGCCTTCATGCCCTTTGACACGCGCGAGCAGGCCTATGACGATCGCGCGATCGAGATCGGATACGGCCAGACGATCTCCCAGCCTTTTGTGGTCGCATTCATGACGGAGTCGCTTGCCTTGAAGCCGACGGACAAGGTGCTCGAGATCGGGACCGGTTCCGGTTATCAGGCCGCGATCCTGGCCGAGCTGGTGAAAGAGGTCTTCACCATCGAGATCGTCGAATCGCTCGGGAAACGGGCTGCGGAAACCCTGAGCGCGCAGGGTTACAAGAACGTCAAAACGCGGATCGGCGATGGCTATCGCGGCTGGCAGGAGGCGGCCCCCTTCAATGCGATCATCGTCACCTGCTCTCCCGATGAGGTGCCGCAACCCTTGATCGATCAACTGGCCGATGGAGGCCGCATGATCATCCCGGTCGGCCCGCAGGGTGAGCCGCAGCAGCTTGTCCTGCTACGGAAGACGGAAGGGAAGATCGAGCAACGCAAGATCCTGCCGGTGGTCTTTGTGCCGATGACGGGCGAGGCGGAGAAGAAGTAATCCTGCTGTGTTTGCGAATGAGATAGACTCAGGCTTGGCTCTTCCGTCCGAAAAGCTTTTTCCCGAAAGCAACCACCGCGATCACGCCGATCACCAAGAACTTCTTCCCAGCGATGAGGATCGCTCCGAGCTTGGCGAGGATGCCGGCTTTTGCCGCCAGCTTCGCCGCCACGGCCCCGCCGAGGACCAGGCCCGCCAAGGAGTAGTCGGCCTCCTTGTCGGTCGCGGAATCGAAGTCCGCGTAACGGTGGCCCTCGTTGAAGTGAACCATCGAGACAATTCCCGGGGAGGCCGCTTCGACGTCGCCCACGCGTCCGATCGAGGCCACGCCATTCAGGGATAGCACGCCACGGCGACCGAGAACGCGCACGTCGTAGTTGAGGGTATCTTCATCGCTGCCTTCGGCCTTCAGGCGCTTCGCCCAGTGGAGCACCTTGTGCTCTTTGTCGTAGTGCGGAGCGACAGCCCAGCCGACGAGTTCCAAGGTCTCGAAACCCTCTGCCTTGCGGGCTTCATTGGCTTCCTTGTTTCCCTCCTTCAGTTGAGAGAGGAGATCATCGTAATCGATCTCGTCGGCATCCTTGTCGGAGACGTAGCCATCTTGTGAAAATGAGATCACGATCGCCCACGAGTCAGGGTGATCGAGGGCTTCACCTGCGGGAACCACCATGCCGAGCAGATCGGATGCTTGCTCGGGTGGATTGCCCCAGAGATCCACCACGACCTTGCGGGCGCCTTGGGAATCGAGGAAGCGAAAGCCTGCGGGCAGCTCGAAGCGGGCGATGCCCCCCGGGAGTTCAGCCGTGCCCTCTTTATATGAAATGCCCTTGAGGATCTCGGCGACATGGGCTTGGTAAGCCGCCTGCATTTCCGCCGGCGTCGGAGCCTTGCCATCGGCAGGCTCGGGAGCATCTTGGGCGAAGGCGAGGCCAGCGGCGAATACGAGGGGGAGGACGGACGGGAAGCGCATGGCGCCACCATGCCCGGCGGGCCCTTTGCCCCTCAAGTCGAAACCCGGCGGGGGAGGAGATATGTCGCTGCTATCAGGAGCCCGCGTCCGCTTTCTCTTTCGCGATCTTATCCAAGATGCCGTTCACGAAACGCCCGGAGTCCGTCGTGCCAAATCGCTTGGCGAGTTCGATCGCCTCGTTGATCGCGACGGGAGCGGGGACCTCGGAATCGTGCAGGATTTCCCATGTCGCCAGCCGCAGGATGGCGCGGTCGACGGGATCGATGCGCTCCGGAGCGAAATTCTCGACCACGGACGCGAGGCGCTCATCGATCGATTCCTTTTCGCGGCGGACCGCATTGGCCATGGCATCCGTTTCGCGTCGAAGCGTGGCGATGGCTTCCTTGCTCTCACGGAGCTTCGCGAGGTCCACCTGATCGGGGTAACGCTCGGGCTCCTCGACCATGCGGACCCGCTCGGAAATGCGGTCGAGCCTGCGAATGGTGCCCGCCACCGGGTCCATCTGCGAGCGCAAACCGGGGATGTCCTCCAGTGCTTGGAGGAAGCGCTTTCGGGCGAGAATGAGGTCCTTGTCCGTGCGGAAGAACGCGGCGAGCACGGGCTCGAAGCGCTCGCTGAAGGCGTCGTCGTCGCTGTCGCGGGGGATCCGGGAAAGCTCGATCATGCTGGCCGTCCAGCGGTTCTCCAAGTCGGCCACCTTCTGGAGTTCGATCGCGGTGCGTTCCAGATCAGGCCGCGCGCGCAATGTGGCCATAGCGACCGGGAGCCGATCCTGGAACTCCTTCAGCCGGGCCTCGCGACCGAGGCTCAGGTGATGCAGGGTCTTCCAAGTCGCTTGGAGCAGGGCGCGCCGGTCGGACTCCGTGACAAATTGCCAGAAGGGTTCGCGGATGGAGGCGGGGTCGGCCCCACCTTCGAGGTCGGCGCAATACAGGAATTGCACCACCGCCTCGCGGATTTGTCGGCGGCTAGGCATTGCGGGAAATCACGCGGGGCATGGAACGCTCGATCTCGCTGAAGATATCGACCATCGAGGCGGCGACGCGGGCAGCTTCGCGGCCGCGGTTGAGATTGGAGCCGATGCAGCGGGCATAGGCCTGCTTTTCATCCTCTACCAGCAGTACCTCGTGGATCACGGGCACTTTGTGTTTGATGGCCAGTTCCTGGAGGGAGAGGGTGATGGAGTTTGCGATCAGGTCGGCGTGGGCGGTGGAGCCTTTCACGATCACACCCAGTGCGATCACGCAGGCGGGCGGGGTCTCGCCGCGATCCAGCACGTTGGCGATCGTCACGGGGATTTCAAAAGCGCCGGGCACGCGGATGATGTCCACGCGCGTCTGGGGCATCAGTTCGCTCAGCTCCGCGACGGTGTTATCCACCAGCGCATCGGCGAACTGCTCGTTGTACTTGGCGGCCACGATGCACACTCGCATCCGTGGTCCGATGATTCTTGGTTTGGGCGGCAGCGCCGAGGACATGGGCGGGGTATGGAGGCAGGCTACGGAAAAGTCAACGGGGGGAATCGGCGGGAGGAAGATGGCAAGCGGAAGGCTCGATGACGCAAACGAACTCCGATTGAAGAGGTATTTTGCATCCCGCCTGCCCTTCTCACTCCACGTTCTGCACTTGTTCGCGGATCTTTTCCAATTCCGTCTTCGCTTCCACGACGTGCTGGGCGATGCCCGCATCGGAGGCCTTCGAGCCGATGGTATTGAATTCGCGGTGGATTTCCTGGCAGAGGAAATCCAGTGGACGACCGGCAGGTTCCTTTCCCGCCATGTATTCGCGGAATTTCCGGAAATGGGAATCGAGACGGGTGATTTCCTCGGAAACGTCGGAGCGGTCGGCGAAAATGACCAATTCGCGCAGCACCCGTTCGTCTTGGAGCTCAAGCTCCAGCCCGGCGTCGCGGAGGCGCTTCAGAAGGAGTTCGCGGTAGCGCTCGGGGCGGGCGGGTGCCAGCTCGGCGATAGCGGCGGCCGTCTTTTCCAAGAGGTCGAGGCGGGTGGAGAGGTCCTTGGCGAGGTCCGCGCCCTCGGCGGCTCGCATCGCCAGCACCTGCTCGATCGCGACTTCCAAGGCGGGCTCGATCGCCGACCACGCCGCGTCGGCGGACACGCCGCCTTCCTCGATGCGGATGATGCCGGATGTCCGGAGGAAATCGCCGGCCTCGGGCAGGATATTCCGGCCGGTGTGGTCGGAAATGGCGTCGAAGGCGGACTCCAGCGCATCCACCAGGCGAAGATCCACGCTGACCGGGGTGGGGGCGCCGTTCGAGCGCTCGAACTGGATCGTGACCTGGATGCGCCCGCGGGAAATCGTGTTCAGGACAGCCCGGCGGATTTTCGGCTCCAGTTCGGTGAATTCCCGGGCGGACTGGACCACCACTTCCGCCTGCTTGCGGTTCACGCAGGCGATTTCGACCGTCGCCGTCCCTTCATCCGCCGTGGCCGAGCCCCGGCCGAATCCCGTCATGGAATGCATGGGGCGGAGGCTGGCGGGGGAAGTGGAAAGTGAGAAATGAAAAATGAAAATTGGCGGGCCGAGGGATCGGCCCGGGATTTTTCATGTCTCAGATGTCCGACATCCGGCGTTTTTCCTCGTCGGGAATGCTCTGTGGCGGCTCGTCGTCCTCGGCTTCCTTGCCGGCTTTCCAGCCTTCCTCGGAGGAGGAGGGATCCCATGGATCGCTACGGTCTTCTTCTTCACCCTTTTCGGTGCTGTCGGTCAGCAGCCGCTCCATGCGCAGGCGTTCCTCCTCCGCTTCAGCCTTCTCCTTCTTCTTCGCGTCGAAGTAGGCCAGCCAGATGCAGAGCTCGTAGAGCAGGATCATCGGGCCGGCCATCAGGCAGAGGGTGAAGGCATCCGGCGTCGGCGTGATGATGGCCGCGATCACCACGATCGACAGGATGGCGTAGGCACGGGTGCGGCGCATCGCCTCGTGGGTGAGCAGGCCGATCTTCACGAAGACCATGACCACCACCGGAAGCTCGAAGGAAAGGCCGAAAAGCAGGGTGAACTGGGTGGCGAAGGTGATGTACTCGCCGATCCGCCAGTCATTCGAGACCCCCAGCTTCGAACTCCACTCAAAGAAGAAGGTAAGCGCCCGTGGCAGGACGAACCAGTAGGCGAAAAAGACGCCGAAGAGGAAGAGCCCGAACCCGATGGCAAGGGCGGGCCACATCACTTTTTGTTCATGCTGGTGAAGCCCGGGCAGCACGAATTGGAGGATGAACAGCAGTAGGAGCGGGAAAGAGACGATGATGCCCGCGAAGAACGAGAGCTTCATCGAAAGCATGAAGGTTTCCGTCGGCCGAAGTGCGGACATCAGCTGGAGATTCCCCCGGACGTCGATTTCGGGGCTGGCTCCCTTTTCGAGCAAAGAGGAAACGAGCGTCCGGAGCGAGCTGTCGATCCCGGCACGCTCCAGGAAACCGGCCTGCTTTTCCTTGGGGAGGACTGCAATCGCCCGCAGCAGGCGGATCAGCTCCACCCTGCGGAGGGTGTCCTCGTCGAATTCCTTCAGCAGCAGTTCTCCGCGCTCGGGTCCCTGGCTCATGGCCGCGCGCTCGATCTTCTTCGCCTGTTCCCAGTTGTCAGGGGTGATCGTCGGCTTGATATCTACGGAGAGCTGGTTGCTCACATGGAGCAGCCGGACTTCCTCCACCGGCTTGCGCAGGATGTCCATGAGCTTCTCCTGGAAGGCGAAGCAGCCAACCATCGCAATCATCAGGGTCACGAGGGACCGCGTGATCATGACCCGGAGGTCATCGAGGTGATCAAGGAAGGGCTTCTCGTGTTCCGGGTTCGCCTTGTCCCGCAGTTGAAAAACCTTCGTAAGCAAAAACATCTCAGGTCGCGGCGGGATTCAAGGGGGGGACTGCTGCCCCTGCAAGACGGATGACAGGACGGGGACGGATTTCCTCTGGCATCCAGAGGGTGTATGTAGGGATATGACCTATTTTTCGTCCTGCCGTGCCCTTCTTTGGAAAAAACTTCCAAGAAATCTCCCGCTGCCGTGTCTTTTCCCATGAAAGCCATGAGACCGCGTCCCCACCCGCATGGAAATCGTCGCAGGACCAGCCGTGATTGAAGTCCCGCAGGTGCTGCCTTCCGCCCCGATGAACGAAGAGAAACCGTCACTCCGGGAGATCTTCGAGGCGGAAGAAAGCCCCCTGCTGCGCTTCGCCTACGGCCTGACCGGCCGTCGGGAAACCGCGGAAGACCTCGTCCAGGAGGCCTTCCTCCGGCTCCACACGCACTGGGATGAGGTCGCCCACCCGAAAGCCTGGCTCTACCGATCCGTCCGAAATCTCGCCCTCAACCACCTCCGCGACCACAAACGCGAATCCGGCGACGAACCGCCCGACGCGGCGGATGACTCCCGCGGCCCCGATGGCCATCTGGCCCGACTCGAAGCCGCGGGAGCCGTCCGCCTCCTCCTCTCCGAACTCCGCGACGACGACCGGGCGCTCATCGAGCTAAAATACCACGAAAACCTCAAATACGACCAGATCAGCCAGCGCACCGGTCTCAGCGTCGGAAACGTCGGCTACAAGCTCCATCACCTTCTCAAATCCTTGGGCGAAAACCTCCGCCGCATGGGCATTGATAGCCCGGAGGGCTAGGACCCTCTCATCTGTCTTATTTCATCGATCTTATCTCTTATCTCGACCTTCCTCATGAACAACGAATCCGACACACCCCTGACTCCCGTGGGCGATGACGCGCTGGAAGCGCGGATCGTCGCTTGGGTGCTTGGGGAGGCCTCCTCTTTCGAGGCGGCGGAGTTGGAGAAACTCTGCGCGGAGGATCCCGGCCTGCGGCTCTTCGAGCAGCGGATGAGGATCCTGCACGGGCTGATCGGGGAGGATGTGAAGGCTGGGCCGGATGTCTTGTGGAAACTGTCAGGGTCCAAGCGGTCGAGGATCACGGATTTGTTAGGGGCGGATTCGATCCAGCCGGTGGTGAGCGCGCGCACGAACCGATATTTTGCCCGGCGGATTCTTCTCGCGGCGGCCGCGTGCCTGATGATCTCGGTCATCGCTTATTCGACCCGCGGTACGATCTGGAAAACCGGAGGAGCGAAGTCTGCAGAGAGCAGGAGGGTGGTGGATTTCATGCCGGCTTCCGCTTCAAGTGCTCCGGAAGGAGTGGAGCAGCAGGTGGAACGCGTCGAAAGCCTGCGCCGTGCGGTGCAGCGGCAAGAGGACGCGGTGGAAGACAAGCGCGATCTGCTCTCCCAGATCATCCGGCAGGAGGGGATCATCTACCAAGGCGATCAGACGATCCCTGGAAGGTCTGGTGGCTTCGACGCTGCTGATGGAGCCGAATCTGATACGAAGCGCTTGCTGGCGCTGGAGCAGGAGAAGATCCAATTGGAGAGCCAGATCGAGACCTTGTTGAAATACGATGGCGAGCAGCTGATGAACTATGCGGGTGGCCTTTCGTTGCCCGACAACGTGATTCCCGAACTGCTCCCGAGGTTTCAGGAACAGCAACGTGAATTCGAGGCATTGAAGAACTCGGGTCTGTCATCCAAGCATCCGGAGGTCGAAGCACGTGCAAAGGCGTTAGCCGCCACTGAGCAAGATCTTGTGGAAGCGACTGCAAACCTTCGCGAGACCCTGAAAGCCAAACTCGAACTCAAGAAGGAGCAATTGGCTCAACTTGATCCCCACCTCGAGGCAAAGAAAAACAACGCGATCAAACAGGGGGTCGCCAATCCATCATTCGTCGATGCCAAGGAAGATTTCGAAGCGTCGCGACGCCGCTTGGATGAACTCCAAGGACGTCTGACGGCGGAGGAGGTGCGGATGAAAGGCGATGAAACCGCACTCGCGTTGAACGATGCACCTGGTGAGGAGCGGACCAGCAAAGGTAGGGTGCCTGCGAAGTCTCCGCTTACCAGCAAGGCAGGTCTTGGGGCGGAGTCGGCTTTTACGGTGAAACCGCCAGCTGCGGCTCCCTCGCCCCAGCAGCAAGTGCCGCAACTCGCCGAAGCGGAGAGCATGCAGCCCGGCGGATCGGGTGGCGCTGGTGGGGGGGGCGCACTTGGCCAGGCGCGGACCGATGACCGCGGGGCGAAGGTTGAAGATCTCGTCACCGGAGGTCTGCGGAGCGGCGGCGAAGCCATCACCCGGAACAACCTCGACGCGGTTCTGGACAATCCGAATGAACCCGAGGTCGCTCAGCGGAGCGCAGGCTATGCCGGGATGGGCACGGCGAGCCGCGGATCAAAGGCCGACCTTTCGAAATCGGTTGCCGAAGCGGCTGGTGAGCCCATTGCCGAAGAGGCAGAGTTGTTGAAGGAGCAGGCTCCTCCCGCGGCCACTGCGATGCCAGCGGAAGGTGGCACTCTGGCCGGGAAGGATGTGCAAAGGTTCAGAAGCAAGGCGAAGAGTGAAACGACTCTGGGCCGCGACCTGTATTCCGATGGCAGCGCCGGGCTCCAGTTCAATTCCCAAATCCAAGGTGAATCCGACAAACCGGACTTGAATGCCACCGACTTCTTCGATCTCCACAAGATGGGTGAGCTTGCGGACCAACAGTCGGCGCGATTCGATAGGGATCAGCTTTCCTTTTTCCTGAAGCCCTCGGGGCCGGACGCCCCTGCTGCGCCGATGGAGCCGGAAGCTTGGGCCAGGCTTGCTCGGGACAAGTCGCAGATCACGCCCTCGAGAGGGACTTCGTTCGAGATGCTGCCAGGTGCGCCGCCCATTGAAGTCCAGCCAGCGGACGGAGCTGTCGATATCACATTGGTTCCAAAGGATGTTCAATCGCCGGACTCCGCCCTATCCGGCAAGCTCCACGACGAAGGTCGCGAGGCCGATGCCGAGGGAGAGAAGACCGATTACTACCGCTCTGCCTATGATCACACACGTGCGGAGCTACTCGCCCAAGTGGACAAGCCTTGGGAGCTGTCGGTTCCGCCAGTTGAGGCGGCCGGGCAAAAGGCGGAGCAGGCAGGGGAGAAGCAGGATTCTTCCGGATACTCCGGCCTTGCTCAGCAGGAAATGATCCGCCGTCAGAACGCCGTGGCGCAGTCCGACAGTCTGCGGGATGAGGGCCGGAAGCTTCAGGCGGAAGGTGATTATGCCGCCGCTTATGCGAAGCAGATCGAGGCCCTCAAGGTACTGCCCGAGGCGGAGATGGTGAAAGATCGCAGGGACCATCTTTCGCAGCTGCTCGGTGAATCGGCCGGACTGATGGCGAAGAACGCGCAGACCGAAGGCAAGCAAGCCGTCGCCCAGGAGTGGGCCGGAAAGGCCCTGCAATGGAATGTTCAGGACGAGGCAGTGAAAGCCATCTTGAACCTGCAGCCCTCGTCGGAACTCAGCGCCACCGTTCAACCCTTCTCCACCTTCTCGCTCCATGTGAGCGATGCCTCTTTCAAGCTCGCGAAGGCGGCACTGGATCGTGGCGAACAACCGGATCCGGCAAGCATTCGCCCGGAGGAATTCTACAATGCCTTCGACTACGGCGATCCCGCACCGGGTCGGGGCGAGCCGGTGGCGTGCGCGCTGGAACAGTGCGCGCATCCCGCGATCCCGCAGCGGAACCTGGTCCGCATCGGCGTCCGCACGGGAGCAGCAGGCCGTGCCCAATCGACTCCGCTGAATCTGACGCTCTTGTTTGACAGCTCCGGATCGATGGCGCGGGAGGATCGTCACGCGGGCATGTCGAAGGCGGTGGAGCAACTCGCCGGGCTCTTGAAGGAAGGCGATACCGTGAGCGTGATCGGCTTCTCCCGTCAGCCGCGCTTGCTGGTGGATCGCCTGTCCGGGGCACGGGCGCAGGAGCTGAACGCCTTGATCGCGCAGACGCCATCCGAAGGTGGAACCAATCTCGAAGAAGGACTCAAGCTCGCGGAGGAACTTGCCAAGCGGCAGTTCAACACCGCTGCGCAGAACCGCGTGGTGCTCTTCACTGATGGCGCGGCCAACCTCGGCGATGCGCAGCCGGAAACCCTTCAGGCACGCGTGGAAGCCATGCGCCAGGGAGGCATTGCCTTCGATGCCGCGGGCTTCGGTGCGGAAGGGCTCAATGACAAATTGCTCGAACGCCTCACCCGCAATGGCAACGGCCGCTACTACATCGTGGATCGGCCCGAAGATGCGGATGCGAATTTCGCGAAGCAGCTCGCCGGTGCTTTCCGGCCTGCGGCGGAGAATGTGAAGGTGCAAGTGCGCTTCAATCCGGCGCGCGTCGGCAAATACAAGCTGATCGGCTTCGAGGAGCATCGCTTGAAGAAGGAAGACTTCCGCAATGATGCCGTGGACGCCGCCGAGATGGCAGCGGAGGAAGCGGGGAATGCGCTCTATCAGGTGGAGCCCTTGCCGGGCGGGGAAGGGGAGATCGGCGAAGTCAGCGTCCGCTTCCGGGATGCCGCCAGCGGCCAGATGGTCGAGCGCACCTGGACCATTCCCTACGAAGCGCAGGCCCCCGCCTTTGACCAGGCATCTCCTTCCATCCAGCTCGCGGGCCTGTCCGCCTTCGCCGCGGAGAAGATCCGCAAGGTACCCATGGCAGACGCGATCGATTTCCAACAACTCGGACCGATCCTCGGCAAGGTGAAGGCCCGCTATCCTAACAGCCAGTCCGTGTCCGATCTGGGCACGATGATCGGGAAGCTCAAGTAGGCGTCCCGTTTTTACCGACGATTTACCCAAAGCCGCCGGACAAGCGGTCATAGTAGCTCCGTGCCCTCATCCTTCAAAGCCATGAATCCGTTAGAGAGAGATTGCGAGAACATTGAGCACCGAACGCCTGATGAGGGCCAGAGACTCCGCGCTCCCGGGAGGCTCGCAGCATGGCTTTTCACGCTGCTTGCGATTCTCACCACCTTCGCTCCCGCCCAGACGAAGGACGATGCTGTCGTGCTGGTGCCGGTTGGAAAGATTGCGGAGAAGCCCGCTCCGCTCTTCTTCTCCGCGGATGCGGTGAGCGTCGTGAATGTGATGCCGACCGGTACGCTTCACAGCATCTCGGTGAAATTCCGCATTCATCAGGGCAGGCCGGAGACCTTGAGCATCGGTCTCGCGGGGGAAGGCGAGATCACTTCCGTGGCAGGCGAGGGACTTTCCACCTGGACCTTGAGGAAGGAAGCCGATGGGAGCCGCTTCCTCGACTTCAAGCCCGCGCTGCCTGCGGTGAATTCGCCGGACCCCTTGCCAAAGGAATTTACCTTCGCTGTCTCCGCGCGTCATGACGTGCCCGCGGAGAGAAGCGGGCAGCCCTTTGATCTGCTGCACCCCGCACCCGGCGCGGCGGTGGGGTTCACCTCGACGTTGGAGCTGAGGAACGATGGCGATGCCATTGCCCGCGTGGTGGAGGTTTCCGGTTTGCAGCCGCTGCAAGGCATGACCGACCGCTTCTTCACCGGTAGCGGGAAGCTGCGGGTCGCGCTCGGTCTGAAGAGCACCGCCGCACGACCGGTCGAACTGGTCAATGTCACCTTGAATGGAAAGCCCGCGGAGGATCTCAGCGGGATCTCCTTCAGCCTGCGCGGCGAGTTGAATGTCACGCGTCCGGGCGAGGCGATGGACTTGCTGGAAGGTGTTGCGCTGAGCGGTGCGGCTTCCAGCGAAGGCTGGTTCACGCGCTTGAAGAGGCAGGGGGATGGCTTCATCCATGAGATCGTCGGCGAGAGGGCGGGCACTTTTCCTTTCGAGCTTTCCTTTGAGGCTCCCTTGGTCCGCCGGGGTGATTGGCGCGGCGTCGATTTCAAGCTGCAAGGCGGTGCCGTGGTGCCGGTGACGATCGAAGGCTTGGAGGACGGCGTGTCCTTCAAGCAGGACGATCCGGTGGTGCCGGAGCGCCGCGATGGCAAGTGGACCGGCTTCCTGCCTGCTGCCGGAACGGCCGCCTTCGCATGGAAGAGCGGCCGAGTGGAAGGCGAGGGTACGCTTTTCTTCTCCAGCAGCGAGATCGCCGAGACTCGTGTCGGTGCCGGCTTGGCGCGACGCTACTCGCGCATCGGCTTCCGCGTGCTGCAGGGAAAGCTGGAAGCGGTGAAGATCCGCGTGGATGGCACCGGCGAGATCCTGGCGGTGAAAGGCCCGCAGGTGCTCAATTGGTCGCTGATCGAAGAAGGCGGTGCGCGCATGCTCGATATCGGTCTGAGTCGCCCGATCGAAGGACAAGGGGACATCGAAATCGAGGCACAGTCCGCGATCGGATCCTTCCCCGCGAAGCTCGATCCGCTGCGCTTCTCGCCGGTGGGCACGCTGCGCCACAGCGGTTACCTGCGGGTGACCAATGACGGAGCGGTGCGGCTCGAGATCGTCGGAGCCAACGGCTTGATGCAGCTTTCCCCCGCGCAGTTCCCGTGGGCGAAGGCCGACGACGGCTTCCGCCAGACCTTCGTCTATCGCTTTCCCTCCGCCGAGCATTCCTACGGGATCTCTGCCGACCAAGTGCTGCCGGAGGTCTCTCTAACAGAGGTGACCGTTCATGAGCTTGGCGAGACGGATCGCCGGATCGTCTCCGATCTGGAGCTTGATATCCGGGAAGCTCCCTTGCGCGAATGGACCGTGGAGGTGCCGCAGAATTTCGCGGTGGCCGCAGTGGAAGGAGAGATCGTCGCCGACTACAGCCTTGCCTCCGAGGCCAAGGAAGGTCGGCGCGCCTTGAAGATCCTCTTCACCGGATCGCTCACCGGCCGTCATCTCGTCACGCTACGGCTTGAAAAGAATCTCAGCCCGCAGGCCGGAGACTGGGTATTGCCGGTGCTCGGCTATCCGGGTGTGAAGAGCTCGCGCGGCTACATCGGTGTGGTCTCCGCCGCGGGCTTCCGCGTGGTGCCGGGTGCCACGACGGGGCTTGCCGAGACGCCGCCCGACTACTTCCCGAAGAAGCAGCCCGGCTTGCAGCAGGCATTCCGCATCCGGGATATGAAGTGGAGCGCCACCATGAAGGTGGAGGCACTGGGGCAGAGCATCCAGGCGGATGTCTTCCACCTCTACTCGCTGAAGGAAGGCACCGTCTCCGTGAGCGTGTTGGTCAACTATTTCGTCGTCGGTGCTCCCGCGACGCAATGGCGCATCCGCGTCCCGCAGGGCTTGGGGAATGTCGAGGTGATTGGCCAAAACGTCGGGCGCGATTGGCGGCAGGAGGAGGATGTGCTGGTGATCCCGCTTGCGCGTCCGGTGTTGGGTGCGGGCACCGTGCTCGTGACCTTCGATCAACCGATGAGTGTGCGTGGTGGCGATCTTTCACCGGGTGAAGTCCGGCCGCTCGACGTGCAGTCGGAGCGCGGCCACGTGCAGGTGGTAAGCCCCTTGCAGGTGAAGCCCGATACGATCACCCGCAGCGAAGGTTCGGTTTTGAAACTGGATGCCTCCGAGCTACCCGCCGAATACCGTTTGCTGAGCAGCGCGCCGACCCTGGCCGCGTGGCAATACACCGCCGCCGATATCTCGCTCGGAATGAAGATCGAGTGGTATGAGCAGGGCGACACGATCGACCAACTGGTGGATCGCGGCGAGCTTTATAGTCGGGTCTCGCGCGATGGCCAGGTAGTGACGGACGCCCGCCTCTTCGTGAAAGCACGCGGACGCACGGTCTTGGGAACGACACTCCCCGCAGGTGCCTCGCTGTGGGAGGCGAAGGTCGAGGGTGAGATCGTGAATGCGCGCAGCGATGGGGCAAAGACGCTGATCCCATTGCCCGCGAAAGCCGATCCGAACGATCCGATCGAAGTCGTGCTCCGCTACGGCATGCCTGCCAAGAGCGCGATGTCGCCGGTGCTTGCGGCTCCGCAACTGGATGCGCCGACTGTTTTCAGCGAGTGGAAGATCACCTCCGACGAAAACCGCCGCCTTGTCCCGCGCGGTGGCCGGTTGAAGACCGTGGCTCCGGTGCTTACCGAAACGGGCGCGGAATGGATCTCCGCCAAGGCACGGATCACCACCGCATTGATCCTCCTTGTGGCCGCCCTAGGCCTTGTTCTCTCGCGTTTCGCAAAGACGCGGGCCTTCGGCATCCTGTTCACGGCGGCGGCCGGGGTGTGGGCTCTCGTTCTGGCCGGACAGGCGCTGGTGGATCGCCGGGTGAACCTTGGCACCCTGGAATACACGATGCCGGTGGTGCCCCCTGCGGAAGCCATCACGATCCAGGTCGGCAATGTGGCCGCGTGGCTGGCGATGCTGAGCATCGGCGGCATCCTCATTGCGCTGCTTGGCGCGGGACTGATCATCTACGGCTTCATCCACACGAAGTGGTCGGCGTGGACCTTGGCCGGAGGAATCGCATTGATCGCGATGGGTCTCTTGATGCAACGCTTGGGTGCGGTCGCGTTCTTCGGATGCTTTGGCATCGCACTGCTTTTGACGAAGGCGCTTCCCGCCTTGCTCGGCATCACGCGGCGTCCTGCGGTGGCGGTCACGGCCATGCTGATGCTCTGCTTGCTGGCACCCGCGGCGCGCGGGCTCGAGGTGGTTCCAGCGGAACCGGCGTCGCCGCTCGAGTCCGTGGTGCACACTTGGAAGATCGCCGATGGGCGGCTGACGGGCGAGGTAGTGGTGGAGGCCCGCGGGAGAAGTGATGAACGGCATCTCCTGCTAAAGGCACCGGCTGTGCTGACGAGTTTTCAAGGCGACGGATGGCGTGTGGTGAAGGCTCCGATCAATGGCCAGGAGGCTTACTTGTTGGTCGGTGTCGTCGATGGCAAGAAGACCGGCAAGGCGACCTTTGAAATGCCGCTGCCGAACCCGCAGGCCGGGTGGCAATTGCCTTCGGGCCCTGCCGCCGTGCAGCGCGTGAATGTCCGGTGGAATCAGGAGGGCTGGGAGTTCGAATCACCACAGGCCGCCAAGGTCACTCATCTGACCAGTCCGGGTGAAAGCGGTGCGGATCTCGTGCTGCGGCCTGCGACGAGCATCGAGCTGCGCGCTCGTCCGAAGCAGCGTGATGCGGCGAGCGAGCAGACGCAGTTTTATACGGAGGTCTCTGATCTCTACTTGCCCGGAGCGGGGATCATCAGCGGCAGGCATTTCGTTGCGGTGCGTCCTTCACGGGGCGTGGTGCGGGAATTGACGCTCGTGGTTCCCGAGGGATTCACCGTAGGTGAAGTGAGCGATGGCCCGGTGGGCGCATGGCGCTTCAACCCGGAAACCCGTGAGCTGAAGGTGGCGATCGAGCCGGCGCAGCAGCAGCCCTTCGCCTTAACCATCGGCACCCAGCGCGGGACCGCCGCCTTGCCCGTGGATCTGACGCTTTCCCCGCTGCAGGTGAAGGGAGCTGCGGGATCGGTGGGTCTGGTGGGGCTCGCTTTCGGCGATGACTCGCAAGCGGAAGCGGTGGAGGCGAAAGGGATGAGCCCGGTGAATCTCGATGACTTCGAGAAAGGGTTGATTCCAAAGGATCGGGAAGGCCGGCCCTTGGCGGTGCTGCATCGCGCCTTCCGCCATGCGGGCGGCGAGGCTTCGGTGAACCTGAAGGTGGCCCCGGTGGCTCCGGAGATCCGTGCGGAGACCAAACAGACGCTTTCGCTGGGCGAGGATCGCATGGTGCTGGCGATTGACCTGATAGCTTCGATCACCCGTTCCGGCGTGTTCAAGCTATCGCTGGAGGTTCCGGCGGAGTTCGAGATCGAGTCCGTGACCGGTGCCGCGCTGGCCCAGTGGACGGAGACGAAGGAGGAAAAAGCACGTGTGCTGAACCTGCATCTGAATGGCCGCACGATCGGCCAGCAGGCCTTTGCCATTACGCTGGCCGCGCCTGCTCCCACCGCGCAGGCATCGTGGGCGGTGCCGCGGGTGATCTTGCGTGATGCCGGCCGGCAAACGGGAATGCTCACGGTGGTGCCGGATCGCGGCCTGCAAGTCCGCGCCGTCACGCGCGACAAGGTATCGCAGCTCGATCCCCGGGAGGTCGGTGTGCCTCGGCCCGGTGCGCTTGCGTTCCGCCTTCTCCAGTCGGATTGGACGCTCGCACTCGCCATCGCGAAGCTCGATCCGTGGGTAACCGCGCAGGTGATGCACGAGGTCACGCTGCGGGAAGGGCAGACGCTGAGCCGGGTGCGACTGGCCTACAAGATCGAGAACGCCGCCATGAAAGCGCTGCGCGTTCGTATCCCCGGCCTTGATGCCGGTGCGGCCGCGACGGTGCGTGCCAGCGGCCCGGCGGTCGGGGACTTCGTGCCGGTGGCAGGGGAGGAAGGCGTGTGGGAAATCCGCTTCCAGCGTGGCGTGGCGGGGGAGACGGTGGTGGACATCGAATTCCAGCAACAGAACACGGCAGGCCGTGTCGAGATCGTCCCGCTGGTGCCTGCCGAGGTACGACAGAGCTCGTACTTTGTCGCGGTGCGAACCGGCGGGCGGCTGGAGATCGATGGCACCACGGATCCCCGCGGCTGGCAGCGCAGTGACTGGGGAGTTGTCCCGGAGTTCCTGCGCGAGTCCTTCTCGTCCCAAGCGCCGGCGAAGGTGTATCGGGTCGCGGAAGCGGAAGGGCCGCTTGTCATCGCGCTGAAGCGCCACGAACTTGCCGGTGCGCTGCGCCTGCGTGTCGAGAAGGGCACGCTGACCTCGCTGGTTTCGCCGAATGGTGCGGCTTTGACGGCTGTGGATCTCCAGATCCGCGTGGCGGAAAAGGGGACGCTGAAGCTCACCCTGCCAAGGGGGGCTGCGCTCTTCAGTGTCTTCGTGAATGAGGATGGCGTGCCTTTGGTACGCGAGGGGGACCAGTGGCTCTTCCACGTCTATCCCGCTCCCGAGGGGAATCGTCCGGCTTTGGTGCGCTTCATCTTTTCCACCCCGGCCGACAAGCGGATGGATCTGGAAGGTCCGATGCTCGATGTGCCCTTGGAGAATCTCTCCTGGCGCGTGATTCTACCCGAGGGTTGGCGTCTGGAGGACCATTCCGGGGACTTCGACCTCCAGCAGCAGACGTCGGGAGCGGTGGCGGAAGACTATAGCAACTTGGTCATGCGGAAGCGTGCGGCGGGCAAGCAGGACGCGGTTGCCTTGCTCGATCAAGCCAACGAATGGCTCCAATCCGGTGATCAGGAGAAGGCCGGACAGGCGCTGGGCAAAGCGGTGCGCAACGGATTCCTGGACGAAGCCTCGAACGAGGACGCGCGGGTGCAATTGCGAAACCTCAAGACGCAGCAGGCCACGCTCGCCCTGAACACCCGTCGCCAGCGCCTCTATCTCGACAACCGTTCCGAATTGGCGTCCGGCAACAAGCAGCTCGAACAGGCGGCGGGCGAGAACCCCTTGTTGCAGGGGATTCTAAACTACGATCCGCGGCAGTTCGACCGGTTGCTGGAAGGAAACACCATCGATGAAAACACCGCGATGAAAGCCATCGCCAGCCGCATCGTGAGTCAACAACTTGCGGCTGATCCGGCACCGGCGGCCTTGGACGTCACGCTCCCCGAACGGGGCACCGTGCTCGATTTCAAGCGCAGCGTGCAAGTCGATGGCGGCAAGCCGATGCACCTGAAGCTCGATGTCGAGCCCCAGCAAGGCGGGGGATGGTTCTACGGGATCATCGTCAGCATGCTGGGAGCGGCGATGGTGGTGAAGAGGAAGTAGCGCGACTTTCCAAGTCGCGTGGGGGGTGACGTGCAACGTCGTGCTACTCCGCCGGGGCTTCCAGATTCTTATCCACGATCGAGCCGTCCTTCAGATCGGCGAGCTGCTTCGCTTTCGACGCATCTTTCTCGATGATCGCGCGCACCCCGGCGTCTGAGGTCTTATGGGCGAGGATGTTCCCGTCCGCATCCGCGATGGTCAGCAGGTAGCTGTCGTATTCGAAGCCACCGACGTTCCCGTAGCCCTTGTTATCGCTGTCGAACCTCGTCTTGAATCCAAGCACGTCTTGCTCCATTCCCTTGTTCGGGACGAGCGTTTCGACATTGAAGGGACGCTTCGACATCACCTTGTATTTGTCGGGATTCCGCTGATCCCGTCCGAAATAGGTGACCATCCCTTTCGAGGCGGGGAAAGACAGGCGCGGGCTCGGGTTGCGCAGCTTCACCTTCACGGACACTTCCTGGTTGATCATCCAGTAGCCGTCTTTCTCGCGGCGCTTGGACACCACCACTTCGATGTCGAGCTTCGGTACTCGCGGCGGAAGGGCCTTGCCCTCCTCGCGGATCTTTTCCTGCGAATCCGCATCGAACTTCGCGATGGCAAGCGAGTGCTCCTTCGCCTTCGCGCCGGTGGTCGAGAAGACGACACTCTCGCCTTCAAGCGCCAGCAATTCGATCGTCAGGGCCTTGCCGTCCGAATTCCGGACTTCAAGGACGGGGCCGGCCCATGCGGGCGAACAAAGCAAGGCACAGAGCAGGGAGGGGAGCTTCGTTTTCACGGCCCCTCTATATCTCGAACCTGTTATACAGCGAAGTTGAAAAAACGTGCGAATTCGTAACGCGGATTCACGTATTTTTCACGCGTTCTTCCATCTCGCGATCTCGGACCTGACGTTTTCCACGGATGGAGCACCCGGGTTCGTGCGCGCGGCGAGGGCTCGCTGGAGATTGAAGACTTGCTTGGCGTCGTCGTTGTAAGCCTCGTCGATCTTGGCGAGGTCGAGTTGATCCAAGGGAACGCCGGTCTTCACGGATTCCGCCACCGCCTTGCCGACCAGCTCATGGGCATGACGGAAAGGAACGCCTTGCTTCACCAGCCAATCGGCGAGGTCGGTGGCGAGGAGCATGGGATCGCTCGCCGCAGAGAGGCAGCGCTCCTCGCGGATCTCCATGGCGGCGATCATTTCGGTGTTTACCGCGAGCACCAGCTTGAGTGTGTCAATTGAGTCGAAGAGCGGCGGCTTGTCCTCCTGAAGATCGCGATTGTAGGTGAGGGGCAGCCCCTTCACGGCGACGAGGAGATTCATGAGGTTGCCGACGAGACGGCCGGTCTTGCCGCGGGTGAGCTCGCAGACGTCGGGGTTCTTCTTCTGCGGCATCAGCGAGGATCCGGTGGTGTGGGCATCGGAGAAGGCCACGAAGCCGAACTCCGCCGTGCACCAGAGGATGAGGTCCTCGCTGAGGCGGGAGAGATGAACGCCACAGAGTCCGGTCGCAAAGAGAAGCTCCGCGATGTAGTCCCGATCCGCGATGGCATCCATCGAGTTGGTCGTCACCCCATCGAAGCCGAGTTCCGCGGCGATCGCACGGCGATCGAGATTGATCGTCGAGCCCGCGAGCGCTCCCGAGCCGAGCGGTGAGATATTGAGCCGCTTGCGAGCATCGGAAAGGCGACCCTTGTCCCGCTCCAACATTTCCACGTAGGCGAGCAGGTGATGACCCACCGTCACCGGCTGGCCGCGCTGCAGGTGGGTGTAGCCGGGGATGACCGTCTTGGCATACTTCTCCGCGCGGTCGAGCAAGGCGGATTGAAGATCCGAAATCGCGGCGAGGAGCAGATCGATCTCGGTCCGGCAATAGAGCCGCGTGTCGGTGGCGACCTGATCGTTGCGCGAGCGTGCGGTGTGGAGCTTTGCGCCGGCGGCACCGATCCGTGTGGTCAGCTCCGCCTCGACATTCATGTGGATGTCTTCGAGCGAGGTCTTGAACTCGAAACGTCCGGCTTCGATATCGGCGAGGATCTCCTTCAGGCCATTCTCGATTGCCGAGAACTCATCATCCGTCAGAAGGCCGGCGGTCTTCTGGGCGCGGGCATGCGCGATCGATCCCGCGATGTCGTGCGGATACAGCCGCCAGTCGTAGCTGATCGACTCACCGAATTGTTGGACGAGCGAGGAGGTATCCTGGGCGAAGCGGCCTTTCCACATGGGAGTTCCTGGTTTGCAGTTCGAAGGTGCCTGCGGGGCTCCGCGGGCGCGGCTCTCCAAACACTGAAAACCGGGAACTTGAAACTGAAAACTACCGCTTCCGCTTTGGCAGCCTCTTTCCGGACACCCGTGCGGTGATCAAATTCGGGCACACGCCTTTTTTGCGGAGTTGTTCACAACAGGCCTCGATCTTGATGGACTGGCGCACCGGACGGAAGCCCATCCGGCGGGTCAGGCAATCGTTCAGGAGTTCCAAGTGGGAATCGGCGAATTCGACAACCTTCCCGCAGTCGATGCAGACCAGGTGATTGTGGCTCGGCTTGTCGACGAAGTTCGGGTCGTACGTCTTCAGATCGCCGCCGAGGTCGATTTCATGGAGCAGGCCGGCTTCCACCAGCAGGGCGATCGTCCGGTAAACCGTGGCCCGGGAGACCCCGGCATTCGCCTTGCGGGAGCGGTCGAAGAGCTCCTCCGAGGTGAAATGCTCGTCGCTGGCGAAGGCCGTGCGAACGATGGCATCCCGCTGCGGCGTGCGGCGGAGGCCCTTTTTCCGGATGAAGGTGTCGAGTCGGTCGAGGACGGTTTGATCCACGAAGCGAGTTTAAGCGACGGACCTTACGGCGGGAAAGAACGAAGCGCGAATGGCTGATTTTACAGGTTGGCAAGGGCGGGCGGCTTGCTTGAATGCGGCAGATGAAGCTTTGGAAGGCACTCGCGGTGATCGTTTCGGCCCTGACGCTGTTCTCGTGCGGATCGCCGCAGGTGTTGGACGTCCGTCCCCTGCACATCCGCCAGATCGGCGTGGACGACTCGGATGACCCGATGATCCGGGGCGAGCTGCAGCGGAGGTTCCACGGCGCGATCGGCGTGCAGGAGCAGGGACAACGTATGGGCTATTACTATACCGTCCTGTGGAACGACGCCTCCGACGGAGGTCCGGGCGAGATCGTTTTCGAGTTCCAACAGGGTGCCACGGCCAGCCGGGTGAAGAAAATGGTCCACAAGATCGAAGCCGGCGAAACCAAGGGAAAAGCTGAATTTGCCATCATCGGCGATGCTTACCGGCCGAAAGGCGAGGCTTCCGCGGTCCTCGCCTGGCGCTGCAAACTCTACCGGAATGGCCGGGAAATTGCCTCCCGGCAGTCCTATCTCTGGCAATAGCGCGTTTTACTTGCGATGCGCGGTTGACCGGATGGGCAGGCGGAATTTACAGTTACCCGGTCTCAAGTAAGTTCGGTCCCTCTCTCGTGAGTTCGGAAAACGCTATTCTGGTCGGAGTCTTCGACGGGTTCACCTGGATTCGGTGTGAAGGAAAAGGCTCCTTCGTGACGAGTCCGGTGATGAAGGAATGCGCCGAGATCAGGATTGCGGCCGGGGAGCGATGTCTGGTGATCGACCTCGAAGCCTGCACCGGGATGGACTCCACCTTCATGGGGCAACTCGCCAGCTTCTCCGCCCGGCTCTCGAAGCTGGGTTCTACCGGCGGGGTCCAGATCGCCGGGGCAGGGGAGCGGAACCGGAACTCTCTCGAAGATCTCGGGCTGGACTGTTTGCTGGAAATCGATCCCCCCTCCGCGCCTTGGCGGGGCAAGGCGGACGAAGTCCGTGCAAACCTGGAGCCTTACCAACTGGGCCATCCCATCGGAGTCGAAGACCGGGCCAAGCACGTGCTCGAATCCCACAAGATCCTCTCCGCCGCCAACGCGGAAAACGCCCGGAAGTTCGCCGGAGTGGTCGGGATCCTCGAAAAAGAGGTCGCCGAAAACGAACAGAAGGCCGATTGACGGGCCTGCTCGGAAATGCCGCACCTCGTCTCCTACCTTCTGTTAGCCGTGGCCATCATCGGCCTCGCATTTGCTTTCCGTAGGACCAAAGGGCAGCTCCGCTCGAAGAACGAGGAACTCAATGCCTTCGAAGGGGAGGAGCTGCGCATGTTCGCCTTCCTCCACGATCTCGGCTCCGCCATCGGCAGCGATACCACGATGACGGGCCTGTACCGCCTCATCGTCGAGGGCGTGAACAAGGTGGTAGCGGCCCGCAGCGGGGCTCTCTATCTGCTGGACGATTCGCGCAACAAGCTTCAGCCGAGGTATCTCTCGGCCGAATGCCCGGCCTTGGTCGGGGTCCCACTGGAGGTTCGGAAGAAAGCGGAGCGCGATTCCCGCGCTCTCGATAGCCACCTCCGTCTTGCCCAGGTTCCGGCGGACGAAGGCGTCTTCGGCGCGGTTCTTTCCTCTGGTGACGCGATCCATGTGCCGGATCTGAAGGCTCACGAGGCCTTCAGCAACGGCCCCGACGGCTATTCCGCGGAGATTGCGACGCTGATTGCTCCCCTGCGCCACGGCGGCAGGGATCTTGGCGTGCTGGCTGTTACCCGGAGCAGGGATGACGCCCCCTTCACGGCGAATGACTTCGCGGTCTTCCGCACCGTGGCGGAGCAGTCGGCCTTTGCGATCGGGAATGCCCTCGTGCATCGCGAGGCCAGCGAGAAACGCCAGATGGAAGGCGAGCTGCGCAATGCCCGCGAGGTCCAGCGCGTGCTTCTTCCGCAAGGCGAACCGGTGGTGCCCGGCTACCGGATCAGCGGGACGAACATGCCGGCCCGGATCATCAGTGGCGATTACTACGATCACCTCAATCTTGGTGATGGCCGGCACGGCGTCGTGATCGCGGACGTTTCAGGAAAGGGCGTCGCTGCCGGCTTGCTGATGGCGATGTGCCGCAGCGTGCTGCGCTCGCTCGCAGGAGCCCACGATAGCCCGGCGGAAGCGCTGGGCCGGGTGAATCGCCAGATTTTCCCGGACATCAAGGAGGACATGTTCATCAGCCTCTTCTACGCGGTGATCGAAGGGGACGGTGGCACCGTGAAATTCGCTCGCGCCGGCCACGACCCCGCGCTGCTCTATCGGGCGGAAGCGCGCACCGTGGAACTCATCAAGCCTCCTGGCTTGGCGCTGGGCATCGACGAAGGCGATGTCTTCGAACGCGTGACGAAGGTGCTCGAGGTCCGCATGCACCCGGGGGACTGCCTGCTTTTTCACACCGATGGCGTGAAGGAGGCGGTCAATGCGGGCGGGGAGGAATTCGGCATGGACCGCCTGCGCGACGCCTTCCGCGAATGCGCCTCACTTGGCGCGGAGGCCACCATCCGCTCGGTGGAACGCGAACTTGCCCGGTTTGTCGGCGAAGCGCCGCAAATGGATGATGTGACCTTGGTGGCGGTGGAAAAGCGCTGACCGCCGCCCTTCCAAAACTTTCCCGTCTTTCCAAGGTGGGTGCTTCCGCGTCCGGGGAGTTGACGCGGGCCTTCCCCGGTGGCAGGAACGCCGCGCATGACTCCCGAGGACGACCAAGAGACCACGGACACCGTGGATCCAACTTCCGCCGACGCCCCGGCTGCCGATACGGACGCCTACTCCGAATTGGAAGCGGACGTGATGAAGTGGCGCGAACTCGCCGTGCGTACCGCCGCCGATCTCGACAATTTCCGCAAGCGCACCGCCCGTGACCGGGAGGACGCGATCCGCTACGCGAACCAATCGCTGCTCGAAGACCTTTTGCCGGTGATCGATAACTTCGAGATGGGCATGCAGGCGGCCGCCCAGGACAAGAGCTCGATGATTTACATCGGCATGGACATGGTCCGCCGCCAGTTGAACGACTTCCTTGCCGCGCAGGGCGTTACCGAGATCCCGGCAGAGGGCAAGATGTTCGACCCGAATGTCCACGAGGCGGTTTCCCACGAGGTAGCTCCTGATGCCAAGGACGGGACGATCCAGCGCGTCCATCGCCGCGGCTTCATGCTGCGCGATCGCCTGCTGCGTCCCGCGACCGTGGTGGTAGCCAAGAACGACGGAGAGGAAGCATGATGGCGACAAAACGCGACTATTACGAGATTCTCGGCGTTTCACGCGACGCGAGCGCCGATGAGATCAAGAAGGCCTACCGCAAGCTGGCGGTGAAGTTTCACCCGGACAAGAACCCGGGGGATCATCAGGCAGAGGAAAAGTTCAAGGAGCTTGGGGAGGCCTACGAGGCCCTGAGTGATGCGGACAAGCGCGCTGCCTACGACCGTTACGGCCACGCCGCTTTCAGCGGTGGCATGGGTGGCGGCGGCGGTGGCTTCCACGATCCGATGGACCTGTTCTCGCAGGTCTTCGGCAGCGCCTTCGGCGGTGGATTCGAGGAGTTTTTCGGCGGTGGTCGTCGCCAGCGCTCCGGCAAGCAGCGCGGCAGCGACCTGCGCTACGATCTGGAGATCAGCTTGGAAGAAGCCGCCCGTGGCTCTGAAAAGGACCTGGAGATCGAGCATTTCGGCCCCTGCGGAAATTGCCATTCGTCCGGCTCGAAGAGCGGCGGCGGCACGAAGCCCTGCACTAGTTGCGGTGGCCGCGGGGTGGTCGCAAGACAGGCCGGAATTTTCATTCAGCAGACCACTTGCCCGGAATGCCGCGGTGCCGGGGAAACGGTTGCCGATCCCTGCAATACCTGCGGCGGCGATGGCCGCAGCCACAAGACCAGCCGGATCAAGATCCGCATCCCGGCCGGGGTGGAGGATGGCACCCGCCTACGTTCCACGGGCAATGGCGATGCCGGCGTCCGCGGCGGCGCTGCGGGAGACCTCTACGTCTTCCTTCACGTGAAGGAGCACGATGTCTTCGAGCGCGAAGGCAATGATCTCTTCTGCGAGGTGCCGATGCCTTTCAGCGTCGCGACGCTCGGCGGTGAACTGCAAGTTCCGACGCTCGACGGCAAGGCCTCGATCAAGATCCCGGCCGGAACGCAGGGAGGAACCCTCTTCCGCTTGCGCGACCGCGGGGTGCCATCGCTTTCGAACAGCAAGAAGGGCGACCTTCACGTCCGCGTGCAGGTGGAAGTGCCGACCAAGCTCAATTCGGAGCAACAGGAGAAGCTCCGCATGTTCGCCGAGTCGATCGGGCAGCACAACTCTCCGATGCACGAGTCCTTCGTTCAGAAGGCCCGCCGTTTCTTCGATCTCTGAGATCTTCCTGCCATGGCGCGCTTTTTCCTGAGTCCCGGAGCTTGGGGGGAGCACGCCGTGCTGGCAGGGGATGAGGCGAAGCATGCGGCACAGGTGCTGCGGCTGCGTCGCGGCGACACGATCGTGGTCTTCGACGGAAAGGGCCGTTCGGCCCGGGCGGAGATTGCCGAGGTCTCGAAATCCGAGCTCCGACTGACCTTGGGAGAGGCGAAGTCGCGTCCCGCCCTTGCTCCGGAGATCTGCCTGGCTCAGGCGATTCCGAAGGGGAAAACCATGGATCTCATCGTGCAAAAGGCGGTGGAACTGGGGGTCAACTTGATCCAGCCGCTGATCACCCGGCACACGGTGGTGCAAGTGGACGAGGACGATGCCTCGAAGAAGGCGGCGAAATGGCAGCGGGTGGCTCTCGAAGCCTGCAAGCAATGCGGGCAAGATGTCCTGCCAGAGGTGGCTCCCCCGAAAAGCTTCGCCGAGTGGCTGCCGCAGGCGGAGGGGGAATTGAAAATCATCGCCTCCCTTTTTCCCGGTGCCCGGCCTTTGCGGGAGATCCTGCGGCAGGATGAGGTCCCCCGGAAGGTTACGTTACTCGTTGGACCAGAGGGGGATTTCTCCTCTGAGGAGGGTGCGGCGGCGGTCGCGGCGGGGTTTCTCCCGGCGACCTTGGGATCCATCGTGTTGCGGGCCGAGACCGCCTCGTTTTTTGGAATTTCCGCGCTGCGGTATGAATATTCGGACGGTTGACGTGATCGCGTAGGGTGCTTTACAAAAATACCGTATTGATTGTTAGGCTTTTCTAAGTATCGTCGTTTCTGTGCTGTCCCTGTGGCCAAAAGTTTTTTGGCCGGTCCTAATTATCCCCGCAACCAGTCTCGCGTGGGAGCCCGGCCCATTCGTGCCGGTGCCCACCCGTGGGTTTTCCGTGGATACGAGCGACCGGAATGACGTGGTCTCCTTCTACCATGCCGTGTATGCGGCGTCTGAAGGTTACCAGAACCGCATTGCGTGGACCGGCAACTATACCTCTACCGCCGCGGGTGCAGAAGGCACGGTTTCAGCGACATTCGCCGGTGACGTGGAGCGGCGGGTGAATTTCTTCCGGGCTCTTTCGGGGGTTCGCGCGGAGGTGCGGGTGAACACCGGAGCGACGGTTAATATTTTGCCCGGAGATGCGCACCAGCCCGACCCATCCACCACGAAGGCTGGGGCCTCGCAGCGGTCCGCGTTGATGATCATCCGTACCTACCCGGGCAGTGGCGGATTGAGCCACACCCCGGCAAGTTCGTGCACGGCGTGGACACCTGCGGCGTGGAATGCCAACAAGAACGGCAACCTTGCCCTCGGTTTCTTCGGCCCTGGAGCCGTTGACGCCTATTTGAAGGAAGACGTGATGGGGACCTCCGCGTGGAACGTGGATACCGGTCACCGCCGCTGGATCCTATGCCAATGGTCCACCGATTTTGCGACGGGAGATACTCCCGGCAACTTCAACTCCGGTGCCAACACCGTCCGCCCGCCATCGAACTCGCTGTACGTGGTTCCGAAAACGAGCGAGCTCGACTTTGAGCCGGATCCTGTCTTTGCGGCCTACCCGAAGGGCTTTTTCCCGGCACGGCTCAATTCTCCCTACTGGTCGCTTTCCTATCCAGGCGCGAACTTCTCTTCCGCCACGGTGACGATGACGGATGCCTCCTCGGCTCCAGTGCCGGTCACGGTGGTGTCCCGGCTCCCCGGCTTCGGTGACAATAGCGTCATCTGGCAGGTGCCGGCGGCCGCGGCGGCGAAGTCGGTTGCTTCCGACACCCGCTGGAATGTCACCGTTTCGAATGTCCAGGGAGCGGGTGTGCCTTCCTCGTACTCCTACTCCGTCACCTTGATCGATCCCGAGTACTTGCTTCAGACGCCCTCGATCACCGGGCCGTCTGCCCCTTTCCCGGGCGGTGCCGCCTACGGTGTAAGTGCCGTCCCAGGAGCCGACCGGATGGAAGCGGGCTTCTTCCTCCGAAAGAATACGGCGTGGACGGAAGGTGCCGAAGATAGCCCGGCGGGAAAGGTCATCGATCGCACCAGTGGCACCTATCCCTTCCGCGGAAGCAATGCGGGCTACGTGAAGAGCGGGGCGAAGGCCTTCCGCCTGACCTTCCCCACGCGCTACGATCCCTTCCTCAACGGCGTGCCGGAACAAATCCTGGAGCTCGATCGGGATCTGATCCCCGGAGCCTCGGGCAAGCTGAACTTCCAATTTCGCCGCGGCCTGATGACCGGCGGGTCAAAGCTCGCCGTCGAATATACATCCGATAGCGGCCGGACGTGGACTGCATTGACCGCTACGTATTCCGGCTTGGGCGGTTCCGGCGACACGGCCTACCAAGGTGCATCGCTCTCGCTCCCTGCGGGGAGCGAGCCGTTGCGGGTGCGCTTCCGCTACTACCTCGGCGATCCGACGTCCGCGCTTTATTCGCACGAGGACTACCCAAGCCAGCCGACGGGCATCTTCATCGATGACATCTCGACGAGCGATTGTGAGTGGCTGGAGGAAACAGGGTCCGCCTCGGGATCGCAGATGGTGTCGTTCCGTTTCGATTCTTCCACTGCCGGGATGCCGATCGTCGCCGGGCAAGAATGGTGGCTGCGCGCGCGCGCGGTTTTGGGCGGCAAAGCCTTCCCCTACGGTCCGCCGAAGGTGGCTACCATCACCGGCCCGCTTCAACTTATCGGCCCTTCGGCGCCTCCGGTAAGCGGCGCTGCCTATGCCTTCGTGACCGATCCGGCGGCCGATAGCTATCGCTTCGAAGTCGTCCGTCTCGGTCCAGCCGATTGGAAGGAAGGGGCGGAGGGCTCGCCGGTGCCGCAAATCATCCCGGGAACTGCCCCGACTTACGCCCTTTATAGTAATTTGAAGGGCTACCGGAATAGCGGCTCCCTGGCCTTCCGCCTTGCGCTTTCCAGTGCGACCGATGACGAGGACACCTTGACGATTGACCGAAACATCATGCCCTCGGCGTCCAGTTCCCTCGAGTTTTGGATGCGGCGCGGCTCGATGAGCCCTACCAACCGCCTGCATGCGGAGGTTTCCACCGACAGCGGGGCCACATGGACCTCGATCTGGAGTGTTCCGGGTCTCACGAAGCCGGAGAAGAAGATCGCACGCCAGACCGTCTCGCTTGCCGCATGGTCGGACCGTTCGATCCGCGTTCGTTTCGCCATCCGCAAGGCCAGCGGCGGAACCACCTTGAAGTGGAATGCGAAGGTCTCCGGCGTCTGGCTCGACGACATCACGGTCACGGCTTCCGCGAGTCTCCTGTCCTCGAATGAAACAACGGTGCCCGGAACCTCCGCCGCGGTCCTTCTGAATTCCTCGACCGCGGGTCACCCGCTGGAACCGGGTTCCACATTGCGTCTCCGCCTGCGCTCGGTGGACGGAGCTTCGATGGGAAATTGGGGGCCGGCGCTGCTCGTCACGCCGTCATCGATTACTCCTGCGCTGCCGGTAACCTTCACCGCGTGGGCTGCGATGGAACATCCCGGAGAAGCGTTATCCTTCGAAGGTGACTTCGACCGGGATGGCTTGGCGGATGGCGTTGAATACGCCTTCTCCCTTGATCCCTCAGACGGCAAGGCCGTGCCCGATCAGCTCTCGATACCGGAAGAAAAGATCGAGATCTCACGCGATCTTCCCCTTCAACGAATCGACGTGGACTACGCTGCCGAGTGGTCGGACGATCTTTTGAATTGGTCCTCCGAGGGAGTCGAGATCCGCTACGAGAATGGCAAGATCATCGCCAGCGTGGCAAAGGGAGAGCGGACGAGATACCTGCGGTGGAAGATCGAGGGGCAGTGATCCGGTTCACGGATTCCCGACGGAAAGATCCACCCAAGCGATGATGCGCCTGTCGGTCGGCCGGGGGACAGGATGCGGCTCTACTTCCTCGTAGAACTGCCGCGAGAGTTCCTCGGGTGCCCGCACATCGGGAAGCGGGTTGCCCTTGCCATCGAACGACCAGTGGGTGCCCACCATTCTCTCGAAGCGTTCCTTCTCGTGCAACTCCACCTCAAGTTCCTCCGGAGCCAGCTCTTGGAAGACGAGGATATCGTGGCGGGGAATGTCCTCCTGGAAGACGCAGAACCTCACGACACGATTCTGGAAGACCGCCAAGCCTGCAATCGGACCGTCAAACTAATCGCTGATATAGAGCCACTCGAAGGCCGTGTGAGGCACTTCCAAAGCGGGGTCGAGGATGGCGTGATGGGGCTCTTCACCGCAATCAGCGTTGGCACTTCGGGCACCAGTAGGTGGAGCGTTGTCCCATCACGGCCTGCAAGATGGGTGTTCCGCAAACGCGGCACGGTTCGCCTTTCCGTTCATAGACCATCAGCCGCTGGCTGAAATAGCCGGGCTCACCGTCGGAATTGATGAAGTCCCGCAACGTGGTGCCGCCCTGCTCGATCGACTCCGTGAGGACTTGCTTGATGGCGGCAGCGAGTTTGGCGAGGCGGGGCTTGGTTACCTTCGCTGCCTCCGTGGCGGGGCGGATCCCGGCGCGGAAAAGCGCTTCGCTCGCGTAGATATTTCCCACGCCGACGACCACCTTTGGATCCATGATTGCCACCTTGATGGCGATGCTCCGGGTGGCGAAGGCTTTCATCAGCGTCTCCACCGAGAAGGCTTCTTCCAGCGGCTCCGGCCCCAGCCCCCTGAGGAGCGGATGCTCAAGCGGATCTCCCTCTGCCAGATGCAGGAAAATCCCGAAGCGCCGCGGATCGTGGAAGCGGAGTTGCTTGCCCGAGGAAAGCGTGAGCGCGATGTGATCGTGCTTCTTGAAATCCGACGAGGGATCGGCGAGTCGCAAGCTGCCGGACATGCCGAGGTGCACGAGCAGCGAGCCTCTTTCCTTCAAGTCGAAGACCAGATACTTCGCTCTCCGCCGCACCGAGAAGATGCGATCGCCCACGACTGCGTCCAAGGTGTCGGAGACCGGCAAGCGCAGTCCCCGGTGCCGGACGATCACCTCCCGGATGGTTTTGCCGCCTACATGGGGCTCCACTCCACGGCGGGTTGTCTCGACTTCGGGCAGCTCGGGCATCTTCCGGAAAGATCACCAGTGACGAATCACCGCAAGATGTAGAGCGCTGTTGCGATCACATGGCAGACGCTTCCCCCGAGGACGAAAAGGTGCCAGATCGCGTGGTTGAAGCGCAGCGTCCGCCACGCGAAGAAGATCACGCCGAGGGTATAGCAAAGGCCGCCTGCGACCAGCCAGGCGATGCCCGCCACCGGGAGGGCGCGCATCATCGGTCCGAAGGCGAAGACCGCCAGCCAGCCCATGAAAATGTAGAGGGCGGTGGACCACCACGTATCGCGCCTGCCTCGGCCCAAGGTTTTCAGCAGCACCCCGCCGAGGGCGAGGAACCACACGATGCCGAAGAGCGTCCAGCCCCAGGGGCCGCGCAGGGCGACCAGCGAGAGGGGAGTGTAGGAGCCCGCGATGAGCAAATAGATGCAAGCGTGGTCCAGAGCCTGGAGCCACGGTTTGCGGCGCGGGCAGGAAGTGGCGTGGTAAAGGGTGGAAGAAAAGTAGAGCAGCACCAGCGTGCCGCCGAAGACGCAGGCCGAAATTGTCCGGAATGTTTCGCCCTCCGCGACCAGAACCATCGCCACCAAGGCCGCGATCGAAAACGCGGTGCCGAGGGCATGGGTGGCCATGTTGGCGAACTCCTCCGCCTTGCTTTCGCACAGAGGGGATCGGGGGCGCGGGATCTCCGGCGACATGTCGGTAGATTCGCCCGAATCGGGGGAATTGTCGAGGGTCCGAAAGTATTCCGTGTTTCCAATCCCGGGACGAAGGGTGAAAGGTAGGGATGTGAACGAGATCGACCGCGAGGACTTCCGGAACCTGCTCAATGAGATCGGGCGGACGCGGATGCCTTTTGGCAAATATGGCCGGGCGGCGGTGCCTCCCGCGGGGATGCCGATCTATGATTTGCCGATCGAGTATCTCGGCTGGTTCAAGGAACGGGGCTTTCCGAAGGGAAGGTTGGGGGAGCTGCTTGCCATTGTTTACGAGGTCAAGGGCGTCGGGATGGACTCGCTTTTCGATCCCCTGCGCCAGGCGAATGGCGGCCGGGTGAAATTGAAGCCGAGGAGGAAGAAGGAGTACCGGTTTCCGGAAGACGGGAAGTAGCGCATCGCCTTGATTTCAGTGTACCTGAGGTCGGTTTTCGAAATTGGGCCTGGTCTCCTTGGCGGCGCCGGGGACCACGCTTTGGCATTGTCCCCCTCCGGCCTAACAGATATGGGGGAATCATGCTGCCTCAGTTCCCTGAAACGATCGAAACCGATCGCTTGATCATCCGGTCCGCAAAGCCGGGGGACGGGGAAATTTTCAATCGTGCGGTGCTGTCCTCACTGCCTGAGCTGAGCCCGTGGCTCGGATGGGTTCGCAAGCCGCCGACCGTGGAGGAGTCGGAGGTCTATGCCCGGGTGCCGAAGTAGTCGCTGAAGTGCGCGGCGAATGTCGCCAGAGGACCTCAAATGCAGTTTGGCCGAGCTGGGCCATTCGTCCGCTCAGGGGACCGGGCGGACTACTTCAGAACCCGATCAGCGAAACGAGCTCTTCGTCGCTGTAGTCACCGAGGTGTTCGGCGGCGGCGAGGAAGGCCTCGGTTTCGACATCGTCCTGAAGGTCCGCCAAGGAAGAGTCCCCGGCGGTGTAGACCGGACCGGCGGTGCTGCTGCCGGGATTCGTCTGGAGCGTAAGCGTCACGACCACGAGGGCCGCGGCACCGGCCACCACTCCACCCACCGAGGCTGGAATGAGGAGGCGTGACCACCACGGTTTGGCGGGGGGCTCCATGCGCGCGGCGCGGACGACATTCGCGGCGAAATTGGGGCCCGGGCGATGGGCCGCACTTTCCCGAAGGAGATCCCAGACGGGGTCCTTTTCGAAATCACCGGAGGAATGATCGCGCTTCATGGTGGAAGGAGGGCAGTTTCTGGAGCGGGAAACCAGCTTGCGAGGCAAAAGTTGCGCCGGTTTTCAGACCCCGCGCCGGTCGCCCCACAGGCGGACGTGCAGGCGGTCGCAGAATCGCCAGCCGTGAAGCAGGCAGCAGGCCACCACGTCCGGCGCGTGGCGGTCGAGTTCGGCAGCCGTGCGCCCTTCCGGCATCACCAGGACGCGTTCCGGGGAAATCCCGAATCTTGAGGTGAAAGCGGCGATTTCCGCGACGTCCTCCGGCCCGCAGGCGACGAATTTGAACCATGCCTTCGGCTCGGCGGCGAAGGTTTCGATGACCGCCGGCACGGTGCGCAAGCGCACTTCCATGCCGGAATTCGCCAGTTTCGGGGAGACATTGAACTGGTCTACCGCAGCGCGGAATTCCGGGCTGGGCATTTTGGTGCCGTTGGTTTCCACCTCGAAAACATAGCCGGGATCGATTTTTCGCAGGCCGGCGATCACTTCCAGCCAGGCGTCCTGCTGGAGCAGGGGCTCTCCGCCGGTCAGGACGACGCGGCGGCACGGACAGGCGGCCACCTTCCCGATGATCTCGTCGGCCGAGGACTCGATGGTGACCTCCTCCTTGCGGTGCTTCCTGTAGGAAGGGTCGGCGTCCTTGTCGTGCTTCCACGGGGTGCCTTCGAAGTTCCAGGTGTGATCGGTATCACACCAGCGGCAGTGGAGATTGCAGCGGGACGCCCTCACGAAGACCGCGGGAAGTCCGGCGGAAACGCCTTCACCTTGGAGGGTGAAGAAGATTTCCGGGCCGTCGTTCAGGCGCGCGAGGAGCATGGGGGAAAGAAATCACCAATCATCAATCTTCCAATCCTCAATCGAGGTGTTTTGAGGAACGGATGCATCGCCATTCCGCGAAGCGGCACTCCGTTTGGTGATTGGAAGATTGATGATTGGTGATTTCTTCGGCCCATGAGCATCATCACCGGCCGGGGCGACGAGGGAGAGACGGATCTGTTGTTCGGCCGCCGCATTGCGAAGACCGCGCTGCGCATGGAAGTGTTGGGCTGCGTCGATGAGTTGAATGCCGCGCTGGGCCTCGCCCGGGCTGCGGGCGCGATGCCGGAGGTGGAAGGGATCATCGATCGCGTGCAGGAGCAGTTGATCGGCCTGATGGGGCAATTCGCCTGTCTGCCGGGTGACGAGGAACGCTACGTGTCCGCGGGCTTTGCCTCGGTGGGGGAAGCGGATTTGGAATGGGTGGTGGCCATCGCGAAGGACTTCGAGAGCCGGGGCATCACTTTCAAAGGTTGGGCCCGGCCCGGCGCGGATCATTCCCTGGCGAGGGCGGGTCTCGACTTCGCGCGGACCGTCGCGCGCAGGGTGGAGCGCGCCGTGCTGATGTTGCACGAGGGCGGTGAGGAGGTGCCGAAGGTGCTGCGGCTCTATTTCAACCGTCTGTCCGACCTGATGTGGATTCTGGCACGGGCGGCCTGAGGATGACCCATGTCGCACCCCAGCCGCCCTCTGCGGCGGGATAGTGGAACTCCTGAACCTGCGGGATTTTGCGTAAGAGGGAGTGGACGCTTTCGCGGAGCGTGCCGGTGCCCTTGCCGTGGATCACCCGTACCCCGCGGATCCCGACCCGCAGGCATTCCGCGAAGTATTCCGGCAAGAGTTCGCCGATCTCCGAGGGCCGGAAGGTGTGAAGGTCCAGCTCGTTGGTGATCGGAATCGGGTGGGGATCATCCTCCATGGCGCGGTGATTTGTTGGGCTTTCCGGCAGCCTCTGGCAATGCCCGGGCGATCTTCCACGAGCCTTGTATTTTTGCCTTTGCAAGAGGGCATCCATCGCTTAGTTCTCCCGCCCGCCGTTAAAATGGTGGCCGTAGTTCAATGGTAGAGCCCCAGATTGTGATTCTGGTTGTTGCGGGTTCGAGTCCCGTCGGTCACCCCACCTCTTTCCTCGGGAGCACGTTGTGTTCCGGTCGGAGGAGGCGGAAGTAAGCGGCTTTTTGCCATGGAAAGCCTCGAGAGTCGCCTCGGATACAAATTTCGCAATTCGCTTCTCCTTGCTGAAGCGATGACCCATCCGAGTCTCGCCTACGAATCCCAACGGCCGCATTTCGACAACCAGCGGCTGGAGTTTCTCGGCGATGCCGTCTTGCAGCTCATCCTGACAGAGGATCTTTACAAGATGTTCCCGGATTTCCCGGAGGGACGTCTCACCAAGCTGCGCTCGCAGTTGGTTTCGCGCCGTGCCTTGGCGCGCTTCGCCCTCACCATCGACCTCGGAAGCTACGTGCTGTTAGGCAAGGGCGAGGAAGCGACCGGCGGCCGCCGCCGCATGTCAACGCTGGCAGATGGCTTCGAGGCCCTGATTGGCGCGGTCTATCTGGACAGCGGCTACACCGGGGCCCGCGATCTGGTACTGAGGCTTTTCCAATCCGAGATCGAAGCGCTCGCCGGTAGCCCGGAAGAGCGGAACCCGAAAGGGGAATTGCAGGAGTGCCTGCAAGCGATCTCCCCGCAGGCACCGAACTACCGGATCCTGGGCGAAAGCGGGCCGGATCACCGCAAGGTCTTCCAGGCCGAGGTGTCATGGAAGGGCTTGATCCTCGCGGTGGGGAAGGGGAAGAGCAAGAAAGAGGCGGAAGCCCGGGCGGCAGGGGAAGCCCTGCGTGCCAAAGTGTGGGAGAAGGCGTAGCTAGGGCGCTTGCCGGAGCTTCTATCTTGGCGGGCGGATGTATTCAGCCAAGCTGGCTGGAACCCTATGACCCTCAAATACCTCGATGGTCGCCGACGGCTCGTCGCTGCTTGCCTGCTGATCCTCTTCTCGATCTGCGGATGCGGCTATCATCCTCCTACCCTTGATTCGAGGGATGAAATCCGGCGGGTTCCGAGATCTCATGTAAATATCCGGGTCCGTGGATTGGCGGATGAGGACATCCCGGCCTTGGCGGAGAGGCCTGATACCCGGATGCTGTTCTTCTCGGATGGCTATGCGGTCGAAGAAGCCAAGATCACGGACAAGGGCCTCTTGTCCCTGAGCCATTTGCCCTTGAAGCAACTGACCATCCTTGACTTGGGGTATTGCAAGGGGATCAGCAATGCAGGCCTTCAGTATGTGAAGAGGATGGACTCGGTAACGCGGCTCAGCCTGATGGCCTGTCCGGGGATATCGGATGCTGGGCTCCCCGCACTGCGCGAGATGAAGAATCTCACCCAATTGGACTTGCGGGGATGCCACGGCATCACCGATCGGGGCTTGGACTACATTGCCGGAATGCCCCGCCTGCAGTGGGTTCAGTTGGGTGGATGTCCGAATGTTTCGATGGCTGCACTGAAGAAGCTGCAGTCACGGTTGCCCCACACGAAGGTCGAAAAAAACGAGAGGGAATGGATCTGGTTAAATGAAGGGGTCAACTTGTGAGCCGAAACAAGAAGGAGGACATTGCTGTCCCCCTTCTAAAATCTAGCGACGAGTTGGCCGCAGTTCGTGGCGGCCAGATTTGTTAGGCCTTCATCTTCGAATAAGCCCTCAGATACCCTGCACACTGGGCTACTTCGGTCACGTTGGTCTTCCAATTGTGCTCGTACTCGATTGTCACATTGCCGGCGAAGCCATGTTTGCGGACCTCGTCCAGGATCGCGATGTTGTCGATGACACCGGTGCCAAAGGGGCGATCATGCGTCCACTTGCCGATGGCCTCGCGGTCCTTCATGTGGAAGGCGTGGACGCGCGGCGCCACCTTTTTGATGACCTCCAGCGGATCGAGCCCGGAGGTTGCCCAGTGGCCGAGGTCGGCGCAGTAGCCGATGTTCGCGTGGCGGTCCTTGATCGCTTCCCAGATCTTGTCCGGGTTCCACAGCGAAGTGGGCTTCGGGTGATTGTGGAAGCAGACCTTGATGTCGTATTCCTTCGCGAGCTTCTCCAGGGTGTCGAGGGCGTCGAGTGATTCGGTGGTCACGCCATAGAGGCCCATCTTCTTGGCGAATTCGAAGGTCTTGCGGGCTTCCGTCTCGTCCTTCGAGATGCCGGTGACGCCGAAATTCACCGGGGTGATGCCGTTCTTCTTCGCGTGGTCCAGGAGCTTCTGGATGTTCTCGTCGGAAAGGGAGGGATCGAGCTTCGTGTCGCCGAGATCGCCACCGATCTTCTGGCCGGGGAAAACTTCCACGGCGCTGGCACCGGCGGCGGCTGCCATCTGGATCGCTTCCCAGAGGGTGAATTCCTTGAAGGACCAGCACTGGACGGAAATCGTGAATCCGGCGGCGGTGAGCGCCTCTTGGGCGATCGGCTTGCCATGCGAACGCAGGGCGAGGAGGGCCGATGCAGCGGGGACCATCGTGAAGAGAGAGCGGCGTTTCATCGTGAATAGAGAAATACGCCGCACCAACGATCGGTGGCGAGGGATTCTTTCCATCCAAAAGAGCGATGACAGGTTCAGAATGATTTCAACTGCCCTCACACCGCTTGAAGAAATGGGAGGCATTCTCCAGATTTCAGCCGCGATGACTCAGGGCGATGACTTCGACCTTCAACCGACCTTAGCGGGCGAGCTTCTCACGCTGCGCCCGCTTCAAGAGAACGACTTTGAAGCGCTCTATGCCGTTGCGTCCGATCCTTTGATCTGGGAACAGCACCCGGAGCCGACCCGTTGCGAGAGGCCGATCTTCGAGCGGTGGTTCGACCTCGCAATGAAGTCGGGAGGCACGCTGGTGGCCATCGACAACCGATCGGGCGAAATGATGGGTTCCTCCCGATACTACGAATGGGATGCCGCGAAGAGAGAGGTGGCGATCGGCTTTACTTTCCTCGCGAGAAGCCACTGGGGCGGTGCCGCCAATGGCGAGATGAAGCGCCTGATGCTCGGCCATGCTTTCCAATGGGCCGACCGCGTGTGGTTGCACATCGGAAAGGACAACCTGCGATCCATGAAGGCCGCGGAGAAAATCGGAGCGATCTATTCCCACGAGGCAGCGAAGGAGATCGCGGGAACTACCCGTCCCTACGGTTACTATTTCCTGTCCAAGTCCGTCTGATCGGGGCCTACGAGAGAATCCCCTTCACCACCTTCGCGGGTTTCACGCCGGTGAGCTTTTGATCAAGCCCTTGGAAGGGATAGGCCAGCCGCTGGTGCTCGAAGCCGAAGAGGTGGAGCATGGTCGCGTGGAGGTCGCGGAGGTGGACGGGATTCGAGGCCACATGGTAGCCCATTTCATCCGTCTCGCCGTAGGTGAAGCCGGGCTTCACGCCGGCACCTGCCATCCAGATGGTGAAGGCATTCGGATTGTGATCGCGACCGGTGAAGGCGTTGCCATTTCCGCCGCCACGGTTTTCCTGCATCGGCGTGCGGCCGAACTCGCCGCCCCAGACGACGAGCGTGTCTTCCAGCATGCCGCGCTGATCGAGATCCGTCAGCAGCGCGGCGATCGGCTTGTCGATATCGCGGCACTTTTTCACGAAGCCGTCGTTGAGAGCCTCCGAGGCATTCGAGCCATGCGAGTCCCATCCCCAGTCGAAGAGCTGGATGAAGCGCACGCCCGATTCCGCGAGGCGGCGCGCAAGCAGGCAATTGTTCGCGAAGGAATCCTTCCCCGGCTGCGTGCCATACATCTCGTGGATGTGCGCGGGTTCGTCGTGGATGCTCATGACCTCCGGCACGGAGACCTGCATGCGGTAGGCCATCTCGTACTGGGCGATGCGGGTGATCGTTTCCGGATCCCCGAAGTCCTGGTGTGCCTTCGTGTTGAGCTTCGCGAGGGTATCGAGCGCGGCACGGCGGATGTCGCGATTGATCCCGGCGGGATTGGAGGTGTTCAGGATCGGATCTCCCGCGGAACGGCATTGCACGCCCTGATAGACGGAGGGCAGGAAGCCGCTGCCCCACAAGGAAGCACCCGCGCGCGGGAAGCGTCCGCCGGAGATGAGCACCATGAAGCCGGGAAGATTCTGATTCTCCGTGCCGAGGCCCCATGTCAGCCACGAACCCATGGCGGGATAGCCCAGGTTCTGATTGCCGGTGTGAAGAAGGAGTTGGGCCGGTCCATGGTTGAACTGGTCCGTCTGCATCGTCTTGATGAAGCAGAGCTTGTCCACGTGCTTCGCGAGCTCTGGAAGCCGGTCGGAAACCCAGGCTCCGCATTGCCCGTGCTGCTTGAACTCGAATTGCGGCCCGAGCATTTTCGGCACGCCTTGGATGAAGGCGAAGCGCTGGCCTTCCAGATACTCCTTCGGGCACTCCTTGCCATTGTAGCGGACGAGCTGCGGCTTGTAATCAAAGAGCTCGAGCTGGCTCGGCGCTCCGTCCATGTGCAGATAGATCACCCGTTTCGCCTTCGGCGCGAAGCTTGGCAAAAGCGGAGCCAGCGGCGCGGAAGGATCGTGCGTGATCTTCAGCTTCCCCGCCGCGGAGGAAAGACCCTGCGAGGCCATCCACAAGGCTCCGATGCCTGCGGGGCAATCGCACAGGAAGCGGCGGCGGGTGATATGCTGGAGGTCGGAGAGCATGAGAGAAGATCAATGAGATAAGAGAGAAGAAATAAGATCGATGAAATATGAAATATGAGATAAGAGGGGAAGAGCCTAGCGGATCAGGGCTTCATCGAGATTGAGGAGCACGGAGGCGACGACGGTGTAGGCGGCTCCGTCGGGTGAGCCTGCCATGCCCTTCATGAGGGCTGGATTGGCGGCGTAGTCCTTTTCGAGCTTGGTGAAGAGATTGCGGAGTGCCTCCAGCCGGTCAGGGGTGACTTGCCTGGAGGTGGCGGTGCGGTAGCCGAGGGAAAGGCGGTCATCGATTGAGCCGGTGCTATCGTATTTCATGCGGCGGGCGAGGCCTTGGGCGCATTCGTGGAAGGCGGGGTCGTTCAGGACGGCGAGCGACTGGAGCGGGGTATTGGAAAGGATGCGGCGCTTCGAGCAGAGTTCGCGCGAAGGCGCGTCGAAGGTGACAAGCGTGGGGTAGGGGATACTACGTTTCCAGTACACGTAAACGGAGCGGCGATACCGCTCGGGATTTCCGGCAGCGGGTGTTTTCCATGTATCGGCGGCATCGAAGGGCCGCCACACGCCATCGGGAATCGGTGGCTGCACCGGCGGGCCGCCGTCGCGCTGGGCGATGAGCCCGCCGACGGCGAGGGCGTTGTCCCGTGCCATCTCGCCGGTCAACCGCTGGCGCGAGCCACGGGCGAGCAAGCGGTTGTCGGCATCGCGCTCGGCCAGTGCCGGCGGAATGGTCGCGTCCTGCCGGTAGGCCGAAGTGGTGACGAGCTCGCGAAGCAGGGACTTGATGCTCCACTTCATGTCCGTCTGGAATCGGACGGCGAGGGTATCGAGAAGCTCGGGATGGGTCGGCTTTTCGCCCGCCGAGCCGAAGTCCTCCGGCGTGGGCACAATTCCAGTCCCGAAGATCTCCAACCAGAAACGGTTCACTGCGACCCGGGCGGTGAGAGGATTCTTGGGCGACGCGATCCACTTCGCCATCGTCAGGCGGTCGGGATCGCCCTGCGCTTCGAGGGGAGGGAAGACCGCGGGTGTCCCTGCCTTCTGGACCTCGCCCTTGTCGATCCAGTTGCCACGCACGAAGAGGCGGGTTTCGCGGGCAAGGGTAGCCGGAAGATCCTGCATCACCGGAGTGGTGGTGGAAGGGATCGCCATGAGTGCTTTCCTGGCGTCCGCCAATTCCTTCTTCATCGCCGCGAGTGCGGGATCTTCCGTGGTCCATGCGACATCATCCGTGAGTGCGATCCGGCCGCGCTTTGCGATCAGCGGATAGGCACCGCCTGCGGAATCGGTGGAGTGGGCGAGGGTCACCCGAAGGGTGGCCGAAGGAGGAACTGCCAGCGGTTCCTTCAGCGTCACGATCGCAGGGCGGGGCTTGAAGATCTTCGTGTATTGCCCCCAGCCGTGATTCGAGCCCTTAAGCGAAAGATTGGGGTCAAAGATCGGGTGCGCTTCGTCGGCGATGACCTCCGCGAGGGCAACCTCCGACACCATGCCCTCGCGATCGACAAGCTGAAGCTGGATCTTCCGGAGCATGGCGCCCCATTCCGGGGTGTGGATCGCCTTGGCTTCATCCACCGGCCGCACCTCCACGCGGAATGCGGTGAGCTTGTTCATGCCGACCGGCTTCGGGATGTCCAAGGTGTGCACTGCTCCTGCCGCGACGTTGCCGATGGTGCGGAATTCTTCCACGCCATCGTGTTTGATGATCTCCAGTTTCGCCTTTTGGCTGCTGCCACTCATGCCGCTGGTGGCGGTCCACTTGGATCGCGACGCGAGCGATTGCCGCTGTTCGTGGAGATCTTCCTCCAGCCGGGCGATGGTATTTTCCAACGCACCTGCTTCCGCATGCTTCGCAGGATCGACCGGTACGCGGATCACCGGATGATTCTCGGGGACGTCATTGTCGACGCTCCGGTTAAAGAAATCCATGAAGCGATAGTATTCCGAATGCTGGATGGGGTCGTAGGGATGGCTGTGGCACTGCACGCAACCCATCGTCACGCCTTGCCAGACTTCCCATGTCGTCGCCACGCGGTCCATCACGGCGGTCACGCGGAACTCCTCGTCATCGGTGCCACCCTCGTTGTTCGCCTGGGAGAGCCGGTGAAAGGTGGTCGCGATGCGCTGGTCGATCGTGGGATCCGGAAGGAGATCGCCCGCGAGTTGCTCGATGGTGAACTGGTCGTAGGGAAGATCGCGATTGAAGGCCGAGATCAGCCAATCGCGGTATTTCCAGACATCACGGCGCTTGTCGATGCCGAGGCCCTCGGAGTCCGCATAGCGCGCCAGGTCCATCCAGACACTTGCCCAGCGTTCGCCGAATCGTGGCGAGGCGAGCAGGCGCGTGACCTGCTTGTCATAGGCCTCCGGCGAGTTGTCGGAGAGGAAAGCATCGAGTTCTTCCACCGAGGGAGGCAGGCCTGTCAGATCGAGGGACAAGCGCCGGAGCAGAGCTGCCTTGTCCGCTTCCTTCGAGGGTTTCAGACCCTCATTCTCCATGCGAGCAAGGAGGAAACGATCGATGTCGTTCTTCGGCCAGGCGGTGTCCTTCACCTGGGGTGATGAGTGGCGCTGGGGAGGGACAAAGGACCAATGCTCACCCCATTCCGCGCCTTCCTTGATCCACTGGCGCAGCGTTTCGATCTCCTTGTCCTGCAAGCGGGGCCCGTGTTCGGGCTTCGGCATTACTTCATCCGGATCGGTTGACAGCACCCGCGCCATCATCTCCGAGGCGTCGGGGTTTCCAGGCACGATGATCTGCTTGCCGGACTCCCCTTTGCCGAGCGCCTTGTCGCGATAGATGAATGAGACTTCGCCGGCTTCCTTTACCCCGCCATGGCAGGCGGTGCAGTGGGAGTTGAAGATGGGGCGGATGTCCCGTGCGAAGTCCACTGCGGCGTTCGCTGAACCGATTAGCAACAGCATTCCACACATGGTGGAAGTCCGGCTAAAGCCGGGACTACATACGCTCGAATTCCGGCTCATTTCGAAAAGATGCGGATCTCGTTCAGGCCGCCGCCTTGGCAAGGGTGATTGGCCGGGCGCTCGCGATGGCGATAGTGGCTCGTCACCACGATCTTCACGTAACGGGCTTCCACGGAATCGAAGCCGAAATCGTGAAAGGGATAGTTGCTGCCGTCTTCCTTGGCCACGCGGGGCAATTCACCATCGACCAGCGGGAAGAAGGTCTTGTTGTCGAGCGAGCCGAAAGCCGCGAAGGATTCGATCCCGCGGTCGTCGATGCCGCGGTTGTTCGTGTTTTGCATGGAGAGTCGCGCGATTTTCTCCGGCTGCAGCAGGTCCACGGTGAACTCCCCGCTTTCCGAATCGGGCGCGAGCCAGAAGGACCAATCCCCCGGTACGCCGCTGTCATTGAGGCGGCCATCGGTGAGATTGTCCGGCGGGAAGACGGAACCATGAGGGCGTGTGCAGTAGCCGGGGCTGAAGACCGGCTTGCCCGACGCCAGATTCCCCTCGGTGGAGGCGGACAGGGAAATATCCCGGGCGTGGTTCACCAGCATGACGGGAGATTCGTCGAGGGATGCCAGCAGCCTCGTCTGGCCGGATTCACGGATCAGCGCGCCGCTCTGGCCGATCGTCAGGCGCTTCGTGCCCTCCGATGCGGTCTGCACCTCCACCTCGCCCTTGAACACTTCTGTTAGAACGACCGGCGCGTCGCCATCGCTGCCGACGGCAAGGCCGAACTCCGTGCCGAGATCGACAAAACGTCCTCCCGGCGTGTCGATGCGGAAGCCTTCCGCGCCATCGGGTGTGCGAACGGAGACGCGGCCGTGGAGTACGGAGAGTGCTTCTTTTTCATCCAGGCGGAATCGGCAAGGACCTTCCAACGTGACGCTCGCCCCGCTCGGGAAACCGAGGCGGACGAAACCGCGGCGGAACTCCACCGGGACGGACACGGGCACGCGCCCGGAAGCCGGAGAAGGAGAACCCTCCGCCCATGCGACACCCTTCGTTTCCATTACCGTAGCCATCGGCCCGCGGGGGCGGAGGGCGAAAATGGCAGCGGCGCTTCCTAGCAGGGCCACGACTGCCGCGGCGGCGAGCCAGGATCTGCGGAAGGGCGTGATCTTTTCCACGGCGGGCGCCTCGAAGAAAGAGGGCGCAGCTGCCTTCCTCACCAAAGCGGAGTGAATCGCGGCGCCTCTCCGGTAGCGCGCGCGGGCCTCCGGACTCGCGGTGAGCAGGGCGTTCAATTCCTCACGCTCGGCCGCTTCGAGGGACTCCTCGAAGAGAGCGTGCAGGAGCAGATCCAGACGGTCTTCCTTCATGGCGTGGTGAGCTTCCGCTCGATGCAGGTTTCAAGCGCCCTGCGGATGCGCATCAGGGAAAGGGAAAGGGCGGTGGGCGTCTGCTTCCGTGCTGCGGCCAGGTCTTGCACGGAGGAGCCCGGCGCGTAGCGGGCAAGGATAAGCTGGCGTTGGCGCTCGGGGAGTTCCTGCAGGCATTTCTCAAGCGCCTGCTCCAGGGCGTCGGTGTGGTGGTCCTCGCGGCATTCGGTGGCGAGGACCTCGACCAAGGAGTCGTCGAAGACATGGCGGTCGCGTCCCGCGTCGCGGCGGGCGGCTTTCACCTGATACAGCGCGATCGTGAGTGCCCACGGCAGGAAGGGCTGGGCCGGGTCGTATTCGGCGGCTTTCCGCCAGAGCACGAGATTGGTCTCCTGCACCACGTCATCCGCCAGCATGCGGTCCGGCAGCAGGGACAGCACGTAGCGGTGGATCTCCGGCTGGTGCCGGGCGATCAGCCCTACGATCAATTCCTCGGCATTGTGCGGTTCCGCGGACATCTCCACAGGACTTTACCGGAAAGCAGCGGAATCTTTCGGGGTTTTTTCCGGTGGCGGGGATTCAGCGTCCGTATCTTCAGCCTTACGGGGGCTGACGCGCGCGGCGAAGTCCTGGATGCACTTCCGCTGCAGGCGGTTCAGCCGCACGCCCGGACGGGCCTTTGCAAGCATTGCGAGACTTTCATCGATGCTCCGGACCTCCCCTGATTTCAGTAGCAGGGCCAGCGCGAAAAGGCCGGTGCGGCCGTGACCTTGGGCGCAGTGGATGAAGGTTGGTCCGTCATTCAATCGCTCGACCGCGTCCTCCAAGGCCGTCAGGTCCGGAGCCGAAGCGTCGAGAACGGGAAATGCCAGGTAGCCGGGGGAAGTCCTGTATTCCCGGGGCTCCTGAAACTCGGAGGTCAGGTCCACGTGGTTGGCGAAATCTCCCCCGAGTTCGCCTGCAAGGAGCCGGCGTCCGAGCACGATCCGGTCACTCAGGCGATCGTATTTTGGTTCGCGACTTATCAGTCGGCTCAAGTGCCAGACGATCGCAGTAGAGGCGTGTAGCGGGAGAAAAATCAGCCAGCTCCACCACGCCAAGCGTCCGTCGGATTTTTTGCCGAAGAGGCCATGCCACCCTTTGCCGTGGGCGATCCCGAGCAGGGCGAAGTCCAGCGCGAGCCAGAGGATCGGCACTCCAAAGGCTCCCGCCTGCAGCGACGAGACCGCGAGAAGACAGCTCAGCAGGAGCAGAAGGACCGCATATCGCATCGGGTTGCCATGCAACCGGCTGTTGCCTGGGAAATCAATGATGATCCCCGCCGTCCTTCTCGTGCTGGCGATAGTGCTCGGAGAGGATATCGCGGCCGAAGTCGCCTTCGAAATCCCGCCAGGTCGCGTGGATGTGGTTGGCGTTGTTCTGGGTATTCGCCGCTTCCATCAGGAAGGTCGGGCCCTGCACGCGGTAGTACCATGCCTCGCCCCGCTTGGTGCCGCCCGCCCAGCCGAAGCGGATCTTGTCGATCCCGGCTTTTTCGATCTTCTTCATGTCGGCGTCGGCGAGGTCCTTGCGGTGACGGCTGGTGTATTCGGTGATGAGTTGGAGCAATGCTTTCTTCTGCTCGGAGGTCATATCCGATGCGGGAACGCCGACCGGATCGAGGGCGGTGGCCTGCCGCTTCTCCGCGGTGAGGATTTCGCCGGGAGCCTTTTCGCTGAAGACGACGTCCTTCTTTCCGCTTTCCAGCAACACGTTGACCAGCGTCATCGCCAGGTCTTCCTCCGCCGCGAGGACGCGCAGGCCTTTGTGCTCGCCTTCGCGGACTTCGGCGGGATTTGCGGCGAAGAACGAAGGCGTCACGGAGATCTCCTTGCCGCCGACCACGGTGTAGTTGAGCGCGAGGTGGTGGCCCTCGAACTTCCAGCCCCAGCCCTTTTCGTCGCCGGGTTTCCCGAAGATCGACACGTAGTATTTGCCCGGATCGCGGTAGTCCGGGTTCTTCTCCATTTCCCGCAGTACGCCTTCCAGCGTGATGATCTGCATCGCCTTCAGCTTGCCTTTGTCGCTCAGGGCGGCTTCCAGGAGCTTCATGGCGGCGTCCTTCTGTTTCTCATCCATCTCCTTCAGCGGCAGGCCGACGCGGGTCTGGGGGGTGAATTTGAAGTTCTCCCGCTGGTCGCCATCGAAGGGGAAGACGGCCTTTTCACGCTTGGACTCGTCCAAGGTGCCGAGGAAGGAATCGGCGGCGGACTTCATCGCCGCGATGGACGGAAGCTCTTCCGCGGCAAGGGGGATGGACAGCAGGAGGGCGAGGAACGGGGTTTTCATGACCCGATATTACAAGCGGATCGGAAGGAATCTCGCAAGGAGGAGTGTCAGCGGAATCGATTTCCTGACCCTCGACGGGCATGGCATGCGGTGCTAAGCCGTCTTGATGTCCCGAAAGTTCCGGCTTCTCCGCAGCCTTGTCCTGTGGCTATTCATTCCGCTTGTGGGAGTGCTGGGATTCCTGACGAGTTGCCAGAGCAAGCTGATCTATTTTCCACGGCCGTATGGCGGTGGCCATGTGGCAAGCTGGGATGCGGAACCGGGAACCACGGTGATCGATTACCAGACCCAGGAAGGCAAGCAGCAGGCCTACCTGCTCTCTACTTCTCCCAAGCCGGAGCGCCTGTGGCTCGTCTGCGGAGGAAATGGAACGCTCGCCTTGGAATGGTCGGATTGGTTGCGGGACAATGCGCCGTCCGAGGACGCGTGGTTGATGATCGATATCCCCGGTTACGGGGCCTGCACCGGGAAGCCGCATCCGGTCACCATCCGGCACACGCTGAAAGCGGTGGTCCCGGCGGCGATGAGTTCGCTCGATTGGTCGCTCCCCGCGGATCAGGCGAAGCTGCGCTTTTTCGGCCACAGCCTGGGGGCCGCCGTTTGCCTGATGGGCGCGAAGGAATACGACATCCGGCGTGGCGTGATGCTGGCACCATTCACCAGCACGATGGAAATGACGAAGGCGATGTTCGGAGTGAACCTCGGCTTCATCGTGGTCCACCGTTTCGACAATCGCGACCGGCTGAAGGAAATGGCCGCCCATGGGGACGCGGTCGTTTATGTCATCCACGGTGCCGATGACGAGGCGATCCCGGTGGGCATGTCGCGCGAACTGGCGAAGGACGTGCCGGGCGTGGTGCGCTACATGGAGATCCCCGGCGGCCGGCACAATACCCTGCCGGACGATGCCACGGATGAAATCGTGAAAGCGATGCGCGAGGTGCGGAAATAGCCCTCAGCGCTTCAGAGCCACGCGCAGGATGCGATCGTCCGAGGTAAGGTAGAGGCGTGTTCCATTTTCGCCGAAGGCCACGTTCGCCGTCGGACGTCCGCAAAGAATGCGGCCGAGCAGCTTTCCCTCCGGATTGAAAATGAGACAACCGCCCGGGCCGGTGGAGAAGACGTTGCCCTTGGCATCCACCTTGATGCCGTCCGGTGCGCCCGGTCCCTTGAGGTCCTTGCAATTGAAGAAGATCTTTCCGCCTTCAATCGAGCCATCCGCTTTCAACGGATAGGCCATGATGATCGGCGCAGGACCATGGGACTGGGCGACGTAGAGCGTCTTGCCATCGGGCGAAAGGGCGACGCCATTCGGCCGATCGAGGTCACGGGTGACCAGCGAAACGACGCCCTGCGGCGTCACACGATACACGCCGTGGAAGGGTAGTTCGCGAAACTCCGTGTCTTTCTCGCGGCCCGGCAGGCCGTACGGCGGATCGGTGAAATACACGTCTCCGTTCTTCGCGATGGCGAGGTCGTTCGGAGAGTTGAAGCGCTTGCCGTTGTAGTTGTCGGCGAGGGTCCGCTTGCCTCCACCGGGAGTGAGATAGGAGACGCGACGATCGCCGTGCTCGCAGCAGTAGAGCTGGCCCTTTTCATCCATGGCGAGGCCGTTCGATCCCGGCTCGGACCCGTAGTCGCCGACGCCGGTGAAGCCGGATGGCTTCATGTAGACGCTGGCTTCCGTGTCGCCTTCCTTCCATTGGTAGATCGTATTTCGCGGGACGTCGGAGAAAAGCAGGCGCTTGTTCTTCTCATCCCAGACCGGCCCTTCCGCCCAATCGAAGCCGCTGCAGAGCGTCTCGATCTTCGCGTCTGGAGCTAGGATGGCATCGAGCGCGGGATCGAGGCGTTCGATGGTTTCCTGAGCCGAAACGAGAGCGGGGAGGAGGAAAAAGAAGCGCAGGGATTTCATGATGGCATCCTCCTACGCGGGACAAAGCGGCAGGTCGCCGTGGAAGGGTGTCATTCCTGGTGGTTGTCCTTGGAAGAGTGTCGCCCGGCTTACTCCCCGGGATGCTTTTTGGTGTGATACTCCAGCCCGTCGTCGTCTGCGATGTAGCTGTGGAAGTCGCGCGTTTTTGGGATGGAGACGTATTCGGAGGAACGCCGGATCGAATCGATGGCTTCCAAGCGCGCTGCATTGATTCCGCGGGAGATGAGATCATACTCCTCGCCGCATTCGGCGGCACTATGGAGGTCTTCAAAAAGCTTGTAGTGGAAGTCGTCGATCGCGGCGAACTCGCTCTTCAACGAAAGGCCCAAGGACTCGTACTTCCAAGATGGCGTGTACCATAGGCCGACCTTCTCGCGCCAGCCATCATCCGTGAGCTCTTTTCCCCAGTTGGCGATCTGCCGCATCTTTGCGGGGATTTCCGCGATGCCCGATTGCGTGTTGATGTGGATTTCGAGAAGCCCGTTTTGTGCGAGTTGAAAGATGATCCCATAGGCAGGATCGGCACCCTGTTGCGCCGCAAAAATCCGGAGCAGATCACGGCCGAGGAGGTCGTAATTCGCGACGATGCGGTTCCAGTCCACGTCCTCCGGCTTCCTCCAATCCGCAGAGAGGAAGGGCATGGCGCCGATCTTCGCGGCCGTGAGACACTCGCGGCAGATGAAGCGGCCCTCGGCATTTGGAGAATGCATCTCCCTGCCGCAGCGCTCGCATTTGCCTCGGCCTTGGTGGCAGGGCGCACAGAAACCCTTATTCGCCGCCGCGGTGGCAGGGAGAATCATGGTTCCACACTTCTTGCAAGGGATTCGGCTCATGAAGGATGCGAGGATGAAGTCATTTCATCCTTTGCGTGGAGTCGTTCCTCAAGAGAAATCGACGAGGAACCACGCCGTTGAGCCGTTTCCTTCAGGACAGGATCTCCTTCACCACCTTCGCCGGTTCCACGCCGGTGAGCTTTTGGTCGAGCCCTTGGAATTTGAAGGTGAGCTTCTCGTGATCCACCCCGAGCAGGTGCAGAATCGTCGCGTTGAGATCGCGGATGTGCATGGGATCCTTCACGATATTGTAGGAAAACTCATCTGTCTCGCCATACACCGTGCCCGGTTTCACGCCACCGCCGGCCATCCACATGGAGAAGCAGCGTGGATGGTGGTCTCGGCCGTAGTTCTCTTTCGAGAGCCCGCCTTGCGAGTAAACCGTGCGCCCGAATTCGCCGCCCCAGATGACCAGGGTGTCGTCGAGCAGGCCCCGCTGCTTGAGATCCGCGATCAGCGCGGCAGTCGGCCGGTCGATGTCCTCGCAAAGGATCTTCATGCGGTTCGGCAAGTCGCCGTGGGTGTCCCAGCCGCGGTGGAAGATCTGCGTGAAACGCACCCCGCGCTCCGCCATGCGGCGGGCCATGAGGCAATTGTAGGCGTAGGTCCCCGGCTCCTTTGCCTTCGGGCCATACATGTCCCAGATCGATTGCGGCTCGTTGGAAAGATCGGTCAGCTCCGGCACAGAAGCCTGCATGCGGAAAGCCATCTCGAATTGGGCGATGCGCGCGTTCGTCTCCGGATCGCCGATGCGCTCGTGGAGCTGGCGGTTCATGTCGTTCACGCCGTCGATCATCGCGCGGCGCAGCTCGCGGCTGACGCCCTTCGGATTGGAAAGATGGATCACCGGATCGCCGCCGGAACGAAGGGCCACCCCCGCATGTTCCGGCGAAAGGAAGCCGGACGACCACAGCCGCGACGACAGCGCTTGGATATTCGTGAAGAGCGGCAGCTTCGACGTCAGCACCACGAAGGTCGGCAGATCCTCGTTCATTGAGCCGAGCCCGTAGGAGATCCACGAACCGATTGACGCCTTGCCGGGAACCATGTTGCCGGAGTTGATCAGCAGGATGGCGGGCTCGTGGTTGATCGCATCCGTGTGGAGCGATTTCAGCACCGCGAACTCGTCGGAAACCTTCGCGGTGTGTGGAAAGAGTTCACTGCACCAATGGCCGGCCTGGCCGTGCTGCTGGAAATTGAAGACGCTCGGCGCGATCGGCAGGCGCGACTGCGAGGCGGTCATGCCCGTCAGCACCTGTCCGCCGCGCACCGATTCCGGCAAGTCCTGGTCGAAGCGCTTGATCAGCTCCGGCTTGTAATCCCAAGTCTCGAACTGCGAGGGAGCACCCGCCATGAAAAGGTAGATCGCCCGCTTCGCCTTTGGCGCGAAGTGGGGGAGCAGTACATGGGGATCGGCACCAGATGCCAGCGCCGTTTCGCCGGACATCAGGTTTGCGAGTCCCGCCCAAGCAAGTGCCTTGCCCGAACGGCCGAGGAACTGACGACGCGTGGCCAGTTCAAGCCATTGGCGCTTCAAGGAATCCGGAAGAGGAAGGTCGAGGACGGAAGGGCCTTCTCCAGAATGGTCCGAGCAGAGTTGCATGAGATAAGAGAGAAGATCGATGAAATAAGAGATAAGAGAGGAAAGGCAGGAAGGCCGAAGCGCTAGGAGCGGGAGGAATGGCGAGGCGACTTCAAACGAGCGGTTTTGATGGAGCTGTAAAAGATTCGCTGGAGTTCGTCTGCTTCGGCGAGCGCGGCGTTGACCGCGGAGAGATTCGGGACAAGAGGAACCCGGGCGATGAGCTTGAGCTATCGGGATGACTCGCGAAGTTCTTTGAGAGCGATGGACATCTTGTGGATGAAATCGTCGATCGACTCAGAGCCTTGTGCCTCACCATGGTGCGCATAAGGGGAAGTACCACAGCGGACAAGCTGCCCGCTCAAATGCTTGCCGGTATAGGACGAAGGCAACGATTCCGCGATCCGGATGCAATCCGCCGCAAAGTCGAGAAGCCGTTCTTCAATCGCCTCGCGGCTTCCATTCCTGTCTTCGTTGCCTTTCATCTCTTATCTCTTATTTCATCGATTTTCTCTCTTATCTCAAGCTGTTTGATCATTTGTTCACGTACTCGTCGAGGTTCAGGAATTGGTTCGCGACCATCGTCCAAGTGGCAATGTCAGCAGGGGAAAGCGATGTGTCCACTGGTGACTCGCCGGTCGTCAGGAGTGCGGCCGCGTCGTTTGCGTTGGCGGCGAAGTGCGAACGGAAACGCTCCAGGCTCTTCTCAAAGGTGGGCATCTCCGTCTTGTTCAAGCTGCGCCCGATCGTGAGGCGGGCCATGAAATCAATCCGCGTTTTGTCATCGTTCGCGCCTTTCAGCGCGCGCTCGGCAAGCTTGCGTGCTGCTTCGACGAACTGCGGATCGTTCATCGTCACCAGAGCTTGCAGCGGCGTGTTGGTGCGTGCCCTGCGGGTGCAAACGACCTCACGCGCCTGAGCGTCGAAGGTCTCCAGCGAGGGCGGCGGGGCGAAGCGCTTCCAGAAGGAATACATCGAGCGGCGATACAGGTTCTCTCCGTTGTCGGCTTGGTAAGCCTTGGTATTCGACTCCGGCATGGAAACCGCCTCCCAGACACCCGGCGGCTGGTAAGGTTTCACCGGTGGACCTCCGGTCTTCTCGATCAAGAGGCCGGATGCCTGAAGCGCGCTATCCCGCAGAACCTCGGCATCCATGCGGAAGCGTGGTGCATGGGAGAAAAGGCGGTTCTTATCGTCCTTTGCGATCTGATCCGGCGTCGAGGCGTTGCTCTGCCGGTAGGTCGCGGAAGTGAGCATCAGCTTGTACATCCGCCGCATGTCCCAGCTGTTCTCTCGGAAATCGATGGCCAGCCAATCGAGCAGTTCCGGATGGCTGGGCCGTGCGCCGGTGATTCCGAAGTCGTCCGTCGTTTCCACGATGCCGGTGCCGAAGATTTCCTGCCACATGCGGTTCACGGTCACCCGGGTGAGCAGGGGATTGTCCGGCTGCAGCAGCCACTTCGCGAGGCCTAGCCGGTTCGGCGGTTCGCCCTCGGCCATGGGTGGGAGGTAATGCGGCGTGCCCGCGAGCACCCGTTCCTTCCGCGCGCTATAGACTCCGCGATCCAGCACCGAGGCCGTGGCCGGAGTCGGCTTCTCACTTGTGATGAGGGTTGGCGTGCCTCCTTCGCCGATCTTCGCGATCTCGGCATCCATGCGTGCCAAGTCTTCACGCAGGCGCTGGGCCTCGTCGCTCTTGCTTCCCAAGAACCATCGGTCGAGCACGACGAAGCGTTCGTCCGGCGTCCACCTTGCCGGATCCGGTTCGCGGGCGATGATCTCCGCCGCCACATCCTCGAAGGGAAGCCGTGCGAATTCTTCCGCGGAAAGCGCCCGCGCATAGAGACGCAGATCCTGGAAGCGCGTCTCACGCAGGGGTTGCTCGTCCTCGCGGCGGCCGACATGCATGCGGGCATCCGTGCGGATGGTCTGTCCCGGTTGCAGGGAGTCATGCGTGGTCTTCAGCGGCACCGGCTTGCCATCCACATAGAGGGTCACGCCGGCCGCCTTTGACGAACCGTCATAGGTGAATCCCACGTGACGCCATTGACCGCGGGGGAAAGGATCGCTCTCTACCCGGATCGCGTGCTGCGGCCACTGGTGGATGATGTGGATCACGAACTTGCTGCCATCGCAAAAAAGGTCCCATCCGCGGTGGGAGTTCCGCGAGCTGTCTCCCATTCGGGAAACGATGCCACCCGTGCCGGTATCGATGTTCGCCGTCTTCAGGCGCGCCATGGTCCAGAAGCCGAGTGAGAATGGCTGGTTCGCCTCGAAGTCTCCCTGGTCCGGCAACGGCAGGCGGCTGCTGATGTCCATCCGCATGGATGGCCACAGCCACGCGTCTTCCCCCCACACCAGAGGATTCGTGTCCACGGTGTAGGTCGCGGGAGTCGCTCCCGGCGCGCTGTTCTTCACCACGTCGCCTTTCCCTTCGTCGAAGCGGAAATGCACCTTGAGGCCTTCCTTGGAAACCGGCTGCGCCTTCAGCCCCGCCGCCTGTTGCTGCTGGAACCGGGCATCCGCGTTGTTACGGAGCTCCTCGTACTTCGCCGCGGGCGCGCTCCGGCGGGCGATGGCATCTTCCAGGGCGGGCATCTTGTCCGCGGCAGGGAGACGCAGCACCGGTGCGGGATCCTGGATGTTCTCATCCCACGACTTCTCCGCCGTGTTGTTGAAGAAGGCCGAGAGGCTGTAGAAATCCTTCTGCGAGGTCGGGTCGAACTTGTGATCGTGACAGGCCGCGCAACCGACCGTCAGCCCCATGAAGGTGGCACCGAAGGCCTCGGCACGGTCACGGGTGTTGTTGGCCTGCACTTCCTCGGGAATGGTGCCGCCTTCATTCGTGGAGACATTCGAGCGGATGTAGCCGGTGGCGACCAGTTCATCCACGTTGTGCGCGGGCATGAGGTCGCCCGCGAGCTGCTCGGTCACGAAGCGGTCGAAGGGCTTGTTGTCCTGGAACGAGCGGATGAGGTAATCGCGGTAGGGCCAGATCGAGCGCAGGTTGTCGAAGTGCAGGCCGTGCGTGTCGGAGTAGCGCACGTAATCGAGCCAGTAGCGGGTGCGATGCTCGGCGTGCCGCGGCGAGGCCAGCAGCTTGTCGAGGTAGGCCTCATAGGCGGCATCGCTGGGATCATCCGCAAAGGCGTCCACATCCGCGGGATCCGGCAGCAGACCGGTCAAATCCAGCGAGGCGCGGCGGATGAGGGCCCGCGGGTCTTCCGGCGGGGCAGGGGAGAGGCCTTTGCTCTTGAGCTTGGCGGCGATGAAGGAATCGATCGGATTCCGCACCCACTTGTCGCCCGCGATTTGCGGCGGCGTCTTCTTCACCGGCGGGATGAAGGACCAGTGCTCTTCATACTTTGCGCCCTCTTTCACCCAGCGCTCCAGCATGTCGATCTCCGCAGGCTTGAGCTGGCGGTGGGATTTGAGCGGCGGCATCTGTTTCTCCGGATCCTTGCTGCGGATCAGCTGGACCAGCGCCGATTCCTCCGGCTTCCCGGGGACGAGCACCGGCTTGCCATCGGCTCGCTTGGCGAAGGCATGTTCCTCGCGGTCCAGACGCAGCGGTTCGTCCTTCGGCTCGCGCGTGCCGCTGTCCGGCCCGTGGCAATGGTAGCAGGCCTCCGACAAGAGCGGTTGGATCGACTCGTTGAAGGAAGGCGGGCTGCCGGGCTGCACGGATTCGGCGCCGGGACAAGGAGCAAGGAATGCTCCCGCGGCGAGGATTTGGATCACAGGCAATCGCATCGTGACGGAAAGGGGCGGGCTTGGGTTCCTCCGCAATACGGCGAACAACCGGTAATATTCCACGGAAAGCGGAATTGGACTACCTATCTATTGTCCGAGGCTTCCGGCTCATTGACACCATGGCGGGATCGTCAAAGTTGACCCACAGGTGCGAGCGTCTTGGTGTAATCGGTCAAGACGCCGGTGCTAAAGTGACGGGTATGACTAGCGTTTGCGACCGCATCGACCGTTGCCGCCAATTCCGACCGTCCGACGCCGAGCTGCCGGCGGAAGCGGTGGAGCTGGCAGCCGATCTGTTGCGCGAGGCGACCCGCGGCCAGCGCTGGGGCGAAAAGATGCAAGCCCGCCAGATGGCGGCGATGATGCAAGATGCCGCGGGGAAGGCCTTCACCTTCGCGATGGCCGACCAGGTCTTCCGCCCGCCGACGGCCGCGCGGGAGGCGAAGCGCTTCCGCGACCTGATCGATGACTACGGCGTGCCGGAGTATTTGCCGCTGGGTGCGCGCTTCGCGATGCGTGCCGGGGAGATCGCTTCTGCCGCCGTGCCGGAGATGGTGATGCCGCTGGTCGCCGAGCGCATGCGGCAGGAGAGTTCCTCGGTCATTCTCCCGGCGGAGGAAGAAAAGCTGCGCAAGCACCTCGTCCGCCGCCGCGAAGCAGGCATGCGCATGAATCTCAACCAACTCGGCGAAGCCGTGCTGGGTGAGGAGGAGGCACAGCATCGCCTCGAAGCGAATCTCGCCCGCTTGGCCGATTCGGAGACCGACTACATCTCGGTGAAAATCTCCGCGATCTTCAGCCAGATCCACCTCGTGGCGCTCGATGAAACGCTGGTGGCGATCAAGGAGCGCCTGCGTCTGCTCTATCGTGCCGCCATGCAGCATCGCCGCGCGGATGGTGGCGCGAAGTTCGTGAATCTCGACATGGAGGAGTATCGCGATCTGCGCCTGACCTGCGCGGCTTTCCGCGAAGTGCTGGAGGAGCCCGAGTTCCACAAACTGGAAGCGGGCATCGTACTACAAGCCTACCTGCCGGATGCATGGCCGGTGCAGAAAGAGCTGAACACCTGGGCACTCAAGCGTGTCGATGCCGGTGGCGCCGGGATCAAGATCCGCATCGTGAAGGGCGCGAATCTCGCGATGGAGAAAGTGGACGCCGAGGTCCACGATTGGCCGCTGGCACCGTATCGCTCGAAGGTGGAAGTGGACGCCAATTTCAAGCGCATGCTCCATGAGGGCTGCCGCAAGGAGAACGCCCGCGCGGTGCGTCTCGGGGTGGCCAGCCACAACCTTTTCGATATCGCCTACGGCCTGCTGCTGCGCGCCCGCGAAGGCGTGGAGGATGCCGTGGAATTCGAGATGCTGGAAGGCATGGCGAATCACCAGGCGCGCACCGTGCGCGATGCCGCGAAGGGCCTGCTGCTCTACGCGCCGGTGGTGAAGCGCGAGGACTTCCATAGCGCGATCGCCTACCTGGTACGTCGTCTGGATGAGAACACTTCGCCGGAGAATTTCCTGCACGATCTCTTCGGCATGCGCCCCGGCGATGCCGCATGGGAACGCCAGAAGGAGCGCTTCCTGAATGCCTGCGCGATGATGGAGACCGTCCATGCGGGACCGCAGCGCGTGCAGGATCGCACCACGGAGAATCGTCCGCCGCATTCGCTGGACGCGCCGTTCCACAATGAAGCCGACACGGATTGGTCCCTGACCCATAACGTCCGCTGGATCCGTGCGCGCGTCGATGAGCTGCGCCAGGCACCGCCTGCCTTCGTGCCGCTACAGATCGCGGGACAGACGGTCACGGGTGCTGCCGAGGAGGAAGCGAGCGACCCTTCCCGTCCCGGCGTCGTCGCCTATCGCCATGCATTGGCCGGTCCGGAACAGGTTGAGCAGGCATTGGTCGCCGCGGTGAATGCGCGCGCCGCGTGGAAGGAACTCGGCTGGCAGGCGAGGGGCGAGCTGCTGTGCAAGGCCGCCGCCTCCATCGCCGCAGGCCGCCGCGAGGCGATCGCCACGATGGTGCTGGACGCCGGGAAGTCCGTCGTCGAGGCGGATGCCGAGCTGAGCGAGGCCATCGACTTCGCCGATTACTACGCGCGTAGTTTTTTGGCGGACGAAGACTTCGACGGACTCGCCTGCGAGCCGCTCGGCACCGTGCTGGTCACGCCGCCTTGGAATTTCCCCTACGCCATTCCCTGTGGTGGCATCCTCGCCGCACTGGTGGCGGGGAATACCGTGATCCTGAAGCCCGCCCCGGAAACGGTGCTCACCGCATGGGTGATGGTGAATGCACTCTGGGAGGCCGGGATTCCGCGCGAGGTCCTGCAGTTCCTGCCTTGCCCGGACAATGAGGTCGGCCGCTCGCTCGTCACCGACCCCCGCATCGGTGCGGTGGTGCTGACCGGTGCCTATGAAACGGCGCGCATGTTCCTTTCCTGGAATCCGGAGCTGCGGCTCTTCGCCGAAACCTCCGGCAAGAACGCCTTGATCATCACCGCCGCTGCCGATCCGGATCTGGCGGTGAAGGATCTCGTGAAGAGCGCCTTCGGCCACTCCGGCCAGAAGTGCTCCGCAGCCTCGCTCGCCATCGTCGAGGCCGAGGTTTACGATGATCCCGGCTTCCGCCGCCAGCTTCGCGATGCCGCGGCTTCGCTGAAAGTCGGGCCGTCATGGGAATACGATTCGATCGTCACCCCCGTGGTCCGCGAGCCGGGCGACGCCCTGCACCGGGCCCTCACCACGCTCGATCCCGGCGAGGAATGGCTGCTCGAGCCGCGCATGGTGGACGGCAATCCCTGCCTGTGGTCGCCCGGCATCAAGCTCGGCGTCGCCCCGCAGGGCTGGTATCGCCGCACCGAGTGCTTCGGCCCCGTACTCGGCTTGGTCCGCGCGGACAACCTCGATCACGCGATCCGCATCCAGAACGACTCCGAGTTCGGCCTGACCGGCGGCATTCATTCGCTGGATCCGGCGGAGGTCGATGAATGGCGCGAGCGGGTGGAAGTGGGCAACGCCTACATCAACCGCGCGATCACCGGCGCGATCGTGCAGCGCCAGCCCTTCGGCGGCTGGAAACGCTCCTGCTTCGGCCCCGGCGCGAAGGCCGGGGGACCGAACTACGTCGCGCTCTTCGCCACCTGGCGGAATGATGGCGCCCCGCATTTCCGCGCCCCGCTCTCCGGCGAAATCATCGATCTCCTCAAGGCGATCTTCACCGGCCTGCCGGGCGTGGATGCCGCCGACCTGAATGCCGCCGCCGGCAGCGACGCCTGGTGGATGGCCCATGAATTCGGCATCGGTCACGATCCCTCGGCGCTCGATTGCGAAACGAATCTCTTCCGCTACCGGCCCTTCGCCCGCTGCCTGATCCGCGCGACGGAAAGCACCGATGATACCGCGCTGGCCCGCATGATCCTCGCGGCCTCCGCCGCCGGGGTGAAGGTCGAAGTCTCCCTGTCCGGCGACCGTCCCTTTGCAGTTTCCGGAGTCCCGCTGCGGCGGGAAAGCGAGGCCGAGCTGGCGCGTCGCTTGGCCACCGCAGGTTATGGCGTGCTGCGCGCGCCGTCGCCGGGTCCCGTGCTTTCCGCCGCGGCGGTGGAGGCCGGCGTCCGCCTCGTCGGCCACGCTCCGGTATGGTCGGGAAAGATGGAACTCCCGGGCTTTTTCCGCGAGCAGGCGATCTCAGAAACCCGCCATCGCCATGGATCGGTGTTGCCCCGTCCTCAGGAATTGCGATAGTTCATATGCTTCGTCCCGGGCCAGAGCTTGGGTGATCTGGGGGGAGAATCCGGGCTCACCGGGGCGAGGCACCTATTTCCACACGAGCGGCGACTTGTCGCTTGCGTGTCGGGGGATCCCTCCTTTACATCCCCCTCACCAACCGGCGGCTTGGCGGAATTGGTAGACGCGCTCGACTCAAAATCGAGTTCTAACGAGTGTGGGTTCGAGTCCCACAGCCGCTACTTTCCCTCTAAGGGATTTGCGCTTTGATCGCGCAACCAGCCCGATCCCGGGCGGCACGCACTTTTTAGTGTGAATACTTGTGTCGCGGAATCGCTCAAAGACGACATGCATGCGAGGTTTGCCGCGGAGGGTTTCGGTCGGTTTTTCTTAAATCGCCGGAGCTTGGCGATCGCTGCAGGTTTCATCCTCCACTCGATTGCGGCTGCGGAAGATCTGACAACTGCCGGCAAGGAGGTGACCCCGGCCAAGGCGGAGGACCACGCGAAGGAGCGGAAGCTCGCGGAACTGGATGCCTTTTTGAAGGCGTCCCGGGAGCAGGAAAGGCTGGCGGAACTCCAGCGCGGGAAGCTGTCGGAGGCCTATACGGTGACGCCGCGGTCGGCGCAGCAGGGGATCTCGCTGGAGGTGGATCCCCGGGCGAAGCTGAAGGAGGAGGTGGCCGCCCGTTGGCGGATGGAGCTGTATGGAGAGGAGGAAATTGCCCGCAAGCTGGCTTCCTTCCCGGTGAAAGTGCGGCTGCGGGTGACTTGGCGGCGATCCGACTACGACGGGGCGGCGTCGCAGAACTTCAAGCTGATCCTGAGCGATACCGCGGGGAAGGTCCTGTACCGGGTGGAGCCAGAATACCGCGCGCCGAAGCAGGCCGGCGAGGGGGACTACGTGAATGGCATGACCCTCAATCTGGAGAATGATCCCGGGGCGGAATTCCGGGTGCGCATCGTGGACGGGAACCGCAATGTCTATGCGGACTTCGTCGTGCGGGGCACGAAGTGAAGGGGCGCCGGTGCCCGTCCGCGTGCCCGATTTCAGCCAGCGCGGCTTTTTTCGGCTAGCCGGGTCACCCGTCAATCGTGAGGATTTCGCCACCGGAGAGGAGCGGCCATCGCGGCGCGGCCCGCCGGACTTATCGAGGCATGGCGGAACAAAGGACTATCGGCATCATCGCGGGGAATGGCGTTTACCCGGAGACTTTCGCGCGCGCGGCGCGCTCGAAGAGTCCGGACGTGAAGCTGGTGGCCGCCGCGTTCCATGATGAGACGTCGCCGGATTTCCTGGATCTGGTGGATGCGTCCGAGTGGTTCCGCGTCGGCCAGCTCGGGAAGCTGATCAAGTTTTTCAAGGCCCAGAAGGCGAAGGAGGCGATCATGGTCGGCCAGATCGCGCCGAAGAATCTCTTCGACCTGCGGCCGGACCTGCGCACGCTGATGCTGCTGGCCCGACTGAAGGAGCGGAATGCGGAGTCGCTTTTCGGGGGCATCGCGGACGAGCTGGAGAAAGATGGAATCCACCTCCTGCCGGCCACGACTTTCCTGGAGGATCTCCTGCCCGCAGCCGGGGCCGTGTGCGGTCCGGCGATGAAGAAGCGCCAGCTCGAGGATGCCGAATTCGGCTTCCGCATGGCGAAGGAAACCAGCCGGCTGGACATTGGCCAAACCGTGGTCGTCCGGCACGGCACGGTGCTCGCGGTCGAGGCCTTTGAGGGCACGAATGCCTGCATCCGCCGCGGCGGCGAACTTGGCAAGGGCAAGGACGTGATGCTGGTGAAGGTCTCGAAGCCGAACCAGGATTTCCGCTTCGACGTGCCGGTGGTCGGTCCCCAGACCGTGGAGACCTGCATCGAGGCCGGTGTGAAGGCGATCGCCGTGGAGGCGAACAAGACCCTGCTGCTGGAGCGGGATACGGTCTTCCGTCTCTGCCAGGAGCACGGCGTCAGCATCCACGCGCTGGAGGAGCGGTAAGGAGGGCGGGTTTTTAACCCGCTTGAAGGGTCCTGGTCTGCTGCCTTTTTCCACCTGAAAGGAGCTATCCGCCGATGCTCCCCATGTCTCGTTCGTCCGGTCTAACGTGACGTTTTCCTAACGGAAGGACCTCCCGTTTCTCCTTGCCTCCGATTTATCGGGAGGATATACGCGCGATTGTGCCAATCGGCGAAAAGCGCTGAAACGGAGCAGGATCGGAGGCTTGTCTCCGGTCTTCCCCCATCAGGTATTTTCTCATGATGTCGTTCATCCTTCGGTGACCAAAACAACACACGCACGGGATATATGAAACAATACGCTGCTGAATTCTTCGGAACCTTCTGGCTGGTCCTTGGCGGCTGCGGAAGCGCCGTTCTTGCTGCCGGTTTTCCCGAATACGGAATCGGCTTCATGGGCGTCGCCTTCGCCTTCGGCCTCACGGTGCTGACCATGGCCTATGCCATCGGCCACATTTCCGGATGCCATCTCAATCCCGCGGTATCGATCGGCCTGATGCTCGGCGGGCGTTTTCCCTCGTCCAAGCTCGTGCCCTATATCCTCGCCCAGCTGGCCGGTGCCGTGGTCGGTGCGGGTGTGCTCTACCTCATCGCCTCCGGAAAGGATGGCTTCACGCTGGCCGATGGCTTTGCCTCGAACGGCTACGCCGAACATTCGCCGGGTAGTTACTCGCTGGTGGCCGGGCTCGTGACGGAGATCGTGATGACGATGATGTTCCTGATCATCATCCTGGGAGCCACCGACAAGCGGGCACCGCAGGGCTTTGCCCCCATCGCCATCGGGCTCGGGCTCACCCTGACCCTCCTCGTCAGTATCCCCGTGACGAATGCTTCGCTGAATCCGGCACGGAGCACTGCGACCGCGGTCTTCGTGGGCGGTTGGGCCTTGAAGCAACTCTGGCTGTTCTGGGTCGCGCCGATCATCGGCGCGGTGCTCGGCGCGTTTGTTTACAAGTTCATCGCGGAAGAGAAGCGATGACTTGTTTGCTTCGAGCAGCGCAGGTCTCAGGGCACGGTGGCCGAATATTTGCTGATTAGCTTTTCCGCTTCCGTCAATGCCATGCCGGTCACCTGGTCCATGTTGTAGTAGCGGTAAGTCCCCAACCTTCCGGTGAAGGTGATGCTCTCTTCCTTCTCACCCAGTTCGGCGTAACGTTGATACAGGGTCTTGGTGTCCGGTGCCGGAATCGGGTAGAAGGGTTCCTCGCCTGGCGACCAATCGTGCGGAAATTCCCTCACGATCGTGGTACCCTCGATCGCTTGGCCGGTGGCATGCTTGATCTCCACGATGCGCGTGTAGGGGACGTCCGCATCAGGAAAGTTCACCTGCATGGCGGGCTGCCAGAATCCCGCCTTGCCCGATACAGCCTCCCGTTCCTTCAGTTCATCCCCGGTGAAAGATTCCGTTTCGAATCTGAGCGACCGGTAAGGCAGCGCGCCGAAACAGCGATTGTAGTACTCGTCGATGGGACCGGTGAAGACAAGGTGGCGGTAGCTCCACTCCCTCTGCGCTGTCTGGTAGTCGGTCCCGAGGTGTAACTTCAGACCGGGCGAAGCGGCAATCATCCGTTCAAACATCGCCGTGTATCCGTCCTTCGGAAGAGCTTGAAACTCCTCCCGCAAGTAACGGTCGTCGCGGTTTGTCCTTACCGGGATGCGCCCGCACACCGAGGCATCCAGATCACGCGGGTGGCGCTTCCACTGCTTCAGCGTGTAGCCTTCAAAGAACCGCCGGTAAAAATCCTCGCCCACTTGCGAAAGCACCGCTTCCTCCGAGTTCCGTGGATCAGGCTGGTCTGCCCGGGTTTGTGCCAGCCAGGCTTCCATTTCCTCGGTTGACGAAGGGCGTCCCAGCCATTCCTCGAAGGTGTTCAAGTTGATGGGAAAGCTCCAGTAGCGCCCATCGGTGAAGCTCTTGATGGTGTAGTCCACCGCGTGCCACTCCGTGAAGCGCGAGAGATACTCGACGATTCGCGGCGAGTTCGTGCGGAAATAGTGAGGACCGTAGCGATGGATCAGCACCCCGGCGTCATCGTGGAAATCATGCGCATTCCCCCCGATGTGATCGCGCTTGTCCACGACCACGCATTGGAAGCCTGCGTTCGTCAGGCGTTCGGCGATCACAAGGCCCGAGAAGCCCGCGCCGACGATGAGGAAATCGGTTGTCATCCGGCGAGTGAAGTGGCGGTTGATTCCATGCGGGATCCCTTGCAGACCCGGGTTTTTTGCCAACTCAAAAACGTGACTTGGAGAATTAACGTTAGAGCAATTTCTCTCCCGGTGCGAAAAACGTGATCAGGATGATCTTGGATATCTCTTGAGTATGTCATCTATCCAACGAAAGATGCAGGGATAATTGCGCTTGTTGGCCTTATCCGCTGTGGCGTGGTTTTTGTTGCACGGAGGCGGCTACGAAAAGCCCCGGTCCGGGAAATCCCGGCCGGGGCTTTTGCAGAAGGATCGGAGTGATCTTCAGTAAGTCTTCAGCCAGGCCACCACGTCCGCCACGTCCTGTGCGGTCAGGCCGAGCTGGTCGGCATTCAGCATCAGCGAGCGGCCCATGCCACGCATGCCTTCGATGCGGTTCTTCGGAACCATCTGCGTGATGCCACCTTGGGAGGTGACGATCACCGGGTCGCCGTTGGAGCGCACGAGGCCATCGATCCACTTGTTACCCTTGAGCTGGATCGCGGTGCCATCGAAGCCGTGGGCGATTTCAGCCGAAGGATCGACGATCGCGCGGATCGCCATTTCCGTGCCTTGGCGGGAAACCCAGCCCTTGAGGTCGGGACCGTAGGCTGGCCCCGCACCCTCGATCTGGTGGCACATGATGCAGCGGGCCGCGGTGGTCTTACCCTTCGTGGCGTCGCCCTTGAGCTTCGCCACGTCGGCTGCCGTGAAGTTCGTCTTCTCCGGCTTGCCGGGGAAGATCGCCTCGGTGAGTTCGATCTTGTCCGGGTCATAGATGCCGCGCTTCTTCAGTTCGTCCCGCATCCCGAACTTCGCCCAAGCACCGGTGCCGCGCATGAAGAGCCAGTTCATCGCCCCGGCTTTCACCGCGGCATTGTCCGTGCCCGCGACATCGAAGAGCGCGTCCGCTGCCGCCTTGTCATCGATGAACGAAAGCGACTCACAGGCGAACTTCCGGGCGTCATCGCTCAGCGAGCTATCCAGCGCGCGTGCCTTCAGGTCGGCGATCGCGGCGGACGGCCACAAGCGCCAGGTCAGCTTCGCGAAGGCATCGTTCCAGCTCTTCGCATCGCCGGGGGAAAGCGCGGCCTTGAGGGCGGTCCACACTTCGTTCTCCTGATTTTCCGCCGCGAGGCCGATCGACTCGAGGTAGTTCTTGTCCTTGCCGTCCCAGCCCTTTGCCACCGTCACCAGAATCGGTGCCGTCTTTTCGGCAGGCAGACCACGGAGGGAAAGCGCGACGTCCCGGCGGACGGCAGCGGCAGGATCGGATGCCATCTTCTCCGCGTAGGGAAGGATGTCCTTGCCCGCGCGCTTCAGCGCCTTGTAGGCGACCAAACGGTGGCGGGTATCCTTCGAGGAGAGCAATTCCTTGCAAGCTTCCTCACCCTTCGGTCCGAGATGAGGTAGCAGCCAGATGCCGCGCGCGGAGATCCACGGGTCCTTGTCTTTCGTGACGGCCACGACGGCGTCGAGCGCCGCTTCGCCCTTCGCCTTCAAGCCTTGGAATCCGGTCCAGCGGACGTTGATCGCAGGACTTCTGAGCGCCGTGATGCAGCCGGGGATCGTATTCAGATCCACTTTTGGATTGCGCGGACGGAAGTTCTTCGGGGCGATCCGGTAAATGGTGCCGGAGCAGGACTCGTCCATGTCCCCATGGCCACCCACGCGCGGGTCGAACCAGTCCGTCACATACACCGCACCATCGGCACCCACCGCCACGTCGGAAGGACGGAAGAGCAGGGGATTGCCCTCCTTGCGGGTTTCCTCTTTCTTCGCACCGCCGGTGAAGTCCGCACCGTCGAACTCGCCGGTGAGGTTGCTGGTCATCCAGTCTGTGCGCTCCATCTTGTAAGTCGCTCCCTGCGGTTCCGGCTGGTAGCCGAAGACGACATTGCGCGCGGCCTCGCAGCTCAGCAGCGTGCCGGCCTGCTTCGGGCCCAGGGCACCGTTTTCATAAAAGACGATACCGGTCGGCGAGCCGCCGCCATAGATGTCACCGACATCGAAAGTCCCCGGGTCATCCTGCCGCCAATGATTGCGGCCATGATCCTGGTTCGGACGCTTCACCGTCGTGTAAAACTTGCCCTCACGCGTGAAATAACCGGCCGAGCCATATTCCAGCACGTAGGACGTGCGGCAGGCCGGCGGGTCGTCGTTGTCGTTCTGGAAAAGTTCGCCGAGCGAGGTCGTGCAGTGCTCGAAGCTGTTGCGGTAGCCGTGGCCGATGATCTCGGCATTCGTGCCGTCCGGGTTCATGCGGACGGAAAAGCCGGCGGTCCACGTGAAGCCGTCGTCGCTCTTCTTGCCGGCCAGCGCGCGGCTGTTCACGAACCACTCGCCGCCGCCGTCCTTGTAGTAGTCGCCCCCCATGCGGAAGGTCTTGCCGGACTTGTCGGTGAATTCCGCGCCGCAGTTGCCATTGTTGAAATACCATTTCCCGTCCGGACCGCCGGTCACCGAGTGGAGCGAGTGGTCGTGGTTGCGGGCATTGAAACCGGTCAGCAGCACCTCGCGCTTGTCCACGGCGGGATCAAACTTCAGGTCCCGGTTCACGTCCGTGTATTTGATCAGGTCCGGCGGCTGGGAAACGATCACCACGTTGTCGAAAACACCCACGCCCAGCGGGGCGACGAGGCCCTTCTCCTGCACGAAAGTGTGCGATTCATCCGCCTTGCCATCGCCGTTCTTGTCCTGGATCACCACGATGCGATCGCCGTCCGGCCGGCGGCCATTGTGGCCACGGTAGTTCACCCCTTCCGCCACCCAGATCCGCCCCTCGGCATCGATATCCATGTTGGTGGGATTGTAGAGATCCGGCGTGGAGGCCCAGACGGTCACTTCCAGGCCATCGGGGACGTGGAAATGGTTCGCGGATACCTTGTCGGCGGGTTTCGGGGCTTTCCAGTCGTTCGCCATCACCGGGGTGATGCAGGCGATGAGGAGGATCGATGCTCGGATCTTCATAAGGTGCGCAGGATACGGATCGGCCGACGCATTCCTACCCGGAATCTTGAGTAGGGTGACTTTCCCGGTTTTCGCGGGGAAGTCGGCAAGATTCCGAGAGCTGCGGGGCCTTACCACTTTAGGTGAGGACATTCATTCATGGATGGCCACGAAAAAAAATCCCGGGTATCCGCCAAGAACTACACGCGCCGTCCGATGTGTTAGGTGAAAAACGAATCGAAGGGGCTGGAAACGGCCCCCATCGATCGTCTCCCACCGGGATCGTCGGACCCTTCCATCCACTCCGACCCTTCCCGGTTTCTTCGTCTTGCCATGAATCGCTATTCCTCCCCCGGCTCCGGCCCTGCCATGCGCATCGCGCTCCTGCTCGCCCTGCCTGCCTGTTTGCACGCAGCCAGCGATGTCACCATTTCCACCGCCGCGACTTCCGGCGGCGCCTTCAGCGGGACCAATCCCAAGGTCTTCACCCCGGTTGACGCCGCCGCCTTCGTGCAGGCGAGCGCAATTCAAACGGAGTTGAATGCTGGAACCGGCGTCACCCTTGAGACGGCGAGCGCAGCCGCGGGAAATGGCGACATCACGCTCTCCACGGCGATCACGAAATCCACGGGCGTAAACACCGCACCGATGATCTGGAATGCCGGCCGCGACATTGCCATCAACGCCACGTTTTCCGCGAGTGTCGGCTCCGTCCCGCTCACCCTGAACGCCGGTCGAAAGATCGCGACGACCTCAAGCCTCTCCACGAATGGTGGCCCGGTCATTCTCGCGCCTGCACAGGAGATGGTGCTCGGCAGCAGCCTTGGCGCTGGCGCGGGCGCGGTGACCTTGCAATCCGGCACGCTGCGCTCATCCACCTCGCAAACGGTCACCGCGTCGAGTGTCAGCATCGCGGCAGGAGCGGCCCTCCGGCTTCAAGGCACGGTGACGGCTCCACTCACGATCGCGGGCAGCATTTCCCCGGCCGCACCGGGAGCGACCGGCTCGCTTCAAGTGAACGGCGCGCTCACCCTGCAGGCGGGATCGACCACGGCCATCGAGCTTGGGGGAACCAGCGCAGGCAGTAGTTACGACAAGATCACTTCGACCGGTGCGGTTGCCGTCGGCGGAACCCTGCAAGTGGATCTTACCGGCACTTTCCACGATACCATCGCGGGGACCAGCACCTTCACCATTATCCAAGGGACCAGCGTCACGGGTAGCTTCAATGGCCTGCCGAATGGCTCGCGCTACATCTTGTCGAATGACCGTGGATCGTTGCGTGTGAACTACACCGCAACCACCGTCACCCTGGACGATTGGCAGCCGGTGATCACCACGCTCACTTGGGATCCGGGCACGGCGGAAGCCGGTACTGCCATTTTCTCCAACGTCAACACCCGGGCCGGCCGCCACTACTTCAAGGTCACCACGCAATCCAGCGACATCGGCGGCTGGCGCAGCCGTCTGACCGTGAACAGCGGGGAGGCGGCGCTGTATCTTTCGAAAGCCGCCCTGCCCACCACCAGTAGCTCGACCCACAGTTCGGTCCAGACGGGATCGGATGGTCTCGTGCTTCGCGATGATCAGTTTGCCGCGAACGAGGAGTGGAACCTGATGGTCTTTGCCCAGGAGGGTGCGCAGTGGAGTCTCGTCAGCGGCAAGCCCTATGTGCATGACCTCGGCGCGCTGCCCTTCACCGATACGAACGGGAACAGCCAGTATGACATCGGCGAAGCGGTGGCTCCGCAGAATGCCCCGGCCATGGCGATGCCGCCGGAAGGCATCCGCTTCTACAAGTCCACCATCCCCGCCGGCACTCCGGCGTGGAGCATGTGGCTGGGAGGAAGCACCCGCGAGATCGCGGTGCGGTCGAACAAGTTGCCATTCCACAACGCCGCAACCCAATACACGCGCAAACAAGCCGCCCAGATGCTGATGGTGCCGCCGGTGCTTGGCGCTGGCACCAGCACCTGGTTCGCCAGTGTGATCGCACCGATGGGCGAGGTGATCGGCCTCGACTCGCGCATCCAGGCGGTGAGCGATCTTGCCTACAATGGAACCGTCAACAATGTGGCGGTGAGCGGGGCACCGTATCGCGTGTATCGCGTGCAGGTTCCCGTCGATCAGATCGCATGGGACATCAGCGCGGTTGCCGTGGCGGGAAATCCGAACATCTGCGTGCGAAAGGGCAACGTGCCCGCCGAGTTCGATAACGAGGCATTCTCCGCTGCTCCCGGCAGCGCCACGGAGGGCATCACTCTCGTGCCGAACTATCTGACCGATGGCACCTGGTACATCACCACCTGGAGCGATGCCCCCTACACCTTCAATCTGAAGAACGGTGACCCGGTCATCACGCCGCTCTCCTTCACCGATGTGAAGGTCAACGATCAGCCCGCGCGCTCCGGTTGGCGTTTCTATGCGCTCACGGATGTTCCATCACAGGTCGGCGCGCTCGGCTGGGAACTCCAGCTGTCCAATCAAGTGCCCGGCACGCAGCTCGCGCTCCGCCGCAACAAGGTGCCAAGCCGCTGGCAAAAGCGCACCGACGGAAGCACCACCAGCGTGACCGATACGAACGCGACCTACATGGATGAATCCAGCACCACGGGTTTCCTCCAGCGGGTGAATCACCAGGCGGACGTCTGGTATGTCGGGGTCTTCACCCCGCAGCAGCCGCTTGGTGCGTTCACGCTCGATGTGCATCCCATCACACCGCCTACGGTCACCGCGGAAAGCAGCACCGCCATCAATGCCATCGAGCCGCTGAAGTGGCGCTTCTTGCGCATGGACATCCCCGCCGGCATGCAGGGCTGGGATCTCCGCCTGGCGAATGCCACGGGCGGCAACTGCACCCTGGTGGTGAGGCGCGACCTGCTTCCTCTCAATACCACCACGAACAACGGCGCCTCCGGCAGCTGGAGTCCTTCAACGGAGCCCGCATGGCCGAGCGGTTACCAGTGGGCGGGCGCCACCGATTGGACAGGCCGCCTCTATGACAGCCCCACGAACCCGCGCCGCGATATGAACGATCGCATCGTGGCAGCAGCCGGTCGGCCCTTGGTGCCGGGCACCTACTACATCGGCATCTACAACGACGGAGCCGATCCGATTGCCGGGACTTTCAATCAACCGGCCTCGATGACCTTGGAGAGCCGCGGCATCGGCAGTGGCTGGGCGATCCCGATCAATACCTTGCCATTCACCCCGGGAAGCAACGTCACCGTATCGGATCTCACCCCGCGTGAAGCTGCCTACTACAAGGTGAGCATCCCTGCCGCCACCCCGAGCTGGGAGTTCACCCTTTCTCCGACCGCAGGAGAGATGATGGCAGTCGTACGGCGGGAAACGATCCCCGACTTTCTTGCCAGCTACAATGGCAACATGCAGGACCCATCGAACACCGCCCAGCGTGAGGTGAAGCTGCAGAAGGCGGGCGGCGAGCGCTACCTGCTGCTTCCGGAAAATAACCAGACCGCGATCACTCCCGGAGATTACTACATCGCGGTGGTGAGCGAAGGAACGAACCCGCCTTCTTCAAATGTCATCGGCACCGGCGCGAGCAGCGGCACGCTCACAAACCTCGGTCCGTTTGTGGTCCAGGATCTCGGCGCGGCGAGCGCGGCAGGGATCACGCAGCCGGTGAGCTTGGCCGGTGCCCAGGTGAAAGCCTATCAATTCACCGTGCCCTCCGGCACCGCGAGCCTCGAAGTGCGTCTGGACAATCGCGTGGGCAACCCCCAGCTCGCACTCATCTCCGGCACCCGCGTGCCCCACCCGGATGGCTCGGTCTACGACTACTTCACCGGTGGTGGCCAATCGTCGGTGCCTTCCGGTTCGGTCGGTCGCTTGACCGAAGAGGATCTGCTCACCATCGCGAATCCGCCTGCGGGAACTTACACGATCACCGTCCGTGCGGACGAATCGTCCGGTTGGCCGGATGCCAGCGCGAATCTCGCCATCGTGGCGAATGCCCCCGTTCCGCTCACCTTCAATGCGGGCACGGCCAACGTGACGAATCAAGCGGCCACCGCATGGCGCTATTTCCAGGTCACCGTGCCGGAGGGCATCATGGGCTGGGATCTCCGTCTCACGAATATCCTCAGTGGAAATCCCCAGATGGTGGTGCGCCGCGACCAGCTCCCTGCCACCACCGGCACCAACAATGGTGCCAGCAGCTCGTGGGGTCCTTCGTCGGACACGACATGGCCTTCTGGATACCAATGGGCCGGCAGCACCGATTGGACCGGGCGGACCTACAATGTTTCCACCACCCCGCGCCGTGCGATCGGTGACCGCTTGCTCGCCGCCGCAAACCGCCCGCTCGTCCCCGGCACCTACTTCGTCGGCATCTACAACCAAGGCACCGATCCCATCACCGGCAATGCGAACACACCCGCCTCTTACAGCATTGAAAGCCGCGGCATCGGCGATAGCCAGGCGATCACCATTGGCGAGGTTTCCTTTGCCGAAGGTTCATCCGTCTCGGTCACCGATCTCACCCCGCGTGAAGCCGCTTACTTCAAGGTGACGGTCCCGCCGAACACGCCGCGCTGGGAATTCACCCTCACCCCCACGGCGGGCGAGGCGATGCTCGCGGTGCGTCGCGGCGCGATCCCGGATTTCAATACGGCCAACAACGGCAACATCCAGGAAGCTACTGGCAGCCTTCAGATGGAAATGCAGCGGAGCGGCCTCGAGCGATACTCGCTGCTTCCCGAGAACAACCAGGACTTCATCACCCCGGGCAACTACTACATCGGCATCATCAGCGAGGGCGTGAATCCTCCCTCGTCCTTCGTACTCGGCACGGGCACGAGCAGCGCGACCTTCACGAACCTCGGGTCACCGGGTGTGCAGGATCTCGGCAACGTGACACTCGCGGGCATCAATCAACCGGTCGCTCTCTCGGGAGCCCAGGTGAAGGCCTATCGCTTCACCGTCCCCGCCGGGACGGCCAGCATGGAAGTGCGCCTTGAAAACCGCACGGGCAATCCGCAGATGGCCTTCATGTCCGGCACACGGGTGCCCCAGCCGGATTCTCCCGGGTATGACTACGGCACTGGCGGCGGCCAGACCACGACCCTCTCGGGCGGGCTTTCGCGCCAGACCGGCAGCAGCCTGGTGAATGTGATCAGTCCACCTTCCGGCGTTTACACGCTGACGGTTCGCGCGGACGAGGTGAGCAGCGCATGGCCGGATGCGACGGCGAACCTGGTGATCGTGGCCCAGGCTCCGGAAAATATTCCTCTGGGTGGCGGCACGGTCACCGTGACGAATCAGGCATCGACCGCCTGGAAGTTTTACCAGGTGACCATTCCCTCGGGCATTGCGGGCTGGGATCTCCGCTTGAAGGACATCACCGGCGGAAATCCCCAGATGGTCGTTCGCCGCGACCTGCTCCCGTCCTCCACGGGCACCGGCAACGGAGCCTCGTCGTCATGGGGTCCTTCCTCATCCTCTACTTGGCCATCCGGATATCAATGGGGGGCAGGAACGGATTGGACGGGACGCACCTATGATACCACCGCATCGAACCGTCGTGCCGTGGATGACCGAATCGTTGCGGCGATGGGGCGTCCGCTGGAAGCCGGCACCTACTTCATTGGCATCTACAACGATGGCGCGGATCCCGTCACCGGGCTCTCCGGGCAGTCATGTTCCTACACGATCGAAAGCCGCTTCATCGGCGATGGCCAGGCCATCCCGATCGGCTCGCTTGGCTTCGCCTCGGGTAGCAGCGTCGGAATCTCGAATCTCGTTCCGCGCGAAGCGGCCTACTTCAAGGTCACCGTTCCGGAAAACACCCCGAGCTGGGAATTCACCTACGCGCCAACCTCTGGTGAAATGATGCTCGCCGCACGCCGTGGATTCATTCCCGACTTCCTCGGCGCGGCCACAGGCGATCTGCAGGACGACAGCGGCCGCGAGGTGGAGGTTCAGAAGGCCGGTGCAGAGCGCTACGTCCTGCTTCCGCCGAACAACCAGAATGCCATCCTGGCAGGGGACTACTACATCGCCGTGGTGTCGGAAGGCGTGAATCCGCCGGCCAATGTGATCGGCACCGGAACGAGCACCGGCACGCTCGCCAGCAACGGCCCGATCCCCGTCACGAACCTCGGCACGGCCAGCCTCACTCCGATCAATCAAGCGGTGACGCTCGCGGGTGCCCAGGTGAAGGGCTATCAATTCACCATTCCCCAAGGTGTGGTCAGCCTTGAGCTTCAACTCAACAACCGCACCGGCAATCCGAAGATGGCCCTCATCTCCGGGGATCGTTTGCCTTTCCCGGACGGCTCTGTGAATGAATTCGGCATCGGCGGCGGGCAATCTACCACGCCAGCCGGTGGTGTTGCGCGGGTCTTGAACGACACGCTCATCACGCTGCCAAATCCACCGGCGGGCACCTACAGCCTGACCCTGCGGGCGGATGATCTCTCCAACACCTTCCCGGATGCCACCGTGGATCTCGTGATCGTGGCCAAGCCCCGGGGTGTGTTGAATTTCGCATCGAGCCTCAATGGCAACGGCTTCTCCCATAGCGATACGAAGCAGCTCGCCGATGCGCAGAAGCAGTTCTACGAGGTTTCGGTGCCTGCCACGCTTTCCGGTCAGCCGGTGCTCGGCTGGCAAGTGAAGGTGAACCATGGCCAGGGCGACACCACGCTGCGCATCTACAAGCAATGGGGGAATCCCGGCAGCGGCGTCAGCATCACGGGAAACACCGGCCTCATCGTGCCGCCTTTCCTCACCTTCAATGAGACATGGTACATCGAAGTCACTGCCACCGGTCTTACCCATTACACCATCACCAGCCAGCCGGTGACGCTGGAGCGTCCCGCATGGCAGATGCCGGCGGGGCACAATTTCACCTTTGGTGACAGCGGCAATGACAGCGCTGGCAATCCCTTGCCCGGCGACCGCGGCGTCGATATCGGCCAGGACGATTGGCACTTCTATGCGGTGGAGGTTCCGGCGGGGAATTCCGGCTTGCTCCGCACGGAGCTGAGGGCGATCAGCGGCAATCCCGATCTCTACATCCGCGAGGATGGCGTGCCGACGACCGACCACGATAGCAACGGCGCGGACAGCGGCGGTGATTCGCTGGTGCATCGCAAGACGGAGGACACGGGCTCCGAGTATGGAAACTGGGTGCCCTTTGACGGTCGCACGGAACGCAACCTGCGCCCCGGCCGCTGGTATCTCGGCGTGAAGGCAAAGGGCGGCAGCAATGCCCGCTACCGGCTCATCGCCTCCACCGGCCAGGTGACGGATCTCGACCTCGCAAGCGCGAACGTGAGCAACCAGACCTTGATCGGGCGCGACTGGCGCTACTACCGCTTCACCGTGCCGGTGGATGCCCCGGCCACGTGGAACCTCGGCTTCACCCAGCAGGTGGGCGATGTGGTGATGTGGCTGCGCGATACCGTGCCCTCCGGTCAGAACAGCACTCCGGCGAACTCGACCAGCACCATCGAGTCATGGTCGGTGGACAACAAGAACCAGGGGCCCTACGACAGCAATGGTCAGGACGCTGCCGCCATCTATCCCTTCAATACGCCTCCGCTGCGCCCGGGCCACACCTACTATGCGGGCTTCCGTGCGAATACCGATGCCACCTTCAGCCTGACCAGCTCCGTGACAGGCGCGGCTCCCGCGGCGACTCCGGTTTCGTTCTACAATGGCGTGATCGACACCAGCATCCCGGCTGGCGCAAACGTGCTCTACAAGATCGCCGCACCCGCTGAAGGGACGCGTCTGAAGTGGACTTCCACCCACCCGGCTACGGTGCAGATCCGCGTGGAGCAGGGGACCTTGCCAGGCACCACCGGTAACCAGCATTCCAATAGCAGCGTGGCGAACAGCACGCTCAATCAGGCGCTGTCTCCGGCGAACTGGCCCTGGCAACCGGCGCAGACCTACTACCTGCGCATCGTCAATAGCGGAGCTTCGCCCGCAAGCGTCCTCGTCAATATCGCGGGCCAGAATTCCGGCACCGAGGATGAAGACGCGGACGGCCTGCTCGATGCCTGGGAGCGGACCTACTTCAACAATAGTATCTCCAGCTACAACGGCACCCACGATCCCGATGGGGACGGTGTGACCAACGCGGTCGAGTTCACCGATGGCACCATCCCGAACGACATCAACTCCGCGAAGTACTTCCTCACCGTGAATGCGAACTTCGGCACCGTGTCGAAGTCCCCGGAGCTGCCCAAGTATGACCGCGGCACGGTGGTGACGCTCACCGCGACCGCGAATGCCGGGCTCATCTTCACCGGCTGGACCGGCGGTGCGACGGGCACGGACAATCCGCTGCAACTGCCGATGCTCGCGAACAAGAACATCAATGCGGGCTTCGGCACCAGCCTTCCTATCGCACTCGATACGAATCTCGCCTTCACCACCGGTGGCGATGGGATCTGGACCGGGCAAGTGGTCACCAGCATGGACGGAGTGGACGCCGCCCAGAGCGGGCCGATTACCCATGGCCAGCAGAGCTGGATGCAGACCACTGTCAGCGATCCGGGTGAGATTGCATTTGCATGGAAGAGCTCCTCGCAGGTCGGCGACTATCTGGAGTTCTATATCGATGGCGTGCTCCAGAACGGACGCATCAGCGGGAACATCGATTGGGTGCTGAAGTCGTACTGGGTCGAGGCGGGCTCCCACACGCTCCGCTGGCGCTACGTGAAGGATGGAAGCGGCGGCAGCGGGTCCGATGCCGCATGGGTGGACGCCGTTTCCTGGATGCCTGAGGCAAGCGGTTACAACGCCTGGCTCCCTGATCACTTCACCGAGCAGGATCTCGGAAATCCCGCGATCGTCGGCCCGGATGCCGATCCCGATGGCGATGGCGCGGCAAACGTCCTCGAATATGCCTTCGGTCTCGATCCCATGAACGGCGACGATTCCACCTTGGGAAAAATCACGCCGGAAGTCGTGCAGGTCGGTGGAATCAACCGGCTCCGCCTCCGCTTCACCCTGCCGGAGTTCATCCCGGTGGACGTGCTCTATCAGATCGAAGTCTCGGATGATGCGGAAGAATGGACGGTGGTGGCCGAGCAAGCCGGGACGGTCGGCTGGACCGGCAGCGCCGCCAGTTCGATCGCACCCGCCCTCGAGGGCCGCCGTGAGCATGTCATTACCGACAGCGGCGCTTCCGCTCCGGGAGAACGCCTCGGGCGGGTGACCGTGACGCTGCAATAACCTCTCCCGTCAATCCGCGGCTCCTGCATGGTGCGGGAGCCGCGGAAGATGGGGCCTCACTTGTGGTTTTCAGTGGAGGGGCTAATTTTGGGGGAGGTGACCGATGAACTTGGATGAATTGCGTGAATTCTTCGGTTGGTGCACGGTGATCAACTTCGGAATCCTGTTGATCTCCACGGTGGCGATCCTTGCCGCCGGAAAAACCGTGGCCCGGATCCACGGGCGGCTGTTCGGGACGCCGGAGCCGGATGTGATGCGGATCTATTTCCAGTATCTCTCCACCTACAAAGTGCTGGTGCTGGCATTCAATTTCGCCCCGTGGCTGGCCCTGCGGATCATGGGATGAAGTAGCGCAGACTTCCAGCCTGCGTGGTGGGCGTACCCCCGACGATGGAATGTTATCGCGCTCTTCTTTCGGCCGCGCGCCACGGGTCATGAAGGTCGCCCTACCTCGCCGCTCTCACATCCCCTCTTGCCGGAGGCGGGGGCGGGTCGCTAGATCTTCGGGCATGCGCACCCTCGTCCGCGATCTGCTGCTTTCGACTGCTCCTGCCGATACGATCCACGCTGCCGGTTGGGTTCGCACACGGCGGGATTCGAAGGCCTTTTCTTTCCTCGAAATCAACGACGGCTCGTGCCTCGGGAATCTCCAGATCATCGCGGACGCCGGCATTCCGGGTTCCGGGGAGCTCCCGAAGATGAGCACCGGTGCCTCGGTGGCCGTGGAGGGAAAGCTGGTCCCATCCCAAGGCGGTGGGCAGGCGTGGGAGGTGCAGGCGACTTCGATCCGTCTGCTCGGGGAAGCACCGGATGATTTCCCTCTGCAGAAGAAGGGGCACTCGACGGAGTTCCTCCGCAGCATCGCCCACCTGCGGCCGCGGACGAATCTCTACGGCGCCATGTTCCGGGTGCGCAGCCGGATGAGCCACGCGGTGCACCGCTTCTTCGCGGAGCGCGGCTTCCACTACATCCACACGCCGATCATCACCGCCAGCGATTGCGAGGGGGCAGGGGAGATGTTCCGTGTGACGACGTTCGATCCCACCGAAGCGAAGGCAAAATCCTTCGCCGAGGACTTCTTCGGAAAGGCCGCGCACCTCACCGTTTCCGGTCAGCTGGAGGGCGAACTTTTCGCCTGCGCCTTGGGGAACATCTACACCTTCGGGCCGACCTTCCGCGCGGAGAACTCCAATACCTCCCGCCACGCCGCGGAGTTCTGGATGATCGAGCCGGAAATGGCCTTCTGCGATCTGCAGGGCGACATGGATCTCGCGGAGGCGATGGTGAAGTACCTGGTGAGAGAAGCGCTGGAAGGCCAGGACGGCGATCTGTCGATCTTCGAGAAGTTCGTGGACAAGGGCCTGCGCGAGCGCCTGGAGTTCGTGGCGAACAATCCCTTCGAGCGCGTCTCCTACACCGAGGCCGTCGAGATCCTGCGGAAGTCGGGGAAGAGCTTCGAGTATCCGGTGGAATACGGACTCAATCTGCAGAGCGAACACGAGCGCTGGCTGACGGAGGAGTACTTCAAGAAGCCCACCACCGTCTTCAACTACCCGAAGGAGATCAAACCCTTCTACATGCGCCTGAACGACGATGAAAAGACAGTGACCGCGATGGACCTGCTTGTCCCCGGCATTGGGGAGATCGTCGGTGGCAGCCAGCGCGAGGAGCGGCTCGATGTTCTGATCGCGAACATGGAGCGGCACGGCCTGTCGATGGAGGACTACTCCTGGTATGTGGACACACGGAGATACGGCACCGTTCCGCACGCGGGCTTTGGCATGGGTTTCGAGCGCATGCTGATGTTTGTCACCGGCATGCAGAATATTCGGGACGTGATCCCCTTTGCCCGCACGCCGGGCCATTGCGAGTTTTAGAAGTAGTCCGCACTCGCCGTGTACGGCCGAAGCCAGCGTTTGGAGAGCGGCTTTTCAAGCCGCTTGGAGGAGTCGCCCCGGGGACCATTGGTGCAAGTAGATCCTGAGGAATCCCCCATGGCACGCTCCCCCCATGCCGACATTGATACGGGAGCGTAAGGAGCCGCGACACTCTTGCCGCCCGGGGGAGGACGTGCTTGCCGGGAACAGCCAACCCCAATGGCACCCCGTCCCCGGCAAGTTTCACCTGTTCCTCACCTGCTTATCAGGTGGCACAGGTGAAAAACCAGGAGCGCAAGCTCTCCCGACTCCCGCGAAGCGCACTCTGATTGATGATTGGCAAATTGATGATTGGTGATTCTGCCTCTCCAGCCGGTTGCGCTGTCATGATGTGATATTAACTCCCGGCGGAAAATGCAGGAAACGGACGCTCCCTCGTATGGGGGGGTGACGACCGCAAAATAATTTCCGCCACGGCGCAAAAACGGGTTGTCAGACAACTTTTTTTCTGTATTTACATCCTAAACCCAAGTTGTCAGACAGATTGATGAAAAACCCATGTTTCGTCTCCAAAGGTGCACCCAAGCGCCGCGATTTCTGCGAAATTCGGCAGAACGGCTTTGCTTTGGTCGTTTCGCTCTCGCTGATGACGCTCTTGGTCATCCTCGCGATTAGCCTGCTCACCCTGTCCACCAAGGCGCTTTCGACCTCCACCCGGGAGTCGGATCTTGCCGAGGCCAAGTCGAATGCCCGGGTGGCTTTGGCGATGGCGATTGCGCAGTTGCAGAAGCAGACCGGACCGGATCAGCGGGTCACCGTCTCGGCGGACCAATTGTCGTCGGGAGGCAACGGCGAGGAGTCCTCGGCGGGGGAAGGGCGCCGTCATTGGACCGGCGTTTACCGCTCATGGGCCTCAGGTTCCAGGACACGCCCGGAGCCCCAGTTTATGAAGTGGCTGGTTTCCGGAGACGATAATGACCTCTCGCAAGTCTCGACGGCGGAGAGCGCCGCCGGAGGCACGGAGACCGTGGACCTCGTGGGCGAGGGAACGGTCGGCAGCAAGGAGGAGGGATTTGTCAAAGCACCTTCGATCCGGGTGGACTCGATGGCAGGTGGCGCTGCCCGGCTTGCGTGGTGGACCGGTGATCAGGGCGTGAAGGCCGCCATGGCGACGCCCAAGGTGGAGGAGGATGCTTCCTTTGCCGAAGTACGGGGCGGCCTTCAGGGAGCCCAGCGCAATTCGGTGGAGTTTGCCGGGTCCAGCGGGGGAAAACCCTTCGGTAAGCTCGATCCCGAAGACTCGCGGATCTCGTTGGTTACCGGCTGGAAGCAATCCGCTTTCCTCGCCAATGACGTGGAGTCTCCCAAGCCGTTGTTTCATGACATCGCGCCCTTTTCGAGCGGCTTGCTCACGAACGTAAGAGCCGGCGGCTTTCGGAAAGATCTCTCGATGCAGCTGGAACGTGCCTCCGCCGTGGCAACCTCCACCCTCGCCTCCAGCCGCACCGCTTTCTACAACGTCGCCGGAGAGAACGGCATCAACCTCCACGAACTCTGGTGCTACTACAATCTCTACAAGGATTTGCGGACGACGGGTGGCGCTACTTACACGACCGGCGGGCGCATTCCCAGCGGCGCTCCCTTCCTCCAGGTGGAAGGCTCCGCGGCTGCCTGCCAGAACGACGATGAGTTCTTTTTCAAGCAGCCGGTGATCATCAGCTATCAGTTGGTGATCTCCCTCGAAACCCGTCCAACGACGGTCAACGGGTCCACGGTCAACCGCCTGCATGTCGTGGCCGATCCCATCCTGACTTTCTGGAATCCCCTCGACGTCCCGGTGGTGGTTCCGCGCACCTCCTACTTTTCGGTCAAGTACTGGCAGGTGCCGTATGACCTGTTCATCTCGGTGAACGGCGGTCCACAGGCCCGCTACCCTCTTGCGGCGGCGCTGACCGGTGCAGCGGCCAATGCCAATGGGGATGGAAACTATCTAAGTCTGGTCGCGGGCAGTGAACAGCAACTCGTCTTCAAACCCGGGGAGGTGATCAAGGTATCGCAAAGCGCGTCCACCCAGGTGAAGACCGGTGCCGATCACAAGTTGATCGGCAGGACGGGCTTCAATTACGCCGGGGGAGTCTCCCTCGCGATGAAGAATGCCGCGGGCGGTTACATCGATCTGCCGTCGAATTCCCGCATCACATACGAGGCAAGGCCGAACAACCTGACCGCGGGAAAAACCAACAGCAGCGGGAATACCGTCAATGGAGCCGTCGCCCACACCCGTCACTTCTCGCTCACCCATCATGAATACTATATCGGGGACGACCGCGGTTCCAATAGCCTCGGGATCGGCGGGATGTGTCTCGACTGGGACTTCGGGAACCGGCGGGTGAAGCCAAGTGAAACCCGTGGGGAAACCCAACCCGGCACCAAAGCCAGCAGCCAGCGGTACTACGCCGACCTTAAGACCGACGTCTTCAAGACATTGCGAGGGAATGACACCCGGCAGCTGGGGGCATCCGAGATCAGCCTCCGGAAGGCCCCGATCATGTTGCTTTCCTACAACGCGAAGACGGAGATGGGGTCGGATCTCGGCACCCGCTACCTGTCACGTTTCAATCCCAAGGCACTCCACGTGGATTTCTATGACCTCAGCCCACGTGAACGCGACATCCTGCCTTACGAGTTCACCGTCGAGCCGCTCCTCAGCTGGAGGAACCGCAGCTTGGAAACGAGCACCAATGGCAATGCCTACTACGGAGGTTCCATGAACGCAGAGTTCGGGAGCAGCTTCGTGACCACCCACTCGGTGCCTCGCGAACCCCTCGTCTCGCTCGCCGCTTTCCAGCATTCCTTCGCCAACGGTTTCGAAATGCAGAAGCCCAAGTATGGCTACGCGACGCTCAATGCCAGGGAGCCCCTGCTTCCGCAAGTCGGCCACGCCATCGGAAACTCGATGGCTCCGCCGATGATCGCCAAGGACAAGACCGACGGGTCTTTGGCGGGAGGCCGTCCGATCGCGGACCATTCCTATCTCGCGAACCAGGCGCTTTGGGATGACTGGTTCCTGTCCGGGATCGCTCCGCAGACCTCCGCGAGTTTTTCGAACCGGCGGCAGCAGCGCGTCGTGGCGCAGGAGTTCTTCAGCGGTTCCGGCACGCTGCCCGTGACCCGCTATCTTCCCGATACCGATGGCCTCGATGCCGACCAATTGGTCAGCGACTTCTTTTCGGGATCCACCCCGAGGGATGCGGCCACGCAGGCCATCGGAAGCCTGATTCGTGTTGATGGCATGTTCAACGTCAACTCCACCTCCGTTGAAGCGTGGAAGGCGGTGCTGGGTTCGCTCAAGGAGCGCCAAGTGATCGTGCGCGACTCAAGCGGTGGAGAGTCGTTGGTGCAAAGCGAGGACGTTCCTGTCGCCAATCTGATGTCGCCGCAGAGGGATGTGATTTCCGCGAGTGGTGGCCTCAATGTCCAGGAGCCCACCCAGTGGGTCGGACGCCGCACCTTGACGGAAGATGAGATCGATGAGTTGGCCCGGGCGCTCGTGAAGGAAGTTCGCAAGCGCGGCCCTTTCCTGTGCCTCGGTGATTTCATCAACCGCCGCGTCGGCAACGATGCCGAGCTCGCCCGGGCCGGAGCCATTCAGAGCGCGCTCGATTCGGATGACGTCAAAATCAACAGAGCGTTCCTCTCGGGCGCGCGTGCCGTCGCTGGCGGCGTTTCCTCGCGGTTCGCATTCCCGGACGCGGAGAGTGGTCCCGCTGGCTACGGAAGCCCCGGCGTCGTGAAACAAGGCGATATCCTCACGCCGATTGCACCGCTCCTTTCCGCCCGCTCCGACAGCTTTGTGATCCGCGCCTACGGTGAGGCGGTGAACAAGGACGGGGAGGTCCTCGCCCGGGCCTGGTGCGAGGCGACGGTCGAGCGCGACAACCAGTTCGTGGATGAGTCCGACAAACCCGAAACCCTGTTGGCCAGCCTCACTAGCAACGCCAACAAGGCTTTCGGCCGCCGCTACCAGATGACATCGTTCCGCTGGCTTCACCCGGATGAAGTTTGATAGACCCATTTTCATGATCCGACACGTTCCGTTCCTCGCCGTCCTTCTTTCCTCCATCCTTCAAGCCCAGGAAGCCGATCGCTCTGATCTGAATGTCCGTTTCCTCGCCGAGCGCGCACCGGCCGGTCTCGGTCAGGTGGTGGTGGCAGCAGAGAAGGCCAAATCGGCTCCCTTCGATCTTCCCACCAACAACGTTTCTCCTCCGGTGGCCGCCCCGGCGAGGGCCTTCGAACTGAGGTCCGCTGCAAAGGATGTTTCACTGGCGAAGATCTCGCTGCCGGACGCCGGGAAATCCTTCATCGTGCTGCTCGTTCCTGCCGCGGCGGGAGGCTATCAGCCCGTGATTCTCCGGGCGGACGATCCGGCCTTCAAGCCGGGCGACGTCTATTTCTACAACCACGCGGACAAGACGGTCCTCGGCTATGTCGGCACCGCCAAATTCGTTCTGGAGCCTGCGAAAGGGCAGATCCTGAGGCCGCAAGGAGCGAGGCCGGAGAAATTCTACGATGTCGGTTTCGGAGTCCGGGAGAAAGAGGGCGATCGCGCGCTGAGCACCACGCGCTGGCCGGTGGATGATAAACAGAGGTCGTACATTTTCTTCTTCACCAACCCGACCACCAAGCGGGTCGATTTCCGGGCCGTGGACGAGTTTGTGGAGCCGGCACCTGCGGCTCCTTGAGGGGGGCGTTGGGATGGTTCCGCGCAAGATCCCGCATTTTCTTCCGTAGATGCGGGACGATTATGACCCCAAACCCGATCATTGCCGACCGTCGCGCCTTTCTGAAGGCGGGATCCATCGCTGCCGCCGCCTCGTCCTTGCCCTCCGTCTTGCACGCACAGGCGGCTTCGAATGCCGAGATCAAGATCGCCCTCGTTGGCTGCGGCGGGCGGGGGAGTGGTGCTGCGGCGCAATCGCTGAATGTTCCCGGCACGAAGCTGGTGGCGATCGCCGATGCCTTTCCGGACAATGCGCAAACCGCCGCGAACGCCCTCAAGCAGCAGTTCGGCGACCGGGTGGATCTGCCGAAGGAACGGATTTTCGCCGGCTTCGACGCCTATAAGGGCGCGATTGATGCGGCGGACGTGGTGCTGCTCTGCACCCCGCCCGGCTTCCGCCCCGCACACTTCGAGTATGCGGTGCAGCAGGGGAAGCATGTCTTCATGGAGAAGCCGGTGGCCGTCGATGGCCCGGGCATCCGCAAGGTGATCGAGGCCGCGAAGGTGGCCGACCAGAAGAAGCTCAAGGTGGTCTGCGGCTTGCAGCGCCGCTACCAGAACAGCTACTTGGAAACGCTTCAGAACATCAAGGAAGGCGTCATCGGCGACTTCATCTCCTCCCAGGTCTATTGGGTCAGCGGCGGCGTCTGGGTGCGCGATCGCAAGCAAGGCATGAGCGAGATGGAGTACCAGATGCGGAATTGGTACTACTTCAACTGGATCTGTGGCGACCACATCTGCGAGCAGCACGTCCATAACCTGGATGTGAGCAATTGGTTCAAGGGCGCCGTCCCGATGAAGGCTGTCGGCATGGGCGGCCGGACCAAACGGGTCGGCAAGAACTATGGCGAGATCTTCGACCACTTCTACGTCGAGTACACCTATCCCGATGGCACTGTGATGAATTCCCAGAGCCGCCACTGGGATGGTGTCTGGTCGAAGGTCAGCGAGACCATCGCCGGAACCCAAGGCACCGCCTATCCTGGCATGATCAAGGACCGCGCCGGAAAAGTGGTCTGGCGCTTCCGCGGGCAGGACAACAATCCCTATCAAACGGAGCACGAGGTGCTCTACGACCACATCCGCAACGACAAGCCCATCAACAACGCGCAATACACCGCGGAGAGCACGCTGACCGCGATTCTCGGCCGCATGGCATGCTACACCGGCGGAGAGGTCACTTGGGAGCAAGCCCTGAACTCGGATCTCGACACCATGCCGAAGACGCTCGCATGGGACGCCGATCCCGGTCCCCGGCCAGGCCCGGATGGCACGTATCCGTGCCCGGTTCCCGGCGGCGGCAAGTTTGCGTGAGAGACGTTCTCTTCCTGAAGTGCGGGCCGGAAAGGGCCCGCGCTTTTTTGTCCCCTTGGCACGGATGGGATGCTTTTCTAAAAAGTTCAGCTTGATTAAGCTTGCGCTGTGAGCGGATTTTGGGTTTTTTGCTCGGCGTGATCGGGGGATCAAAAATAACGACCGGTGAATCGGCGGCGGGGATGGAGCGTTCCACGTGGACCTCCCGGAGCTGCCCGTGGCTCGCCACTCTTTTCGTCTTGGCCGCCGCAGTCCTCTTCAGTGGCGCCGCTGGTAATTGGTATGCTTCCGATCGGGGGATGTTCCTCCGGCTGCTTCAGCTTGCGGCGGGCTCCATGCTGATGGGCGCCGCGGTGTCAATGGCCGGCTCCCTCCTTTTCGGCCGGAATCCGATCCGCTGGGGCATGGGGATGCCCTTTCTCGTCTATCTCGGCGGCGTTCTGATGGCGATGGTCCTTGGCCATCACGGCGCGTCCTTGCTCCTCTATTCGGCCCCCCTGATGCTGGGTGTGGCCTTTGCTGCGGGAGTGATGAGCTCCTTCCTGATCGACGGCATTTTCAGTCGTCCGGAAGAAGCGTGAGCCGGTCATCTTGATGGCTCGGATTCATGGATAGCTGGGTCTTGTATGAAGGATCCGGTTTCCCAAGTGTCGGGTCTTGGGGGATATCCGGACACGCAAATAGTTTGCTTTTTTTGAAAATCGCGGGCACAAATTGCGATTGGAATGAGGATGACGACGAATGCCCCCCTGTCTTCGGATGTGCCATTGGCATCCTCAGCGGACGCCAGGCTGAGCGAGACCGAGTCCTCCGGAGATCAACAACACGGTCCGGAGACGAAGGAAAGCTCGCGGGAAAAGCTGGAGAAGGGGCTCCGCCAACACGGCGGTGATGGCAAGCCGGGCATGTGGACCGGGACCCGGGAGGGACTGATCTCCACGGTGATCGCCATCGCGGCCTCCTTGGTATTCGGCGGTGCAGCCGGAGATTGGTTCGGGCCGAGCGAGCACGGTTGGGTGGGCCAAATGCTCACCATTTCCGGCGGCACGATGCTGATGGCTGCCGTGGTCTGCCTTCTCGGTTCGCTGATTTCGGGCCGGAATCCGATCTTCTGGGGAATCGGAATGCCGCTGCTGGTGTATATGGCGGGTTCCTTCTGCGCCCTTGTTTCCGGGCATGCAGGCGTCTCCGCCTTCCTTTTCGGCGCGCCGCTTTTCTGCGGCCTCGCGATCCTCTCGGGCGTGATGTGCGCCTATGTGTTGGACAAGGGGGATTGAAGACCGCCGTTTGGGTGGGATGGTTTTCCCGGTGATACCATACTCAAGCACCCTGCATGGTGCCGCAAAGGCGTGTCCGCGATTGCGTAATGGCGGAGCGGGGTAAAATCGGACATTATCACTCCCATAAGCAACGCCGATCCCCCCGAGGCCGAGCTTGAGAATCCCCCCGAAAGATAAACCCGCCGCCTTCGTTCTCCCCGACGATTCCGGCGGGTTTTCGGTTGTCGGCGGAGGAGGAACGACCGGCCTCCAGCTTACCGGACGGCCATGCGGCTGATGGCGGCGATCTCCTTCAGCTTGTTCAGATAGCGGGAGTGATACTCCTGCGCCCGGTCGAACTGCAGATCCTTCAGCGCATTCAAATAGAGATCCGCCGCCTTGCGTGCGGCTTCGTAGGTGGAGGTGACCTTCTCCGCCGTGAACTTCGCTTCGGGGACGTACTGGGAGAGTGCTTGGCGAGCCTCCTCGCTCAGATTGGGATCTTCGGCATCCCGGATCGCGTCCCAAAGTCCATTCAAGGAATTGCGATACTTCTCCGCGTCGCTTGCTTGCTTCGCCGCCGCAGCATCCAGTTTATCCTCAAGGCTGGCGATCTTTCCCGCATACTGCGCCCGGGTCAGTTCGATGCGGATCCGCTCCGTATCCATGTAGCTCGTGATCGCAAAGCGCGCGTCGAACGGGAGATGGCTCCCGCCCCGCACGAGTTCCTGGATGATCTGATCCGAGCTGCTCGTCTCCGATTCGTCCCTTCGCTCGCGGCAGCCTGCGAGAAGGAAGGGGACTAAAAGCAGAATGGCGGCGGACTTCATCGAGCGGAGGAGGATGGCGGAATGAAAAAGGCCTCCGCCGGGGCTGTCGAGGGATTCCGCTTCCCGGGAGAACTGGCGATGGTCATCGCCATCGATCCCTCCTCGATCTCACCACTCGGAAGTCACGGTCGTGCCCGCGTGACTCTTTGTTGCGGTGCCGTCGGGTGATTCGCTAGCGACGCGGATGGTCCGGTCCTGGAGAATGCGGTCCTCATCGTGAGGGGAGAAACCGGGCACGGTGGCGATGGTGGCAAGTGGCTGCCTGCCGCGGTCCAAGGGATCCGCACCGCCGATGGGCTGGCAAGAGGAGGCGAGGGCGAGCAATGCAGAGGAAGCGGTAAAGCGGAGGATCGCGGGGGGGGGCTTTGTGTCATCTGGATATCGGTTTCAGAGAATGTTCCGTTCCTGAAGGAAAGGAATCAGTTCCTCCACCCCGAAGTCTGCCAGCACTTCGCCATGCCAATCCATGGTCGGCGCCTTCGTCTGGCCGGAGAGCTCGACCATCTCCTTCATCGCAGCGGGGTTGCCGGAGACGACAACGTGCTTCACCGTGATCTTCTTCTTCTTGAGAAAATCGACGACATCGTCGCACCACGGACACCCGGGCTTGAGGTAGAGGATGGGTAAATCGGACATGTGGCGCGGAGCTTCGGCCAAAGGAACGTGGACGTCCAACCTAAGTGTCGCGGCTTAGCGCTCCAGCAGTCGATCAAGAAACTCCACCTGTGCGGCGATCAGCTTCTCCCGTGCTTCTGCGATGCCGAACCACGCGGCCTTGTCCGCCTCTGGGAAAGTTTGTTTCCTCCCCGATCGGGGCGGCCATTCCATCTCGAAGATATTGCTCTTGAAATCCGCGAGGTCCCAATCGCCTTCGACTGCCCAGGCGTGGACGATCTTGCCGCCCTTTTGCCGGATGGAGCCGAGGGGGATCGCTTCACCGGAGACCTCGAAACCGGTCTCCTCGGTAAACTCGCGTTTCGCTTCCGCAAGCGCGTCTTCGCCTTCGATCAAGCCCTTCGGAATCGACCATGCCCCGGCCTCCTTCTTCGCAAAGAAGGGGCCGCCGGGATGGACCAGCAGGACTTCGAGGAACCCCTGCGTGCGGCGGAAGCCAAGGATGCCTGCGCTTTCGATGGGCACGTCTCGGATTGGAGGGGCTCAATCCTCCGGTAGAGAGAGCTTGTTAGCGGCCGAAGTGTTTCGGTGAATCAGGAAGATGGAGAAGAGTTGCATCCAGAGAAGTGCCTTGCGGGATCGGTTCTTCGTCATCCATGGCGTTCCATCACACGAAGCGCACGGCGTGCTTCTTCGAAAGCTTCAGCACGTCGCCTTCCTTGGGTGATATCGCGGCGTTCGGATCGGTGAGCTTCTCTCCGTTGAGCTGCACGGAGCCGGTCGTGATGAACTGCTTGCGCAGCTCGCCGTTCGACTTCTCCAAGCCAAAGGCGGACTTGAACCCGTGGGCGGTGAGGGAAAGGACGTTGAGATCCGCGGGGAGATCGCCGATGGAGAGCTCGGGGAGCTCGGCAGCCGCCAGATCCTTCTTTGAGAACCGCGTATCCCAATCCGCACGCGCACCGGCACCTGCCTCCGCACCGTGATAGCGGGAGGTGATCTTCTCCGCGAGGGCCTTCTTGGCATCCATCGGATGGATATCCGCGGAAAGCGTTTCGCCCAAGAGCAGTTGATAGTAGCGCACCATGAGCGTGTCGGAGACGCTCATCAGCTTGCCGAACATGTCATTCGGAGCATCGCTCACGCCCACGTAGTTGCCGTAGGACTTCGACATTTTCTTCACGCCGTCGAGGCCTTCGAGAAGGGGCATGGTGATGACCACCTGCTGGGGCATGCCCTCCTCCTTTTGAAGGTCGCGGCCAACCAGCAGGTTGAAGAGCTGGTCGGTGCCGCCGAGTTCGACGTCGGCGCGGACTTCCACGGAGTCCCAGCCTTGGACGATCGGGTACTGGATCTCGTGGAGCCGGACTTCCTGACCCTTGTCGATGCGGTTCTTGAAGTCTTCCCGCTGAAGCATCTGCTGCATGGTGACGCGGGCGTTGAGGCGCAGCACGTCCTCGAAGGTCATCTTGCGGAACCAGTCGCCGTTGTAGACGATCTCGGTCTTGTCGCGGTCCAGCAGCTTGAAGAGTTGGTCGGTGTAGGTCTTGGCATTGACCAGCACCTCGTCGCGGGAAAGAGGGGGACGGGTGGCGGAGCGGCCGGAGGGGTCGCCGATGGTGGCGGTGAAGTCGCCGATAATGATGACGATATGGTGCCCGAGGACCTGGAACTGGCGCATTTTCTCGAACACCACGGTATGGCCGAGATGAATGTCGGGCGATGTGGGGTCGAGCCCGAGTTTGATGCGCAGGGGCCGGCCGAGGCGGAGCTTTTCGAGGAGTTCCTTCTCGGAGAGGACCTTGGCAGTGCCGGCGGTGAGGATCTGGAGCTGTTCTTCCGGAGTCACGGGGCGCGCACCGTAGTTGGCCATTCCACCGGTGGCAAGAGGGATGGAAACCCCGTCCGGAACCCGCGGGAAAAGGCAGGGAACCACCACGGATCTCACGAATCCAACGATCCAAAGCTTCTGGAAATCCCCTGCTCGGGAGCGGCTCGCATGGATTCCGATCTCCAGATTCGTGGGATTGGTGCGATATTTGGTGACTTCCCATCGCATTGGAAACCGGTTCGACCCACGCGAAAAATACCGCCTTGGCACTTGGCAGGGCCGGTAAGGAGGGTTCAAAGTAAGCGGACATGACTCCCTTGCTCAGGAAACTCGACGGGCTGAGCGTCCGGGTGGACGACGTCATTTACATGCCTAGCCTGGATGCTCCCGATGAGCGCCCGCACCCGTTCGTGTACTTCATTTCGATCAAGAACGAGTCCGATGAGAAGGTGACGATCCGCGGTCGCAAGTGGATCGTGCGGGAAGACGACGGCGAGGTGATCGTCGTTGAAGGCGATGGAGTCGTGGGGCAAAGCCCCGTCATCGCGCCCGGCGAGAATTTTTCCTATAACAGCTACCACGTCACCCGCGGCGACAGCGTGGCGGAGGGGGCTTTCTTCGGCGAGACGGAGGACGGCGAGTGGGTGTTTGCCCGCATCCCGGAGTTCAAGCTGAAGGTGCCGGGCTGGGCGTAAGGTGGTCCGCTCGGTCCCCTGAGCGGACGAGTGGTTCAAGTGGCCTTGCCGTCCGTCCGGTTGGAAACTTCCAACACCATTCCGCTGCGTCCTATTCTTGGCGCAACCAAGAACCGTTCGTCCCTTGGACGGAGCAGGCTACATTTTCGCCGACTCTGCGACCCCATCCGCCGTCGCGAGGAAATGCATCGGCAGATCGTGAATTTCGACCGGTAATTCGGGGAGCACCTGGTCCCTGAAACAGACGCCCACGCGTTCGGCCTCGCTATCCGCCGCCGCGAGCGCCCGATCATAGAAGCCCTTCCCCCGGCCGAGCCGCTTGCCGCACTTCGTGAAGGCCATGCCGGGGCAGAGGAAGAGATTGATTTGCTCCGTCGGGCAGACCGGCGAATCGGCGGAGGGCTCCCCGATGCCGAAGCTGCCTGACATGATGCCGGGTAGATCCGCCGCTTCCACGAAATGGAATACGAGCGCCTCGCCCTCGATGCGCGGGAGAACCCAGCGCCGGTCCGGAAAGTCCGCGATCAGCGGCAGGAGCAGGGGCTCGCCAACAATCGCGGAGAAGGAGGCGATCACCCTTGCCGGATGTCCTGCCAACCACTCCCGGAGCTGCTCCCGGATTTCTGCGGACTGGGAAAATTGAGACGCCTCATCCGGGCGATTCGCACGGAGGATCCGGCGGAGCGCTGGCTTGGAGTCGTTGCGGGGACTTGTCACTTGCAATGACGGGGATGGATCGGGAAGTTACCGGGCGTGATCCGCCTCTGGCAAGCCGTCCTCGTCTCCCTCGTCCTTCCGGCCTCTCTTTTCGGCCAGGAGGCGGCGGGGAAATTCCAATGGAAAGAACCGAAGGTCGGAGCCGGAATCTTTACCGAAGAGCTCGGCATGTTGGACCGCGAACGCGAGGAGTATGCCAATAGCCTCGCCGGTTACGCGTCCAACCGCGTGGCAGAGGCGAAAGCCAGCGCGGCCTCATTGACGGATGCCCGGCGCTTGGTGGCCTTGGCCCTCCACCTTGCCTCGCGGAACCGGAAGGCTCTCGTGCTGAATTTCCAGCTCTCGCGCGGGGTGTTGCCGGAAGTGGCCCCCGGGGATTACAAGCCGGACGTGCTGGCGCGGCTCCTTTTCACCCGGAGCGAGTTGCTGAAGAAGCAAGGGGGAGCGGAAAACGCGCTGCTGTCCCGGATTTTCATCGAACTGGCGGCGGAGATGGACCCGAAAAACGATGACGCCGTCTATGCGGCGGAACTCCAGCGGCTGGACAATGGGAACGTGAACTGGAACGCCCTCACGGACGCGAAGGCCGCGGCTCCGAAGCAGGACGAGGCCGAAGACGAAGAAGGGGAGATGCCCTGACGTCCGGGGAACGGCGAACGAGGAGTCCGAACGGGCAACGGATGATCGCACCACGGGCTTGCCAGCCTGCGATCGGGCCGTAGGCTACCGCCTCTTTTCTCATGAAAATCTGGCTGGACGGCGAATTGGTGGATGAATCCGAAGCGAAGATCTCCGTGTTCGATCACGGTTTGCTTTATGGCGACGGCGTCTTCGAAGGCATCCGCTTCTACAATCGGCGGGTCTTCCGCCTGGAAGAGCACATCCGCCGTCTGTTCGACTCCGCCCGGGCGATCGTGCTCGAAATCCCGTGGACCCAGGAAGAGGTGTGCCGCTACGTGGTGGAAACCGTGGCGGCCAATGGCCTCGATGATGGTTACATCCGTCTGGTGGTGACCCGCGGGGCCGGTGGCCTTGGGTTGAACCCTTACCTTTGCGAGCGCGCGAGCATGTTCATCATCGCCGCGACGATCAGCCTCTATCCGAAGGAGCACTACGAAAACGGACTCTCCGTGATCACCTGTGCGACCCGCCGCCCGGCTCCCGCCGCGCTGATGCCGCAGGTGAAGTCGCTGAACTACCTGAACAACATCATGGCGAAGGTGGAGGCGATCCAATCGGGCGCCCTCGAAGCCATCATGCTGAATGAGCAGGGCTACGTGGCCGAGTGCACGGGCGACAATATCTTCATCATTCGCGATGGCGTGCTGCACACCCCGCAGGTGAATGACGGCGCGCTGGACGGGATCACCCGCCACGTGATCCTGGAGCTGGCCGACAAGCTCGGTGTGCCGAAGGTCGAGCGCCAGTTGACCCGCTATGACATTTTCGTAGCGGACGAATGCTTCCTCACGGGAACGGCCGCCGAGGTGATCCCGGTGGTGGAATTGGACCGCCGGAAGATCGGTGCAGGCAAGCCGGGACCGGTCACGCAGCGCTTCATTTCGGCATTCAAGGAGCTGGCTTCGACTACCGGTACCTCGATTGACTGAGAAAACACCGATTCTGCCGGAGATTTCCTTTCGCATTCCGCACGGGCGCTTTTAGGTTTGCTCGGCAATGGACTGCGACATCTGCGGCAAGAAAGCAAAGGTGCACCTCACCCAACTGGTGGGCGGGCAAATCAAGAAAATCGCCCTTTGTGACGACTGCGCCAAGGAGAAGGGGGTGACGGATCCCACGGGATTCGCCTTGGCGGAGATGTTGCTCGGGAAGCAACCGGGAAAACCGGTGGTCCCGTCTGTTCCGGCGACTACGGGAACCGGCCGCCGCTGCCCGCAGTGCGGATTCACGTTGGATGACCTCCGGCGGATCCGGCGCTTCGGTTGTGCGACGTGCTACACGACTTTCAAGGAGGAGGTGAACCAGATGCTCCGCGGCATGCACAAGGGAACCAAGCACTGCGGCAAGGTGCCTGCAGGGCTGATGGAACTCCACGAGCGCACGCAGCGGCTGGAAGAACTTCGCGGCAAGCTGGACCAAGCGATCACTTCGGAAAATTACGAAGAAGCCGCCGGTCTGCGCGACGAGATCCGCCAAATTGAGATCCGTGCCGCATCCCGAACGACCGAAACACCATGATGCGCTTTTCAACCCTCATCAAGAATCCCGCCGACTGGATGACCGGCGAAGGTGCCGACACCGCCATCGTGTTGACATCACGCATCCGCCTCGCCCGGAATCTCCGGGGCGAGCCTTTTCCCGGCTGGGCGAAAAAGGAGCAGCGCCAGCACACGCTCGATATGCTCCGGCCCGCTGTGGAGGCGCTGCCGTGCATGAAAGATGCTTTCTCGCAGGAGCTCGATGACCTTACCTCCGTGCAAAAGCAGGTGATGGTGGAGCGACACCTCATCAGCCGGGAGCACGCTGCCCGCGGGGAGGGGAGCGCCGCCGTGATTGAGCGGCGCCAGTCGATCGCCCTCATGCTGAATGAGGAAGATCACCTGCGCATGCAGTCGATCCGGCCCGGCATGTCGCTGCGTGCCGCCTACGATGCGTTAGCCCTCGTGGACGAAGAGATCGAGCAGACGCTGGAGATCGCTTTTGATCACGAGTTAGGCTACCTTACCACGTGCCCGACGAATCTGGGCACCGGCCTCCGTGCGTCGTCGATGCTCCACTTGCCTGCGCTCGTGCTGAGCGATCAGATCGGCCAGGTGCTGCAGGCGGTGAACAAGATCGGCCTGGCGGTGCGCGGTCTCTATGGCGAGGGCACGGAGTCCTTGGGCAACCTTTTCCAGATCTCCAACCAGTCCACGCTTGGGGAAAGTGAAGAGACAATTTTACGCAGGCTGGAGCGCGTTATTTCCCAAGTCGCGACACATGAGCGCAACGCGCGCGACAAGCTGTTGGAGGATGACCCGGAAATGGTCAGCGATAAGATCGGCCGCGCCTACGGGGTTTTACGGCATGCGTGGATCATTGATTCCAAGGAGGCTCTGAATCATTTGTCCTTGTTGAGACTAGGGGGAGACCTCGGATTTTTGCCCCACGAGACGGTGAAAACGTGCGATGCGCTACTGATGGACATCCAACCGGCACACCTCCAGCTACACAGTGGCAGGAAATTGTCGCCGGAAGAACGTGATGCCATTCGTGCGGAAATCGTCCGGTCCCGGTTGCAATCCCTCGAAGCCCCTGATATTCGTTCTATAAGGAAGAAGAACGGAAACGACCCAGATCCTGAGATTCTATGAACAATTTCACACCCAGAGCCCAACAGGTGCTGGCCCTCGCCCGGAAGGAGGCCGACCGCTTCAACCACAGCTACGTCGGGACCGAGCATTTGCTGCTCGGCCTGATCAAGCTGGGGCAGGGAGTGGCGGTCAACGTTCTGGAGCGGATGGGGCTGGACCTTGAAAGTGTCCGGATGGAGGTCGAAAAGGAAGTTGGTACCGGAACCGGTCAAAAGATCTCCGGTAGCATCCCCTACACTCCCCGCGTGAAGAAGGTGCTGGCCCTCGCCAACAAGGAGGCCAAGGCGCTCAACCACAGCTATGTCGGCACCGAGCACATCCTGCTCGGCCTGCTCCGTGAAGGCGAAGGAGTCGCTGCCCGCGTCCTCCGCCGCATGGACGTCGACATCCAGCGCACGCGGAATGAGATCCTCGCCGAGATCGACCCGAACTTCACGCCGGATGACGACGATGATGACGACACCGACGACGAGGACGAAAGCTTCGAGGACGAAGGCAGCGAAGGCGAAGAAGCCGAAGCGGAAGGCAAGACGAAGACTCCTGCGCTGCGCGCCTTCGGCCGCGATCTGACGAAGCTGGCCCGCGACAACGAGCTCGACCCGGTGATCGGCCGCGAGTCGGAGATCGAGCGCGTGATCCAGATCCTGTGCCGCCGGACCAAGAACAACCCGGTGCTCATCGGGGAAGCCGGCGTCGGCAAGACCGCCATCGTCGAAGGGCTCGCCCAGGAAATCGCTTCGGGCAACGTGCCGGAGATCCTCCGCGACAAGAAGGTCATCACCCTCGACCTCGCGCTGATGGTCGCCGGAACGAAGTACCGCGGCCAGTTCGAGGAACGGATCAAGGCCGTGATGGACGAGATCCGGAAGGTGAAGAACGTGATCCTTTTCATCGACGAGCTGCACACCATCGTGGGTGCCGGCTCGGCGGAAGGCGCGATGGACGCTTCCAACATCATCAAGCCCGCGCTTTCCCGCTCGGAGCTGCAGGTGGTGGGTGCCACGACGCTCAACGAGTACCGCAAGTACATCGAGAAGGACGCCGCGCTCGAGCGCCGTTTCCAACAGGTCAAGGTCGAGGAGCCCTCGGTGGAGGACGCCATCAAGATCATGCGCGGACTTCAGGAGAAGTACGAGACCCACCACAAGGCCCGCTTCACTCCCGAAGCGGTCGAAGCCTCGGTGAAGCTCACTTCCCGCTACCTCACCGGGCGCTATCTGCCGGACAAGGCGATCGACGTGCTCGATGAAGCCGGCGCTCGCGCCCGCATCGGCCAGATGACCCGCCCGCCGGAAATCAAGCAGCTCGAAGCGGACATCGAACAGGTGAACCGCGAGAAGATCGGTGCCATCGGCGAGCAGGACTTCGAGAAAGCCGCCTCTCTCCGTGACAAGGAGAAGCACATCAAGAAGACGCTCGATGAGACGCTGAAGAACTGGCGCGCGAAGTCGGAAGAGACCGTCGTCGAAGTCGGTGATGAGGACATCATGGCCGTCGTTTCCAAGTGGACCGGCGTTCCGCTCCGCCGCATGGAGGAGAAGGAAGCCGAGAAGCTCCTGAAGATGGAGAGCGAGCTGGAAGGCCGCGTCATCGGTCAGGACGAAGCGGTGAAGGCGATCTCCAAGGCGCTGCGCCGCTCGCGTGCCGACCTGAAGGATCCGCGCCGCCCGATCGGTTCTTTCCTCTTCCTCGGCCCCACGGGCGTCGGCAAGACCTACCTCGCGCGGAATCTCGCCGAGTTCATGTTCGGGGATCCGGAAGCGCTCATCCAGATCGACATGTCCGAATACATGGAGAAGTTCACCTCAAGCCGACTGATCGGATCCCCTCCGGGCTACGTCGGCTATGAGGAAGGCGGCCAGCTTTCCGAAGCGGTCCGTCGCCGGCCTTACTCCGTGGTGCTCTTCGACGAGATCGAGAAGGCTCACCCGGACGTGATGAACCTGCTCCTCCAGATCCTGGAGGAAGGCATGATCACCGACTCGCTGGGTCGCAAGATCGACTTCCGCAACACGATCATCATCCTCACCTCCAACGTCGGTGCCTCGACCATCAAGCGCCAGACATCGCTCGGTTTCGGCGCGATGTCCGCGGACGAAGCCGACTTCGAAGGCATGAAGGAGAAGATCCTGGAAGAATCGAAGCGCTTCTTCAAACCGGAGTTCCTCAACCGTCTGGACGACCTCGTGGTCTTCCACCTGTTGGAGAAGAAGGACCTCGATCAGATCGTGGACCTCGAAATCGACAAGCTGCTCAAGCGCCTTCGCGACAAGGAGATCACGCTGCTGCTCGACTCGACCGCCCGCGATCTGCTGGTCAAGAAGGGTTACGATCCTGCCTACGGTGCGCGTCCGATGCGCCGCGCGGTGGAACGCTACCTCGAAGACCCGCTGGCCGAAGCCCTGCTCCGCGGTGACGTGAAGCCCGGCGATACCGCCAAGGTCATCTGCCCAGAAGGCAAGGAAGAGCTCGTCTTCGAACCGATCGGCAGCAAGGCCGAGCCGGACAGTGCCGGGGTCTGATCTCCAGAGAATCAATCAATGAAGGCGGCTCCCGAAAGGGGGCCGCCTTTTTTCGTTTTCTGCCTGTTGGCAGCTTGGTCTAAGATTCTGGTCATGCTTTGCCGGCGCAAGGACTGCCTCTCCCGACCTTTTGGATCAGCCGATGAACGATAGTAAGAAGGTTCTCGATGCGATCGCTCAGGCATTCAAACGCGCGAAGATGCCTCGTGTGCCGCGCGAGCTTGCGCCGCTGAGTATCGATGCCGACTCTGTCATCGAACACTACCTCGGAAAGACTCAGGCCCAGCTTGAATCGGATTTCCGGAGTGCCTTGTACATGGAGGATTTCAGCTACATGGCCGCGATGGGGGTGGAGTACTACCTTCCCTCTGTCTTGAGGATCATGATGAGATTGAGATCTCCCGCGGATTCGGAGCTGTGGATCTACCTGTATGGCTATCTCCGAACCGATCGAAGAGATGGCCTATGGTGGAATCTCCGCGAACTGAACCGCAAGCAGCTCGAAGCGATCGCGGCTTGGGCCGGCTTTCTCGATGAGAAATGGCGTGCCGAGGCTCCGGACTACATCGATCGCGAAGAAGCCGCCGCTCTGGCAGAGGCATATCGCTTGGCGAGTCTTCAAAAGAAGTGATCCTGCGGACATGAATGACCCTTCCTGCTCCGGGATCGAGCTCACGCTGATCGAGCCGCCATGGGCTTCATCACCCGAATCCAATGGTGAATGATCGAGCAGGGATTCCGGCCTCTGGATTTCACTCGCCCGCGAAGAGCTTCTTCAGCAGATCGACCGAAGTGTTCCGATGGGACAAGATGAAGAAGTGGTTGCCATCGGGGACGATGTGGGCGCGGCTCGCGGTGCCTTGTCGACGGATGGCCCTCGCGGCACGATCGAGCTCGCCGGACTTGGCAAAGGGTTCTTCCGCACCTGCCACGAAGTCCACGATGCCCTGCTTTGGGAAGCGCGTCACGGTGTCTTCGGGTGGATAGGACGCTAGGCAGATCAGTTGCGAGTAAAAAGCTGGCGAGGAAGTGTAGGCACGGCAGGCACCGAAGCCGCCAGCGGATAGACCGATGAGCATTGGTCGCTTGATGTCGAAGCCAACACGGGCCGAAGCCGCGGCAATCGCTTCCTTGAGATACTCGTGAGGCATCCTCGCCGGGCTCATGCCATACGCCGGGCAGAGGATGATGGCATTGGGGAAGGCTTCCGAGAGCCAGTGCTGATACCAGAGGAAGGATCCGCCGTAGCCGTGGAGAAAGACCATCACCGGAGAAGCGGGGGAGGGGTGATCGGGAAGATAGAGGTTGGCCATCCCCTTGGTGGGCCTGCGATCCGAGAAGCAGTAGGAGAGCAACGAGGACGCCTTTGCATAGGCAGGAGAGGCGTCCATCAGGCGGTAGCGCTCCGCGACCAGAGGACGGAGCTCCGCAGCTTGTGCCGGCGACAATCCGAGACGTGCAGGCTGGGAAAGGGAAAGCTTCACGATCGCGGACTCCGGGAGCACACGCAGGGAAGCCCGGAAGGCGGGCAGCCAGTCATCAGCACCATTTGCCAATTTCGCGGGCGCGCAGGTATGAGTGCTATCCCATGAAATCCCGGCCACCTCCGCTGCTGATAGAACGGCGGTGAGAGTCAGAAATGCGAGGACGGATAGAAATCGCATGGTAGTTACTTAAAGTGCGAATGGCGGGACAGGTCCTCAAGACAAATCCGGCCGTCAGCAATTCGCTTCTTCTTCTGTCTTTGCTCCCGGATCGCGCTTCGGAAGCTCGCGATTGTCAGTACTGGGATCAACGCTGTATAAGGAAAGGCCGACTGGAATCTTAGTTGCGGCCCATCGGTTGCGAGACAGCAATGGGATATCGATTGCCGATGAAACTTGGCTCCGCGAACAACTCTCCTACTTCAACGAGCATCTGAAGATTCCGCCGTGCTTGAAGGAGCCAGAGCACCGTCGGGCGACCAGCTGGTTCAAGGAAGGGAGCAAGATGATCGACCGCGTGTGGAGCCTGAAGGCTTTCATGGAGGAGCAGGACGTCTTCATTGATGTGATCACGACGCGGACCCCGGGAATCATCATTTACGAGGACGGCCATCAGGTGGTGGCGAAAGCTTGGAAGCGGTAGGAACGGTCTTCGGGATTCCGTTTTTTAGCAGGCGAGTAGCCTTCGCACCGGGGTTTAACAGATGAAACCTCATGAAAACCCTGCCAGTGATCTTGTGGAGCCTCGGTCTGATTTCGGGTGCAATGGCCTTCAGTCCGGCCCCCCAGCCCAAACCTCCGTTGGAGATGCTTGATGCCATCCAGAAAGCGACGAGCTTCGCCAAAGCACATCATGATCTTTCCCACCACTATTTGGACCGCGTCTGGCTGGACCGAGTCGGCAACGAAGAAGAGAGGAAGTGGATCGTATCCTGGAGTCCTGATAGCGCAGATCGACCGAAGGGCATGGGCTGGGTGATCCTCACAGTCGATATGGGCGGGAACGTTTCCCGGCCGAAGGATGGAGTTAGCTGGATCGACAAACGGACGATCGATGCATTGCGGAAGTTGGAGGAGGTCGAGCAGGCGATTGACCGAGGCCAAAGGGAAGTAATTCCGAGATGAAAAGCTTACAATCGCGCTTTCGATCCAGAAGAACTCAGCCCATCCAAGGACCGTCCGCACACGGCGTGTGCGGACTACCTCAATCCAGCTTGCTCAATTCCGGCAGAGCATTCGCCTCGGCCTCCGCCAGCAATCTCGCCTCCGCATCCCGCGGCACCTCGATGGTAAACCGCGTCTCCTGCCCGGGAGTTGAACTCACGCTGATCGTCCCGCCATGCGCTTCGATCGCGCGCTTCACGATCGAAAGCCCCAAGCCGGTTCCCTTGATCTCTTCCTGCGAGTGGTGCTTCTCCACCCGATAGAAGCGTCGGAAAATATGCGGCAGGTCCGCGCTGGGGATGCCCACGCCATCATCGCTGACCCAGATGCGCGTCACCTGTTCATCGCGATGGCAACCGATGGAAACGGTCAGGCCTTTCCGTGGGTTCTGCTTCAGCGCGTTCTCGATGAGATTGAAAAGCACCTGCGTCCAGTAGAAGCGATCGCCGGCAAGCGTCAGATCCAGATCCGGCATGTCGATCTTGATGATCGCCTGCTGACCTTGGATCACCGACTCGAGGCGCTCCAGGACATCGCTCACGCAGGAGCGGATGCGGAAAGGCTTCACCTTCAGTGCGGCGGCCTCGCCGGACTCCAGACGGGAGATCACCAGCATGTCTTCCACGATCCGGGAAATACGCTCCGTATGCTTGCGCATCACCTTCAGGAAGCGGCGGGTCAGATCCTTGTCATCGAGCAAGTCGTCGTCGATCAGGTTCTCCAAGTAGCCATTGATGATGGCCAAAGGCGTCCGCAGCTCGTGGGAAGCATTCGCCACGAAGTCCTTACGGATCTGCTCGGTCTGATACTCGTTGGTTACGTCACGGATCACGACTCGGGTGGTGGGGTCGTCGGCAGGACTCTCCGACAGCCGTGCGGCGTCGATGACCCATGCGTTCATTCCCCGGCGCTCCTGGTCGCCGAGGGGTGAGGATTGTTGGCCGAGCACCGCGCGGGTCACGGTGGCTTCGCCGGTATCGAGACAGCGCATCAATGCCGCAGCCAGACGTTGGTCGAGGAAGGCTTCGTGAACCGTGCGCCCGGTGAGATCCCGTCCGCGGAAGAGCGTGCGTGCCGCCTTGTTCGCGAATAGGACGCGCGCATCCACATCCACCAGCATGAAGGCATCGCCCAGCGCGTCCAGCAGCTGGTCGCGCTCCTTGCGGGCGGTCCGCAGGTCCAGATCCAGCTTCAGCTTCCATGCCGAAACTTCCTCCGCAAAGTCCTTCCGGGCCCTTCGCAGGCGTACGGCCGTAACCGCTAGCGCCAGGAGGGCACAGCACGCCGCGACTATCAGGCCAATGACAAGTGGATCGGTCATCCTCAGAGGGACGACACGCAGTATCCAATGCCACGCACGGTTTCAACCATCGCTGCATGTTCGCCCAATTTCTGACGGAGCCGTTTCATGTGGGTGTCGAGGGTCCGGCTATGGACCTCGTCGCTATAGCCCCACACGGTGCGGAGCAGGTCATTGCGGTCCTGGGCTTTCCCCGCACGTTCGGTGAGGAAGAGGAGCAGCTTGAATTCCGTGGAGGTCAGCTCCACCGGATGCCCTTCGAGGTAAAACTTGAGCGAGTTCTTGTCGAAACGGAAAGGCCCGTAGGTCACCTCCACCGAGCCGGGCGGCCCGTCGGAGCGCTTCAGCACCGCTTGGACGCGGAGCATCAGTTCCTTTGGCGAAAAGGGTTTCGTCAAATAGTCGTCCGCTCCGGCTTCGAGACCTTGGATGCGATCCTCGGTCTGCGCCCGTGCGGTGAGCATGATGACAGGGATATCCCGGCTGCGGGAGTCACGGCGGAGCTCCTTGAAGACGCCATAGCCGTCTTTTCCCGGGAGCATCAGATCGAGGATGACGAGATCGGGGCGCTCGTGGATGGCGATGTCGGCACCGGAGATGCCGTCATGCGCCTTGAGCACCTCGTAACCCGCGCGCTCCAGATTGAAGCCCACGAGGTCCGCGATGTCCCGTTCATCCTCGACGATCAGGATTTTCTGCATGCGCGCTGAGCTTTAGTGACCCCTTTTCCTCCCGGGAACGGAGGCCTTGTGACGAAATTGTCGCACGGGGGTCAACCGTCAGCGATCCCCGCTTGTCGGGGGGAGCCAATGACTCACGGCCAATGACTAGTGGTTTTTGTGCCACTCCTTGTAGATGATCGGCGAAATCTCCGACGGCTTGATCTCGGAGCGGCCGCCCCAAAAGACGTTCGTGTAGGAAACCGGGATGCCGATGGACTCCAGATGGCGGTCGATCGCCGCCTTGTGCTCCATCACCCGCGGCTTCTCGGTGCCGTGGACCACCCCCATGATGTTCACATTTCCGAACTGCGGGCCGCCCTCGCGCCAGTAACAATGGGTCATGCAGTAATGGCGGCCGACCTCGGCACCGGCCTCGATTTCGCGGCCCTTCGGCACCGCCCAGTGGAAAAGTCCGTTGAAACGGGTGACCCGCTCGCCGGTGGAAGAGGGCTTCACGTGCTCCAGGAAGGTCGAGAAGCGGCCGATGACCTTTTTTGCGTTCAGAGTCTCCGCCACCTCGCAGAAGCGGTCCACGGAGACGCCAAGCTTCGCGGCGCGCGCGTCCCATGGGTTGCCCATGATCTCCGCGGGAGTCAGCTCCTCCTTCAGGGCGAGCAGCGTATCCCATTCTTCCTGAGTGAGATTCACCGGCACGGTGGTCATCATCGTGGCGGGTTCGTCGGCCTTGTCGCCGGGCTCCAGGGTGCGGCGGCGGACATGGCCGACGCCGAGCGCGAAGACGCCATTTGCCGGCATAAGCAGGTATTCCTCCGCCCCCGTGAGGCGGAGCAGCGCGGTAGCATGCTCATCCAGCGACTCTCCGACCGGCACCTTCAAGGTCGTCCAGAGCCGGTAGCCGGAGCCGGAAACCTCGGTATCCGTCGAGCGGATGACCACGTGCCCGGAGAAGGGGTCTTCCTTCGACATGAAATCGAAGGCGGCGTTCAGCTTTTCCTCCGGGACGCGCCACGCAACCAACGCACCGTGAGCGAGTTTTGTGGAAAGGAGGGTTTGGCGCACGCGGCGGATGATCCCCGCTTCCAGCATCGCCTTAATCCGTTCCAGCACCGTCTCCAGTGGCACCCCGCTCTTCTCGGCGATCAGGTGGAAAGGCTGGCGCTGGAAGCCAGCGATCAAATCCTCCGAAATGGCGAGGATCTTGGCGTTGATGGGATCGCTGTGCTCGATGGGGACGGTCTGCATGGGCGAAAGCGTAGGCTCCGGAATACGGTCCGGCCACGCGGAATTTGCGGGAAATTCTCCCGATTATCGCATGGCCGGGGACTGGGCCTCAACTCTTTGGCGCTCTTCCAAGGCCTCGCGGTCCTCCTCCCGGAAAAGCCATCTTCAAGCCATCACCGGGATGCTGATGGCCCAGAGGTAGAGCGCGACGGCCAGCGCGGCCCCCCAGAAGCCGCGCTCCGTGAAACCGGCCCGCCGGATCCACAGCGAGGAGAACAAGCCCAAAGGTGCGAGGACCGATGCCGCAATAATCAGTCTCGGCGAAGCCTTGAAATTGGCAGCATCCGCCACCAAGGGCACCACGGCAAGACCGGCGATGGCGCCGCTTTGGACAATCTCACAGATTCTAACCGATATCGACTTCTCGGGCACGCTAGTTGGAAACCTAGGGCAAGCGGCCGTCAGGATCAAAGTACGATCTTAAATTGATATTGGAATGGCTGACTCCCGATCAAAGGAGTCCCTTTACCCACTCCAGTGCGCTTTCGCGTTCGGTTAGCCTTCCTTCGAGTTGTTCCGTTTGCACGGCTTCCAGGATCTCGCTGAATCGCGGCCCGGGGTTCATTCCCATCCTGATCAGATCATGGCCCGTAACGAGGGGCGGGGGAATGAGCGGTTCCTCGGCGAACTCTTCACGCTTCTCGATGAGGAATTCCAAGTTGTCGGTGAAGCCATTCGATGACGCGCAATCGACCCGGTGCAGATCGAGCTCCAACGGAAATGTTGGAGCCGCCATGAAGCGCTTCAACTTCGAGGTTCGCATCTGCTGCACGTTCATGAATTGCATGTGACGCGAAACCATGAAGGCCACGTCCTCGATGACATGGTTCGGATATTTCAGGCGACGCAGGATCTCCTCGGCCATCGAGGCTCCCATCATGTCGTGGCCGTTGAAGCGGATGCGCCCCGCTTCATGGTCGAAAGTCTGGGTCGGCGGCTTCGCGATATCGTGCAGCAGCACCGCGAGACATAGCTCCAGCGGGGCATCCGGCCCCAGCATGTCGAGCATGATGCGGGTGTGGACGTAAACGTCACCCTCCGGATGCCATTCCGGCGGTTGCTCGCAGCCGATGAGGGGCAGCACTTCGGGGATGAAATGCTGGATCAACCCGGACTCCACGAGCAGGTCCAGACCACGCGCACGCGCCGGTTGCACGATCAGTCGGGAGAACTCCTCACGAATCCTTTCCGGAGAAATGCGGAGCAAGCCATCGGCATTTGCTTGGATCGCAGCCCACGTGGCCGGTTCGATTTCGAAGCCCAGCGTGGTGGCAAAGCGGATGGCTCGCATCAAGCGCAGGGCATCTTCATGAAAGCGGTCCGCGGGGTTTCCGATCGCGCGCAGGATGCCTGCGGAGAGATCATCCCGGCCGCCCACGAAATCGATGACCTCGCCGGTTTCGGGGTTTTCGAAGAGCCCGTTGATCGTGAAATCCCGGCGCTTCGCATCCTCCTCCGGCGTGGAAAAGGTCACCATGTCCGGGCGGCGTCCATCGCGGTAGGACCCGTCGGTGCGGAAAGTGGCGATCTCCACGGCATTCCCGTGTTCCTTTGCAATCACCACGCCGAAGTGGGCACCGACCTCGTTGGAGCCCGGGAAAAGCTTGGTCACCTGCGCCGGCGTGGCGGAGGTCGCGATATCGTAGTCCTTCGGCTCCTTCTGCAGCAGGCGGTCGCGCACGCATCCGCCCGCGAAGTACGCGACATGCCCTGCCTTTTTCAGCCGGCGGGCGAACGACGTGGCAGTCTGGCGGGCATCGGGCACACCCGTGCATAGGAGCCGTGGCGGGAATCGTCCATTCTCTTTGAGCCTTCGCGAGACGGTCCGTGCCATCCTCATGGCTTCACGGGATTTTCACAATAGCTCGCGGTCTTGACCTTTTGCTTGGGCACGCCGCATGATCCCATCGCGTGAAATGTTCTCCTCCCGTGGTTCCCCTGGCCTGCATGATATCTATCCCCCTTCTTTTGGGATGCAGTGAGGATCAAGGAAAGGCCGCGAGGCGCGACCAGCAATCCCGACGGATCGTCGCCATGGATGCAGAGATTCTTGCGATCCACCGCGAAATGCGCACGCCGGTGCCCGAGGTGGGAAAGGACTTCGAGGAGGCCACCCGCGAGGCACGCACCCTGGACGTCGAAATCGCGAAGCAGGAAGCTGCGTTGAGCCAAGCCTTGGCGACCCAGCGGGCAGCCATGGAGAAGTTCAGGGCATATCGTGAAAAGTTCGTTTTGGATCATCCCTAATCCTCACTCCGCCATGGGCCTTTTTGATGACATGCTGACCAGCTACCGGGGAGCCGGAGTGATCGGGACCTTTATGGGGGTCTTCGTCCTGGGCGGCTTCGTGCTGCTCTCCGTCTTTGCCTTCGATCCCCAATACAATGGCTCGGTGCAATCGTTGGATGGCCTCATCGCTTCCCAGGAGCGGGAGATCGCCCAACTTGAAAGGCAGTTGAATGAAGGCAAGTCGCGCTACGAGCGGTATTTGGAGCTGAAGGCGAAAGCCAATGCGCTCGCTGAAATCCGCGAGGAAAACCGGGAGCGAAGGAAGAAACTCGATAAACTGGCCCGCCTTCAGGAGCGGGTGGGGGATGCCGGTGTGAGGATCGATGCAGAAGCCGCCACTTACGTCCGCAAGTATCGCGAGCAAGTCCGGTCAAAGGCCGTTGGCGAAAGCATCGGGAAGCTGGTGATGGTGGATGGCCGCACGATCGAAAACGCCACCATTTCCCAAGTGACTCCGGCGGGCATCCACCTGCGGCATGCCGATGGCATCCAGCGGATCCCTGCGAACGAACTTCCCGCGGATTTGCGCGATCGCTTCCAGTTCGACGATGCGGAGATGGAGGATTTCCTGAATCGCGAACGCGCTGAACTGGGGCGGATGGAAGAGGGGATTGACGCCGGGGTGGAGGACGGTGTCCGCCTTGGCCGCATCAAGTATCTGGATCGCCGCATCCCGATGCTGACGAACCGGCTGGTGACGTATCGGAACAACTTGGCCATCCTGCGCAAGCAGCGGAGGCCGGATGCCAAGCTCGTCCGCGGACTCCAGCAGCAGATCACGAAAGACCAGACCGAACTCAAGGAACTCCAGCGCGAACTTGCGAAGCTGAAGAAAGGCGTCGCCCGGCAGGACGAGTGAGCCCGCTGAATCAGTTCGTCAGGGAGCGCTCACGGCTCTCCCGGCGCTGCTTCGGTTGGAAGGGGAGGACGAAGGAGTCGTCGAAGTCGAAGGCTCCTGCAAAGTCTTCCTTCGTATCGCTGTCCTGCTTGCCGAACATTTGTTCCTCGATGAGGTGGAAGACCATCTCGCCGATGTCGCTGCTGGCGCGCAAGCCCCACTCCCGCATCAGGGTCGCGGACATCGGCCCGAACTCCTGGATCGCGAGGTCGCGGAATCCGTGGCATAGCTCGACGCCCGAGACGTGGCGAGGCTCCCCGCCGTTTGCTTCGGAGGCGCGTTTGAGCGTGAAGTCGAGCGCTTCCTTGAGGAACAAGTACGCGAGGGGGTCATAGCGCTTGTCGCGCTTGAGGACGTTTTCGACGGCTTGCTCGAACTGCAGGGCCTTCATCACGGGAAAAATGCCTGTACCTTTTGCGGGAGTCAAAGCTGTTAGCACAGCGACGAACAACGGTTAGAAATCCGCCTACGTGGAATTACGTTCCACAAAAGTAGTCCGCTCAGTCCCCTGACCGGACGAACGGTCCCGCACCGCGCTAAGTTCCACTGAGTCGGAACCACTTTGAAAGCCTCCGATCGGTGTGACAAGCAGGGCTACCCGCGACCACTCGTCCGCTCAGGGACTGAGCGGACTACCTTCTAGTTCCCCAGCCGTCCCGCCAGATCCTCCAACACCTCATCCAGCTTCGCCGCGGAGCTGATCCGTTGCGGTTGGTCGAAACCGACCCAGATCGCCGTGGATCCTTTCGGACCAAGCCTCGCCAGCCAGGCATCCCGCCCCGATCCCGTAGCCCCTCCATGGACCCGTGTGCCTGAAGTGTTCTCCAACAGCGAAGCCGCCTCCCGCGCCGCCTGTTTGCCGATTGCCGGGGTCAGCGAGGGGCTGGCCTGATAGAGGAGTTTCCCGTCAGGCGCGCTGATCGATTGGATGAGGTAGGGTTTCGGCCGCTTGCCTTCGTTGCCAAGCGTTGCCAAACCCGTGGCCAGTTCCATCGGCGTGGCGGCGGCACTGCCTCGGAAGAGATCCTCCGTCTCAAGGAAGGGGCCCGTGATCCCGCAGCGCTTCGCGATGCGGACGGTTTCCTTCGGTCCGATCTGGCGGCCGGTCTGGATCGGCTTTCCGGGAAGAACCAGTCGCCCGCGCTCGGCAGCGGCCGCCGCGATCCATGGCTCGAAGGCGGCACCGAGATCGCGCCGTGCCCCCGTCGTCCGGTCAAAGCGGGAATCCAGATAATCGCGGCCGCCGACGAGCGCGAGAATCGCCCCCGACTTCGTTTCGAGGGTGACGGCGGAGCATTGGAGATAGGCGGGTTCGTTCCCTGCCTGATGGTCCTCATGGATGGGATACTTCCAGTCCTTCGATTGCTCGATCTTCCGCAGCGATTCGGAAAGGTCGGTCTCCAGCCGCAGTTGCCAGCCTCCGTCGAGCGTGGTGCGGACGGTGAGTCCTCCATCGCGGATGTCCTCGTCGTCGAGGATCTGTTGGAGCTCCTTTTGGATCGCTTCCAAGGCATGGGACCGCTCCGAGGTCCGCTGTTCCTGGGGCACGAGCGTGATTGGCATCTGCTTGATGCGGGCGATCGCGGCATCGTCCACGAAATCCATCGACCTCATGCGGGCCAGCACCTGCGATTGCTGCTCCTTCGCGGCCTCCAGATTCCGGAAGGGTGAGAAGATATGCGGCCCGCGGATGATGCCGACGAGCATCGCGCACTCGGCTTCGTTCAAGGCGGCGGTCGGTTTCCCGAAATAGGTTCGTGCCGCCTGGGCCACCCCGTGGCAGCCGGAGCCGAAATAGATGCGGTTCAGATAGTTCGCGAGGATCTCGTCCTTCTTGTAGCGGGACTCCAGCCGCAGCGTCAGGGCGATCTCCAGCAGCTTGCGGTTGATCGACTTCTCCCGGATCTCGAAGGTGTTCCGGGCGAGTTGCATGCTCAGGGTGGAGGCCCCCTGCGTGAAGTCGCCGTCCTTCACATTCCGTACCGTGGCCCGCGCCAGCCCGCGGAAATCCACACCGCAGTGATCAAAGAAACGTGCGTCCTCCCGGGCCCGCAGCGCCTTCACCATGAAATCGGGGATATCCTGGCGGGTCACCAGACGCCGGTTCGCCGCCCCCGTTCCGCCGCCCAGCTCCTTGTTGCCCCGGTCGAGAAAGACCGTGCGGGCAGGCATTTTCCCCACCTCATCGAGGTCGAAGCGGGTCGCCTGATAGAAATAGTAGGAGCAAATGATCAGTCCCAGGACCGCAATCGAGAGAGCCACCCAAAGGCTCCATCGGAGCGCCGTCTGCAGCCAACCCGGCATCCAAGCCAGCCAGACCGGGGTTCTACGGATGGGACGCCAGGTGGACACGGGGAGAGTGGGAAGTGATTATTGGATGTTGCAAATTGTGGGAGCGGAAGAGGACGCCCCGAGCGGAGGCAACAATCAATAATCAATAATCACTACTCAATTAACAATCCTCACTCTTCCACCGGGATCGCCTTCAGCGGGGCTTCCTCTTCTTCGACGATGGGTTCTTCGGTCACCGCTTGGGCGCGCAGCGGCTCGTCATCGTGCGCTTCCCCCTCATCCACGGCCAAGGCGCGGGCCGGGTGAACGGGGCAGAGATCGTTTTCGGCAGGGGCGAGGTCGGCGGGGACGTTGTCGGTATAGGCTTCGCTGGCATTCTCACAGCCGGCGGTGGCCCGCTTGCCGGATTCGCGGCACAGGCGGCACTCCACGAAGGACAGCTGGGATTTCAGGCCCTCCGCCTTGTAGCCCAGCTTGTCGGCGGTTTTCATAATCTCGACCCAGACGGGCAGGGCGAGGGTCGAGCCGTAGCCGCGATCAATCGTCTTCTTTGGCGTGTCCAGGCCCACCCACACCGCGCAGGTGATGCTGGAGGTGTAGCCGGCGAACCATGCGTCCTTGTAGTCGTTCGTGGTCCCCGTCTTGCCGCCGCAGGGCTTGTTGAAACCGAGCGTCTTGATCGAAGCCGCGGTGCCGCGCTCGGTGACTTCACGCAGGATGTTCGAGACGGTCCACGCGGACCCGGAGCGGGTCGCTTCATACGACATCTTGTCGTTCTTGTAGAGGACATTGCCCTTGCGGTCGCGGATCTCGTCGATGATCCGCTGGGGGTAGCGGCGGCCGCCGTTCGGGAAAACGGTGTAGGCGGAGGCCACTTCGTAGGTCGTGGCTTCCCAAGCGCCCAAATAGGAGGTCGGCATCTTCGGCATCGGCGTTTCAAAGCCCACGGAAAGCGCCGTGTCTGCAACCTTGTCGATTCCCGCGCGGTTGCCGAGCCGCACTGACATCGTGTTTCGGGAGCGGATCAGGCCGGTGGAAGCCGGCAACATTCCGCCGTATTTCCCGTCGGAGTTCTGGGGGCTCCAGTTTCCGGCACCCTTGATCTCGCCGCGATAAATCGGGCCGTCGCTGACCAAGGTTTCCGGCCGCACGCCTTGGTCGAAGGCGGAAAGGTAAACGAAGGGCTTGAACACCGAGCCGATCTGGCGGCGACCCTGCAGGGCGCGGTTGAATTTCGACTCGTCCGCATCCCGGCCTCCGACGATGGCGAGCACGGCACCCGACATGTTCTCGATCGCGACGATGCTGCCCTGGATGTATTCCGGACGCGTTTTCGCATCGGTGGGAAGCTCCTTCCACTTGGCCCGCGTCTGGTGCGGATAGCCGGGCGAGCGCTCAATCTGGCGGAGCTTCGCGTCCAGGGCTTCCTCCGCCTTTTTCTGGATCAGGTTGTCGATGGTCGTGGTGATCTCCAGCCCGCCAAGCTCGATGTTTTCCTCTTCCAGGATGCGTTCCAGCTCCCGGCGGATCGCATCCATCGCGTAGCTATCGTGAAAAATGCGGCGCCACTCCGGCCGGACCGTGATGGGATCTTTTTTCGCGGCCTCGGCTTCTTCGGGTTTGATCGATTTCGCGATGACCATGCGGTCCAGCGTGCCGTTCCGTTCGCGGGTGGCTTTTTCGATGTCGTTGAAGGGCGAAAAGGCATTGGGACCGCGCACGATCCCGGCGAGCAGCGCGGATTCCGAGAGGCTGAGTTCCTTCGCGTGCTTCTCGAAATAGGTCCGGGACGCTTCTTCGATCCCGCGGATCGAGTGACCCCAAAAAATGCGGTTCACGTAGTGCTGCAGGATTTCATCCTTCGCGTAATTCCCCTCGATCCGATAGGCGACGGCGACTTCGAGGAACTTGCGATCAAGCTCCTGGAGCTTTCCGGAAAAATCGAGCCACTTCAGCTTCAGCGGGAAGCTGTTACGGGCGAGCTGCATCGTCAGGGTCGAGGCACCCTGCTCGATTCCGCCCCGCTTGAAGTTTTCCACCACCGCACGGGCAACGCCGATCCAGTCCACGCCGCCGTGGTTGTAAAAGCGCTCGTCTTCGCGGGCCAGGATCGCCGCGAGGAAATCCGGAGAAACCTGCGAGATGTCGATGACATCGCGTTTCTCCCCATGGATCCGGCCGAGTTCGTTGCCGCGGCGGTCATAGACGATCGTGCGTTGCGGCATCTCCGCCACCTTCGCCATGTCGTACGGCCGGGCCCGGATGAAGTAGAAAACCGACAGGATGACCGCCATGTAGAGACCGGCGATGGCGAGATCCCCGCCGAGCCGCAGCGGCACCCGGACAAAGGTCGGCAGGGGTTTCAGAAACGCGTGGAAAATGTGGAATGGCCAGAAAAGGATCACCGAACCGAGGCCTACGGGTTTTGTCGTAGGGGCCTTCTTGCGATTGTTCGAGCGGGTGTCGGAGAGCTTGCCGGTGGGGCTGCTGGAGTCCTTCGGAGATGGTTTCGGCATGGACTTGGTGAAATTAGCGCGGATGATCCGGAGAAGCGAATGCGATATCGTGCGGCAGACAAGGACGCGGGATGGTGTCGCTTCGACGTGTGAGAAAGCGATGAAGCACAGGAGATTTTTCCAAAGAGTGAGCGGCGCGGTTCTTGCTGCCGCTTCGCTTTGCCCCGTGGGTGCGAAGGAGCCCGTGGGCTCGATCGACGACGTACGCAAGCTCGAAGAGAAGATTGCCGCCGTCGCGAAAAAGGCGATGGGTGCCACCGTGGCCCTGATTTCGGAGGATTCCGGGGCGTCCGGCTCCGGGGTGATCAGCACGCCCGACGGCCTGATCCTGACCGCCGCCCACGTCATCGAGGGCGCGGAGAAGGTCATGGTGGTTTTCCCGGATGGGAAACAAGTCACCGGCAAGGTCCTCGGCGCGAACCTTTCGAAAGACATCGGCCTCGTGAAAATCGAGGAGAAAGGCCCTTGGCCCTATATGGAGCGAGGCACTTCCAAGCCGCTTGAAGCGGGTGACTGGGTGATCGCAATGGGTCACTCTGCGGGCTTTGACGCGGCACGCACCCCGCCCATTCGATTCGGTCGTGTCGTCTCGGATGGTCCCGGAAATTTCCTGACCACGGATTGCACTTTGATCGGTGGCGACTCCGGCGGTCCGCTTTACGATCTCGATGGCAAGGTCGTGGGCATCAATTCCTCCATCGGCCAAGCGCTGAAAAATAACAACCACGCGGGCGTGGACGGCTTCAAGGAAGACTGGGACCGTCTGCTGGCGGGGGAGATCTGGGGTGAACTGCAGATGAACCCTTTCCTCAATCCCGAGCGGCCCTTCTTGGGAATCGGCCTCGGACCGCCGGTCCGCGGCGGCGGCGTGGTGATCGCTTCCGTGAAAAAGAACGCGGGTCAAGCCGGCCTGCGCCCGAACGACGTGATCCTCACGATCGATGGCACGAAGATCGGAAGCGGCTCCAGCCTGACGCGACTTCTCGTGAAGAAACAGGCGGGAGATAAAGTCAAAGTGGGCGGGGTTCGCGACGGATCGCCCTTTGAATACGAGGTCACCCTGATGACCCAGAAGCAGCTCGATCAATGACGGCTTTCCATCGGCAGATGAAAACGAAATCCCTTTTGGTTCTCTCGCAACTCGCCCTCCTCGCGGGAGCGGCGGCGCAAACCCGCCAGCAGCGGTCGGGCGATATCGACCCGGATTCGCTGGTGCGCCCCGAGGAAGTGCGCGCGGTTCAAGAACAGACCATCCAGCTCTTCGACGCGATCCGCCCCGCAGCCCAGCAAGTGGTGCCCTCCACCGTATGGGTGTGGGCGAATACCGGCCGCGGGAACAAGCCGGTGTCCTTCGGCACGGTGGTCGGCGACGGCACAAAGGTCATCACGAAGTGGAGCGAGATCGCCATGGCCCGCGGCGAGGTGCAGGTCGTCGGCGGCGATGGCACCACCGCGAAGGCGAAGGTGCAGGGCGTCTATCAGGAAGACGATCTCGCCTTGCTGAAGATCGAAGGAACCCATTTCCGCCCCGTGGAGTTCTCGACGAACGAGTCGCCGAAGCTGGGGAAATTTCTCGTCGCGGCCTCTCCCGATGACACGCCCGCAAGCGTCGGTGTCGTGGCCGTCGAAGCACGATCCTTGAGGGAGAAAGACCAGGCCTATCTCGGCATTTACCTCGACCCCGAGTACAAGGGCGTCGGCGTGAAAGTTGCGGAAGTGGAACCGGAATCCGGCGCCGCGCAGGCAGGCCTGAAAGTCGGAGACCTGGTTCTCTCCGTCGATGGCCGCAGGGTCGGCAGCCTCTTCGAGCTGAAGAATGCCCTGAGCGGCCGCGGCCCCGGCGAACGCCTTGAGATCCGCTATTCACGCAATGCCTCGGAGGCATCCGTCCAGACCGAGCTCAAGGCGCGGACGAAGAAGCTGCCCCAATTCCCCAACGCCCGCCTGCGGGTGATGGAGCGCATGGGCACGGAGCTCAGCCTGGTCCGCACCGGCTTTCCTTCGGTGATCCAGACGGACATGCAGCTGAATCGCGGACGCTGCGGCGGACCGGTCGTGGACCTCGATGGCCATGTCATCGGCGTCGCCATTGCCCGTGCCGATCGCACGCGGAGCTTCATCATCCCCTCCGCTCACCTTAAGGACCTGCTGGCGAAAGATCCCGTCACACCGGAAGAAGCCCAGGCCGTCGCGGAAGCGGAGGCGGAAGAGCTTCAGTCCGCATTGAACGAAGCGATGCCGCCCCGTCAGCAGGGGGCACCCCGCGCCGTGCCGATCGAGCCCGGTGCCGCCGATCGGCTGCGCCGTCACCTCGAAGACATGGACCGCCTCATGGAGCGCATGCGCGCCGAGATGGAGACCATCGAGGAGTAAAGGGAAAGGGCGGAATTCTCCCTCACCTCCCGCGAAGCGCGGTCTGATGGGTGATTGGAAGATTGATGATTCGTGATTTCTTCATCAAAGGCACACCCGCCGGAACAACTGGTCCAGCGGGAGCTGCATGCCGATGTAGAAATCCCCGAACTCCGCGTAGCGGGCGGAGACCTCGTCGAAGCGCATCTCGTAAACGATCGCCTTCACGTCGATCGTGTCCTTCGCGAGCAGGGTCACGCCCCATTCATACTCGTCGAGGCCCGTCGAGCCGGTGATGAGCTGGAGGATGCGGCCGGAGTAGGTCTTGCCCACGCGGGCATGGCCGGACATCAGCTCGCGGCGGGCTTCGAAATCGAGCGAGTACCAGTTGTCGGTACCGGACCGGCGCTTTGACATCGGGTAGAAACAAATCACCGGCCAATCCGGCAGCACCGGGTAGAGCCGGTGCTTCAGGTAGTGCTCCATCCGTTCGTCGAATTCCTTCAGCGCCTGCTGGTATTCGGGGCTGCCTTCCGTGAGACCCTTTTCACCGATCAGCGTGTCCTTCGCGTACTGCTCGGAAGTCGTCGTGTACTCGGAGCGCTCCGTCTGCGAAAGGTAGGAGTAGGCCGGGCTCAGGATCTCCGGTCCCAACGAAAGCGTGAGCTGCTTCTCAAAGGCATTCGCCACCTGGAGGTCCGGCGTCAGAAGCATGAAGCCGAGATCGGCCTTCGGTGTGGCGATGGCGAAGGTGAGCAGATGGGTGTCCTTGGTCGCGCGGATCTCCTGGACCAATTCCGTCAGCCGGGTCTTTGCGGCGCGCTTCTCGTCATCACCCAGAAGCGACCACTGGGAGTGATCGATCTGATAGAAGAGATGCATGACGTGCCACCCTTCGCGGGGCACCAGTGGAGAAATGGCGGATTCGGACATGGTCAGCGGCGCTGAGGTAAAACGGGAATTTGAACGAGCTTTTTGAAACTTCCGGCAGCTGCATCCACGGACGGGCCTTCCAGCACGTCGGCCGTCCACGGATCCCCGCTGCGGGTGCGGTAGCCGTTGAAGGTGCCTTGCTCCGTGAAGCCGTCGGTGGACGGAAAGGAAATCTTGGCGTTCCCGGTCGCATCGAAGCGGCCGGCGTGGAAGGAGCGGGTGATCGAGTCGCCGATCGGAACTCCCTCGGAATTGCGGAAAATGACCCGCAGCGCGCCGGACGGGGATTTTTCCCCCTCAAGGGTGACGTCGAGCACCGGAATCATCACGACTTCCCGCCGGGCAACGTCACGGGCGTCTCCTTCGCGCACCGGTTCACGCCAGTACGTGTCAGCGGCCGAAATCACCGCATATTGCCCCTTCACCGGATAGTCGGGCATCTCCATCCGGTTGCTTTCGAAATGCAGCTGCGTGAAAAATCGCGAAAGGACCCAGATGGCGATGAGCAGCAGGACGAAGGCAAAGGCCCCCAGGCTCATGATGTCCCGGCGGCTGATTCCGGCCCATGAACGGGCGGCGTCCTTGCCCGCGGCCGAAGCCTTCGGGCGATTCTTGCGGGGCTCGCCGTCGGAGGATTTCAGCTCGGGCCCGATCACGGACGGCGGGGCGACCGGTTCGGCCAGCTCCTTCGGCTGTGGCGCAGGGGTAGTCACCTCTTTTGGCTGCGGAGCAGGGGTATCCAGCTCATCCTCAGGCAGTACCATCAGCCGGGCCTCCTCTTCGGGCTCTTCCGGGTGCTCTTCGAGATCGCCGATCTCATCGCGCACTGGGCGGGGGGGAGTCTGCGGGCTAGCAAAGATATCCTCCTTGGGCCGCTCCGTCGCCCGGGCCTTCGTTTTCCCGCGCTGCACGCTCTTGTCGGAAGCGCCGGAAAGCTCCTTGGCGAACTCCTCCCCACTCGCCTTGAGCCCTGCCGAGCGGGGGGTAGGGGGCGCGCTGGGCTTCACCGGGCGCTCCTCATCGAGATTCCAGAGATCGGCGTCGGTCACCTCGTCGGGGCTCTCCGGCTTCGAGGGGCGATTCGGGTCCGGAGTTCCGGACGAGCTTGGTGGATCCGCGGGCATTGGGTGAGGGCGCGCACCGGTTTAGGAACCGCACCCGCCCTTGGCCAGTGGAAACCTTGCCCGCGCCCTTTGGGAAAAAGGGTTGCATGCCGGCTCCGGGGGGGCGATGCAGAAGTGAGCAGCATTACCTCTCCGATGGCCGACCGCGAAGACAAGAACTTGGAAAACGTAAAGGGAAAATTCTACGTCGATAGCCAGTGCATCGACTGTGATCTCTGCCGCGAGACCGCGCCGAACAATTTCACCCGCTCCGACGACGAAGGCTATTCCTACGTCTACAAGCAGCCGGAAAATGACGAGGAGAAGGCCCAGTGCCGCGAGGCCATGGAGGGCTGCCCCGTCGAAGCAATCGGCGACGACGGCGAGGACTGACCCCGCAAACACCATGGCAAAGGAATCCCGGCTCGATGCGATCCGACGCGCCGTGCTCCGGGACTGGCGGGGTGCCGATGATCCGGCCCACCTCGACGAACGGCTTCATTTGCCGAAGGAATTCCTCGCCGCGATCCTCCGTCAGGCGGGTGCCACGGAGGGCATTGATGAAGAGCGCCTGCGGGAAATGTGGAAGCAAGTCGCGGGCGATTTCGTGTCCCGCCATGCCACCCCGGTTTCCCTCAAAGGCGGCTGCGTGACTCTTCACGTCCTCCAGCCCGCGATGCGGTTTCATCTGGAGCAGATGAAGGGGCAGCTTCTCAAGAACATGCAGGAGGCCGCCGGGCCGGGCGTAGTGAAGTCGATCCGCTTCGCCGTGGGATGAGGGAGGGAATGCCGAATTCCCGAACGCCATGAGCCCGGAACGAAAGTCCGAAGCCGCTCTTAAGAAGACATTCGTCATTCGGAAATTCTGAATTCGTCATTTCTCCTGATGTTCCGCAATCTCATCTTCGACTGGTCAGGCACCCTGGTGGACGACTTGCCCCCCGTGCTGGAGGCGACGAATCACGTCTTCTCCCTCTACGGCGTCGAGCCATTGGATCGCGAGGCCTTCCGGCTCCGCTTCCGCCTGCCTTACCGCGAATTCTATGAGGAGATTCTCCCCGGCGTCCCTTTGGAGGAGCTGGAGGTGCATTTCCGGGAGGCCTTCGCCGCATCAAAGGCCCCGGTAACCATCCTTCCCCACGCGCGGGAAAAGCTGGAGTGGTGCCGGGATCACGGCATCCGCACCTTCGTGCTGACCAGCATGGATAGCCAGGCTTTCGCGAAGCAGCTCGTCGATCTCGAGCTCGCCGATTTCTTTGAAGCGACGTATTCCGGGGTGCTCGACAAGCGGGACCGCATTCTCGGCATCTTGGAAACCCACCGCCTCGCTCCTTCGGAAAGCGCGTTCGTCGGTGACATGACCCATGACATTGAAACCGCGCGTCATGGAAAGATGACCTCCATCGCGGTGCTGACCGGCTACACTCATGCCGGCGCGCTGGCGCAGTCCAGGCCGGACCTCACGGTGCCGGACCTTGAGGTGCTGCGCCACTTGCTGGACCGTCCCGGGTGGAAATCGCGCCCCGTTGCCACCGTCGGTGCGCTCCTTCACGACGAGGACGGAAAGGTTCTCATGGTAAAGACCCACAAGTGGGGACATCGCTGGGGCATCCCGGGCGGGAAAATCCGTCGCGGCGAGAGCTCGCTCGATGCCCTGCGCCGGGAGATCCGGGAAGAGACCGCCTTGGAGATCCAGAAGCCCCGCTTTGTCATGGTGCAAGATTGCATCGACTCCACGGAGTTCCTCCGTCCGGAGCACTTCCTTTTGCTCAACTACGTCGCCCGCGTTTTGCCGGGTGAAGTCGTGCTAAACGACGAAGCCCAGGAATACCGCTGGGTCACTCCCGCCGAAGCACTCGAGCTAGACCTGAATCGCCCGACCCGCACCTTGTTGGAAGAGTCGATCGCGCAGGGCGAGGTGGGCTAGGCCTTGCTCCGCCAACCAAAGCCCCGGGAACGCCAGGCTCCAGCCTGGCTGTCATTCCCGGGAGCGCGAGGCGCCTGCCTCGCATCGAAGCCACGCCGACGGCACACACCGCCCGCCTTTATGGACTGCGGTGCGACCTGCCCTTAACCCACATCTTGGTCGAACGACCCCCGCTACATTTTCTCCAGCAGTCCCTTCGCCAGCCGGTAAGCCTCCCGGTCCGGAAAGTTCGCCGCCCCGCGGAAGAGCGCTTCGACCCGACACTTCCCCCGCCGGCAGACAAACGCCGCGGTTTGCCTTGCTTCCGCATCCCCCAGCGCGTGCGCATACGCGGCGGCCGCGCTCATCGCGAGCAGTTCCGACCCGATGTCCACCAGCCTGCTGAGCAGGAGCTGGCGGCGTTCAAGCTTCGGACCATTCCTCGCCATCGCATGGAAGAGCGTGCGTGCGAGTTTCCTGCTGAGCTTGGCCACGGAACGCATGCCGCGGGCCAGCTCCGGATCGAGGTCATGGGGGAGCGTGGAGGGTAGGGGAATCCATCGCACCGGATACCACTTCGCATAGAAAAGTCCGGCCTTCATCGCGGCACTCAGCCGTTCGCCACTCGCCTTTCGCGTATCCAGCGCGGCCGCCCCGCGTCGGAGGTGCGGATCAAGCGCTTCCCGTGCGATGAAGAGATGCATGATCTCCGTGGAGCCCTCAAAGATCGTATTGATCCGGCAATCCCGTAGCAGCCGTTCGATCGGGTCCGGCTTGTCACCGCGCGCGCGGAGGGAGTCGGCGGTTTCATAGCCCCGGCCGCCCTTGATCTGCATGGTGCTATCCGCCGCGCGCCACCCGGCCTCCGTCCCCCACAGCTTCGCCATCGCGGCTTCCAGGCGGATGTCCGCATGCTTGTCGGCGTCGACGAGTGCCGAGGTGTAGCGGACCATGGCGTCCGTCGCGAAGGCATCGGCGGCGAGGTCGGCAAGCTTGCCGGCGATCGCCTCGTGCTTGCCGATCGCTTGGCCCCATTGCTCGCGGCTCCGCGACCATTCCAAGGCGATGTCGAGACAGCGGCGGATCAAGCCGACGCATGCCGCAGGCAGCGTGAGCCGACCCGTATTCAGCGTGGTCAGCGCCACCTTGAGCCCTTTGCCTTCACCCAGCACCACATTCTCGCGCGGGATCTTCACGCCGGTGAATCGGATCACCCCGTTGTAGAGCGCCCTCAGTCCCATGAAGTGGCAGCGCGTGACGATATCCACACCGGGCCACGAGGCCTCGACGATGAAGGCCGTGATGGCATTCGGTTTATCCGGCAGCGGTGTGCGCGCCATCACGATGAGGTGCTTCGCTTTCAGCCCGTTCGTGCACCACAGTTTCTCGCCGTTCAGGATCCAGTGGCTGCCATCGTCCGAGAGCTTGGCGGAGGTCTTCATCCGCGCCGGATCGGACCCGACTTCCGTTTCGGTCAGGGCAAAGGCCGAGATGTCGCCGGCGGCGCAACGCGGCAGGTATTTCTTCTTCTGTTCATCCGTGCCGAAAACCAGCAGCGGCTGCGGGATGCCGATCGATTGATGCGCGGAAAGCAGCGCCGTGAGGTTGCCGCAGTGGCCGCCGAGGACCATCGCGGCGCGGGAATAGTTCGTCTGCGACAGGCCCAGCCCGCCGAGTTCCTTGGGGATCTTGATCCCGAAGGCCCCGAGCGTCGCGAGTCCGCCGATCACTTCATCCGGGATTTCTCCATCGCGGTCGATCGCGTCGGGATCGGTCTTGTCGCGCAGGAAGCTGCCGAGCTTTTCAAGGAAGACATCACCTTCCGCTTTGTCCGCGGCCTTCTGCATGGGGAAGGGGAAAAGCGCGCGGAAGTCCGGCGAACCATCGAAGAGAGACGCGGCGAATCCGCTGAGCTCGCGGCTATCCCGCGAGGACTCCGCAAGCTCCAGCGCCGCCCGCTGCCCGGCGGACATCTTCGTGGTGTCGATGATGGAGTCGCTCATGGCTTCGGCAGGTGGATTGGAGGCATCCCCGACCGGACGGCTCTTAGGAGTGGGCGGAAGATCGAGCGGTGCTTTCATGGGAATGAAGATTCGTGGGATTCAACAGATTCGTGGCACCCGCCGGCCGATTCGCGGTCGAGAGTTCGTATTGCAGCGGGCCGCCACGGAAGGGCGCGTAGCCGGTGCCCAGGACCATCGCGAGATCGATGTCGTCCGCGGTTTCGGCGATGCCCTCATCCAGGCAAAGCCGGGCCTCGTGGCTCATCAGGATCGCGAGATGCGCCGCGGGATTGGAAGGGGTGGGATCTTTGCCAACGCGCAGCGCGAGCGCGACCGGGTTCGGCGAAGTACGATGTCCATCGTAGAGATAGAATCCTGACCCCGATTTCCTTCCCGCATGTCCCCCCGCCACCAGGGTGCCCAGCAATTCGGGCACGACCATCCGCCCCGGAAAAGCCGCGGCGAGGGTCTTGGCAACGTGCTCGGCCACGTCGAGCCCGACCTCGTCGAGCAGGCGCAGCGGCCCCATCGGCATGCCGAAATCCAGCATCGCGTCATCGATCAACTTCGGATCGCCTCCACGCTCGAAGAGCCTTGCCGCCTCGACGAGGTAGGGCATCAGGATGCGGTTCACGAGGAATCCCGGCGAGTCCCTCACCACCACCGGAAGCTTGCCGATGGAGCGGACAAAGGCGACGGCGGTCGCGAGCGTTTCATCCGACGTCTGCGGCGTACGGACCACTTCGACCAATTGCATCCGGTGGACCGGATTGAAGAAATGCAGGCCAACCAGGCGCTCGGGATGCGTGATGACTTCGGCGAGTTCATGGATCGGCAGGGCGGACGTATTGGTGGCCAGGATCGTGTCCGGCCGGGTTCGCGCCGCGAGGTCGGCGAAGACCTGCTTCTTGATGTCCAGTCGCTCGACCGCTGCTTCGATCACCAGATCGCAGCGATCGAGCGGGACGGGAACAGCAGAGGTGGAAATCCGGTCCAGCCCGCGTGCCGCTTGGGTCGGCGTGAAGACGCGCCGCTTGCGGGCTTCATCGTAGTTCTTCGTGATCGCCTTCATGCCGCGTGCGAGCGACCCGTCATCGAGATCCCGCAGGACAACCTCGTGTCCACGCGTGCTGAGCCAGTAAGCGATCCCCGCGCCCATCACCCCCGCACCGATCACCGCACATCGGCCGATCTTTCGCGGTTCGGCATTCACCACGCGGTGTTTCTTCGCCCGCTCTTGCAGGAAGAAAAGGCGCAGCAATTGATGGGTCTCGCGACGCTCGGCGAGGCGGAGAATGGCTTTCCTTTCGCGCCGGAAACCGTCGTCGAGCGGCCCGTGGCAAGACTGTGCGGCGACCTCGAGGGCCGCTTCGGGCCCCGGGTAGAGACCGCGCGTCTTCGCGGTGAGATCCCGCTTCGCCATCGCGGCGATCAGCGGGGCGACCACCGGATTGTGGAGATGATATCTGGCCTTCACCCGCCGCTTGCCCTTCCGGAGGAAGGTCAGTGCATGGGCCTCGAGATTTTCCCGGGGGACCACCGCATCGATCAAGCCCTTCGCTTTCGCGGCTCCTGCGGAAAGGATCTTGCCGCCGAGGATTAGCGGGAGCGCCGCCGGTAGCCCGATGAGCCGCGGCAAGCGCGTGGTCCCACCCCATGCCGGGAGGATGCCGAGGCCGGTTTCCGGCAATCCGATCTTCGTCGCGGAATCATCGCTCGCCACGCGCCAATCGCAGGCAAGCGCAAGTTCGTAGCCGCCGCCGACACAGGCACCGTGGATGGCGGCGACGGTGGGGTAGGGTAGCTCCGCGAGCTTTTGGAAGGTGGCTTGGCCGAGTTCAATGAGGTCGCGCAACTCCTCGCCATGGGCCGATGAAAGGATCTTGAGATCCGCCCCCGCGATGAAGATGGACGGCTTGGCCGAGCGGATGAGAAGCCCCGAAAGCTCGGGATGCGCCGAGAGCGCGTCGAGCTTCTCCGAAAGCTCCACCAGTGCGGGGCGATCGAAGAGATTGGCCGATGAACCTTCGCGGTCAAAGGTGAGGATGCCGAAGGTGCCGTTGAGCTGGAAGTGGAGATGGTTCATGGCGAGTGAAAGCTAAAGGCGAAAGCCCCCGGGAGCGCGGATGTATTGGTGAAAGTTTTCATCATCTCTCGAGCCAGAGTGCCGCTCCTTGCCCCCCACCGACGCAGAGCGTGGCGAGCGCCCGCTTGCCACCGGTTTCGCGAAGCTGGTGCAGGGCCGTAAGCACAAGCCGCGCTCCCGTCGCCCCCACCGGATGTCCAAGCGCAATCGATCCACCACGGCGATTTAGTTTCTCGTGCGGGATTTCGACCGCATGCAGATCCTGGCCGCATTTCGAGGGATCCCTCAGCGCGGCAAGAACCGCGAGCACCTGGGCGGCGAAAGCCTCGTTGATCTCGATCACGTCCGCATTCTCCGGCGTGAGTCCGGTGAGTTGCCGGGCAAGTGCGATCGCATGGACGGGGCCCAGGCCCATGCGCTTCGGATCGCATCCGGTATAGGCGTAGCCGGTCAGACGGCCGAGCGGTTCGATGCCAAGGCGGGAGACGGCATCCTCGCTGCCGACCAGAAGCGCCACCGCCCCATCCGTGATCTGCGAGCTGTTGCCGGCAGTGACCGTCCCGGTCTGGCGGTCGAAGATGGGACGCAGCTTGGCGAGCTTCTCCGGAGTCGAGTCCTCGCGCATGCCGTTGTCACGCGTGATGGCTTTCCCTGCCAGATGAGCGGGTGCGATCTCTTCCTTGAAGCGGTCCACCGCGGCGAGCGCCTTGCGATGGGATGCCGCGGCAAAGATGTCCTGCTGCTCGCGCGTGATGTGGAACTCACGCGCCAGGACTTCCGCGGTATCGCCCATGATTAGCCCGCTTACCGGATCGGTGAGGCCGAGTTGCAGCCCGATCCGGGGTTTGAAATCGGCGGGGCGAAAGGCAGCGACCGTGGTGATCTTTTGTCCGATCTCCTTTGCGCGCGAAAGGGCACCGAACTTGGTGGCCGCAGCGTGGGAATACATCAGGGGCACCTGCGACATGCTCTCGGCACCGCCCACCAGAAAGAGACCTCCCTGGCCCGCCATCATCCGCTGATGCGCCGTGGTGATCGCTTCCATGCCGGAAGCACAGTTCCGATGCACGGTCATGGCGGGCACGTGCTCGGGGACACCGGAGCGCAGCGCGATCACCCGGGCCAGATTGGCGGAGTCCGCCGGTTGCGCGACGCAGCCGATGATCACTTCATCGATCATGCCCGGATCGATGCCGGTCCGCAGCAGCAGCACGCTGCACGCGAGGCGTCCGAGATCGGCGGCTCCCAGGCCATCGAAATCCGTGCCCATGCGGCAAAAGGGTGTGCGGATGCCCGCGATGATATGGAGGTCTGCCATAATTCAAGATTCGGTTGATGGCCGGTGGTCGACGAGCTTCTGCTCCTTGAGTTCCTTGCCCACGCCCTGCATGCGGCGGATTTCCTCCCAGCTGTGGAAGACGATGTCGTTGGGTGCGAACTCGACCGCATGGCCGAAGCGCGAGGCGATCTTCTGTTTGAGATCCTCGGGATTGCAGCCGTTCACGGGGGTCGCGTGTACCAGCACCAGATCGCTTTCGAGCGGATCGTCGTTTCGCTTCCGTAGTTCGATCTGCCATGCGCCGAGGCCCTCGGTGTCATCGAGCAGGTTTTCGAGCGCGTTGAAATCCACCAGCGTGCCCTTGAGCTTCCCGATGTTGAGACGCCGCATGTCGGACACGCGCGAGATCTTTCCAAGCAAGCGCGGGCAGGTGCGCCCGCAGTGCGGGCAGGGCTCGTAGGTGAGGCCGCCTTCGCTCAGATCGCCGGTCCGATAGCGCATTACCACGGTGCCACGCGCGTCCAATGGCGTGCTCACGATCTCGCCCGGTTGTCCATCCGGCACGCGTTCGCCGGTCTTGGGATTGATGATCTCCAAGTACGTCAGGTCCGGATAAACATGGAAGCCCGAGGGTGGGGCTCCGTCCGGTGGCATGCATTCGGTCCATGCCATCTTCGCTTCGGTGAAGCCATAGGTGGACATGATCGCGACGCCCGGGGAACCCAGTTCTTCGCAGAGCGCCTTCAGCTTGCGGCGCATCCCCGCGGGAACTTTCTCACCGCCGAGGACGAGGCGTTTGAGATTCGTCCAGCGTTGCTTCTCGGTCGCCGCCTGTTGCAGCAGGTGATACAGGAAGGTCGGCATCGCGATGATCGCGTCCGGCTGGATCTTCCCGATGACCCGCAGGTTGCCATCCGTTCCCATGGTCTTTCCACCGCCGGTGGAAAGCATGAAGGCGTTGAATCCCGTGCCCGCATGATGCGCCAGCCAGAAGGCGAGATGGGGCGCGAAGGGAAAGGCATTGATGTGCCGCCAGGAGGGATCGGACCTGCACAGCTCCATCATGCGGCGCCCGCCTACCTCCAGATTGGCGATGTCGTGTTTCGAGTAGAGGAAGGGCACCGGTGCCGCGGATCGGCCGGTGGTGCTCGTCAGGAGAATGGGCCGCAGCTCTTCTTCCAGCATGGTCTTCGTCGCCGAAGGTCCGTGCGTCAGCGCATAGCGGAGCGTGGACCACTGGTGACGCAGGGCGTTTTCGTCCGGGATCACCACGAAGTCCCGCGGATTCTCCAGCAGGCTCTTCGAGGTGAAGGGCAGATTCTTCAGATCGTCCGTGCCACGGATGTCTTCGGCCTCGATTCCAAGCTCCTTAAAGAGCTTTGAATAGTAGGCCGTGAACGGCACCACACGATCCTTCAGGAGGTGCCGCAAAAGCACATCCTGGCGGTGGTGGAGCTCGTCACGCGACGTCGTGGCCCACCATGGGTTTGAAGGGCGCGATTTCATGGGTTTGAAAGTCCGGCCTTAACAAGGCACGAATGTCATCGAGCTGATCGGTGGCCACCTTGCGCCCTGCATCGATGAAGCGGCGGAAGCCCGGGTAGTCATGCCAGGGGGCGAAAAAGTGTTCCGGGCGCAGGCAGAGGTCAGCTTTCTTGCACGACTCGTGCGCCAGCCGGATCTGCGCGGCGCGGATGCTCTGCCGGAAGGTGTCGATCATGTTGCCGCGGGCGAGCAGGTTCACATTGCCGTTGATCGACATCCCGAGACGCCGGAGCCAGCTGGCAGGAATGTCCTCCTCCGGGCGGCAGAGCCCTTCATCGACATCCGCAAAAGTCGGCACTACCGATATCGCGAGCACCCGGTCCACGTCCGAAAACTTGTGCAAGGCCCCCACGGGGACCGGATCGATCACGCCGCCATCCACACATCGGTGCCCGTTGAGGAGCACGGGAGCGATGATCCCGGGCATGGCGCAGGACGCATGGACGGCATCGGCGATTCTCCCGGAGCGGAACACGATGCGTTCCTTCGTGTCGATGTCCACGGACACCACGAGCAGCCTGCGTTCGATATCCTCGAACCTCAGGTTGCCGAGCGAACGTTCCAGATGCGCGCGCGCCTTCATCCCCCGGAAGAGTCCCTTCATCGGCGGGATCATCGGATCGGCGAGCCGCCAGAGCTGCTTCCGGTCCTGCATTTCCCCGGCGAGGTTCTCCAGGTCCTTGCCCGAAAATCCGGCCGCCCACAGCGCGCCGATGTAGGCACCCATGCTGGAGCCCGCGATGGCGTGGATCTCGATGCCGTTCTCCTCCAACACCTGGAGCACGCCCACATGGGCCAGCCCGCGCGCCCCCCCGGAGGAAAGGGCGAGCCCGAGCTTCGGCAAAGGAGCGTCATCGAGCGGCCTCTCCCGTCGAGCGGGGGGCGGGTCGCCGCGGAAGAAACGCAGGATTTTGCCAAGCATGGGCGGGGTCCTTTCTTATTCCAGCGGAACGGTGGATTCCGATCCGCCTAACAATAGGACAAGCCCGCGAAGAATTCAATCGAACTCCGGTTGGAGAACCGTTTGAAAGGGAAGAAATGCGTCGGTTTCCCCCCGGGGACCACTCTTAGAGCGTGATCTGCGCTCCAAGTTCCACCACCCGGCCCGGCGGAAGTCTGAAATATGCCGTCGCCGGGGAGGCATTCCGGGCCATCACGGCGAAAAGCGCCAGCCGGATGCGATCCAGCGTGCTGGCGTTCTTGCCCACCCCATAAGTCTCCCGACCCAGGAAGAACGTCGCCTTGCCCGGGTGAAAGCGCACTGATTCAGGCAGGCGTGACTTCAATGCCTCCGGAACATCGGGAGTATCCGCGAATCCGAAGCTCAAATTCACGCGATGGATCCCTTGGCCCAGATCGAAATGTTGAGCGGAAGCGGAAATGTCGACGTAGGGCTGGTCCAGGGTATCCACATGGAGAAGTACCACCTTCTCGTGCAGGACTTGATTGTGCTTCAGATTGTGAAGAAGTGCGGTGGGAACCGTGTCCCCGCGCCCGCTCATATAAACGGCGGTGCCGTTCACACGGTGGATGCTGCCTTTCTTCAAGTCATTCAGCAAGGCCTCGACCGGCAGGGACTCACGGGACAAGCGCGCATAAAGCCGGGCGCGCCCCCAGATCCAGGTGAGCATGATGGCGAAGATGGCCCCCCCAACAACCAGTGGCAGCCACCCGCCTTCGAGGATCTTGTGGGTATTCGCGGCGAGGAAAGCCCCGTCCACGGCGAGGAAAATGAAGGTGACGACCCCCGCCTTCGCTTTGTTCCAGCCCCAGACGGAAATCGCTGCCGAGTAGAAGAGCATCGAGGTGATGGTCATCGTGAGGGCGATGGCGATGCCGTAAGCCCCTTCAAGCGCGGAAGAACTCTTGAAGCCGAGAACGAGCAGGATGCAGGCGACCGCCAGCAAGTGATTGACCGAGGGCACATACACCTGCCCGGCCGAGTGCTCGGAAGTGTAGCGGATGCGGACTCGGGGCAGGCAGCCGAGTTGGACGGATTGCGTGGTCAGGGAGAAAGCCCCGGAAATCAAAGCCTGGCTCGCGATCACCGCGGCACAGGTTGCCAAAATGGTAAGCGGGAGCCGCAGGAGATCCGGCGCCAGAAGGAAGAAGGGATTCTCGATCGCCTTCGGATCCACGGTAAGCAGGGCCGCTTGTCCCAAATAGTTGAGGGCCAGACCGGGAAAAACAACCGTGAACCATGCCGCGCGAATCGGCCGGACACCGAAATGCCCGAGATCGGCGTAAAGGGCCTCACCGCCCGTCACCGCGAGGAAGACCGATGCAAGAAGTGGAAACGCATGTTCCCACTCGTGGATCATGAACATGAAGCCCGCGTGAGGGCTGACCGCGAGCAGCACCTCCGGGCGCTTCAGCAGTGCACCGATCCCCAGAGCACCCAGCGTGATGAACCACAGGAGAACCACCGGCCCGAAAAGGACGCCGACCTTTCCCGTCCCGAAGCGCTGGATGGAGAACAAGCCGATGAGAATGATCACGCAGATCGGCAGCACCCAGTCCGCCACGACGGGCGCGCTGACCGAGAGGCCTTCCACGGCACTCAGGACGGAGATCGCGGGAGTGAGCATCCCGTCGGCGTAAATCAGCGCCGCTCCAGCGAGACCGAGGATCAGCACCGATTTCGGGTCCTTTCCCCCCAAACGGCGGGCTCCCGACCGGATGAGCGCCGAGAGCGCCAGAATTCCGCCCTCTCCCCGGTTGTCGAGGCGTAGGATGACGAAGAGGTATTTTATCGATACCACCAAGATCAACGACCAGACGATCAGCGACGCGGCACCAACCAAATTGTCGGGACTAATCGGAGCACCGTGGTTGCCGGAAAAGCAGGCACGGAAGGCGTAAAGCGGACTGGTGCCGATATCGCCGAAAACAATTCCGAGTGCCGCGAGCGTGGCGGCGGCGAGTTTTGGTTGGCGGCCGGAATGGCCGTCGGGTGAACTGTTCATCGTCGCGAAACGGGTCGTCCGCCCCGCTTTCCAAGCAGGCTCCGGACCCGCTGGCCAGCGAAAAGGCCGTTAGGAGGAATCGCGAAAAAGCTTGATTTCCGCGATCGACGGGCGCGCCGGATGGCCGGATTGAAACGCTCCCGCCGAAGTGACATGCACGGAATCCCCGCTGGACGCTGGGGGCACAGGCCGTTAAACGCGGCGCGTCATGGCCAAGAAACCGGTGGTTCTCATCATTCGCGACGGCTGGGGTGTAAACCCCGGGGGGAAGAAGACAGCGAAGAAGGACGGAAATGCGACTTTGCTCGCGAAGACTCCCTTTCACGATGTGATGCTGGAGCAGTACCCGAAGGGGTTTCTCAGCGCCTCCGGCCTCGACGTGGGGCTGCCGCACGGCCAGATGGGGAATTCCGAGGTCGGCCACCTGAATCTCGGCGCAGGCCGGGTCGTGTATCAGGACCTCACCCGCATCAACAAGGCGATCGAGGACGGCACCTTGGGCAAGAACAAGACCTTCAAGAAGGCGCTCGCCTCCGCGAAGGGGAAGCGCCTACATTTCATCGGCCTCCTTTCCGATGGCGGCGTGCACTCCCACCAGGACCACCTCTGCGCGATGGTGGCACTGGCAAAGGCCGCGGGCGTGGATGACATCATGGTCCACGCGATCACCGACGGCCGTGACACCTCGCCGACCGGCGGCGCGGGCTACATTTCCAAGGTGGAGGATGAAATCGCGAAATACGGCGCGCGCATCGCCACGGTGACGGGCCGCTATTACGCGATGGACCGGGACAAGCGCTGGGAGCGCACGAAACTGGCGTGGGACGCGATCGTCCACGGCATCGGCGAGCCGATGAACGTGCTGGCCTCCGAGGCAGTGGCGGAGAAGTACGCGCAGGACAAGACCGACGAATTCCTGCTGCCGATGGTCTTCGAATCGCCGGGCAAGAAGCTGATGCGCGATGGAGACGTGGTGATCTTCTTCAATTTCCGCGCCGACCGGGTGCGCCAGCTTTCCGAAGCCTTCCTCACGGAGGGCACTTTCAAGCACTTCAAGGCCGGCCGCCGCCCGAAGATCAACTACGTGACGCTCACGCAGTACGACGCGAAGTACAAGTGCGACGTCATCTTCGGCCCGGACAAGCTGAAGATGGGCCTCGGTGAAACCGTGGCGAAGGCGAACAAGACGCAGATGCGCATCGCGGAGACGGAGAAGTATCCGCACGTGACCTATTTCTTCAACGGCGGCATCGAGAAGCCGAACAAGGGCGAGGACCGCGCGATCGTTCCTTCCCCGAAGGACGTGGCGACCTACGACCTGAAGCCGGAGATGAGCGCGCAGCAGGTGACGGACACGGTTGTCAGCGGCCTGAAGAACTACGATCTGGTGATCCTGAACTTCGCCAACCCCGACATGGTCGGTCACACCGGCGTGGTGGAAGCGGCGATCAAGGCCTGCGAAACCATCGACGCCGACGTGAAGGCCGTCGTGGATGAAACACTCCGCCTTGGCGGCAAGCTGCTCATCACCGCGGACCACGGGAATTGCGAGTACATGATCAATCCCGACGGTTCACCGCACACCGCGCACACGACGAATCTCGTCCACCTGATTTACGTGGCCGCGGATGCCGCGAAGTATGAGGTGAAGGATGGCATCCTCGCCGATGTCGCGCCGACGCTTCTCGACATGCTCGGCTTGCAGAAGCCGAAGGAGATGACGGGGCATTCCTTGCTGGTGAAGAAGAAGTAGTTCTTCGTGGCAGGAAGCCGGAGAGGGCGGACGTGGCTTTGGCATCAAAGCCATGATTCCCGTCCGCTCCCTTGCTGAAAACCGTCACCCGATCTTGTAGTTCTCCGGATCGAAGCCCTTGGGGTTCTTGCAGAGGAAATTCAGCAGCTTCCTGCTGTAGGGGCGTTCCGTGTAGGCACCGCAGCACATCGCGGCGAAGTGCCGGTCCACGTGGCGGTTGAAGGGCCGGATGATCAGGCCAGGGAGCTTGGTGGACAGTCGCTCGCCGGTCGCATATGCCGCCATCATCTCGCCATTGTAGAACTTTTCGATGAGGTCCTGCCAGGAGCCCAGGCGATTCCTCATTTCGTTTTCATAGGTGGAAAGTAGGACCGGCCAGTTGTTGGCACCCTTGGGATCGATCAGATCCGCCAGGCACTCGCCGCTGCGCAGGGCGATCCACATCCCCGGCGACAGCATCGGATCGACAAAGCCGAAGGCATCCCCGACCGCGGCCCAGCCGGGCCCGAAGGCGCGGTCGCTGATCAGTTGATAGTTCGAGTAAATCGGGACCCCGGAGATCCGCTGGCGGTTCCCCCCCGCGGCAGAGAGGATCGGATCGCTTTCAATGGCCTTCTCCAGACGCTCCTCCGGCGTATTGCCGAAGCTCGCGAGGGTCTCCCGGGGAACGACCACTCCCACCGACATGCAATCCTTCAGCGGAATCTGCCAGCTCCACCCACCGAACGAAGTGCGCGAGATGATGATCTGTCCTGCCGGACCGAGATGCTTCCAGCCCGCGTAGTGCGCGAAGTGGGCCGCATCCTTGCGCGGACCGGTCTTCACCGGGATCTTCAGCAGCCGCGCCACCATCCGGCGCCGGCCGGTGGCATCCACGATCAGATCCGGCTGCTCGCCCTTCCACTCGGGCACCTTCGCCAGCGCGGCCTCGTCGAGCATGATCTCGCGGCCGGAGTTCTCCGGGGCGAGGACCACATTGGCTTCCCCCTCGATCCAGCGTGCCTTGCTGCGGCGTGCCCGGTTCTCGATGATCTGGTCGAACTGCGGTCTCGGGAGATTGTAGGAGTACTCGGGCAGGATCCCCTCGATCGAGCGGAAGCTCAATTGGATCGGCCTCTCGCTGCCGAAGGCGAAGGTGGCACCGGGCTTGAGTTGGGCAAGTGACGCCACCTCGTCCTCGATCCCCAGCCGCCGCATCACCGGCACCAATGCGGGAATCCCGGATTCCCCCACGATCATGTCGGGCCGCTTGCCTCCATTGAAGAGGGTGACGTCGGCACCTTTGTCCGCAAGCAAGGCTGTTAGAATGGAACCGGAAGGACCGCTTCCGAGCACGGCGATACGAGGAGAAGAACTCATGAAGAATGGTTCAGTCGTAATGAACCCCGTCCGCGGTGGCAAGCGGGTGCCGCGCGATCATCCTTCAAAGGGTATCCCGTAACGATCACTCCACGCGGAGCCGCATGAAGCGTTTTGAGCTGCCACCGGGAGCAGGGTCCACAATGCGGTAGCTCTGCATGCCGTTTGTCGCGGGCTGGGAGGTGACGGTCGCGGTGCCGGACCATGCTCCGTTGCCGGTGCGTTGTGCGACGATCTGCCATGCTGCCGCGTCGACGCTATCGCTGGCTTCAACGATATAGATGGAAGCCGGCGGGGAGGGAATCGGGAGATGGACGAGGAGCGCCAGGGCCGCGCCTGATCCATCTTGCTCGACATCGAAAGTGGGCAAGACGTTCCCGCCGCCCGCCGGGTTGATTGCCAGCGCAAACTCGATGAGGTTGACCGTGCCGTCGTCGTTGAGATCGGTAACGGAGTTGCCCGCGCCGTGGGCAGCGGCCCACTGCTGATACGTCTCCGCGGCATAGCTCACATGGAGAACGCCCTGGGTTTGCAGATCCCAGGTGTGATAAAAGAGTCCGGCCGGAAGCGTGCTGCCAGAGAGCTGAGGTACGCTGCCTGTAGTAACCGTGGCATCCCACAGATCAAAGGACTGGCCGGCGGTAAGAGCCTCCCCGCCGAGATGTTGGAGGTCGAGGGTGCCGCCCATGGCGAGTGAGGTGATTCCCGAGATGTGATCCTGGATCGGCAAGCCGGGAGGGTTGCTGACCTGCATGCGCAGGGTGCCATCGAGGGACAGTCCTCCGTTGATCTGCACCGATGCCACTTCATCGCCGCCCACATTGAGCAAGCCTCCGGCATCGACGTCGACCGCCGCGTTCGCGACGCCGTCGACCTGAAGCTCGCCGCCGGATTCCACGAGAATGCCGCCGGCAGCCGTCGTGATCTGGGATTTCACGATGAGTTTCCCGCCATCGTGGATCGTCACTTCGGCGCCGCTGGCGGAGGTGACGGCCGCAGCCAGGATGAGGATGGGACGTGAGTGCATGGAGAGATGAAAGGGTAAAGGGGAGGCGAGGGGATGCTCAGCGGCCGTTGTCAATCACTTCGGGAGGTCCCTCCTGTCGCGGTGCCGCGGTTGCCACGGGCAATGGACCCGCTGGATCCCGGCGCTGCGCGTGGCGCGTTTCCCGCATTTCATCCGACATCACACGGGCGGTTGCGCCGCGTTCGAGGGCCTCAAGACGCGCGGTCAGTGCCTGGATCGCTTCGTCCCGAGAGGTGACGGCTTTCTCCAGTTCCTGCACGCGGGTGTCGTGCTGCTGCACCACCTTGGTAAGCACCGCCACGAAATCCATCGGCACCAGGCTCTTGCGGCTGTCCGTGGCCACCAGATCGGGCACGTCTTCGGCGATGAAGCCAAGCTGCTGCTCGGTCTCGTTCTTGTATTTGAAATGAACCGGCTTGAGGGCGGCCAGGGTCTCCTGCGCCTCTTCCAGGGTGACGTCCTTGATGCCGTCCTTGATCGCGCGGCTGCTGCCGATTTCCAAAGTCCCCGTCACGAAAGCATTTCCTGCCACGTGAAGCTTCGCCGTCGGAGTTTCCGTGCCGATTCCCACGTTACCGGAGGTGGAGACATCCACCGAACTGGTTGGTGCGCCCGAGCGGATCCGGAAGGGCAGGTTGTCTCCGGCGGTGACGTCGCGGACAAAAAAGTTTCCCTCATCGCCCCCCAGATCCCAAGTCTGGGCCGGGATCTCGACGACCTCATTCACGATGCGGCCAGCCTGTTTCAGGCTCACGGACGGGTCCTCCTTCTTTTCGACCAACACGGTTCCCTCCATCACGTGAAGCTTGGCACTCGGAGAGCCAGTGCCGATCCCCACGTTGCCGGACGCTGCGATATCGATGGAACTCGTCGGTGCGCCCGGGCGGATACGGAAGGAGAGTTTGCTGCCGCCGGTCACGTCGCGGATGAAGAAATTCGACTCATTTCCCGCCACGTCCCACGTCTGGGGGGTCCAACCGCCGGTATTGTTCTGAGCCAAGCGGACGCCGGGAGTGTTACCCGTCAGGATGTCCACGTGCATTGCCGGGTTCGAAGTTCCAATCCCGACGTTGCCGGAACTGGCGATCCGCAGGGCATCGGCGGGAGCACCGGCATCCACCCGGAAGGGAATGCGGGCCGCCGTGCTGTCTTCGATGGCAAAGTAGTTGCCGCCGCTGCTATCGGAGCTGTTTGCGATCAACCGCCAGTCGTTGGCGGGAAAGCCCGTGGAAGTGGAGGTGTCGTCGAAATGAATCCTCAGATTGTTCTCCTTCAAGCGGAGGGTATCGAAGCTGAAGGACTCGCCATCGACCGCGTCAAAGCCGAACGCCCCGGACCCCTGCACGATAAGGTCGTCGGGGGTGACTTGATCCGCGAGGGCGGGAGCGGTGAGGGAACAGAGAAGACCGGAGGCAAGCGCGAACGAAGTTGCGCCGAAACGAGCGGGAGGGCACATTTTTGTAAGGGTGGGTGGTTAGCGGGGCCTTTTTGCCACGTAAACCATCAAGTTCGCGAGAATTTTTACAAAACCTTTACTCACTGTTTCCGCTGCCAGGGCCAGATGTGGGGCCGCTTTTCAAGGCTGGCGAACAAGCGTGCCCGCGTGCGCGGCTGCGGCCGGATCGAAGAACGCGGCGGTCCCGGACTTGAGGATTTGTTCCGGGGTGACCGTGGCGAAGAGGTGCATCGCGCGGGCGATCAATCCGGTCCATCCGGTCTGGTGGCTGGCACCGAGTCCCGCGCCATTGTCACCGTGGAAGCATTCGTAAAACGGGATGCAGTCGCGCCAGTGAGGATCCTCCTGGAACTTCAACGTGCCGCCATTCACGGGGCGGTGGCCGTCGGGGTTGCGGAGGAAGATGCTCTCGATGCGTCGCGAGAGTTCCTTGGCGACTTGATAGAGCGTCATCCAACGGCCCGAGCCGGTAGGGCACTCGATGGTGAAGTCGTCTCCGAAGTAAGTGTAGTACTGTAGCAGCGCGCGGATGATGAGCGCGTTGACGGGCGTCCAGATCGGGCCGCGCCAGTTCGAGTTGCCTCCGAACATTTCCGAGTCGGATTCGGCCGGCAGATACCCGACACCGTAATCCACGCCATCAATGTGGATGGCATACGGATGTTCGCGGTGGTGGAGCGAAAGCGAACGGACCCCGTAGGGGCTGAGGAATTCGTTTTCGTCCAGCATGCGCGCCAGCACCCGGCGGAGCTTGGTTTCATCGAGGATCGCGCCGAGCCGGCGGCCGCCGCATCCGATCCTGGCGGGATCGTGGATGAAGGACGTCAACTCCGGCCGCGCTTCGAAGAAGGCCCGGAAGCGCTTGATGAGTTCGGGATATTTTTCCCGGAACTCGCCTTCGAAAACGGTGGCCGCACACAGCGGCAGCAAGCCAACCATGGAGCGCACTTTCAAGCGCGTGGCCTGGCCATCCGGAAACCGGAGCACGTCGTAAAAGAAGCCGTCCTCTTCGTCCCACATGCCGGTGTCGCCTCCGGCGTGGATCGTGGCCGACGCGATCAGGCAAAAGTGCTGGAAGAACTTCAGGGCCATCTCCGCATAAGCCTCGTTGTGCATCGCCAGCTCCACGCTGATTTCGAGCATATTGAGGCTGAAGATTGCCATCCATGCGGTCCCGTCGGCCTGTTCGAGATAGCCACCGCCCGGCAGCGGCGCGCTGCGGTCGAAGACGCCAATGTTATCCAGCCCCAGAAAGCCACCCTCGAAGGCGTTCCTGCCGGTGCGGTCCTTCCGGTTGAGCCACCAGGTGAAGTTCAGCAGCAGCTTTTGGAAAGAGCGTTCCAGCCACACGATGTCGCCTTTTCCGGTGCGCGCTTTTTCCAAGCGATGCATGAAGAGCGTGGCCCACGCGTGAACCGGCGGGTTCACATCGCCGAAGTTCCATTCGTAGGCCGGGATCTGGCCGTTCGGGTGGAGGTAATTTTCACGCAGCATCAGGTCGAGCTGATGCTTCGCGAAAACCGGATCGATCAGGGACAGCGGCAGCGCATGGAAGGCGAGATCCCACGCCGCATACCAGGGATACTCCCACTTGTCCGGCATCGAGATGACATCGGCATTGTAGAGGTGATGCCAGTGCTCGTTGCGCGGTGCCGGCTTCCGCATGGGGCTGAACGGACCGGCTCCGTGCTCCGCGAGCCAGCGGTTCACGTCGAAATAGTAGAATTGCTTCGTCCAAAGCATGCCTGCCAATGCCTGGCGCATGATGATCGCCGCATCCGCATCGAGCGAAGGCGGGATGATCTCCGCGTAGAAGGCGTCGGCCTCGTCCCGGCGCATCCGCATCACGCCATCGAAGTGCTTGCCAAACGGGCCGCTGCCGTAGGTCCCCACCAGCGCGCCCGGCGCGATGTCCGTGAGCCGGAGGCGCAGCGTCTTGCTCTTCCCGGGCGGCACGGTCAGGTGGTAGCGGGCGGCTGCTTTCGTCCCGGTCTGCTGCGGATTCACGGCATCCTGCTGGCCGTGGACGATGTAACGGCCGATCCCGTCCTTCACGAACGGGGTCCGGTTCGGCGTGCCGGACAGCCGCTCCGTATTGGATTCGTTTTCCGTGAACAGCAGCGTCGGGTCGCCCTCGCAGTACAAATAACGGTCGCCCAATTTCGCCTCCGCCGCGTGGACGGAGGTCCCGGCCTGCCTGCCGCTGGCGGCCTTGAGCAGCGGACGCGGATGGTCCTCACCCCACGACCAGCGGTTGCGGAACCAGAGCGTCGGTAGCACGTGGATCTCCGCGGCTTCCGGACCGCGATTGTGGATGCTGATCTTCACCAGGATGTCCTCGGGCGACTCCTTGGCGTATTCGACGAACACATCGAAGTAGCGGTCGCCGTCGAACACGCCCGTATCGAGCAGCTCGTATTCGGACTCATGGCGTCCGCGCCGGCCGTTTGTCGTCACCAGATCCTCGTAGGGATAGGCCGCCTGCGGATACTTGTAGAGATACTTCAGGTAGGAATGGGTCGGCGTGCTATCGAGGTAGAAGTAGTATTCCTTCACGTCCTCCCCGTGATTGCCCTCGCGGTTGGTCAGGCCGAAGAGGCGCTCCTTGAGGATCGGGTCGCGGCCATTCCAAAGGGCGAGCGCGAAGCAGAGCCGCTGCTTGTCGTCGCAGATTCCCGCCAGCCCGTCCTCGCCCCAGTGATACGCCCGGGAGCGCGCTTGGTCGTGGGTGAAGTAGGTCCACGCGTTCCCGTCCTCGCTATAGTCCTCGCGCACCGTGCCCCACTGGCGCTCGCTCAAGTAGGGCCCCCACCTCTTCCACGGGAGGTTTTGGTGGGTGGCTTCATCGAGACGTTGTTGCTCCGCGTTCATCGGGGGAGGCGCGGCGCGAGGGCGCGGTAGGGGAGGGTTAGCATCACGAGATGCTGGCTCTCCTATCAGTAGTCACCCGGAGGGTTCCGGTCAAGTTTCCGCGAAGCTCTGCCGGGTGTCTCAGAGCACCTCGCTCACGAACAACTCCGGGTCTTCGCCGCTGTCGCCCATGCGCATTCCGAGCAGGCGCTGGTAGAGCGCGCTGGAGGGGGTGAGCAGGGTGACTTCGCGGCCTTCCCACTCCACCTCAAGGCCGCCGGCGGCAGGGGCGAGGAGGAACCAGGAGCTATCGCCATCCAGATCGACTTCGACCAAGGCGCCCGCTTCGATTTCGTCCTCGGCGGAGAATCCGCGCAGGATGAGGGATTCGAAGACGGCGATGTCTTCGGCGAGTTCATCGACCTGCCGGGCTTGGCCCGCGGCGAGGTAGGATGCCTCCAGGCTCCGCGTGTCGTATTTGCCTTCCGCCTTGCTGCCGGGATCGGTGGCGGCGGCGTGCGCATCCCGCGCGGCGCGGGTCAGGCGATCGAAGCGCGACCGGAGTTCGGCGCGGATAGCATCGAGCAAGCGTTCCTTTGGATTCATCGGGCGGGCGAGCAGCCTTGCGCGGCGGAAGCGGGGAGGCAAGATCGCGGCATGATTTCCGTTTACGCCTACAAGAGCTGCGACACCTGCCGGAAAGCCCTGAAATGGCTACAAGAGAACGGGATTCCCCACGAGGTGAAGGCGATCCGCGAGACGCCACCCACGGCGCAGGAGCTGATGGTGGCGGTGGAAGCCTTGGGCGGGGATTTGCGGCCGCTTTTCAATACCTCCGGCGGCGATTACCGGGAGCTGGGCCTGAAGGACAAGCTGCCGGGGATGTCGGCAAAGGAGGCGGTGGGGCTGCTTTCGGAAAATGGGAATCTGGTGAAGCGGCCCTTTGTGATCGGGGATGGGGTGGTTTTGGTGGGTTTCAAGGAGGAGGAGTGGAAGGAGAAGTTGGGGGAGGGGCGGGCGTGAATGACGAATGACGAATTTCGGAATGCCGAATGAAGTGTGTTGAAGAGAGGTAGAGGAGGGGCGCTTATGGCTGTTTCCACTTCTTCGACACACTTCATTCGGCATTCGGAAATTCTGCATTCGGAATTTCCCAAGCGGACCGGGCCGGTCCGCCCTACCGGTCGAGGCGAGCCGGGAGAGAATTTATCCGGAATCTCTTCGCGACATCTTGCGCTGACAGAAAAGCCTGCTCAACTTTCGGATTGGGCTGGGGATGCAAGCGCGATGAAATCCAATTGGTCACGGCGGAGTTTTATGACCACCGCCACACAGGGGGCATTGCTTGGAGCAGGCGGGTTGGAGTTTTTGTCGCGATTGCCAGCGGTCTCCGCAGCGGAGGCCAAGCTGGATCATTCGATGGTGCGCTTCCTGCCGGAGATCGAGCCGCTGGTGAGGCTGCTGGAGGAAACGCCGCGGCAGAAGCTGCTGGAGAAAGTCGGTGACCGTATTCGCCGGGGCACGACTCATCGGGAGGTGATTACCGCCTTGCTGCTGGCCGGCATCCGGAACATCCAGCCGCGGCCGGTGGGCTTCAAATTCCACGCGGTGCTGGTGGTGAATTCCGCGCACCTGGCCAGCCAGAATTCGCCGGATGAGGACCGCTGGCTGCCGGTCTTCTGGGCACTGGATCAATTCAAGTCTTCGCAGGAGAAGGACAAGAAGGCGGGCGATTGGACGATGGAGGCGGTTTACGAAGCGGCCATACCGCCGGTGGATCGCGCGGCCTCGGCGTTCATCGCGGGGATGGATGCCTGGGATGTAAGCTGTGCGGATACCGCCGCGGCCAGCCTGGCACGCGGGGGAGGGACGCAGGAGGCCTTCGATCTTTTTTGCCGCTACGGGGCGCGGGATTACCGCGACATCGGGCACAAGGCGATCTACGTGGCGAACAGCTGGCGGCTGCTCCAGACGATCGGGTGGCAACACTCGGAGCCGGTGCTGCGTTCGCTGTCCTACGCGCTGCTCGCCTTCGATGGCCAGAACCCCGCCGAGGGAGATTCCCTGGCCGACCGGCCGGGCCGGAGGAACCAGGAGCGGCTGCGCGAAATGCGGGCGACTTGGAATGGCGGCGAGAACAAGCCCGCCGCCGTGGCCGAGATGCTGGCGACGCTTCGCGCCGGAACCTGGGACGATGCCTCGGCGAAGGTGGTGGCACTGATCAATGCCGGCAGCAGCCCGCAGCCGATCTGGGACGCGATGTTCCAGCACGCCGCCGAGATGCTGATGCGCAAGCCGGGCATCGTCGCGCTGCACGCCTGCACCACCACGAATGCGCTGCACTACGCTTTCCGCCACGCGTCGCATGACGAGACGCGTCGCTTCCTTCTACTCCAGAACGCTTCATTCCTGACCTTGTTCCGCGATGATTCGGGAACCAGTGAAGGGATCGGGATCGACACCTTCGAGCCGTTCGCCGGCGACTCGGGCGGCGCGGAGGCAGTCGATCAGATTTTCGCAGGGCTGGCATCGGACCGCCTCGATGCCGCGCGGAAAACGCTGGCCTATCTCGATGGCGGCGGGGATCCGCGCGCCTTCACGGACATGGCGCAGCGGATGATCTATCTCAAGGGCACGGACTCGCACGACTACAAGTTCAGCAGCGCGGTGATCGAGGACTACAAGGCGCTCTCTCCCGCTTACCGGAACCGCTTCCTCGCCTCGAGCGTGCACTGGCTGAAAGGAGCCACCGATCCGGAGAGCCCGCTGGTCGCGCGAAGCAGGGCGGCGCTGTAAGGCGGGCCTCAATCCGCCTCTTTGAAGTCGGTGTCCGCCTTCGGCAGGTCCAGCTCCTTGATCCAGATGTTCCGGAAGCGCACGTCGTGTCCTTCGGCCTGGAGCTTGAGACCTTGCGGTGTGTCGGTGATTCCCTTGCCGCCGTCGTTGCCACCATCGACGCCGGAGTTTTCGCCACCCCACACCTGATTGATGGTTTGGTTCACGTGCACCTTCTTGCCGTTGAAGTACATCGTGACCATCGGCTTCTCGGAAACCTTGCCGTCCTGGAAGCGCGCGGCGCGGAAGACGATGTCGTAGGCATTCCATTTCCCGATGCCATGGTAGGCATGGTAGGGTGCTTCCGTTTCATTGATCACGGCGCCGAGGCCGTGCTTCGTCTTGTCGCCATCGAGGATCTGGATCTCGTAACGGTTCTGGAGATACACGCCGCTATTGCCGCCTTCCTTGGCGATGTAGAACTCGATGTGCAGGCGGAAGTCCTTGTAGGCCTTCTTTGTCACGATGTCCGCCGAGCCGTATTTTCCGCCCGCGGCTGCCGGGTCATCGCTCATCACCACCGTGCCCTTGTCGACGGGATCCTCCACGATCTTCCACTTGATCGGCAGCGCGGAGGCAAAACGCGGGCCTTTCCAGTAAGTCCACTTCGCATCGAGCATCTCGCGGCTTCCATCGAAGACGAGCTCGGCGCCATCGACCGGCTTCGCCCCGACGCCGACCCCGGCATGGGCAAGCGATCCAGCGAACGCGGCAAAAACGGAGAGAGTCGGGAGCTTCATCACTGGCTTACTATCGAAGCGGTGGTCATCTTTCCACCCATCGAAAAGATGACAGCTCGAAGCCCATGTCGCGGTCCCGCTTCAAGTGGTACGTAGTCCCGGCTTTAGCCGGAATCGAATGGTGCCTCACGGCTGACCCAACAGGCCCCGGGTAAATTCCGCCTCCATTTACCGCTCGTTCCGGCTAAAGCCGGGACTACGTACCACTTGGCTTCGTGCTCGAAAGGACCGTTCGGCGGCGGAAGAAACCATCACTCCGCCACCACGTTCTCGATCAGGAACACCGCATCCTGATAGTCGCCGTTCGCCGCTTCCTCGAAGCCTAACAAATACGCATCCTTCACCTCGCGGCCTTGGAAGTTCGTGACCGGATACACCCTCGCGGTGTGCGGGATCTCCGCCTTCGTCGGCAGCTTGGGATCGGTGAAGGAGGTGTAGTGATGCGCCTTCAAATAAAAGGCGAATGCCTCGACCCCCGGCTCGAATTCAATTGGTGACGCTCCACTCTCAAGCGGCGGCATCAAGCACTGGTGCGCATCCGGCACCGAAGCGGAATCCGCCAGCTTGCCCACTTCGATCAACTCCGTCGCGCCCTTCGCCACGATCCCGAATGGTGTCGCACCCGGCGGGGAAAAGCGTGCCAGCGGCGTGATCTTGACCTTACCCTCTCCCGCTTTCTTGAAATAAGGCACGGCCACGCCATCGCCGATCGTCTCCGCCTTCGTATCCAGTTCCAGCTGCGCCCCTCCGACTTCCAAGGGCATGCCCAGTGCATGCACGATCGATTGCAGCGCCGGCTCGTTCTTCCCCTCGAATGCTGCCAAGCCGATCCCTTGCAGGATCACAAAAGCCCCGCTCTCCGGTGTGCCGATCCTCAGCCCTGCGCTGTAGCGCTCCGCTCCACGGGTCGGCCGGAAATGAACCTCCACCTCCATGCTCTCTCCAGCTCCCAGTGTCATCGCGGATGATGTCGCGTTGAAAGCATCCGCGTCCTTTCCCACGATCGAAAGATCCGCGGCCACCGGGCGGTCCAGCGGATTTCTCACCGTGATCTTTCCGGCGCGTGCCGGCTTGTCTTTCACCCCGCTCAAGCTCAGCACGGTCTTGTCGGGCCGCAGCGGTTCATCGAGTTCGCGGATCTCGATCTTGCGATACTGGATTTCCGCGCCCTCGAATTGCAGGCAGATCTTGCCCTCCTTCAGCGGACCTCCCGTGAGATGCTGCATGAGTTCGAGCCGGGAACGCGTGTGGCCGTTCAGGATGTGCTCGGCGGATTCATCCGCATGCACGATCACTTCCGCGCGATTCCAGCCGGGATGATCGAACTCGGGAAAGCGCCCGAAGTAGGTCTGATTCTTCGCTTTCCGCAAGAAGCCGCCGTTCTCCGGCAGCAGGGATGCATCGCCTTGTCCCTCCGGCGCCAGGTCCGGCTGCGGATGCGCCCAACTGAAGCCGCTCTCTCCGATGAAAATGATGTCGCCGCTATCGCCCTCCTGGATCTGATACTCCACCGAGGGCGGCCACACCTTCGCGGTATTCGAGGCATGATAGAGCAGGCCCGCATCGCGGATCGCATTCTTTCGCGGCGCGAATTTCTTCTCCAGCCAGCGATATTCCAATGTCAGGTGAAATCGCGAGAAGGTGCCCTCATGGGTGATCACGCCGAATGGCACCTTCACGTCCGGATCCGTGTCGGCATACATGTGGATCGCGCCATCGCGCACCTGCACGATGCGGTCCGGGTCCTGCCCCTCCGGCAGCTTGTCCACCGTCACCGTCCAGCCGCTCAGGTCCTTGCCGTTGAAGAGGCTCTTCCACTCGCTTTCCGCGTTTGCGAAACCGATCAAGCAAAAGACGGCGCAGGAGCAGAGGAAGCGGGTTTCCATAGGATAAGACAAAACAAGGGCTCCTACGCCAGAGCAAGACCAAGGTTGTCAGACAGATTGTCATGATGACGTGGGAAGGGGTGTCCCGGGCACGCCAGGCTCCAGCCTGGCTGAACGGTCCGAGGATCTTCCGATACCCGAAAGTGAATCGAAAAAGACAGCCAGGCTGGAGCCTGGCGAGCCCGGGAGGAAACGCCTGCCGCCCCTTGGGACGGCAGGCATATCGGGGGACGGGCGGACTTCACGCCATGCTGTGGAGACCCACCACGTTGCCATCGGGATCGCTGAAGATGCCGATGAATCCGTGCGGCGGGATCGCCATGCGCTCGCGGACGACCTTGCCACCTGCGGTGGGGATGCGCTCCAGCACGCCGTCCAGATCGCCTTCCACATTCAGATAGACCATCGAGCCTCCGGGGCCCGGCTTACCATTTTCGCTCGCCTGCGTCAGGCTGCCGCCCACGCCGAGCTCCGGATTGCAGGGAAACATCGCCATCGTGCAGTCCGAGCCCTCGCAGGTGGTGGAGATCAAGGTGGTATTCAGGATCGTGCCGTAGAATTCCTTGGCCTTGCCGAGGTCATTCACGAAGATTTCAAACCAGTTCAACGCGTCGTCTTTCATGTTCATGTGGAGTAGGATGTTTGAGTCGCCCCGGGTTGTCCGGGTTCACGTGGAACAGGAAAGCACGCCCTGCTGACAACCCTATGTCAGGAGCCTTTCAAGCCCTCACAAAAACATCCGCGTAGCGCTCCGCCACCTTCATCGCTGCCTCGTGCATGGCCTCCCGCAGCTCCGGCGGCTCCACTGCCAGCACCCGAGTGCCGAAGCTCATCAGCCAACTGGTGAGCCATGGCATGGAGAAGGCCAGGATCTCCATCTTCATGCGGCCATCCGGGAGCTTGTGCTCCACCACCGCGGTGCAGGGCATCTCCGCGCGGAAACGCTCCACCACATCCTGCTCCACCACCACGGTGGCGGGGATCAGTTCATCGCTCTCGATGGTCTCTTGCAGGAAGGCCTTCACGGAGAAATTGGCGTGTCCTTCGTAGAGTTCTTCCAGTACTTCCCAGCTTGTGAAGCGATCGAGCCGGAAGTCCCGGAAATCCTTTCGCAGCCGGCAGTAGGCGATCAAATGCCACTGCCGCGAATAAAAGACGACCCCCAGCGGCTCCACGATGCGATAGGTGATCTCGCCCTTACTTCCCGCATTGTAGCGCAGCGCCAGGCAGCGGCGCCGTACGATCGCGTCCTGCATCGGCATCAGGGAGTCGCGCTTGTCATCGGATCCGGCGCGGCGGAACCACACGCCGACCACGTTTTTCAGGCGGTTCAGGTAGTCCTTTCGATCGTCCGGCAGCACGGACTTGATCTTGAGCAGCGCGGCTTTCAGCGATTGCTTCAGCGAGTCATCGGCAATTTGTTCCGTCACCTCGCCGCTCATGAAGAGCGCCGCTGCCTCATCCTCGGTAAACATCACCGGCGGCATGTGGTAGCCGCGCATCAGGCTATAGCCCACGCCTGCCTCCGCGATGATCGGCACGCCCGCCTCTCCCAGAGCGGAGAGATCCCGGTAAACCGTCCGCACGCTGATCTCGAAATGCGCCGCGATCTGTTCCGCCGTGATCACCCGCTGGCTCTGCAGCAGCAGGATCATTCCGGTGAGTCGGTCGATGCGGTTCATTGGAAAAACTGCCGCATCCTAGGAATTCCGCGGAGCACGACAATGCCGGATTCCCGTCGCGGCAGAGCGGCGCGCCCCGCCTTGTGAAGGCCCGATGAAAAGGCCGTGCAGAATCCCAGCATGATTTGACATGTCTTTCATCACGAAGCTATCTGCCTGAATATGTCGACAGGTTCCAAAGCGATCGACAGCGCCGCGGCCAGCAGACGCGGCACGGCGCTTGCCGCGTCCGTACTGTTTTGTCTGGTCTCGTCGCAGTTTGCGAACGCTCAGTCGACCTTGTTTCCCGAACCATTGGTGGTCTCACGGGTCCAGCTCGTCTTCTCCGTTGTCTCCCATCACGCGCATCTTTCTGATCGGGTGGAGTTCTTCAACTCCAAGGGAATTCCGAAAGGCAACTCCAACTATGTTGTTCCCTTCCTGGTCTGCGATCCGATCGTGACCCTCTACAATCCCACGAATGCCGCGGTCACACGCTCGAAGGTTCGCGTCGCGATCAACGATCCACCCGTCGGGTTCCGCTTCAAAAAGAACGCCGACTACGTGAGACCGGAATTCGCAAGCGGGGAGTTCCACGGCTTGGCGCGCTTGCATGTCGCCACCGAGAAAAACCTGAATGCCCGCAAATCCTACACGCTGCTGCTTCGGGAAATGACCGGCACCAACTTCCCTGGCAAGCCAATCACCCTGCGGCCCGGGGAGGCGAAGCAGTTCTCACCTTGGGTGGAATCCGACTGGACATGGGGCAAGGAAACATCCGGAGGCTACACACCACGGGCGTTCCACGATTGGAACATCGAGCGGGATCTCACGAATCGGGACGGTCGCACGGCCAATCCCTTCGGCGTCGAAGCCGTCCCTGGCTGGACTCCCGTCGCCGGCTTCCAAACCGAGCACCTCTCTTACAGCACCCGGCCGACCGCCACCCGCTACGATTTCGAGATCGCCAACTTCTGGGATGGCGGCTGGATGGGCATAAAGCTCTACGACACCTTCTCCGTGGAAGCCCGCCCGCTTCGCGTGGTCAATAATCCCAGCTTGCCGGACTTCAGTGTCGATCTGCTCGGCGGCAATATTCAGGATAAGACCCGGGATCTGCGCCGGTCCTTTCCCATGGATCTCGACCATTTGAGACTCTCCGATCCCCAGAACCCGGTCGTGAGCAGAACCTTCTTTGCCGGAGAATTTCTGCAACAAGCGGGTGAAAAAACTCCCGGAGGAAAGATTCCCTTCGCGCTCTTGACCATGGTTGCCAAAACGCAGGCTCTTCTGGGGAACCGCTTCTATGAAAAGCCGCCGCTTCCCACCGAAGACCTCTACGAATTCGACTTCAGGTCGCTCAGCGACTTCTCCGATTCCAGCCGTTTCTTTGGTCCCTCGGATGCCCCCCCGTTCGGTCTCAAGGTCCTGAAATCCGCGCGACAGGCGGACACCTTTGCCATCGATCTGGGCACCGGTCCCTTTCCGGGATCGTTGAAAGTGATGGGAACCACTTCGCTTGAGAATGGCTTCCACGAGGATCTCACTTCCCGTTCCACCTTCATCCCCGGGCCGGAATATTCCGGTATCGGCAAGGTCATCATCGATGTCTCCGGCTTGGGCGACCGCTACTTCGTGCGCATCGAGGAGTGATTGGATGACAATGGGGCCAAGCGATGACCCGATCGTCATGCTGCGCACCGAATCGAAGCATCCTCGATGCCCACGTGCTGCTTTACCCCTGCTGATAATAGATCCCGTGCTCCGCGCTGATTTCCACGATCCGCGCCATGTCCGGGCCGCCGTCGCGGTGGAACTCCGCGGTGCAGCGGGCGAAGAAGGTATCGAAGCCGGCGGGAATCGCCTGAACCATCATCTTGAGCGGCGTGGCCCCGGCATTCCGGTAGGTGTGGACGCTGCCGCGGGGCATGTAGAGGGTCGTGCCGACGGGAGCCGCCTGCCACTCGCCGTCCCTGAAAAATTCCGCCTCTCCCTCCACCACGTGGAAGATCTCCTCCTCGTTCTCGTGCCAGTGCAGCGGCGGACCGCCTCCCGGCTGCGTGATCACGCTGAAAACCGCACATTTCCCGCCGGTCTGCTCGCCGGTCAGGTGGAAGGTGACACGATCGCCAAATGCTTCATGGACGATGGCTTGATCCGGCAGGGTTACGACCGGCGGGAGGGGAGTGAGCGTGTTCATTTCCAATGAGATTTGTCACATCGGGAGGGGCGTCGCAATACTCCCTTCGGTCCATACGGGAGAAGGGGGATTTCACTCTTTCTGGTGGTGGTGCACGGTTCCTGCTCTAACGCCCCCGGATGACGAGGGAACACGAACGTTTGGATGAAGATCTCACCCGGGGGAAGAACTGGAAACGCTGGGGTCCCTACCTGAGCGAGCGCCAGTGGGGCACGGTCCGGGAGGACTATTCGGAGTTCGGAAATAGCTGGGGAGAGTTCCCGCACGATCATGCCCGCCGCCGGGCCTACCGCTGGGGGGAGGACGGCCTGCAGGGCTGGTGCGACCGCCAGTGCCGCCTTTGCTTCGCCCCCGCGCTGTGGAATGGAAAGGACACGATCCTGAAGGAGCGCCTCTTCGGCCTCGGCGGAAACGAGGGCAATCACGGGGAGGATGTGAAGGAGTGCTACTACTACCTCGATTCCACGCCCACCCACTCCTACACGAAGGCGCTCTACAAGTATCCCCACGCGAAGTTCCCCTACGCGGAGATCCGCGACGAAAATGCCCGCCGCGGCCGTGCCGACACCGAGCTGGAACTCGCCGACATGGGGATATTCGAGGAAGGCCGCTACTTCGATGTCGTCCAGGAGGTCGCGAAGCGATCCCCGGAGGATATCCTGTGGCGGATCACCGTGACCAATCACGGTCCTGATCCGGCTCCGATCCACGTCCTGCCCACCCTTTGGTTCCGCAATGTATGGAAATGGGGCAGCGAACGGGAGACGCCGCTCCGCAAGCCCTCGCTCGCGCTTCACGGCGAGCACGTCTTCGCCTCGCACGAGACTTTGGGAGATTTCCTCTTCTACGCCGACTCCCCGGATTTCGACAAGGAGGAGGAGTGGCTCTTCACCGAGAACGAGACGGATTACCCGGCGATCTATGGCATCGGCGGCCCCACCGAGTATGTGAAGGACGCCTTCCACAAGCTGCTCGTCGACGGGAAAAAGGACGCCGTCTCTCCGCTTCCCATGGGGACGAAGGCCGCTCCGCATTTCCATTTCATGGTCGCGCCCGGAGAGACCGTGACGGTCCGCTGCCGCCTTCACTCCACGGCCTCCCACAATGATGTCACCGGCCTCGATCTTTTCGACGAGACCTTCGCGGAGCGCATCGCGGAAACGGAAGAATTCTATGAGGACGTGATCCCCAAGGACCTTTCCCATGAGGAATATCTCATCTGCCGCCAGGGCTACGCCGGGCTGCTGTGGACGAAGCAATTCTACCACTATGTGATCGAAGACTGGCTGAAGGGCGACAGCGACGGGCCGCCACCGCCGGAAGCCCGCCTCAGCGGCCGGAATTCGGATTGGAGCCACTTCTTCGCGCGGGACATTCTCTCGATGCCGGACAAGTGGGAGTATCCGTGGTTCGCCGCGTGGGACTCCGCCTTCCACATGATTCCCTTCGCCACGGTCGATCCGGATTTCGCGAAGGACCAGCTGCTGCTGCTACTACGGGAATGGTACATGCACCCGAATGGCCAGCTCCCGGCTTACGAGTGGAACTTCTCCGACGTGAACCCGCCCGTCCACGCGTGGGCGGTGTGGCGCGTCTACAAGATCGCCAATCCCAAGGGCGAGCGGGACCTGCTCTTCCTGGAGCGGGCCTTCCAGAAGCTCCTGATGAACTTCACCTGGTGGGTGAACCGGAAGGACGTCGAGGGCCGCCACGTCTTCGGCGGCGGTTTCCTGGGGCTGGATAATATCGGGGTCTTCGACCGCTCGCACGCGCTGCCCGATGGCGGCAAGCTGCACCAGGCCGATGGAACCGCGTGGATGGCATCCTACTGCCTGCTCATGCTGGCGATGTCCCTCGAACTCGCGTCGGAGAAGCCCGCGTATGAGGACATCGCGTCGAAGTTCTTCGAGCACTTCGTCAGCATCACGGACGCGATCAATTCCCTCGGCGGCACCGGCCTCTGGGATGACACGGACGGCTTCTACTACGACCAGCTCATCGTCAACCACGACGACCCCGTGCCCTTGCGCATCCGCTCGCTCGTCGGCCTCCTGCCGATGTGTGCGGTGACGGTTCTCAAGCAGACCACGATCGAATCCCTGCCCGGTTTCCGGAAGCGCATGGATTGGTTCCTCGGCAGCCGTCCGGAGTTGCTCAAATACATCAACGTCCGCCGCCACACCGGCGACAAGAAATCCGCGCTCTGCCTGCTCGCCATCCCTTCGGAAAGCCAGCTCCGCGAGACGCTGAAGCGCATGCTGGATCCCAAGGAATTCCTCTCCGAGTTCGGCATCCGCTCGCTCAGCAAGGCGCACGAGAAGACCCCTTTCGTTTTCGAACACGGCGGCAAGAAGAACGAGGTCACCTACACGCCCGGAGAGTCGGATACCGACATGTTCGGCGGCAACTCGAACTGGCGCGGCCCGATCTGGTTCCCCACGAACTTCCTGATCGTGGAAGCGCTCGAACGCTACCACCACTTCTACGGGGACAGCTTCAAGATCGAGTATCCCACCGGCTCCGGCGTGGAAAAGACGCTGAAGGAAGTGGCGATCGATATCTGTGACCGCCTGATCTCGCTCTTCACTCCGGATCGGGACGGGTATCGGCCTTGCTTCGGTGATGCGCATCGCTATGCCGACGTGCCCCATTGGCAGGACCTGCTGCTCTTCCACGAATATTTCCACGCGGAAACCGGCGAAGGCCTCGGCGCATCCCATCAAACCGGATGGACATCTCTCGTCGTCCGTCTCGTCAGGGAACGCCGCGAGAAACTCTGCCATCAGACACTGTAACACCAAGCGGCCAACCCTGGGAGCGCGGAGCCACCGGCCCGAAGAACGGTTCCCAATCGCCCACATCACCACAGGTTCCGAATCACCGACCGTAGGCTCGTTCGTGAGACCGAGGAATGGTCCCTAGCTGTAGATTTTGCACGGAGTGGTGACACGCCTCGACTTACACTAACGGAGAAGCCTGCGTTGATCCGGGATCGTCCTTGTCCTCGCACCGTCTGGCAATTTTCATGCCGTCGCGTGGGCTGGGATTTAATGGACCACTCTGCGGGCCGGAGGCTCCGCGCTCCCGGGCTTGCCGCCTCGGCAGGGCATAGCGCTATTCGGCCGATGTCCCTCCAAGACGAAGAAGAAAGACTACACCAAGGAACCGAGCTCCTCCCAGCGATCATAAAGCCGCGCCACCTCCACCTTCGCCGCCTCAAGCTTCGCGACCACTGCCGGGATCTCCGCGAAGTTCTTCTGAAACTCGGGCTCATTGAGCTTTGTTTCCAGTTCCGCGACCGCTTCCTCCGCCGCCAGGATCGTCTCCTCCATGCCCTCCAGCTCCTTCCTCTCCGCCAAGGTCAGCTTGCGCGGCTTCGCTGAAGCAGGCGCCGGGGCCTTCTGCCGCGAGGCGGCATCGCGGGCGGCGGCTTGGGCGTGCAGGCGTTGCACCTGTTCGCGGGCCTGCCGCTTTTCGAGATAGTAGGAGTAGTTCCCCGGCTGGACAAAGACGCCGTTGTCCTCAAACGCGATCACCTGATCACAGATACGATCGAGGAAATAGCGATCGTGCGAAACGACGAGCACCGTGCCATCAAAGTCCGCGAGCGCTTCTTCAAGCATCCGCAGCGAGGGCAAATCGAGATCGTTTGTCGGCTCGTCCAGCACGATGAGATTGCCGCCGGTCTTCAGCACCTTCGCCAGCATCAAGCGCGCGCGCTCGCCACCGGAAAGGAGATCGACGCGTTCATTGATGCGGCGGTCATCGAAAAGGAAGCGCCGCAAATAAGCCCGTGCTCCGAGTGTCTGATTCCCGAACTGCACTTTCTCCATGCCATCCGCCACTTCATCGAGCAGCGAGCCGGTGCCATCGAGCGCCATGCGGGTCTGGTCGATATAGTTGACCTTCACCTTTTTCCCGATGGTCGCCTTGCCCTCGCTGGGATCGAGCTGGCCGAGGCAGACCTTCAGCAGCGTGGTCTTGCCGACGCCATTCCGACCCACGATCCCGGTGCATTGCCCCGGCCGCAGTTCCAGATTGAGATGCCGGAAAAGCCAGCGCGGTGAGGTGGCGGTGCCGACATTCACGCCCGCGCCTTCCAGTTCCACCACGATGTTCCCGAGATCCGGCGGCGGCGGGATGAGCAGATCCATCTCCCGCTCTTCCGGCGGGGCTTGCAGGCCTTCGACTTCGTAGAATTGATCCAGCCGGTGCCGCGACTTCGTGCCGCGTGCCTTCACGCCGGAGCGCACCCATTCCAGCTCCTCGCGCAGGAAGCGTTGGCGGCGGCGCTCGGTCTGCTCCGCGATCTGCTGGCGCACGGCCTTCGATTCCAGATAGGCGGTGTAGTTGCCGGGGTGCGAGTAAGCCTTGCCGTTGTCGATCTCCACGATGCGCGTGGCGATGACATCGAGGAAATAGCGGTCGTGTGTCACGAAGATCACCGCGCCCGAGTAAGTCTTCAGGAAATCCTCCAGCCAGCGGATCGAGTCGGCATCGAGATGGTTCGTCGGCTCGTCGAGCAACAGCAGGTCCGGCTGCGAGGCCAGCGCGCGGCAGAGCGCGACCCGGCGTTTCTCGCCCCCGGAAAGCGGGCCTACCGCGGTCTCCAGCGGCGGCGTGCCGAGCGCGGTGGCGGTGGCCTTGATGCGGGCATCGAGATTCCAGCCATCGGCGTGATCGATCAGGTGCAGCAAGTCCGCTAGCTCGGCCTCCGAGCCATCGCCCTGCTCATAGCGGCGGATCGCCTCGACGACGTCCGCAGCGCCCGCGGCGATGTTTTCGTGAACGCTCAGCTCCGGATCGAGCTCGAACTCCTGCGGCAGATAGCCCACCCGCAGCGCCCGGCGCAGCGAGATCTCCCCGGAATCCGCGGCCTGCGCGCCGGTGAGGATTTTCAGCAGCGAGGTCTTCCCGCAGCCATTCCTGCCGACCAGCCCGACCTTCTCCCCGGCGGAAACGGCCAGGGTCACGCCATCCAGCAGCGTCTGGTAGCCATAGGAGAGGCGGATTTCATTGGCGGAAAGCAGGGCGGACATCGGAAACGCGGATCAGCGGTCATGTTCCCACGAAAGGCAAGCAAAGTAGCCGATGGCTCCTGCCATCGGAACGGGAAAGCCCCTGCTTCTGCTCCGTGAAATCCATAAATCCGTGGTCAAAGGCTCGAAGCGCCCTTGTTTGGCCACGATGATCTACGCCCCCGGCAGCGGCACCACTCCGAGCTGCATCATCAGCCCCAGGCTGTCCATGATCAGCCGCGTGTCTTTGATTTTCCCGCCTTCCAGCCGGTCGATCACCACGCCCCACACCCTCACCGGCCGCCCGGTGGCGGGCACGCCGAGGAACTCCGCCTGATGCGTCCCCGTCCACTCGAAGCGCGTCACGACCTTGTCACCCTCCGAAATCTGCTCGTCGATCGACCAATGCATGTCCGGAAACGCATCCCGCATCCCGCGCAGGACATCCTTGATCCCTTCAACTCCCGGACCTTGGCCAGGAAAGGGGACCTGCTCCACCACATCGTCCCGGAAATAATCGCCGGTGGCTTCGATGTTTCCTTGGTTCAGGGCTTGTTCGATGAAGCCGCGGACAATCTCGCTGTTCGTCTGCATGAGGGGAGGGGGGAGCTTCCCAAGATGAAGTTTCATCTGCCGGTGAAAGACAAGGGAGAAGCTTGGTCCGGCGGCTGCTCCGGCGGGAAGGGAAGCGATAAAGGTTGCCCGCGGGGCTGGACGGGACTACGGCGCGCCCGGCCGTCCGGCAATCATCGGAGGCGGCAGAACACCAACCATCTTCAATACAGTGTCCGTACTCGTAGGTAAGAAAGCCCCGTCGTTCAGCGCCAAGGCCGTCCTCGGCGAGACCATCATCGAGAATTTCTCCCTCGATCAGTATCTCGGGAAGAAATACGTGATCCTCTTCTTCTACCCGAAGGATTTCACCTTCGTCTGCCCGACGGAACTCCATCGCTTCCAAGAGGAGCTTGAGGAATTCGAATCCCGCAACGTGGCCGTGGTCGGTTGCTCCACGGACTCCGAATTCTCCCACTGGGCCTGGCTCCAGACGCCGAAGGCCAAGGGCGGCATCGAGGGCGTGAAATACCCGCTCATCGCCGACGTGAACAAGACCATCTCCGACGCCTACGACGTGCTCGCGGGTGACTACGATGTCGATGACAATGGCAACCTCGTCGTGCACGGCGAACTCGTCGCCTACCGCGGCCTCTTCCTCATCGACCGCGAAGGCATCGTCCGCCACCAGATCGTCAACGACATGCCGCTCGGCCGCTCGATCCGCGAGGCACTGCGCGTCGTGGACGCCCTGCAGCACTTCGAGCAGCACGGCGAAGTCTGCCCGATGGACTGGAGCCGCGGTGACAAGGCCATGAAGCCGGACCACGAAGGCGTCTCCAGCTACCTGGCGAATTAAGATTGTTCTCTTTTTCCAAAGCGGGCCATGGGGTGACCTATGGCCCGCTTTCTTTTGGACCGGGATGGATAGGATGCATAGGATGGGATTTCGGACGGGCTGGGCTCAAATTTCTATCCCATCCATCCCATCCATCCTATCCATCCTGGTCCTGGATCCCCCGGGCTTTGACAGACCCCGCCAGATGCGTATTTTCGCCCTCCCAACCACGAACTCACCTCCATGAGCGAAGCCACTCTCGAAACGCATTCCTTCCAGGCCGAAATCAAGCAACTGCTCGATCTCGTCGTTCACTCCCTCTACACGGACCGCGAGATCTTCCTCCGCGAGCTGATCTCGAATGCCTCCGATTCGATGGAGAAGCTCCGCCACCTGCAGGGCACGGAGAAGGACATCCACGATGCCGCGCTGCCGCTGGAAATCCACATCACCACGGATGCGGAGGCGAAGACACTCACGATCGCGGATCACGGCATCGGCATGACCCGCGGCGAGCTCGTCGAGAACCTGGGCACGATCGCCCACTCCGGCACGAAGGCCTTCCTCCAGGCGATGAAGGAAAGCGGGAACACCCCCGCGAACATGATCGGCCAATTCGGCGTGGGCTTCTACTCCGCCTTCATGGTCGCGAAGGAAGTGGAGGTGCATACCCGCAGCTGGCGGGAGAACGGTGAGGCCCTCATGTGGACCAGCGATGGTGCCAGCGGCTACTCCATCGACGAGTCCAGCGAAGAGCAACGCGGCGTGAAAGTCGTGCTCAAGCTCAAGGAAGAGCATGAGGAGTTCGCCGAGGCCTCGCGCGTGAAGCGCCTGATCGAGCAATACAGCAATTTCGTCGGCTTCCCGATCATTCTCAATGGCGAGCGCATCAACAACGTCGAGGCGCTCTGGCTGAAGAACAAGTCCGACGTGACGGAGGAGGAATACAAGGCCTTCTACCAATTCACCGCGCACGCCTACGACGAGCCCGCCTATCGCCTGCACTTCGCCGCGGATGCGCCGATCGCGATCAACGCGCTGATCTTCGTTCCGAACGAAAACGTCGAGCGCTGGGGCATGAACAAGATGGAGCCCGCCGTCGCGCTCTACTGCAAGAAGGTCCTCATCGACCCCTCGCCGAAGGGCCTGCTTCCCGAGTGGATGCGTTTCCTCAAGGGCGTGATCGATAGCGCCGACCTGCCGCTGAACATTTCCCGCGAGACCATGCAGGACAGCGCGCTGGTGCGGAAGCTCGGCAGCGTGATCAGCAAGCGCGTGCTGAAGATGTTCGAAAAGGAAGCGGAGTCCGAGCCGGAGAAGTATCAGGCCTTCTACAAGAAGTTCGACCGCTTCTTCAAGGAAGGCGTCGCCACCGACTACGCGAACCGCGAAGGCCTCGCGAAGCTCCTGCGCTTCGAATCCTCGATGACCGAGGATGGCAAGCTGGCGAGCTTCACCGACTACGTGACGCGTGCGAAGGACGGGCAGGACAAGATCTACTACCTCGTCGGCCCCGGCCGCGCGCAGCTGGAGAGCAGCCCCTACGTGGAAGCCTTCAAGGCCCGCGGTCTGGAAGTCATCTACTTCACCGATCCCGTCGATGAATACGTCGTCGAATCGCTCGGCGAGTTCGAGGGCAAGAAGCTCGTTTCGATCAGCCATGCCGGCGTGGAGCTCGAAGACAACGATGCCGAAGGCGACGCCCTCAGCGCGGAGGCCACCGAAAAGCTCTGCAGCTTCCTCAAGGAAGAACTCGGTGACAAGGTGACCGCCGTTGCCGCGGGCAAGCGCCTCGTCGAGAGCCCGGTGATCGCACTCGTCCCGCAGGATGGCATGACCGCGCAGATGCGCCGCATGATGAAGGCGATGGATGAGAACTTCAAAGACGAGGTGAAGGTCGAACTGGAGATCAACCCGCGCCATCCGCTGGTGAAGAAGCTCGCCGAGACCCAGGAGAAGAATCCCGAACTCGCGAAGATGGTCGCCAGCCAGATGCTCGACAACGCCCTCATCGCCGCCGGTCTCCTCGATGACGCCCGCGATCTCGTGAAGCGCATGAACGCGCTCATGGAGAAGGCGATGGGGTGATCGGGAAATCACCAATCATCAATCTTCCAATCATCAATCGGAGTGCCGCTTTGCGGACCAAGGAGGGGGCGCGTCTCGCGCCCCTTTTTCGGCCCGCTTTACAGTACCGGCCCGATGAGATAGGGGATAGCCATGCGAATGGTCCTTGGTCTGATAGGGGTTGTGCTCGTCTTGATCACGGTTCTCGCCAAGCTGGACTGGTCTCGTAAGGACGGCTCCCCCTACTGGGCCACCGTGGATTCGACCTGCCCGTGGAATCCTCCGCTGGAGGGTGTGGTCGGGATCCGGGGCAGCTGCGTGATCCAGCCCCAGCGCGCATTCGTCATGAGGGTTTACTGGATCGATGACGGGACGAAGGTTCTCAAGGACACCTTTGAAATCGACCCGGCGAGCAACCCGAAGTTCTACGTCACCCCCTTTGTCGAAGCATCGGGCAAGTCCCGGGTGTGCTACTACGGTCCGGGTCAAAACGCGCGGGAAATCCAAGGTGACGTGGAAGTTCCCACGCCCCATCGCATCCGCCGAGGGGATGTGAGTTCGAGCGTCAGCTACGGACCGGGGACCGCGAGCCGGGAGAACGTGGTGCTCACCCTCGAAATGGCTGAAACCCCGGAAGCCGGAGCCAAGGATGCCTTCACGATGGACGAGAAGATCCGCTCCTCGAAAGAAGACCCCACTTCCTTCGTCGTCTTCACCTGCGCAGCGAAGTAGCTGCCGCGGTCCAAGCGGCTTCGCCTCCCCCCAGCCGGTTACAAACACCCCCGTTGTATTGCACCGGGGACCACCCTAACATCTCCCCAAGTTCGTTGAGAACGATACCGTCAGCCGAGTGCACCGGACGTGTGGTCCGGAGCAGCGGGGGAACCAATCCCGGCCGTTATCCGCAGGCTCGTTGCCTGTGGCCCGGCCTCTGGGGCATACGGCGCCTGCGGCGCCGGGAGCACGTGGTGGCTCCAGCCCGACAGCTAACCCCGTAGGCATCACCGCGGGGCGCGGATCGTTCGGTGCTTCTCCTTGATCAGGGAAATGCCGGAGCCGCCGCCGCTTCGCCAGACCCAGACAGACATACCCGGCCCCTGCCTCCCGCAGGCGGGCAGGACCGGTCATCGAAAGAAGACAAGGAGAACAAACACTATGATTGCTGGCATTTGGTTCAGCTTGGGGATCACTGCAGCCACGCTGCTCGTGATCGCGATACTCGGTTATCTATTCCTCGGCGTGCGGTATATCCCGCACCGAAGAGTAGGGATTATCGAAAAACTCTGGTCGGCGAGCGGTTCGCTGACGGAAGGCCGGATTATCGCGCTCAATGGCGAGGCCGGATATCAGGCGAAGGTCCTGCGCGGTGGCCTCTACTTCGGTTATCCCTTTTGGAAATACACCATTCACAAGGTGCCGTTGGTAACCGTCGCGGAAGGCCGCATCGGCTACGTCTATGCGCGGGACGGACAACCTTTGCCTCCCGTCCAGACGCTCGGTCGCATCGTGGATTGCAATGGCTTCCAGGATGCCGTCGGCTTCCTCGAAAACGCCGGTCAACGCGGCCGCCAGCGCGGCATCCTGCGCGAGGGTGTATATGCCATCAATACCGCCGTCTTTATGGTCATCACCGAGACGGGCGTGCATACCGGACCGATCTCCAGTGAGGAGAACCGCATGGCGCAGCATTGGCTGGAGGAGTTGCAGGGCGTGTCCGGCTTCACTCCCGTCATCGTTGGCAATCCGAAAGCGCGTCCCGTGGAACCGCCTCCGACGCCGAATGGTCTCTCCGAGTCTGACAACATCGGCGTGGTCACCGTCCATGACGGCCCCACGTTGGAAGGCGGCGAGGTCATCGCCCCGGAAGTCCGCGATCCGCAGGGTAGCGGCCACAACTACTACCAGGATCCGGAGCGCTTCCTGGTCCTCGGCGGCCGGCGAGGGAAACAGCTGCAAGTGCTGACGGACGGCACCTACTTCATCAACCGCTGGTTCGCCACCGTCGAGCTGAAGCCGAAGACGCTCATTCCCATCGGCTACGTCGGTGTCGTCATCGGTTACTTCGGTGGCGATGGCACGGACGTGACCGGTGCCACCTTCCGCTACGGCGAGCAGGTGGAAAGCGGCCGCCGCGGCGTGTGGAAACAGGCGCTGACACCCGGCAAATACGCGCTCAATCCCTACGCGCTGAAAGTGGAGCTCGTACCTACGGTGAACTTCGTACTTCGCTGGATCAGCGGGCAGACGGAGAACCACAAGTACGACGAACACCTCACCAGCATCCCGCTCATCACGGCGGACGGCTATGAGCCGCTGCTGCCGCTCAGCCTGGTGCTCCACATCGACTACCAGAAGGCCCCGCGTGTGGTGCAGCGCTTCGGTGACGTGAATCGCCTCATCAGCCAGACCCTCGACCCTATCCTCACGGCCTACTTCCGCGACGTCGCGCAGAGCAGCAACATGCTCGACCTGCTGACGCATCGCGAGCAGATCCAGATCCACGCCACCGAGGAACTCGGCCGCCGTTTCGAAGGCTACGACATCAACTGCGTCGCCGTCCTCATCGGCCGCCCGGAAAGCGCTCACCGTCGCGGTGATGGCGAGGACCCGATCGATAGCCTCTTCGACCAGCTTCGCCAGCGCCGCCTGGCGGAGGAGCAGAAGGAAACCTTCTTCAAGCAGCAGGAAGCCGCTGCTCGCTTGAAGGAGCTCAACCAGGCCCAGGCCGAGGCCGCGCGTCAGACGCACCTGACTGAAACGCAGATCGAGATCCAGGTCGCGGCGAACCGCGGTTCTGCCCAACTGGCCGAAGCCGAACGTCTCGCCAAGCGCGAGATCGCCATGGCCGAAGGCCAAGCCCGCGTGGCCGAGTTGAATGGTCACGGTGAAGCCGCCCGCATCCGCCAGATCGCGGAGGCCGAAGCCGGACGCATCGCCCGCGTGGGTGAAGCGGAAGCGGATGTGAGCCGCCAGAAGGTGGCTGCCTATGGTGACAATCGCCTCTATGCCCTCAACCTCGTCGCGAGCGAACTGGCCAACAGCAAGCAACCGCTGGTCCCGGAGAAACTCGTGATGCTCGGCGGCGATGGAAAGGATGCCGCCCAGGCCGGAGTCTTCCAAGCCATGATCCAATTGCTCACGGCATGGGATACTCTGAAGGAGGTCGATGAGTCCGAAGCGGAGATCACTCCCATCGAGCCCCCGAAAGCCGCGTAAGGTAGGGTTCGGACGCCCCGGCCGACCGCCCAAGTAGTCCGCTCAGTCCCCTGAGCGGACGAACGGTCCCCGGCAGCCCGTTCTTCGTTTCAAGACCGTAACTTCAGCGTGCTCCCTTCTGGCATAGGGCGAGGCAGGATCGAGGGGACCACTCGCGGACAAGCGGGGCGCTTGTCCCTACCTTTTTTTCGCCGATCCTACCCCTTCATCCGTCGATATTGCCCGTTGCCGCGATTTCAATCGTCACCCGTGATGATGCTGCCATGAACAAAACCCTCGTTTCCGGCGTCTTGTGCGCCATCACCTGTCTGGCGACCGCTTCCGCGGCCCCGAAGACCCTCACGCTCGATGCGGCTTCCTATCCCGCGGGCAGCCCGATCACCGCGACCTTCAGCGGCGGGCCGGGCAACAACAACGATTGGATCGGCATCTTTCCCGCCAGCATCACCAATCCCTCCACCGGAACCTATCTCGACTGGCTCTATACCAATGGCACCCAGACGCCCGGAGGAAATCTGAAGAGCGGGAGCGTCACCTTCGCCAATCCGACCCTCGTGCCCGGCAACTACAAGGCGTGGTTCCTCGCGGCAAATGGCTACACGAAGATCGCCGGCCCCGCGCAGTTCAGCGTGACGCCGAGCGGCGGCCCCGCGCAGCCGGCGTGGGTGGTGACGAGCTTCATGCAGCGTCACGCCGTGGTGGGGCAGGCTTACTCGGGAAAGGTCCACGCCTACGCCTATGATCCGGATCCGGGAGACGCGTTGGCATTCTCGAAGTCCTCCGGCCCGGCCTGGCTCCAGGTCTCTTCCGCCGGAGTCCTTTCCGGAACCCCGGCCACCGGGGACGCGGGGGCCAATGATTTCGTGCTGCGTGCCACGGACCTCCTCGGAAATACCCGCACGGCATCGATGTCCATCCAGGTCTTCGCCGCCGGGCAGGAACAGGTGCCCGAACTACGGGTGATGTCGTACAATCTCTGGCACGGCTGGGGCCAGGTGAACCAGGGCGCGACCAAAGGCATCCGCTCGATCATCGAGGCGGACGTGGACATCATCGGCACGCAGGAAACGGTCGACAATGCCTCGGGCTCGAATGCCTACCGCGTGCAGACCATCGCCGACGAGCTTGGCTGGTATTACAGCCCGACGGGTTCCGGAGACAGCGGCATCGCGAGCCGCTATCCCATCACCGCGACCTACACGGCGGCCAACGGCGTGGCAAAGGGTGCCCGCATCCGCCTGTGCAGCCAGCCGCTGCGCGAAGTCGTGATCTTCAATACCCATCTGGACTACCTCCACTACGGCCCCTACGAGGCGAAGCGGGCGGGCTCGACGAATGCCACAGTGCTCACTGAGGAACTCGCCTCCCAGCGTGACGAACAGATCACGAGCATCCTCAGCGGCATGAGCAGCCATCTGTCCGCCGCGAATACCGTGCCGGTGTTTCTGACGGGTGACTTCAATTGCCCCTCGCACCTCGATTGGACCGCGGCGAACTCCTCCGCCCACTATGGCAAGGTCGTGCAGTGGCCGGTGACGGTCGCCGTCGCCAATGCCGGAATGACCGATTCCTTCCGCCAGGTTTACCCGAATCCCGTCACGCAACCCGCCATCACCTGGTCCCCGATCTACAGCAGTCCGGATGAACCGCAGGACCGCATCGACTTCGTCTGCCACAAGGGAAGCCCGGCCACTCCGATAGCCGCGGAGATCTTCACGAATGGCGTGGAAAACAGCGGCTATGTCTATGGCGACAACGTCCAGGCGACCCGCAACAACACCTGGCCGAGCGATCACGCCTCCGTGATCGTCACCTTTCAGCTCGCGTGGCCCTGACACCTTAAGGAGGGCGGACACTCCTGTCCGCCTTCGCCGGTAGCCGCGCGACGGAGTGTCTCCCCACAAGAAAAAGCCGCCACCGCCATATGCCGGTGGCGGCTCTCGACGAGCACTTCAAGCCCCCATCGCAGCACGCGCAGCCAGGGTGCCCGTCGCAAAGCAGCCCTGCATCAGATAGCCGCCGGTCGGTGCTTCCCAGTCGATCATCTCTCCGGCGACGTAAACGCCGGGCAGTTTGGTGAGCATCAGCCCTTCATCCAGCTCGCTCCAACAAACTCCGCCCGCCGATGAAATGGCCTCGTCGATCGGGCGCGGCCGGCGAAGGGAGATCGGGCATGCTTTCACCCGCTCCGCCAATGCGGTCACCTCGGCGGTCGCGGGCATTCCTTCGAACCAGACCGCGTGCGCCGCGTCGGAAAGCTTCCAGCGTTCCTTGCATGCGCTTGAGAGGGATTTGCCGGCGGATTCCAATTTTCCGATCAGTTCCTGAACCGTGAAGGTGGGCTTGAAATCGATGTGCAGCACCGGCTCCGGCATCGCGCGCAGCGCCGCCCCGAGTTGATAGATCGCCCCGCCTTCGAGACCGTAGGCCGTCACCATCAGCTCGCCCTTTGCTTCCGCTTCACCGGCGCGGACGACGAGGTTCTTCAGCGGCTGTCCTTCGGCGATGGCGAGCAATTGCGGCGACCACTCCGTTTCCCAACCGCAATTCGCGGGCACGAGCGGATGAACGCCGATGCCCAGACCTTCCATCACCGGAACCCATCCGCCATCCGATCCGGTGATCGGCCACGAGGCCCCGCCGAGCGCGAGGATCACCGCATCCGCCGTGAAAGTACGACGTTCCCCGTGGGTCGCGAATTCGATCTGGTGCGGATCGCCCGGGATCAGCCCGGTCCAGCGGTGATTCGTCTCGAAGACCACGCCGAGCCCGCGCAGGCGCTCCACCCAGCGGCGGAGCAGGGGAGCGGCCTTCATCTCGCGGGGATACACGCGCCCGGTGCGCTGCTGGAAGGTTTCGATCCCGAGACCCGCGGCCCAGTTCCTGAGATCCTCCGGCGTGAAGGCCGAAAGAGTTTTCTCCCAGAAGCCCGGCGGCTGGCCCGGGCCGGAGTAGCGCCCCACGAAGGAGACGAAGTCTTCCCCGTGCGTGAGGTTCAAGCCGCCCCGGCCGGCGACAAGCAGCTTCCGGCCGACCGAGGGCTTCGCGTCGAAGAGAGTCACGCGGGCACCGGCTTCCGCCGCCACCTCCGCCGCGCGCAGGCCCGCCGGGCCGCCACCGATCACCGCGATCTTCTTGCTCATGGACGGATGTCGGGACTGGTCATGGCCTTGCTGTTGGAGCACCCTGCGGCATGCGGCTGCAGCAGAACCAGATTTGGAAAAAGGGCAAGGAGTTCATCCGGATCACGCGGCTGGAGCGCTTCGAAGTGGCCTACAAGACGATGACCGACCTGTCCACGAAGGAAGGCACGCATCATGTCCTCTCGAAAAAGGAATTCTGCCGCCTGCTCCACGGCGCGAAACTCCATGAACCGGAAACGGGTGGGGAAGAGGAGACGGAGGGGGGAGCGGAGGACTGATCGGGAAGCCCGGGGGAAGTAGCGCGACCTTGCAGGTCGCGTCGGGGAAGGGTGGGATGGGAGATCGGATGTCGATTCTCCTATGAGGGCCGACGCCCACCACACGACGTGCAACGTCGTGCTACTTCCTCACTGCGCCAGCGATCGATCCAGCGCTCCCTTCACGAATCCGGCGAAGAGCGGGTGCGGCTTGTTCGGCTTCGACTGGAACTCGGGGTGGAACTGCGCCCCCACGAAGAACGGATGATTCGGCAGCTCGATGATTTCCACCAGGCCTTCCTTTTCCGAGACCGATGAGATGACGAGGCCGCTTTCCTGGAGCTTGTCCTGGAAGTCGGAGTTGAACTCGTAGCGATGGCGGTGCCGCTCATGGATCTGCGTCGCGCCGCCGTAGAGATCCGAAGCTTTGGTTCCCGCGAAAACGATGCTGACGCAGGAGCCCAGGCGCATCGTCGCGCCCATGTCTTCCACGCCCTTCTGCTCTTCCTGAAGGCAGATCACCGGGAAAGGAGTGTTCTTGTCGAACTCGGTCGAGTTCGCATCGCGCAGTTTGCAGACATTCCGCGCGAACTCGATGGTCGCGATCTGCATGCCGAGGCAGATGCCGAAGTACGGGATATTGTTCTCGCGGGCGTACTGCGCGGCCAGGATCTTGCCCTCGATGCCGCGGTCGCCGAAGCCGCCGGGGACGAGGATGCCATCCACGTCGCCGATCACCGCTTTCGCCCCGTGATCCTCGATCGCCTCCGCTTCCACGCGCACGATGTTCACCTTCGTGTCGTGGTGGGCGCCGGCGTGGATCAGGGATTCGTAGATCGATTTGTAAGCGTCCTGAAGTTCGATGTATTTGCCCGCGACCGCGATGGTCACCTTGTTCTTCGGATGAATCACGCGGCGGACGAAATGCTCCCAGTCCTCAAGCGCGGGTGCCGGCGTGTGGCCGAGGCCGATGCGATCGACCACGAGGCGGTCGATCTTGTCGCGGCGCAGGTCGAGCGGGCATTCGTAAATCGTGTGGGCCACGTCGCGGAAGGCCACGACGTTCTTCTTCTCCACGTTGCAGAACATCGCGATCTTCTTGCGGTTGTCCTCGTCGAGATCCGCTTCCGTGCGGCAGATGATGATGTCCGGCTGGATGCCGAGCTCGCGCAGCTTCGCGACGGACTGCTGGGTCGGCTTCGTCTTCACTTCGCCGGCCGCCTTGATGAAAGGAAGCAGGGTGACGTGGATGAAGCAGACGTTCTCCTTGCCCACTTCCAGCGCGAACTGGCGGAGCGCTTCGATGAAGAGCAGGCCCTCCATGTCACCCACGGTCCCGCCGATTTCGGTGATGAGAACGTCCACGTCGGGATTGTCCTCGGAGACCTGGTGGATGCGGGATTTGATCTCGTCCGTGACGTGCGGGATGAACTGCACCGTCTTGCCCAGATACTCGCCGCGGCGCTCCTTCTTGATCACCGCATCGAACACCTGCCCGGAGGTCATGTTGTTCATCCGGGAAAGGACGCCGGAGGTGAAGCGCTCGTAGTGGCCGAGGTCGAGGTCCGTCTCCGCACCGTCATCCAGCACATACACCTCGCCGTGCTGATAGGGCGACATCGTGCCCGGATCGACGTTGAGATAGGGGTCGAACTTCTGCATCAGTGTCTTCAGCCCGCGGTGCTCGAGCAGCGCGCCGATGGAAGCTGCGGCAAGGCCCTTGCCGAGGGAGGAGACGACGCCGCCGGTGACGAAAATGTATTTCATGGGAGTGAGGAGTGGCTGGTGAGGATGGCTTCGACGTGGGCGGCTTGTTCGGGCGTGTCAACACCGGGTGAGGTGTCGTTGGTGGGCAGGACCTTGATGGAGGCTCCGTTTTCAAGGGCACGGAGCTGTTCAAGCGATTCGGCCAGCTCCAGCGGAGAAGGGGGCCAGGTCACGAAGCGCTCAAGGAAAGTACGGCGGTATGCGTAGATTCCCTTGTGACGGAAAACGGGCAGCCCCGGCACCGCATTGCGGAAGTAGGGCAGGGGGGAGCGGGAAAAGTAGAGCGCGCGGCCATCGAGGGCGGTGACCACTTTCACCACGTTCGGGTCCTGCACGGCGGGATCGGCCGGGTCCAGCGGGTTCGCGGCGGTCGCCATGTCCAGCGTCGGATCCGCGGCCATCGTCGCGGCCAGTTCATCGACCAAGGCGGGATCGATCAGCGGTTCGTCGCCCTGGATGTTCACGATGTGGGTGGCCTTGGGAATCGCGCGCACCGCTTCCGCGATCCGGTCCGTGCCGGTCGGGTGGACCGGCGAGGTCATCACCGCCTTCGCGCCAAAGGCCTCGGCGGCGGCGAAAATCCGCTCGTCGTCGGTCGCGATGAAGAGGTCATCCAGCCGTTTGCAGAGACGGCACTGCTCCCAGACATGCTGCACCAGCGGCTTGCCGGCGATCAGGTGGAGGGGCTTTCCGGGGAAGCGTGTCGAGGCCCAGCGCGCTGGGAGAATGCCGACGATATGGATTTCAGGCGCTTCGGGACTCACGGGAAATGCTCTCGCGCGGACAGTAAGGGGCCGCTCCGCCGTGGGGCAAGAGCGGTGTCCGAAATTCCCGCACTTGCCTTGTAGCGGCGGTCTATGACCGTCACTGGCTGGCGGCATGGGCCGCATCCTTGGCAGTTTTTCGAGAGGATCTCCCGATGCGGCTGATTGCCGCGGACATCCGACGGTCATAGACCGCCGCTACAATCTTAATGCCCCGTCCAAGTCCCTTCGCTTTGAATGTAAACGAGCGCTTTATCGAAGGAGCAATTGCTCAGGAAATGGTCCAGCCGCGGGGAAATCTCCGCCTTGTGCGCCAGATGCCACGCGGAGATCGCCTCGGAAACTTCCTTCAGCGCCGCCAGATGGCCCAGCGTGTCGCGATCGCGGAATTCGTGGTCGGAAATGATGTCGCGGCGGCGGCACAGCAGGGTGGCGAGGTCTTCGTGCATGGGATCAGAGAGTTTGGGAAACGTAGGCGGCGCCCTTTCTCGGGAAGCAGAGGCCGACCAGGACGGTGACGATCGTGCCCGCCATGATCCGCCAGGTAAAGGCGATGGTCGGCAGCCAGGCCGGCGGCTGGTAGGCCTTGCTGCCCGCGAGCATTTTCCACACGTCGTTCGGCAGATCGGTGAGGATCGCAACGGCGATGAAACCCGCGATCATCGCGATGATGTTCCCCGTGCAGGTCCCGCGGGTCTTGGTCAGCATTCCGATCAGGAACACCCCGAGCAAGGACCCGTAGGTGTAGCCGAAGCTGCCGAGCACGATCGGGATGATCCGCAGGTCCGGATTCTTCAGCTTGATCCACGCCGTCGCGATGCCGATCAGCGCCAGCAGGATCGAGAAGCCGATCGTGGCCCAGCGGGCGACCCGGAATTGCTCGGTGGAAGTCGCGTCCTGCCGGAAGTAGCCCAGATACCAGTCTTTCGTGAAGGTCGTGGCCAGTGCATTGAGCGCGGTGCTCAGCGAGCCCATGGCGGTGGCGAAAAGTCCCGCAGCCAGCAGACCGCGGAGCCCGGGCGAAAGGTCATGCACCATGAACCACGCGAAAATCCCCGGATCATGCGCCGGAGCACGATCCGCATGCTGCACGTAGTAGCGATAGAGCAGGATGCCGATGGAAAGGAAACCGATGACCACCGGCAGGTCGATCAGGCCGGACATGATGACCGCCCTTTGGCCGCGCTTGTGATCTTTCGATGTCAGCATCCGCTGCACCATGTCCTGATCGGTGCCGTGCGTGGCCATCGTCGTGAAGACGGAGCCGAGGAAGGCCGCCCAGATCGTGTATTCCTGCTGCAGGATTCCCTTCACGTTCGCGCCGATCGATTTGCCCGGATCGATGCCGGTATCCACGAAAGCGGGAGTCTTGATCGATTCCACGAAGCCGCCCCAGCCGCCGGTCCTTCCTAGCAGCCAGTAGAAAACATACGCCGCGGAACCGAACATCAGCGTCACCTGGATCAGGTCCGTCCAGACCACCGCCTTGATCCCGCCCATGGTCGTGTAGAGCGCCGTTAGGAAAGTCAGCGCCACCACCGCCCCGGCATAGATGAGGACCTCCTGTTGGAAGCGCGCCGCGGGATCGAGCTGGAGGAATTCCGGATGCATCACCTCCCAGCCCAGCACCAGCAGGATCGCCGCCACATAGATCCGCGATCCGCTGGCAAGCGACCGTGTCAAAAGGAAGACGAAGGACGCCACGCGCCGGGTGAGCCTGCCGAAGCGGATCTCCAGGAACTCGTAAATGCTCACCACCTTCAGGTCATAGAAGGGCTTGATGAAGATCCCCGCCACCAGCAGGCGCGCGATGATCGTGCCGATCACGAGCTGCGCGTAGAGAAAGTTCAGTTTCGCGTAGCCTTCGCTCGGTGTGCCCAGAAACGTGCCCGCGGAGATTTCCGAAGCGAGGATCGAGGCGAGGACCGCCCACCACGGCATCGAGCGATTGCCCAGCGCGTAGGTCTCCATCGTTTTCTGCCCCCGCGCGGCGTAGAGGCCGATGCCGATGATTACCACGAAATAGACGACGATGATGGTAAGATCGAGACCGACTCCGGACATGCGGCGGAGTGTTTCCCGTCGCGGGCATCGCGACAAGCGAAAGGCTTGGTCTTCGCAACCCGTTCTCCATTCAACAAGTGCGCCCGGCCGCGGGACTCCGTGAGGCTCACATTTCGCTCCCTGCTGCCCCACGCCGCTGTCTGAAACGGGGGAAAAGCCGCTGATTTCAAGGCTCCGGCAGCCGGAGGACCGGTGCTTCGGAGGCGAATGCTTCGGGAAAATTAAGGAAAGTTTTGGTCAAGTTTTTAAAAAATTTGGGCGTGGAACGCTTGTGGAAAAGGGGACCGTCGCGGAGGTCTGTTAGAGAGACAAAATTTTGAGTCCCACTCCATCGCGAAGACAGTTTATCCCTCCTCTCCGCCGCGCCTGCCGCAGCACATGCGCTCCTAAACGGGCACGGCGGAAAAACGTTTTTAAAAGCACAAGCAGAATGATGGATCTGGAGGAGTTCGACGAGGATGCGAGGGAAGCGACTGCCGCTAGTGCGGCAGTGCAATGGGATGCAGCCTGCGAAGTTCTCGGACGTTTGGTGAGCAAGGATGCCTACCAAAGGTGGTTCCGGTCTTCGAGGTTGGTCGGGGTGGAAGATTCACGGGCGGTCGTGGCCGTTCCGAACGAGATCCACCAGGTGTGGATCGAAACCAATTACTTGCCTGAACTCGCGTCCGCGGTGGCTGAGACCATCGATGGCGTGCGCGAGGTAAAGCTGGTGGTGGAGGACGCCGCGTCCTGCGACACGGATCCGGCACGCATTCCGGTGCGTCCGGTGATGGCGAGGGAAACGGCGGGGAGCTCACCAGTGAATGGCGAGCTGAGCTTTGAGAAGCGGCTGAAGGTCGCGGGTCTCAATCCGCAGTTCACCTTCGACTCCTTCGTGGTCGGTGCGAACAGCCAGTTCGCCCACGCCGCGAGCGAGGCCGTGGCAAAACGCAAGGGACCGGGCTACAACCCGCTCTTCATCCATGGGGGTCCCGGTCTCGGGAAAACCCACCTGATGCAAGCCATCGGCAACGAGTACCTGCGCAAGCAACCCGGCTCGAAGGTGGTCTACCTCACCTGTGAGAAATTCACCAACGAGTTCATCGATGCCGTTCGGAAGGGCGACCTCGAGAAATTCCGCAGGCGCTACCGTTCCGCGGAGCTGATGCTGCTCGATGACGTGCAGTTCCTCGCCGGCAAGGACCGCTCGCAGGAGGAGTTCTTCCACACCTTCAACACGCTGCTCGACGGCCGCTGCCAGGTGGTTCTCACCAGCGATCGCCCGGCGAGCGAGATCAAGAGCCTCGAGCCGCGCCTTATCTCCCGCTTCGAGTGCGGCCTCACGGTCGAACTCCAGCCGCCCGTTTTCGAGACCCGCCTCGCCATTCTCGGCAAGAAGCGGGACGAGTGGAAGGTCAAGGTGGACGAGGGCATCATGCGGTTCCTCGCGGAGCGCATCCGCAGCAACGTCCGCCGCCTGGAAGGCGCCCTGATGCGCGTGGCCACCTTCGCCTCGCTGGCGGGGGAGCACGTGACGGAAGAGCGCGTGGAGCACCTTTTGCGCGATCTTCTCCGGGAAGAAGCGGGCAAACAGGTCACCATCGACACCATCCAGCGCGCCGTGGCGGATCATTTCGATGTCCGCCTTGCGGACATGACCAGCCGCCGCCGCCCGGCCAGCATCGCCTTTCCTCGCCAGATCGCCATGTATCTGAGCCGGACCCTGACCAAGGGCTCGCTCATGGAAATCGGCGAGGCCTTCGGCGGCCGGGACCACGGGACCGTCATCCACGCCTGTAAAAAGATCAATTCCCAGATCGAAACCGACGCTTCCGTGAGGGACGCGATCGGGGTGATCGAGGCCGGTTTGCGGCGCTAGGGCGGGGCGGGGAATTTTTTGGAATTTCGGAAGGTCGCCCGCTCCGGGCGGCCTTCCTTGGCATTCCCGATAGATTGGCTTGCCAAGGGTCGGAGGTTGCGAAGAGCATCCTGCCCATCTAGAGCGTTCTCCGCCATTTCCCCATGAAGTTCAGTATCTCCAAAGAAGCCCTGCTGGAAGGGCTCCAGAAGGTCCAGCACGTGGTCAGCACCCGGACCACCCTGCCGATCTTGTCCAACGTGCTGCTCGTGGCGAAAAACGGACGCCTGACCTTCACGACCACGGACCTTGATGTCGGCATCACCGGCTCCGTCGAGGCGAAGATCGAAAAGGAAGGCGCGACGACGCTGCCGGCCAAGCGGCTGGTCAATATCGTCCGCGAACTTCCCGCGAGCGAAGTCGAGATCTCCGTCGATGCGAAGAACGTGGCCTCCATCCAGAGCGGCCCGTCCTTCTTCAAGATCATCGGCCTCGGTCAGGATGACTTCCCGCCGCTCCCGGACTTCGAGGGCGCCAAGGAATTCCGCATGCCCCAGCAGCAGCTGCGCGATGGCCTGAAGAAGACCTCCTACGCGATCTCGACCGATGAGACCCGCTACGTGCTGAACGGCATCTACACCTCTTTCCGCGAGGGCAAGCTGACCCTCGTCGCCACCGATGGCCGCCGCCTCGCGATGGTCGAGAACGACCTCGATTTCCCCGCCAGCCACGAAACGGACGTGATCGTCCCGACCAAGGCCGTGCAGGAACTCATGCGCTTGCTCGGCGATGCCGGTGAAGTCCTGATCCGCCTGAGCGACAGCCAGATCGCCTTCTCGATCGGCGAGCACCTTCTCATCAGCAAGCTGATCGAAGGCAACTACCCGAACTACCGCCAGGTCATCCCGGGCGATTCCACCGAGCGTGTGGAACTCCCGCGCGAGTCCACCTTCGACACCGTGCGCCGCGTCTCGCTCCTGTCCTCGGACAAGTCGAACTCCGTGAAGCTCGTCTTCGGCTCGAACACCGTGGAAGTCACCGCCAACTCGCCGGACGTCGGTGAAGCACGCGAGACCATGGAAGTCGCCTACACGGGCAAGCCGATGCAGATCGCCTTCAACCCCGAGTTCCTGATGGCACCGCTCCGCAACCTCGAAAGCGAAACGGTCTACCTCGACCTCATCGACGAGATGAGCCCCGGCGTCATCCGCATCGACGGCAGCTTCCTCTACGTCATCATGCCGATGCGCGTGACGAGCTGAGATGCCTGAAAAGATTCAAAGAAAAAGGCGAACCGCTATGGTTCGCCTTTTTCGTTGGGTAGCGAAGCGACGCGGAACGCCGAAGCAAAGGGGTACGTAGTCCCGGCTTCAGCCGGAACGAACGGTCCCCGGCAGGACGCCTCGAACCAAGCATCGATTGCGGCGCAGCAACAAACGAAAGGGAACGCCGCCGTCCTCACCACCCACCAAAATCACCGCCCTCCCTCTCCATGGAGGGCCGCGCCATAGGCAGCTTCCGCGACTTCACGATCCTTCCCCGGCGGCAGTTTCTTCAGCCACTGGGATGCCGATCGTGGATTCTCGGTGCTCCAGCGGGTAACGATCTCGCGAAGCCCGTCACCGCGACTCTCGGGATCCGTGGCCCGGAGAAACCAATCCATGCCGCGCCCCATGCTGGCGGGATCAAGCCCCGCGACGAGGGTGGTGGCGGCTTTCATGAACTCCGCGGGTGGAAGCGAGGCGCTTTGAAGATACTCCCGCGCCAGGGTCGGTTCGGGATACTGCTTCAAAATTTGCTCCACCAAGTCCGGGCGGCCGCTTTCGCTCATGCGCTTGAGCAAGGCGGGAAGTCCCTCGGGTGGCAGCACCGTTACGACATCATCCAGCGTGTCCTTCAGCTTCGCGCCATCGAGTTTCATCAGACCGGAGAGATCCGTGTTTGCCGGGCTGGTGGCGATGCTCGCGGCGAGCTGCAGGCTAGGCACATCCAGAGGCTCCAGATGGCTTGCGTTGGGCCTGATGGTCTTGTCCCAGAGGGGATCCGCCTGCGATTTCATGGTGAGCCATGCGTTGGCAGCGCTGGGATCACGCGCGATCCACAAGCGCATGACGAAGATGAAATTGTTGATGTCCTCTCCCTTCGCCGCGAACTCGGAAGCGAGGGCCGGATCCTTTTCCAGCAATCGGCTGGAGGCGCACTCATAGATGATCGCCGCGAAGTCGTCGGGGATCTTCGCCTTCTGGATGAGTTCATGCAGCTCGAGGATATCCTCGGAAGAAGCGTCCAGCAGGTCCCTCTGGATAAACTCGCCCTCATCGAAACTTTGGTTGAGAACGAGCTTCCGGAATTTCTCGATGTAGAGAGCGGCGTCGAACTTCCGCTTCTCCGTACGCTCGGTTTTCGTGGCGGGGGCAGGTTCCGTGGAGGGCTTTGGTCCGCTTTCCGATGGGAACTCCCGGAGTGACGGGACCTTGGCCAGGAGTTCCTTTTCCCGCGCCGCCAAGCGGGCCGACACCTGTCCCTGCCATGTCCCGATGACGATCGCGACGACGATGACCAATAGTACCAGTGGCTTCATCGGAAGAGTCCGGCGGGAAGTTGGAGTTCTTCGATTTCTTCGTCCGTGATGCCGCGCTTGCGGATCATGTCGATGGCCTCCTTCGCGGAGGCTCCGTTCATCAGATCCCGGAGGGCCTGCTCCCGGACTTCGGGATCGCTGAGATACCTGGACCGGTCCAAGGCGTCGAGCACCCCGGGAACACTTGCTCCAGCGCGGCTGATGTAAACGGCGAGCATCTCTTCATCGGGATTCTTTTTCCATTCGGCATCGAGTGCCTCCTTCGTCTGCTCGGGTGCGGATTTCATGGTGCTTGCCAGGAATGTGCCGACTGCTGCCGGTGATTCCTCACCGATGCCGGGATCGTGCAACCACTCGATGCGCTCCGCGATCTGGTGGGCTTTCATCCCCGCGTAGTAGCGCACGCCGCCATCCGGCCGGTAGGGATCTCCTTCCGCCGCGATGGCGAGCAGTTCGACGGCGTCCTTTCCGCTCGTGCCGGTGCGATCGAGCCATTCACTGACTTCGCCGGGGGACTTTCCTTTGGTGGCAAACCGGAACATCTCCATGAGCGAGGCCTGGCGCTTGGCGGGATCTTTGAATTCCTTGGCGAGATCCAGGAATTCCTCAGGTGTGCCGGAGCGGCTCCAGTGGTTGATCACGGAGATCCGCTGATCCTCGGTGAGTGTCTGATAGAAGGCGTCGGCCTCTTCGGGATGGGCTTGCCTGAGGCCCGTGTAGATTCCCCCAGGTATGCTCAAAGCAAGGCGGCTGGAGTCCAAGCGGCCGGATTTCACCTCATCCCGGAACCAAGCGATGGCTTTCGCCGGGTCGGCCTTTGCCCAGGCCGCAGTCCTGACTCCAGCCAGTCCCCAGACCATCTCTTGGCCCTTTTTCCCCATTTGATCGGAAAGCATCGCGGCCATCCGCATCACCTTCTCGACGGAAACCCGGGGGGATCTGAAATAGGCATACTGGAAGAACAGGCCGGAGATCACCTCAAGGCGTTTCTCCGGATGAAGATCGACCGAGAGTGCTTCGGTGAGAAGTTCCTCGAGCTCTTCCTCGCTCATGCCCTTGATCCGCAGCTCGGCCTCCAGCTTCGCCAGCCGTGAGCCGCTATTGCCTGCAGCGATCTGATCGGCGAGCGAGAGCAGGTCGGCCTTGGCGGCTCTCGCGGCGACCGGTGTGGTGTTCCGCCGGGCGGCAGCAGTGGATTGTCCCGAAGGCGTCGTCAGGGTGCTCTCGAGAAGTGTCACCCGCTCCCGTGCGGAGGAGTTCGCCATGGCTTGCAGGGTGAGGGGAATCGCCGAGAGGAGCAGTGTGGCGAGGACCAAGGTGGCGGGATGAAGTTTCATGAAGTGGAGGCTGTGGGAGGTGAGGGATGACCACGAAAGCGCGGCCGCTCCCGCAGCCGGTGAGGCGGCAAGCGTGGCGATCAGGGAGGCGGGCGCGGCTTGGGAAAGGGTGGTGCCGAGACCGGTCGCGAGCGTGCCACTGCTGACCGCCACGCCGCGCTTCGTGAGGGACATCCTCAGCCTTTCGACCGCACGGGATCCGCGCTGGCGCCATGCCGCCGGCTCCCCTCCGAATTGACGCGCCATCTGCTCGAAGCTCAGGCCATCGAAGTATTTCAAGAAGATCACCTGGCGGTCTTTCTCCGGCAGCGCATCCAACGCTTCATCGAGCAGGGGAGCGGCATCCTGCCAGCGCGATTCGCCGTCAGCCGGATCCTCGGGAGGGGGCAGGTGTTTCATGCGGGCTTCGTGACGGAGTTCGCGGCGCTGGAGCTTGGCGGCTTCATAGCAGGCGGTGCGGTGCAGCCAGCCCGCCAGGCTGGGGAGATCGGTCAGACCGGGGGCTTTCCGGGCGAGGATCAGCAGGGAATTTTGTGCGGCTTCTCCCGCGAGGTCTTCGCGTCCCGTCCGGCGCATCGCCGCGTGGTAGAGCAGCCCGCCATAGCGACGGGCGAGGATCGCGAAGGCGTCTTCCGATCCCGCGATGGTCCAGTCTCTCAGCAGCGTTGCGTCACTTGGGGCGCTCATTCCCCCTAAACTCCCGGTAGCACCCGGAGTGTGACAGAAAAAATCCCGGTCCCCCATCTTCCCTTCCACCCCCGCCAACAAACGAATGGTCCCCAGCTGGGACCGCGGATCTCCAGATCCGCTTGGACGGTAGGAAGCCCGCCCCACGCGCGAGTCCTCTTCAGCCTCCCGCGCGTGCCACCCCTCCCGTCATATCACCAACTCGGAACAAAAAATTTGAATAAACTCCCTCCTATGGCATTCAATGCTCAACAAATCATCGGCGAAATGTGGCGTCCCGCCCCACTCCGATCTAACCTACCCGAAAATCTCTCGAACCCATGGGACTCGATAAACTGACCAACAAGCTCCAGGAAGCCCTCCAAGCGGCTCAGCGGCTGGCGTCGAAGTCAGCGCACCCCGAACTGAAAGGCTCCCATCTCCTGCTCGCCCTCCTCCAGCAAGAGGGCGGCATCCTCACGCCCATCCTGCAAAAGGCGGGCGTCGACCTCACCAAGCTGAAGGCCTCGGTGGCGTCCGCGCTGACCCGCGAACCGAGCCAGCAGGGCGGCACCACGCAACCGCAGATCAGCTACGGCCTGCGCGCGACGCTCGATGCCGCGGACGAAATCCGCGAGTCGATGGGTGATGACTTCCTCAGCGTGGAACACGTGATCCTCGGCGCGCTGAAAGCCGACTCACCGGAAGGCCAGCTGCTCAAGGAAGCCGGCCTCGACGAAAAGAAAGCGCGCAAGGCCATCGAAGGCGTCCGCGGTCCGCAAAAGGTCACCGACCAGGATCCCGAGGGCAAATACCAGACACTCGAGAAATACGGCACCGATCTCACCGCCCGCGCCCGGGAAGGAAAGATCGATCCCGTGATCGGCCGCGACAACGAGATCCGCCGCGTGATGCAGGTGCTCTCCCGCCGCACGAAAAACAATCCCGTGCTGATCGGCGAGCCCGGCGTGGGCAAGACCGCCATCGTCGAAGGCCTCGCGCGCCGCATCGTTTCCGGTGACGTGCCGGACTCGATGAAGGAGAAGCGCATCATCGTCATGGATGTTGGCGGCATGCTCGCCGGCGCGAAGTATCGCGGTGAGTTCGAGGAACGCCTGAAGGCGTTCCTGAAGGAAGTCACCGAGTCATCCGGGGAGATCATCCTCTTCATCGATGAGCTGCACACGATCGTCGGCGCGGGTGCCAGCGAGGGGGCGGTGGATGCCGCGAACCTGCTGAAGCCGCAACTTGCCCGCGGTGAGCTGCGCACCATCGGCGCGACCACCCTGGATGAATATCGCAAGCACATCGAGAAGGACGCGGCGCTCGAGCGGCGCTTCCAGCCGGTGATGGTCGGCGAGCCTTCGGTGGAAGATACCATCGCGATCCTGCGCGGGCTGAAGGAGCGCTACGAAGTGCACCACGGCGTCCGCATTCAGGACGGCGCGCTGGTTTCCGCGGCGATGCTTTCCGATCGCTACATCTCGGACCGTTTCCTGCCGGACAAGGCGGTGGACCTGATGGACGAGGCCGCCTCGCGCTTGAAGATCGAGCTCGATTCCATGCCGACCGAGATCGACCAGATCGAGCGCGAGATCCTTCAGCTCGAGATGGAGAAGAAAGCCCTCGAAAAAGAGTCCGACAAGGCCAGCCAAGCCCGGCTTGAGAAGGTCAAGGAAGAGCAGGCGAATTTGAAGGAGCAGTCCGCCACGCTGATGGCCCAATGGCGGAATGAGAAGGAGATCATCGACAAGGTGCGCGAGGCGCAGGGCCGTATCGACGCCCTGAAGACCGAGGCCGAGCAGGCCCAGCGCATCGGCGATCTCACGCGTGCTTCGGAGATCACCTACGGCAGCATCCCCGAGGCGCATCGCGCACTGGATGCGGCGAAGGAACGGCTGACCGAGCTGCAGAAGAGCGGCGCGATCTTGAAGGAGGAAGTCACGGAAGAAGACATCGCCCGCGTGGTGTCCGTCTGGACCGGCATCCCCGTCTCCCGCCTGCAAGAGGGCGAGAAGGAGAAGCTCGTCCACATGGAGCAGCGCCTGGGCGAACGCGTGATCGGCCAGAAGAAGGCGATCCGGGCGGTCTCGAATGCCGTGCGCCGTGCCCGTGCCGGACTCCAGGATGAGAACCGCCCGATCGGTTCCTTCCTCTTCCTCGGCCCGACCGGGGTGGGGAAGACCGAGCTATCCAAGGCCCTCGCCGAATTCCTCTTCGATGACGAGCACGCGATGGTCCGCATCGACATGTCCGAGTACATGGAGAAGCACAGCGTGTCCCGTTTGATCGGCGCGCCTCCCGGTTACGTCGGCTACGACGAAGGCGGCCAGCTTTCCGAGCATGTACGACGCAAGCCGTACTCCGTGGTGCTCTTCGACGAAATCGAAAAGGCGCACCCGGATGTCTTCAACGTGCTTCTGCAGGTGCTGGACGACGGACGCATCACCGACGGCCAGGGCCGGACCGTGGACTTCCGTAACACGGTGCTCATCATGACCTCGAACATCGGCAGCCAATACATCCTCGGTGAGGAAAATGCCGAGCAGCGCGAGGCCAAGGTGACCGAAGCCCTGCGGCAGCACTTCCGCCCGGAGTTCCTGAACCGCATCGACGAAACGATCATCTTCGACCGCCTCAAGCGCGACGAACTGACTACCATCGTCGACATCCAGCTCGACCGCGTGCGCAAGCGCCTCGCCAAGCAAGGCATGGGCCTTGCCCTCACGGAGAAAGCGAAAGAGTACATCGGCAACCAAGGCTACGATCCCGTCTACGGCGCACGTCCCTTGAAGCGCGCGATCCAGCATCACCTGCTCGACCCGCTTTCCCTGGAGCTCCTCGATGGCAAATTCAAGGACGGCGACGTCATCACCGCCGACGTCGGTCACAGCACCGTGATCTTCCGCGTGGACTAAGACAATTCCACAAAGCGCCCCGGGCTCGCCAGGTTGACTCGGGCGCTCCGCTCGCGCCCTCGGGCCTGTGGCCCACTCCTACGGAGTGTCCAGATCGCCTCCGTCCCTCGGCGATCTTCCAGCCTGGCTGCCTTTCCTTACGGAGGGCGGACACTCCTGTCCGCCTCTTCGAACGACCTCAAACGCCGTATCACCCCCCGCGTCCCATGGACCGCGGCACCCCGGGCTCGCCAGGCTCCAGCCTGGCACTGAAGCTTCCAACCCATCCCACCTCACCCTGCGCTCCTATGGACTGCGGCGGCATGACGCTGCCGACATGTCGGCTCCGCGGAGAAGGTCATGCCCCAAGCCGAGGGTTTTGATCCCAGGAAGACATCGCTACCTTGCCGGACAAGCACCTTTGCCTCCTCGTCACCCCTTGCTATAGGATGACCCGAAACCCGCATCACACCCGCATGGCATCCAAACCCAAGACCATCGACGACTACCTCGCTACCGTGACCGACGAGCAGCGCGCCGCCTTGGATGCCCTGCGCAAAACGATCCAAGCCGCGGCACCAAAGGCGGAGGAGTGCCTCAGCTATGGGATCCCTGCATTCCGGATGAAGAAGCTGCTTGTAGGCTTCGGGGCGACGAAGAAGCACTGTGCGTTCTACCTGATGAGCGGGACGGTGCTGGATGCCTTTCCGGAGGAGAGGGAGAGCTACGACACCAGCAAAGGAACCATCCGCTTCCAGCCTGCCAAGCCGCTGCCCGCAGCATGGGTAACGCAGCTGGTGAAAGCGCGGATCGCGGAGAATGAGTAGCGGTCGCACTCCGCGGTCACCGGGATGGTGGAGGGTGAAGTTGTTGCAAACATGAACTTGACGTCATGTTGCGATTTGGAGGAGTGTGACATTGCTTTGGTAGACAAATACCCTCCGGTGTTTGCATCATGTTAAGGAATCTTCCTCTCCCAGATTCCAGCGGCGGTTCGTATTCCGCGGCGTCAGGCCATCGTGTCCTGCAGATTGGGGCGGGGGAGGGGTTGCCGTGTTCCTGTATCTCCAGGCGTCCTGAAGTGCCTCTATCGTTACTTCCTATAAACCCCTGTTAAACCATCCACGACCATGCGCTCGAGAACCACCGACGATCAGCTCACTGTATTCGGAATCGCCGGAACTTATGTCGTCTTGCTCGGCATGAGTCTTCCCAAATCCAAGGCGAAAGGCCTCCGCGGATTCGCCATTCTACGCACCGATCACGCCACCGGGGAACGCCAATGGATGCGCGGCCTGAAGACCTTCGAAGGCGTCGGCGAATTGCCCGCCGCGGGAGTCATGGTCTCCAGCCAGGAGCATCCCTTCCAGGGATTCCAATGGGCGGACTACAGCGCGAAGCCGGGCAGGCGCTACACCTACCGGGTGACCGCGATGCGCGGAAAGCCAGGAAACCTCGACAAAGGGGAAACCGTGGACGTCGAGCTCACCACCGAGACCGAAGATGGCCAGCGCCATGAAGTTTACTTCAATCGCGGGGTGGCGGGCTCGCAGGAATATGCACGGAGATTCCAGAACCAGTCGCCCGATGAGGTGGGACCGGCCGCCTTCCAATGGCTCTCCCGCGGATTGATCGAGGCACTCATCCGCTTCATCGAACAAGCGCAGGACAAGCGCGATGAGATCGTGGGCGTCATCTACGAATTCCGGAACGCCGAAGTGATGGAGGCCTTGAAGCAGGCCAAGAAACGCGGCGCGAAGGTGAAGCTCCTCTACGGCGCCGACAAGGACGACACCCGGAAGCCGAATGAAAAGGCGATCGGCGATGCCGGCATCGCGAAGTTGTGCAAGCCGCGGGAAAACGGCCCCGGCATTCCCCACAACAAGTTCTTCGTCTGGTCCCGCGATGGCGAGCCGAAGGCCGTCTGGACCGGCTCGACGAATCTCACCCAGAATGGCATTTTCGGGCACTCGAACGTGGGCCACGTCGTCCGCATCGAAAGCGTGGCACGCCTCTTCTTCGACTACTGGACCGTGCTGGCAGAAGACCCCGATGGCCGCACCACCCGGGAGTGGACCAATACCGCCACCCCTTCGCCGGTCGCCGATTGGTCGCCGGCGACCCAGGTGATCTTCTCCCCCCGGGAGTTCCCCAATGACGGGAACCGCAATGCGTTGCACTACTTCGCCGACGTCGCCCGCCAGGCGAAGCGCGGGCTCTTCATGACCTTTGCCTTCGGGATCAATGAAAAGATCCTCGATGTCTTCAAACAAGAGGACCGCGTGCTGCGATTCGCGCTGATGGAAAAGCTCGGCATGACCGCTGAAGCCTCCGAGGCGGTGAGCGCGATGCGGCGCTTGCCCAATGCGATCGTCGCGGTGGGAAATCGCATCGTGACCAATGAATTCGACCGCTGGCTCAAGGAAGAGGCCACGGTTTCGAAGAAGACCCACGTGGAGTTCATCCATACGAAGTACATGCTCGTGGATCCTCTTTCGGATGAGCCGATGGTGGTGAGCGGATCCGCCAATTTCAGCAAGGCGAGCATCCAGTCGAACGACGAAAACATGCTGCTGATCAACCGCGACACCCGGGTGGCGGACATCTATCTCGGCGAATTCATGCGGCTCTACTCGCATCATGCCTTCCGGGAATTCGTCGCGCGCAAGAAGCCCGGAACCGACCTGACATTCCGGCACCTCGATCCCACCGACGGCTGGATCAAAGACTACTACGAGGACAATGCCTCGGCCCGGCAGTCGCGGCGGAAGTATTTCTCCGGCGCGTGAGCAGCGGTCGTTCCTCCGGGGCAAAATCCGCCATCATGCCCGATCTTGATGATGTCGCGTAATGCTGCATCATCTAAGCCGTGTCGCGCCGCCAGCTGATCCTCCTTCTCGCCTCCATGGTTCCTGCCATCACCGCGGGGCCATTGGCCGCAGCAGAGCGCCAGGCAGCGGATTTCGAAACATTCGCGAAATCCCTGGCCGAGGGCATCGATGTACGGTTGAAGGACAAGAAAGCCTCCGACGCCACCCGCACGGTCTTCTCCGCGAAGGATCACGTCGCGAAGAAATACACCCGGAATCCCCAGCTCTGGTGCGCCGATCTCGTGCCGCAGCTCACCGGCTGCGCCGTCTGGAAGCCGCCGCTGGAGTATGTCGGCGAGCGCTACGGCGGCGTGATGATCACTTCCCGGCACATCCTCTTTTGCAAGCACGCGCATCCGGCTTGGGACGGCGGCTGGATGAAGGTGCAACCCCAGATCATCCGCTTCGTGACGGCGGATAACAAGGTCGTGGACATGACCCTGATCGCGAACGCGGATTCCCCCGATCTCGATCTTTGCGTCGGCCTCCTCAACGCCGATGTGCCGGAGGGCATCCACGTCGCGCCTCTCATGCCCACCCTCTCGGAGGCGCAGAAACGGGAGCTCATCGTCGCGAGAGTTCCCGATCTCGCCATCTCCCAAGCCGGCACCCGCCCGAATGGCGAGAAGCACGAAGCGGTCGTCTACACCGGCGGCGCCCCGGTGGTGTCCGCGTCCATACCCTCCTCGGCCCTGCGCGGACCTTGGGGATACTCCGTCTACTCCGGCGACTCCGGCACCCCGCGCTTCCTCCTCACGCCAAAGGGCCTCGCCCTCTATCAACTCACCGGTGCCCCCTACATCTCCGGCAATCTACCCGCGATCAAATCCCTCATCGAAGCCTGCGACGCCAGCGCCATCGCACGCGGTGTCCTGAAGAAACCCACGGGAAAGCTTCCAACCGTGATCGGCATCACCGTCCCCGCCGAGTAAGCCGCGCGGCTCCTTCACCCTGCCGTCGAGGTTTCAAGGCACGGGCTCGCTCCAACATACGGGCTCTTCAAGGCACGGGCTCGCTCCAACACAAGTTTTGGCTTCAAAGCACGGGCCCACTTCAACACGGGTTCCCTTCAAAGAACGGCAACGTCGTTCCCTCCTAGAGCCCAAGGGTGACGCGACGCAGGAGCGGATCCCTTAGGAAAAAGCGCGAGCGCAGATGAATGGCCTGGACGACTGGACGGAGGTGTTCGTTCGCTCCACCGACCCGAACAAGGTCGACACCGATGGCGATGGATTTTGGGATTTGGGGGAGATCCAGGCCGGGAATCGCCCACGGATGCTGCCAGCAATCCGGACGCCTTGGTGGAGGCTAGAACAGCCGTTGAAGTCACCCTCTACACAAAGGCCGGAACACACTATCAAGTGGAGTGGTCGGATGATCTGAACAATTGGACGACTCTTCCTGAAATCATCGTCGGGGACGGGAATCCGATCACGAAATTCTACTCAACCCGGGAGCACCCGCGGCGATACTTCCGAGCGGTCAAGCTGGCCACTCCATGAGGGCTGCGGCCGGACGGACCCACCGGGCGCGGATCGCTTCCTCGCGGAGAAAGCCCGCTGTTTAAAGTGGTAGTCCCGACAGGAATCGAACCTGTACCTACGGCTTCGGAGGCCATCGTCCTATCCATTGGACTACGGGACCATTGATGGGGCACCGGACGGTGCCTCTCGCGGCGAGGCGGAAAGTAGCGGGACGCCGTCGGGCTTGGCAAGGAGAACTGGCGGGAAGGAAAATGAACCCCGAACCTCGGATTCCCGAGACATCACCTCCGCCGCCCACGCAGCGGCACTCCGATTGGTGATTAAAGGATTAGGAATTAGTGATTTCTTCTAGTGCCTTTCCCGCGCCTGCATCTCGGCTTCCTCCTCATGGGAGTGGATCTGCAGGCTGACGTTCACATCCTCCCGCTCGGAGATGGATTTCAGCACGCCGCGGATCGCGGAAGCGCTGAAGCCGTTCCGGCCGATCAGCAGCGCGACGTCGGATTGGCGGAGCACGAGCTTGAAGCGCAGGCGCTTGGGACCGAGCTCCGTGACCTTCAGCTGCGCCTCGGCCGGGAACTCGATGAACTGGACGGCGATGTACTGGAGGAAGTTCCGGATTTGATCGGTTACCAGTTGCATGCGGGCATGATGCAACGGATAGCCGGAAGGGCAAGATTGGAGAAGGAATCCCCCGCCACAAAGTTCGCCACTCCTTACGCGCCCCTCATCGAACCACAGCCCCTCGAAAATCCCGCTTTCACCGCAGCAGCCGGACGTCCAGCCTCAGCGCGTGAGCGATGGGGACCACCGGTGGACCAAGGTTTTGCCGCCGGTGCTGTTATGCGCCCTGCTGTGGGGCAGCGCCTTTCCCGGGATCAAGGCGGTCTACAGCATCTGGGCAAACGCCGGGATCAAAGCCGGCGCCAGCGAGTGCTGGTGGTTCGCCGGCGTCCGCTTCACCCTCGCCGGATTGATGCTTTTGCTCGTCGCGCGACGGCCCTTCGATGAATACCGCGCGACCCCGAAACGCCTGCTGTTAGGCTTCGCGGTGACGCAGACGTTCGGGCAATACCTGCTCTTCTATCTCGCCATCTCCATCGCCAGCGGGAGCCTTGCCGGCTTGCTGTCCTCGCTCGGCAGCTTCTGGTGGATGCTCCTCGGCCCGCTGGTCGCCGGCGTCGCCTGGCCGACGCGTTGGCAGTGGTCCGCGATCGCGCTCGGCGGGGTAGGGGTCGCGCTGGCGGCGGGCACCGCTCCGCAGACCGCCGCCACGGGCAAGCCATGGCTGGGGACCCTGCTTCTGTTAGGCTCCACGGGTCTGGGCACCTTGGGCTTGGTCCAGTTCGCCCGCCTGCGGAAAACGATCGGCGCGCGGGCAGCGACCGGCTTCTCCCTGTTAGGCGGCGGGCTCGCGCTGCTGGCGGCGGGCGCCGGCTCCTTCCCGAAGGCCGCGCTGCTGATGCCGCCTTCCGCGATCGGCCTGACGCTGTGGCTCGCCTTCGTTTCCGCCGCGGCCTTCAGCCTGTGGAATCATCTTTCCACGCTGCACCCCATGCCGCTGCTGGCGGGCTACCGCTTCCTCATCCCGCTCTGCGCCACGCTGGAGTCCATGCTCTTCCTGCACGAGCGGCCGGGCCTGGGATTTGCCTGCGGGGCCGTCCTGATTTTCGGTTCGCTGGTGGCCCTTCAGCGCGGGTCCGGTCTTGGCGGAAAAGCGGCCGGGTGATTGGATCGCGCCATGGCACCGCAAGTTCTCGCCGCCCCTCGCGCCGTCGCCCTCGGCGGACGCTTCATCCGTCAGATCCCGCCGACCCCGTTGGTCCCGGTGACGCTGGACGAGGCGCTCGGGCCGGTCTGGTGCAAGCTGGAGTTCATGAATCCCAGCGGCTCCACGAAAGACCGCATCGCGCGGCATATCCTGGAGAAAGCCTGGCGCCGCGGCGAGTTGCGGGAGGGCGATACCGTCGTGGAAGCATCGAGCGGCTCCACCAGCATCGCGCTCGCCCTGGCCTGCGCGCAGATGGGCCTGAAGTTCGTCGCCTTCATCCCCTCCAGCGCCACCAACGAGCGCGGCCTGATGATCCGCGCCTACGGCGGCGAGGTCCGGCGCGTGGAAGGCGGCATGCTGAAAGTGCTGGAGGCCGCCGCGGAAGCAGCGCTGCGCCATGGCTGGTTCGCCGCACGGCAATTCGAGAATCCGGACAATGCTGAGGCGCATCGCATGTTCACCGGCCCCGAGATCCTTTCCCAGATGGAGTGCGGCTGCGTGGACGCGGTGGTGAGCGGGGTCGGCACCGGCGGCACCCTGCGCGGCCTCTGGGAAGCATTTGACGATGCCGGCTGCGGTGCCCGCGCCTATGCCGCCATCCCGCGGGAAGGCCGTGTTTTCGGCGACAATGCCGAGTGCTGCAGCCTCGCCTTCAGCAAGGAAGTCCCCGGCGTCGCAGAGTGCCTTTCCGCGCTCTACCAGGAGTGGAAGGAAGGACCGCGGGGAAGCGTCATCGAAGAGATCCCCGCGCGTGAAGAGGTCTGCCTGGAACTCACCCGGAAGCTCTGGGGAATGGGTTATCCCGTCGGCCCCAGCTCCGGCCTGAATTACGCCGCAGCCATCGACGTGAAACGAAAGCTCGGCCCCGATGCCCGCGTCGTCACCGTCTTCCCGGACCGCATGGAACGCTACTTTTCGCACCGCGTCTTCGAGGACCTGAGAGCTGCCGAATAAACCCCTGCAAGACCCCGGGCACGCCAGGCTCCAGCCTGGCATCGGAGCGCGGGAAGGTTTCCCCATCACGTGAGATCGCGCTCGAAATGCAGCCAGGCTGGAGCCTGGCGAGCCCGGGCCCAGTCCCGCACCGAAGCCACCCCAACCTCCCGCCTCACCCGTACGTGCGGCCTTCCCTAAGGAGCGCGGACACTCCTGTCCGCCGGGAACAGCCCGACCCACCCCCAAAGCCCGACCCCCCAAGACGCCACGTCGGTTGAATCGATCGGACCTCCGAAGAACACCACAGCGGCGCCGTGGCTCCCCACCTGCAGAGCAAGTCGCAGAAGTCGCGGAAAACGCGGGATCTGAAAATTCAGAGGGAACCAACCGCGGAGTTTCCCCGGGCTCGCCAGGTTGACTCGGGTGCTCCGCTCGCACCCTCGGGCCTACGGCCCACTCCTGCGGAGTGTCCAGATCGTCCTCCGTCCCTCGGCGATCTTCCAGCCTGGCATCGAGGCTTCCAACCCATCTCACTTCACCCTGCGGCCCGCTCCTGTGGTGTGTCCAGATCGCCTCCGTCCCTCGACGATCTTCCAGGCTGGCTGCCGTTCCCTCCCTCCCTGCACAGCAAGTCGCAGAAGTCGCGAAAAACGCGGGATCTGAAAATTCGGACGGCAGGGCGATGGGCCTGTCCCGGCGAAAGGTCGAGCGGGAGGAAAGCCGGCAAGCACCCCGGCCATCTGGGAAACGCTGAACCCTCTTCTCCTGCTCACGGCTTGTCCGGCACTCGCTCTCGTTCTTCACGCCCGGCAGCCTGCCGCGACGCGCTCCGGCCACCAGCGCATCGCGTGGTCCCCGCCCTTCACCCGCCAAAAATCCTCCGCGGGGGAGATGGGGGACGTGGCTGACCTGTTTCACCAAACCCTCCCCTGAGGGACCTCTAAATTTCCCATATCTTTTTGTTCCTCTCCTCCCCCACGTCCCCCGGAAAGGAAGAAGTAATTAGAAGAGAAGAAGCTATGCAGAAAAACACGTCCCCCAGCACGTCCCCCGTCCTCCCCCACGTCCCCCGTGATTTTTGGGAGGGGATCGAACCGCGGAGACGGGGAGCTCGCGGAGGCGAACGCGGAGCTGGGTGGGCGCTAAGGAGAGCGGGTTTTCAACCCGCCTACGCCGCCCTTCAAGGAGAGCGGGTTTTCAACCCGCTTACGCCCGGCCCGCTAAGGAGCGCGGGTTTTCAACCCGCATAAACCCAAACGTCCCCAAGTTAACGCATGCCACCCTTCAGCGCCAAAGGCGCGACCCATACCCGCCTAGGCCGCACGCCTAGGGATCGCCGCCATCATCATGACGAGGGCCAAAGGCCCGACCTATCCGCAGCGGTTCCCAGAGCCACCCCCGCCAATCCCGAACTCCTCCAACTCAGCAACCGCAAGGTCCACCGCATCACCGCGAAGTACGTCTACGGAAGGTCTGCCACCGGTACGGAACTCGTGACGAATTTCCCAACAAACCCACCCCCTGAGAACGTCCCATTCAACACGCTGTTCTTGATCGTGCCTTGGAATGTTTCCCCCGCGAAGTCGCTGGTAAAACTAACAAGAACCGACCCCTTCTTCCCCAGCCTCCAAGTGCCCTCGCCAATGTCGAACCCCACATCATTGAACTCCCGCACTGCCGAGCAGGTGTTATCATCGAAGAGCCGGATCTGGATCTCGCCCGCACTGGGAGTTCCTCCCGGCAGAGCCTTGGTCTCGTACCACGCTCCGGTGAATAGATGATCGGGACCTTGTTTCAGGACGTAGAGGGCACCGACATGCGAACTGCTGGGCGTGGCCCGGTCATCGGTGGACTATCAGGCCGTGCCCAAGAGCTCCGAAGACGCCTTCCGCTCCAGCTTTCCCAATTCGAGCTCCCATCCACTCCACCCTTGAGCCACCATTCAACATCCATTACCTCTCTCCTGCGGCCCGCCACCATAGCCTGGTTCTCTAACAAAATGCACCTCTACCTCTCATCGTATCTTATCGGCGATCAAGGCCACAACCTCGCGGACCTCGCCCGAGGGAAGACTGCTCTGGTAGTTTCTAACGCACTTGATTTCTCGAATGATTCCGAGCGTCTCAGGTTAGGAATGGAGCGGGAGATTGGCCGGCTGGCCGACCTCGGAATTCCTGCAGAGACCTTGGATCTCCGGGACTATTTCGCTTCCCAAGGCATCCTTTCTGAGAAGCTCGCTGCAGCTGGCATGTTGTGGGTGGTCGGAGGCAATACCTTCTTGCTACGTAAGGCTATGCACCTCAGCGGACTCGACCAATTGATCCATGGCAAGGTTGACGACGAGCATTTCCTCTACGGAGGCTACAGCGCTGGTATTTGTGTTCTTTCCCCTTCATTGAGAGGCATTCACCTGGCTGATGAACCGGAAGCTCAGTCCAACGGATATGAGCACCCCACAATATGGGAAGGACTTGGCGTCATTGACTACTATATTGTGCCTCACTACAGATGTGACCACTTTGAATCAGAAAGCATGGAGGCTGTCGTGGACTACTACCGTGAGAATGATCTTCCGTATCGAGCCATTCCGGATGGCGAAGTCATCCTTGATACAACTCACAATAGAGAACAAGTCGTCGCTCCTAACGCCTGACCCGCCGCCAGTTCAAGCCGCTATGACCGCTACAACCTCAACCCACAGTCGAAGTCTCACTCCCGGTCAGGCGTAGGAGGACTAGACGTTTAGCTCCCAGTTGGCCGGACTTCGGGGTCCACCTCACCGGAGCGGTTCCCTAGGACCACCCTCGCCAATCCCGAACTCCTGCAACTCAGCAACCGCAAGGCCCACCGCATCACCGCGAAGTAGGCTTACGGAAGGTCTGCCACCGCTACGGGACTCGTGACGAACTTCCCAACGAATCCACCCCCTGAGAACGTTCCCTTCAACACGCTGTTCTTGATAGTGCCTTGGAATGTTTCTCCCGCGAAGTCGCTGGTAAAACTGACAAGAACCGCTCCCTTCTTCCCCGGCCTCCAAGTGCCTTCGCCAAGGTCAAACGCCACATCATTGAACTCCCGCACTGCGGAACAAGAGTTATCATCGAAGAGCCGGATGTGGATCTCGCCCGCACTGGGAGTTCCTCCCGACAACGCCTTGGTCTCGTACCATGCTCCGGTGAATAGATGATCGGGACCTTGTTTCAGCAGGTAGAGGGCACCGACATCCTCCGTCGATAGCGCCCGGTTAGCGTGGTGATTGTGATATTCAATGGACCTTGATGGCTCTTGGGTGGGATTGAACCGACATGGCAGGATGTACCAAGCATTCTCTTCGGCAACTGGCCAAGGTTGATTAGAATCACCAATCATCAGTCTTCCAATCATCAATCGGTCTACGCTGCGCGATGGGAAGAAGAGACGATGGTGGAGATGTTCCCGGGGACCACCGCTGGAAGTGGATTCTGAGAATCCCCCCATGGCATGCTACCCCCATGCCGACATCGACAAATCTCCTTCCGGCGGGCGCTCCCGTCCCGGACTCCGAAGCTTCCCATTCATCGGAAGAAACCGAAACCCCCCGCACCTCCCGCGGGCGCTTCCTCCCCGGCCGCTCCGGGAATCCCAGTGGCAGACCTCGCAGTGAGACTGCCGCGCTCCGCCTGCGGCTGGAGAATGACGTCGAGTCCGTGGCCGAAGTCGTCGTTCGCAAAGCCTTGGACGGAGACATGGCCGCCGCCCGGCTGGTCATGGAGCGGCTTCTCCCGCCGCTCAAGGCCACCTCCGCCCCCGTGACGGTGGAAGTCACCGAGGGCCAGGGCCCCTACCCGATGGCCGAGGCCGTCCTTCGCGCCGCCCTTGCCGGAACGATTCCGCCCGACACCGCCGCCCAGCTCATGGGTGCCGCCAGCCAGCTCTACCGCATCGCCGAGGAAGAGGAATCAAAGGCACGCTTCGAAGCATATAAGCGGGCGATGTCCAACCCACAAGCCAACCCCAATGGCACCCATGGCCATCAACTCTCACCTGTTCCTCACCTGCTTATCAGGTGAGAAGTTCGATTCACGAGAATCCGCCTTGGCGGGTCTGGTGGATCATCTCCCAGACCAGATCGCGCTTGCCGCTTTGGATCAGTTTCCACGGGCTCTTGCCGCCGAATCCCGGATTAGGGGTTTGAAGCCATTTCGGCAGTTCTCCGGCGGGAATGATTTCCTGCAAGGCGCTGATGAGTCTCACCGCCTCCGTGACTTGGGGGCGGACGGGCGCGGGAATCTTCGGAGCCTTTTCATAGGTCGCCAACGAGCGCTCGGAAAAGTTTGCCAGCTTTGCGAAGGTCATCCGGTTGAGCCCGTTTGCTCTCCGCCACTCGAAGAGGTGGATCCCGCTTTGCCCGGCTTGCTGCGGGGTGGGGGTTTTCACCTTCTTCGTCGCGGTCTTCATGAGAGCAATCTCAGCCAAGGAAGGAGAAATGACAATCGAAATCCTGCAAAATTGCAGGATTCAGGGTGCGGGCCATTTTACTTCGTCGATGACCTCGAAGCTGCTGCCGTGCAGGAGGTTTCCGGGGAAGACGAGAACGTTGGCCCCGGTCGGGGCGGCGGCGCTTGGGACGATGAGCGCTTCGAGACCGCTTTTGGCGAATGCTTCGCCCCATGCTTGGGTAACGGCGGTCTTGCCGCTGAAGTTGTCCTTCCGCCAGTCCAGAGAACGGATGGTTTTGTCGGAAAGCCGCAGCTTGCGTCTCAAATCGCCATCACGAAGATCCACGACTCGCTTTGCCTTCAGGCGCAGCGACACGAGGACCCGCGGAAGGGCTTTGCTGGCCGGAAGCTTGAAATAGCGGACGTGGGCGAGAGCCTCGGCAAGGGCGGTCTCGGGTTCGAGGGCGGTATAGCTCAAACGAAACGAGCCCTTCACGTTCCACCTCCCCGAGGCATGGAAGGCTCCCGCACCGTTCGCGATGTCGTCCGCCTTCGAGTAAGCCGGATTGATAAATCGATAGAGCTCGTCGTCGAAGGAGCCATGCCAAGCCGTTCCCAAGGCTTCAACCCGCGAGAGAAACTTTGCAGCCTCAGGATGCGGACTGATCGTCATGGGGAGCAGTTGGCGCGGGAGATCGCTTCAATCCATGACGTGGGGGAAGCCAGGTTGCTCCGTTCAGCGCCGGCACTTCTCGAGGAGCGCCCCCAGGAAGCGCGTGATCTGTTCGAGCGCATCCGTGTAGTCACCATCGGGCAGACCGATGAGGTGGTCGCGGCAGGTGGCGAGCATGGCGGTGGCGGTGTCGACGGCGGATTCGATGGCTCCTTCGTACTCGGCGATGCCGACGAGGACGGGGAGGTCGAGGGCTTCCTGGTCGATGATGCGCTTGTTCAGCTTGGAACGCTGGGACTCGCTGGCGCTTTCGAGGAGATTGAGGATGGGCAGGGTGAGTTTGCCCTTCTCGAGGTCGGTGCGGAGGGTCTTGCCGACGGCTTCTTCGCTGCCGACGAGGTCGAGGCAGTCATCGTAGATCTGGTAGGCGGTGCCGAGCTTCAGGCCGTAGTCGAAGAGCTTGGCTTCCGTTTCGGGATCGGCTCCGGAAATGGCGGCGGCGATGCCGGTGGCGGCGGCGAAGAGCGCGCCGGTCTTCATTTCGATGATGCGGAAGTAGTCGGCCTTCGTGAGGGTGAGGTCCCAGCGGCGCTGGGTCTGCACGATCTCGCCTTCGCAGACTTCGCGGGAGGCGCGGCCGACCTTGCGGCAGATGGAGATGTCGTCGAACTCGGTGGCGAGGGCGAGGGCGTGGGAAAAGAGGGCATCGCCGAGGAGGACGGAGAGTCCGGCGCCCCATTTCGCATTCGCGGTGGGGATCATGCGGCGGGTCACGGCGCCATCGATGATGTCATCGTGGACCAGCGTGGCCATGTGGATGAGCTCCAGGATGACGCCGATGCTGAGGTGGCCCTCATTCACGCCGCCGAGGGCGCCGCCGACGAGGATCGAGAGGGCGGGGCGGATGCGCTTGCCGGAGGTATTGCAGACGTAGCTGACGTACGGCTCCACCGCCGGGTCGAAGGCGCGGACCTGATCGCGGATGGAGGCTTCCACACGTTCCAATTGGGGTTTAACCAGTTCGAACGGAAACCGCTCGCCGCGGCTTTGTGGAAGGGTGTTGATACTCATGGGGCGCGAACGCTTGTGAAAAATTTCACAATCCCCCCCGCTTCGCAACCCCGATGTCACGGACACAGCGAAAGATTGCGCCGCGATAATGCGTCTGCCAGTTGAACTTATGCGCGCATTTGGTTGGACGGCGTTGGCCGGCTGCATTGCAGTCGGAGGTATGGCACAGGCAGGCGACGAGGGCTTCGGCAAGAAGCCGACGACTCCGGATCTGCCGGGAACGCCGTGGAAAGTCCACGACGGCACCCGGCCGCAGCCGAAAGTGGTGGAGACCGGCGGCGCGGTGAGCGTGAAGGCTCCGGCGGACGCGAAGGTGCTCTTTGACGGGAAATCGGTGGATGCCTGGCAGATCGATGGCAAGCCGGCGACCTGGCCGGTGAAGGGCGGGATCCTGACGGCGGCGCCGGGGACGCTGACTTCCAAGGAGAAATTCGGCCCGGTGCAGGTGCACATCGAGTGGCGGATCCCCGGCGGGCGGAAGGTCGATGGCCAGGGCGGCGGAAACAGCGGGATTTTCCTGATGGGGATGTATGAGGTGCAGATCCTGCAGAGTCATGGAAACAAGACCTACCCGGACGGCACGGCAGGCGCGATCTACGGCCAGACCCCGCCGCTGGTGAATGCCACCGCGCCGCAGGGCGAGTGGCAGAGCTACGACATCCTTTTCCAGCCGCCGAAGGTGGAGGGCGGCAAGGTGACCGAACCGGCCTGGGTCACGGTGATGCAGAACGGCGTGGTGCTGCACCATGCCCGCAAGCTCATCGGGCCGACCCAGTATCGCCAGCTGGCGACCTATGCGGACAATCATCCCGAGACCGGCCCGATCAGCCTGCAATTCCACGGCGATCCGGTGGAGTTCCGCAACATCTGGGCGCGGACGATCGGGGACTACGATCAGGAGTGATCCTGGCTTTTTGATAGAGCGCGGCTCCTTCGCCGGGGCCGCGCTTTTTTGTTCGTTAGTGAGAAGTGAAAAGTGTGAAGTGGAACAGCCGGTACCCACCGAGCGGCGCGGCTGTTCACTTTCACTTGGCCCTTTTCACTTCCACTCCTCGCTCTAGGAGATTCTCCCATATAGGAAAACAGGTCCGGTTTGGAATTGCTCCTTGTTCGTGATTTCCCGTAGGGTCGGCGGGTAATGAAACCGTTTCGTACTTGGTGGTCGGTTCTTCCCGCGTCAGCTCTGGTCCTCGGCGCTTGTGGCAAGAAGGAGCAAGAGAAAGTTCCGGCGGCCGCCCCGGGCGAGGTAGCAACGACGCCTGCCAAGGCAGCGGACACGCCCGCGCCAGTGGTGAAGGGCCTGACGGCCGGTGAGCGGGCGGCGATGCTCGGCATCGTGGGCCAGCTTTCCAAGGACACGGAGAGCGTGATGGCGCTTTACGATGGCAAGGAAATCGTGAAACGCCTGAAGTCGCTGAAGACTTGGGAATTCATCCGCGAGGTGGCGAAGGAGGAGAACGGCACCGATCCCGAGGATGAGATCGCCCCGGGCGCGGAAGAAGCCGGGAAGTTCCTCGGCCAGGAAATTTTCATCGCGACCGGCAAGGGCACGGCACCGCAGCTGGAGAATCTGATGAAGATCGGCCGGCGGATGAATTACTATCAGATGAAGATGCTCACGCAGTCCTTCAACGAAGGCGCGAAGGAGGGCGATCTTTCCAAGGTGGGCGATCCCGACGAGGAGTCCATGACGGCGATGGCGAAGGAGCTGGGCAAGGACATCCCGCTCATCGACAGCCTCGCGATGCCGCCGATGCTGATCGGCATCAAGGCCGCGGACGCGGAGACGCTGGGCAAGGCGCAGGAGCAGCTGGGCTCGAGCCTGGAGATGGCCTTCGGCATGATGGGTGAAGGCGCGAAGCCGGTGGAATTCACGAAGGGCGGAGTCGCCTTCAAGGGCTACAAGCTGGAAGGCAGCTTCTTCGCCGAGCAGATGGAGCAGGGCCGTGCGGACATGGAGCAGATGTTCGAGCCGGGCGACGTGGATCGTTTGATCGCGGCCATCAAGAAGAAGAACCTCGTGGTGGCCCATGGCTCCGTGAAGGATTACCTGATGCTCTACACGGGCGACAGCGAGGAAAGCTGCCCGTTGGCGGAGAGCCTGGACGACTCGCTGGCTGCAAATGACGCCATCTCCTATGTGGACGGCTACAAGGACAAGAAGCTGGTCGGCTTCCTTTACGGCGACAAGGGCGTCACGGAGGCGCTGGTGGCCGGCAGCCTGAAGGACATGGCCCAGGGCATCCGCGATGGTCTGGCTGGCACGGATCTCTATGGCGATACCCGCGAGCTGGCGACGCTGCTCGACATGGTCGGCGAGAAGGAGGATGCGGTGCTTGCGCTCGCGAAGTCCGATACGCTGGGCGGCCTGATCGTGCTGGAAGACGGCGTGAAGTTCGAGCTCTTCGGCGGGAATGATCACGGTGCGATCGATCACGCGGCGGAGCACAAGCTGGCGAAGCTGGGCAGCCAGGAAGACGTGCTGCTTTTCGCGAACTGGGTGTCCGACAAGGAATACTCGAAGCGCGCGAGCGAATATGGCGAGGTGATCGTGGAGACGGCCTATGCGATGGCGGAAAAGGTCGCCGGGCTGAACATCGAGACGCCGGAGTTCGAGAAGTTCAAGCAAGGCTTCGGCCTCTTCAACGAGAAGTTCCGTACCGACACGCTCAGCATGTGGGAAGCGCTGAGCACCGCGGAGTCCGGCCTTGGCACGGAGGCCGCGCTGGTGGTCGATCTGAAGGGCAAGATGCCGAAGTTCCCCGGCATCACGCAGGAAGTGGGGGATAACGGCAAGTTCTTCCGCGCCACGCTGGTTTCCCCGGTGACCGACCGCGCGAAGCTGGGCGAGTCATGGGTCAAGCTCGATGGCTCCTTGAAGAGCATCTTCAAGACGGTGAGCGAGATGTCCGGCTCGGAGATCCCGATGCAGGATCCGCTGACTTCGGAGAAGAATAACATCGCCTCCTACTTCTTCGCGCTGCCCTTCACGAATGACGACTTCATTCCTTCCGTGACGGTGAGCGACAAGTGGTTCGCGGCTTCGACCTCGAAGCTCCAGGCGCTCGACCTCGTGACCTCCGCCGACAGTGCCACGGGCGACCGCAAGGGCGCGTGGATGGAGTTCGACTTCGACACGCTCCGCAAGTTCACCAGCGAGTGGGTGACGCTGCTGGAGAAGAACGGCGAAGCCATGGTCGGTGGCCCCGAGAAGTTCGAGGAATTCAAGAAGCAGATCCCCCGCATCCAGAAGGGACTCGCGGCCATCGAGGAGTTCGACAGCGTCAGCGCTTCCGAACGCATGGAGGACGGCAAGCTTCGCAGCACGCTGCACTTCAAGATGCGCTGAGCGGATTGAGATGAGATCATTTGAAAAGCCGGGTTCCGCGAGGGGCCCGGCTTTTTTGTTGGGGCGGTCCGGCTCGCGTCGCCCTACCGGGGCACGCAGAGGTTCATCGCTGGTATTGCTCGTCGCTGACTTTTTCCAGCCAATCGACGGTCTTGCCATCGAGTTGCTCCTGGATCGCGATGTGGGTCATGGCGGTGGTGGGTGAGGCGCCATGCCAATGCTTCACGCCGGGCGGGAACCAGACGACATCGCCGGGGCGGATTTCTTCCACCGGGCCGCCATCCTGTTGCGCCCAGCCGTAGCCTGCGGTGACGATGAGGGTTTGGCCGAGCGGGTGGGTGTGCCAGGCGGTGCGGGCGCCGGGCTCGAAGGTGACGCATGCGCCTGCGGTGCGGGCCGGGGCGTTTGGCTGGAAGAGGGGATCGAAGCGGACGGTGCCGGTGAACCAATCGGCCGGGCCTTTGCCGGAGGGCTGGGTGCCATTTCTTTTGATTTCCATGGTTGGTTTCTTTCTAGGTGTGGGTTGTTCATCGGCGCGGAGCCGGTGGATGAGGGGCAGCGTAGGGATCGTCGTGTTGCGGGGGTGCGGAGGAAAGTGCGGCGGGACAGGTGCATGGCGAGCGTGTGTTAAAGACGGGGTGATGAAGGGGCATCGTTGGCCCGTTACGCCCGAGGCAACCTCGTTGAGGTTGATGAAGTCTTTGCGGCTTTCCCAAGGGAGCCGCTCCTGCGTCACGTCACCCTTGGGCTATAGGAGGGAACGGCGTTGCCGTTCTTTGAAGCGGAGGTTTGAGATGGGCAGCATCGGTGGAGGGTGCGACTCAAGCGGCACGCGTGGCAGGCGAAAAGCCGGAGCATGGGCGTCATTATCAGGAAGGCGGGATCAGCGTCCATCCCGCGGTTAGAATTACGCCCTCGGATTCCCATGGGCATGGGGACGATGTCATGCATTATGCCATTTAGATTATTCGATCTCCCTTCATCGCTCTTTCATGATGGGCGGTCACTGCTTGCCTGAGACCCCGTTTTTGCCGAACCCATGTCACTCGCATCCTCTCTCCGCACTGCCGTCCCCCTCCTGATCGGTCTCGCCATTGGCGGGGTGGGGGCCTCGCTCTTCGTCCGCAGCTTGCCGGGGGCCGAGGGCTCTCCGGAGGAACGCGTGAGCAAGCTGGAGGTGGAGCTGAAGAACGCCCACAACGAGATCGCCGCCTTGCGGGACACGGGGCCGCGCCGCGGGCAGAAGGCGGGCAGCGAGTTCTCCGACAAAGCGAGGAAGATCGTCCGCGACATCAAGGACGGGAAAAACATCAATCCGGATGACCTCTATGGCGCGATGAAGCCCTATTTCCGGGATTTCAGCCCGGTCTTCAGCCGCATGCGCGCGCATCAGGAGAAACGCTGGGTGGAAAGCAAGGTGGGCGAACTCTCGCGGAAATACAACCTGACCCCGGACCAGCAGGAAAAGGTGAGCACGTGGATGAAGCAGAAGGCGGAGGACGATGCCAACCGCTGGGCCGAGCTGTTGGGCGGTCACGATACCACCATGGAAGATCTCGCCCGGGAGGACATGAACCGCCGGCGCGACGATGGCCTCGACAAAGTGATGGAAGGCATGCTCAGCGGCGAGAAATTGACCGACTTCAAAACCACCCGCATGACCGAACGCGCGGATCGGGTCCAGCAGCATGCCGACTTCCGCGTGCAGCGGCTGAGCAGCATCGTGGAACTGGACGATACCCAGCGCGACCAGGCCTTCGGAATTTTCGCGCGGAATTCTCCGGACTACGATCCGGCCATGAAGCTGGAAGGCATCGGCGGCGATATCGGCTCGACGCCCGGTGGCAATTCCCAGGAGGCCATGCTCGCGATCCTGCGGCCGGATCAGCAAGAGGCTTACAAGACCGCGCGGGAACGCCGGCATGCCGAGGCCGAAAAAGAGGCGAACGAGATGGGCTTCACCTTGCCCTCGAACTGGGACGTCCTTGATCAATCCGACTTCTGAGCGAATGAACCTCGCGACCCCTTCCACCCACGTGCCGCGGCCCGCGATCGACGTCCGTTCCCTGCGGGTCGACTACGGTGATTTCATCGCGGTGAACGACCTCTCGCTCACGGTTCCGCCCGGCGAGGTCTTCGGCCTGGTGGGGCCGAATGGCGCGGGCAAAACCAGCACCTTCCGCGTGCTGACCACGCTGATGGAGCCCACCTATGGCGAAGTCTTTCTCGATGGCGTGGACATCCAGGAGGACATCGCCAGCGCGCGGCGGATCGTCGGTTACATGCCGGACCTCGCGCCCGTGCCCGCGGATCTCAAGGTCTGGGAGTTCCTCGATTTCTATGCCGCCGCCTATGGGATCGGTAACAAGGCCCAGCGTCGGGAACGCGCCGCGGAGTGTCTGGAAGAAGTCGCCCTCACCGACCAGCGGAACAAGTGGTGCAAGGAGCTCTCCCGCGGGCAAACGCAGCGGGTGGTACTGGCGAAGACCATGCTCCACCGGCCGCGGGTACTGGTTCTGGATGAACCGGCGAGCGGTCTCGATCCGCTGGCTCGCCGCGACCTGAGGAATGCGCTGCGCCGGCTGGCGAAGGGCGGCGCGACCATCTTCGTAAGTTCACACATTCTCAGCGAGCTCGCGGAAATGTGCACCTCCCTCTGCGTGATGAACCTCGGCAAGCTGCTCGCCTCGGGCACTATTGATGAGGTCCGGCATCAGCTTGGCAATACCGAGCGCACGATCACCACCTCCGTGCTTGGCAGGGTGGAGGAGGCCGCGGCTTGGCTCTCTTCCCGCGAGGGTGTCCATGAGCTGCAAGTGCACGATCATCAGATCGTCTTCGGCTTCAAGGGCACCGATGACGACCAAGCCGATCTCATGGAAGGACTTATCGCGCAGGGCATCCGTCTCCGGTCCTTTGAAGAAAAGCGCTCCTCCTTCGAAGAGATCCTCGTGGAAGTGGCTGAAAGCAACCGACGCTCATGAATGCGGCATCCTCCTCTCCGTCTTCCTTTCTCAAGATCCGGACCTGGAAGGTTTGGGACAATCCGATCTTCCGCCGCTACTGCCGTTCCCGGCTGAGGCCGCGGGGGCTCGGGATCTCCCTGCTGATCACCGTGCTGATCGCCGGCTTCATCGTGGCGCTGGCCAATTCCGCGGCCGTGCGCAATCCGTCCCATGCCTTGGACGCGATGCGCGGGGCCCTGATCCCGATGCTGATTATTCAAGCGGTCATCCTGTTCGTATTCGGCACCGCCCAAGTGGCCGGGGGCATGACCGCGGAGCGGGATGAAGGCGTGATCGACTACCAGCGCCTGATCCCGATGTCCCCCTTGGCCAAGGTGCTCGGCTATCTCTTCGGCCTGCCGGTGCGGGAGTATGTGATGTTCCTCGCCACGCTGCCCTTCGCCGCGTGGCTGTTTTGGAAAGGCCACGTGAAGGCCGCGGCCTGGATGCAGCTTTACGCGGCGCTCTTCACCTCCACGCTCTTGTACCACTTCACGGGTCTCCTCACCGGCACGGTGGCGAAGAACCGCCGCTGGGCCTTCCTCGCGTCGATCGGCCTCGTCTTCTGCCTCTACACGGTCATCCCGCAGCTTTCGAAGTTCGGCCTCGTCTTCTTCAAATATCTCACCATCACCCCGGTGGTGGAGGAAATGCTGCCGGAGATCCTGCCGCCGGACGCCGCCGCGGGCTGGAAGGCGCTCCAGCGCTTCGATCCGACGGTGAAGTTCTTCAACCTCGATTTCTCGGAACTCGTCTTCACGGTCTTCTCGCAGCTCGCGCTGATCCTTACCTTCACGATCATGCTGTGCCGGAAATGGCGGCGCGCGGAGTCGCACCTGCTCGGCAAGCTGTGGGCCACCGGCTTCTTCGTTTGGATCCAGGTGCTGCTGTTGGGAAATGCCATCCCCCTGATCGATCCCGGCGATCTCTTCATTTCGCGCGCGATGAACCGCTTCACGCGCTTCCATAGTTGGGAGCCCCAGCCGATGGAGGCCGTGGTGATGTCCGGTGTCTACGGGATCTTCACCCTGCTGCTGCTTTTCGTGCTCGCAGGGATCATCACGCCCTCGCCGGAGAATCAGGTGAAGGGTTGGCGCCGCGCGAGAAAGCAGGGCGATTCCTCGCTGCCCGTCCGGTCCGATGCGGCCACTTCGTTTTGGTTTGTGATCCTCATGGCCTTCGCGGGCGCTGCGGGGTGGTTCCTCTTCACCCGCGAGCTCGTGGAGTCTCGCTGGTATCCGGGACACTTCGTGGACTTGAAGGTCTTCGCCTACTACGCGGCGGTGTTGCTGACCGGCGGCTTGGGATTCCAGTTGTTGCTGGAAGCTTGGGGCGGTCGTGTCCTGATTCTGGTGACGATCTTTGTCGGCGTGGTGCCGCTCATGCTGGGGGCGGTGCTCAGCACCATGAGCGACCGCTTGTATCCGGCCTCCGCATGGCTGGTCGGGGTCTCGCCGATCAGCACGCCGCTCTATGCCTCCGGGGCCCTGCTTTCCCTGACGCAACTGCCGGTCTCGATCGCGAAGGCGATACCGCTCGCCTTCTTCTTCTGGCTCTTCGTCGGGGTGGTGATCAACCTGTGGCTGATCGGCCGGCTTTTCACCGCACGCCGCGCGATGGCCAAGGAAGTGCTGACGGGAGGAGAAGTTCCTGGGGAAACAAGCTCGGCGGAGGGAATGTAGCATCCCAGGCTCGCCAGGCTCCAGCCTGGCTGTCTTTCCTGGGACCGCGGAACTCCAGTTCCGCATGAAGCCACGCTGACTGCAGGAGGAATCGACCGTCCTTCGATGCCAGGCTGGAGCCTGGCGAGCCCGGGGAAACCGCCGCTACTCCGCCATCGCCGTTCCGACCTTGGCATAGAGCTCGGTCTGCTTTGCGGACCATTCGGTTAGATCCGCGGCGAGCTTCACGGCACCGGGTTCGAAGATCGTGATGGTCGAGGATCCTCCGAAGGCGAAGTAGCCTTTCTCATCGCCTTTCTTCACCGGCTTGCCGGGAGTGAAGGTTTGCAAGATGGAGCCGACGCAGGTGGCCCCGATCTCTAACAAAAGCACCGTGCCGATGTCTTCGGTCTCCAGCTTGGTGATCGTCCGCTTGTTCTCCCAGAGGTAGGCGAGGCGGCGGCGCAGCGCGATGGGGGAAACTGAGAACAGCGGGCCATCGATGGTCTTGGTCTCGCCGGGTGTGCCGGTGGCAGGAAAGTGGAAGCGATGGTAATCGACCGGGCAGAGCCGTGAGAGGACCAGCGAGCCATCGGCATATTTCGCGGCCAGCGCATCATCGCCGAGCAGCTTGCCCAGGTCCCACTTCTGTCCCTTCACGAAGACGCCTTCGATCGCGCTGGCCTTCTGGAAGCCGAGGTGACGTCCGTCCGCAGGAAAGACCGCGGTGCTCTCCGCGATCGGCCGGGCTTCCGGCTTCAGCTTGCGGTAGAAGAACTCGTTGAAGGTGCGGTAGCTGTCCGGTGCATCGGCGAACTCGGCGGGGTCGAGGCTGTACTTCGCGATGAACGGGGCGACCTTTGCCTTCGTCGCGGGATCGTCCATGCGCTTCCCGTACCATTTCGAGAAAGCGGCGCGCTTCACCATCACATGCAGCGGCAGCGAGCCCAGCGGATTGGCGTAGCTGAATTTCAGGAAGCCCTCGCCATAGACCTGCTCGGTTTCCATCTGGCCGGTGTGACGATTGAAATAGCGGATGGCGCTCACGTGCAGGGAACCTAGGAGAGAGGAAGGAAAAGGGTGAAGGGTTTTTCGAGGGGAGGGGAATTCAACCGCAGATGAACGCCGATGGACGCATGAAACAGCCGGATGGATCTTGGACCGGGATGGATAGGATAGATGGGATTTGGAGAAGGCTGGGGATCCAAAAGCGTGATCCGGGCCATCCCTTCCATCGAGGTCCTTCAAAATCCGGCTGTTTCATCCGGGTCCATCCGGCTGTTATCTGCGGTTGAGACTGCATTTCTCCTCCCGCACCGGCCAATCCGGTCATTTTCCCTCCCGATTGCTCAAATCCTGCCCCGATCCCCGTTTATTGGCCGTGAATCGCCCTTTTGAACTCCTGATTCAAGCAGTGCTGCGGACGTTTGCGGACGCCGCACAAACCGGAATGCCCTTGCACGTTGCGGGACGCAGGGCTATCGGCGGCGCGATGAAAATCCGGGGAATTTCCGCCTGCCTCGGCCTTGCGCTGCTCCTGCCTGCGTGCCGCAAGCCGAAGGAAGTGACGGTCGATGAAAGCCGTGAACTCACGATGCGCGACGAGGCCCCGAAGCTGAATGCCACCAGCAATGACCGTTTTCAGGAGCCCGGCACGGGTCCCTTCATCGCCGGGGAAGTCCCGCCGACCTGGCTGGCGCAGCCCGGCTCGTCCTTCCGCCTGCTGAGCTACCGCTTCGGCACCGGCGGGGACGTCGCGGTGGGGATGGCCTCGGGCGGACTGACGGACAATATCAACCGCTGGCTGGGACAATTCGCCCTGCCCGCCCTGAGTGACGCGGATGTCGCAAAGCTTCCCCAGGACAAGATCGTGGGAATCGAGGGCGTGTGGGTGGAGGCCTCCGGCGACTTTGCACCCGGGATGGGCCAGCCGCCGCGGCCCGGCCAAGCGCTTTTCGGAATGATCGCCGCGGACCAAGGCCGCATCATCACCGTGAAAATGACGGGCCCCGCCGAGGAAGTGGCGGCCCAAAAGGAAGCCCTGAAGACCTTCGTAAAGACCCTGCGCCGGCGGGGTGAATGACCGCACTCCCACCGACCGTAACCTGCTGCCCCGATGAGTTCACCCGGCCCGAAGTCCTTCTTTCTCCGCATTTTCGATTTCTTCTCGGGCTTCGGTCTCGCGACCGCGCTGCTGGTGATCCTGATGGTGGAGACCTGGCTGGCGACCTTGGAGCAGGTGAATTTCGGCCTGCATGCGACGCTGCAGAAGTATTTCACGCCGGGCGCCTGGTATGTGCTCCCGGATGCGGGGGTGCTGGGTGAGAATCTGGTGGGGAAGAGCCTGCCACCGCTGCCAGGTGGTTACTGGGTGTGCGCGCTCCTGGTGCTGAACCTGACGCTCGGCGGCATCATCCGCATGCGGAGGGGCTGGAAAAAGGTGGGCATCCTGATGTCCCACTTCGGCATCATTTTCATGATCGTGGCCGGCGGCGTCTCGCAGCTGAAGGAAGAGCGCGGCGTGATGATGCTGAGCGAGAAGCCGGCCTCGGCCTTCCCGCAGACGGCGGATTACGCGCAGGCCTTCACGGAGACGACGGTGGAGATCACGGAGGTGAAGGATGGCAAGCTGGTCGGCCCCGTCCATTTCGTGAAGGACGCCTACTATTTGGATTTGAAGGGGGAGGACACGCGCACGGTGAAGCTGCCGAAGCTGCCTTTCGACCTGCAATTCCAAGGCTACGTGCAGAATGCCAAGCCGATCTCGGCGGCGAGCATGGCACCCACCCGCGGCGAACCGGTGGTGGATGGCTGGTTCCTTTTCGCCCGTGAGCCGAACAAGGAGTCCGAGGCGGATACCCCGGGGGTGCATGCCCGCGTGCTGGGCCGGGACGGGAAGGCGGGCGCCATCGTCCTGCTCGCGGTGGATTCCCACGCTCCCTACACGGTGAATGCGGACGGCCGCACCTTCATCGTTCGCATGGACAAGCGCGTGTGGCCGGTGCCCTTCCAGGTGCGCCTGGAAGACGCGCGCTCCGAATATCACCCGAACACGAACCGCCCGAAGGTCTTCGAAAGCGACATCGTGCGGATCGAGGGTGGCCGGGAATCGAAGGTCTTCATCGAGATGAACGAGCCGATGCGCTACGGCGGCTACACCTTCTACCAGCGGACGATGATGAACGGACTCGGTGGCGGGGACCGCGAGGCGACGATCTCCGGGTTTGAAGTCGTGAGGAATCCGGCCGATAAGTGGCCGGAATACAGCATCTACATCGTGGGACTCGGCCTGTGCATCCACTTCGTGACGAAACTCGCGGGATTCCTCTTCCGCGAAAAGAGAACCACCGTCCCACAAGCCTGACATGAAAGACATCTTCGGACGCTGCATCATTTTCGCGCTCGCGCTCCTGGCGGTCGGGGTCATCGCGTTTTTCGCGATCCGGGACAGCCAGCCGGCGGGTGATACCCGCACGGTCTCCGGCTACAAGCCGTGGGAGCAGGCGACGCTGGACATGGCCGGGCTGCTGCCGGTGCAAGATGGCGGACGCGTGAAGCCGCTGGGCACTTATGCGGGCTTCAGCATGCTGAGCCTGCACGGCGCGCGCTCGATGGAGATCATCGGCGAGGGCGGGCAGAAGGTGAAGATCAAGCCGCTGGCCTGGATGATGGATTGCCTCTTCCGCCCGGAACTGGCGAACGAGCTGCCGACCTTCCGCGTGGATAACTCGAAGGTGCTCGAAGCGGTCGGCATTCCCGTGCGCGGACGGCGGGATCGCTACAGCTACAATGACCTCAAGCCGGGCTTGGAGAAGCTGAAGCAAAATGCGGCTTCATATGAGGAAATTTCGAAACGTGACCCGAAGCTGCTGAAGCCGGAAGAACAGCAGACGCTGACGATGGCCTACACGGTGCGGAACTATGAGTTCCTGACCGGCTACATGGACTTCGCGCGGAATGGCCTGCTGCCGGGCTCCACCACCCGCGAGGGCAAGCTGCTCCCGGTGAGCGAGGTGATGGCGGCGGCCCCGAAAATCCGGGCCGAACTGGAAGCCGCGGCGACGGGCAAGCCAGTTTCCAGCGAGGTGCAGACGATCAGCGTGCTGATCGAGCAAGCGGCGAACTCCGCGAAGTTCGCGCTGAATCTTTTCCCGCCGTCGAACAAGGAAGACGGCCAGTGGCTGAGCGCGGGCGACCGCATCTTCCACATCTTCACCGGCACGACCCGCGAACCGGATCAATCGATCAAGGATATCAAGGCGATCGAGGACACGGTGCAGGCGCTGAAGACCGGCGAAGCGGCTTTCCGCGAGAAGTTCTCGGTGCTGGAAGCAAGCGTCGTCGAGCGGGCGAAGGCGCGTGACGAGTATCGCTCCATTCCCCTGGAGGCGGACTACTTCAAGAAGAACTGGTTCATCTACGCGCTCGTCTGGTTCCTGCTCGCGGTGGTGACATCGGGAGTGATGCTTTTTGCCGGTCGCACGCTGGGCGGAAAGATCGGGCACTGGGCCACGGTGGTCTTCCTGACGATCGGGCTCGTGTATCTGGTCATCCCGATCGCGAAGCGCTGCATCATCATGGGCCGCCCGCCGGTGGGGAACCTCTACGACACGATCATCTTCATCGACATGGCAGTGGTGGCCCTCGCTCTACTGGTGGAGTGGATGACGCGGAAGCGCTTCGTGCTGGGCATCACGCCGCTCGTGGGGGCCTTCCTGATCGTGCTCGCGCGGCGCTTCGAAGTGGGTGAGGGGAAAGATCATCTGGACCCGCTGGTGGCCGTGCTGAGGTCGAACTACTGGCTGACCACGCACGTGATCACCATCACGCTGGGCTATGCCAGCGGACTGATCACGGCGCTGCTGGCGATCGTTTACATCCTGCTGCGCAGCCTGCGCCTGGATGACGGGGATGCCTCGCTGCGCCGCGCGGTGACGCGTGCGGTGTATGGCTGCGTGTGCCTCACGCTGACCCTTTCACTGATCGGCACGGTGCTCGGCGGCATCTGGGCGAATGATTCCTGGGGCCGCTTCTGGGGCTGGGATCCGAAGGAGAACGGCGCGCTGATGATCGTTCTCTGGTCGCTGGCGGTGCTGCATGCACGGCTCGGCGGGATCATCAAGGAATGGGGCCTGCACCTGTGCGCGGTCTTCGGCGCGATCGTCGTGGGCTTCTCCTGGTGGCACGTGAATTTCCTCAATGTCGGCCTGCACAACTACGGCTTCGCCGCGGAGAAGCTGTGGACCGTGAAGGCCTTCTACGCGGTGATGATGGGCTTCATCCTGTGGGGCTCGATTGCGTGCTGGATTGAAAAGCTTCAGCAGAAGGCGGAGGAGCAGAAGAAAGCGGAAGAGCCGAAGGCAATCGCGGACGACGGGGTGAAGGTGTGAGGTGAACGAACCTATGGACTGCGGCGGGGCGCTGCCGCTCTTCCTCGAACGCTTTAGCCGGCCGCCTTACTTCGCCTTCACGGTGATCACATGCTCCACCGGTTGCTTCGCATCGGCGATTGCCTTGGCGAGGGGCGCGCGGGCTTTCTCGGTGACGGCGAAGGTGCCTTCCAGATCCGCGGCGCCTTCCGGGCCATGGACGAGTGTTTTGATCTGACGCGTCTCGTAGTTCTGCTTCGCTTCGACGGCATCCCAGATCTTCTTGAACGGGGCTTGCAGCGGGTGCGTCTGGAAGTCCTTCGCGAGGTTCACGCCTTTCTTCAGATCATCCGCGGAATAGGTGCGCGTGGCATCGCCCCAGATGACGTCGTAGGACGCGGCCGTCGGTGCTTCGATTTTGAGAACGAAGCGATTCAACTCATCGTCGAAAGGAATCAGCGCGAGACCCGCGCGGATGGAGTCGTCGCTCTTCTCGTCGCCGGGACCGGGGCTGAAGGGGAGCTTGGTGCTCTTGATCGTGATCTTGCCATCCTGCGTGGAAACGATCTCGTGACCGAAGCTGGAGGACGCCTTTCCGCCCGCGGGATCATAGCTGATCGTGCCGAGATCGCCATCGATGCCCATGCCTTTCAGGAAGGCGTAGGCCATGATGACTTGTCCCGCCCAGCCGGGATGCACGCCGTCTTTTCCGGCGATCATGAACTGCGGCCCGTGGAGCTTCTCCGCCTTGAAGTCGGCGATCAGCATCGGCCGATACACGTCGGCGAAAGCCACTTGCTCCGCCGCGGCGATCTGGATGCCGATGTTGCGGAACTTGGAGAGGGCAAGATTGAGGTCTTCCTTGGTTCCCGCCGCGCTCTTCACCCAATGCGGCACGGTGTCGATGATCCCGGAGGAGCCGAGCAACACGCGCGCGCCGGCATTCTTGAAGGCCTGCACCATCGCCGTCTCGTTCTTCCGGTATTCCTCCGCGATGGGTTCATTGAAGGGCACGTAGCGGAAATCGTTCATGCCGTAGCAGGTGGTCGCGAAGGTGGGCTGGAAGCGCAGCACGTCGCTCTGGAGGCGATTCAGGAAACCGCCTGCTTGCTCGCCGCTCCAGCCGTATTGGCGGCACGTGATGTCCAGTTCCGGGAGGCAAGCGGTGAGGTAGGACTCCATGATCACGGAGTAACGTTTCTGCTCCGTGATCGAGTCGCCGCAGATGGCCACGCGGTCGCCCTTTTTCAGCAGCAGGCCGGTGGGTTCGGGAGCAGGGTCCAGCACGTAGGAGGACAGCTCGGCGGGCAGGGGAGGCGCTTCCTTGGCGGTGACCGGCAGGATGAGCGCGAGGGAAAGGAGGCAGAGTCGGCGATTCATGCTTCCATGAGACGAGCGGGTCCCGGGCCTTGTATCAAGCAGGCATATGATTTGCCGGAGAAACTCCGCGCGAAAGGAGCGGCGGTTAGGCGACGTTTCCTCCGGTCGATGAAACCCGCCGCCATCGTTTTGCCCGCCAGTCTGCTCGCTCTGGCCTATTCCGCCGCGAAGATCCCGGAGACCGCGGCCTGGCGGAAGAAGGTGCTGACCAAGGACTTCCTGACCGAAGGCCTCTCCGCGGGCGATCTCGATGGGGATGGCGTGAAGGATCTGGTGGCAGGAGCCTTTTGGTTCAAAGGACCCGATTTCAAGGAAGGGAAACTCTACCGGCCGGGCCGCGCGATGCCGATCGATGGCTACATGGAGGACTCCTTCCTGAGCTGGGTGGAGGATCTGAACGGCGACGGCCGCAACGACATCCTGATGGCAAGCCACCCGGGCAAGGACATGACCCTTTATCTCAATCCGGGCAAGGAGGGTGATTGGCCCGCGCATCGCGTGATGACGGAGGCCGCGACCGAGAGCCCGCTGTGGCTGGATCTCGATGGCGATGGAAAGAAGGAGCTGGTCTGCATGCAGGGCGGGAAGTTCGGCTATGCGGAGGTGGATTGGTCGGAGGTGACGAAGCCGTGGACTTTCATCGCGGTTTCGGAGAAGCGGACGGACTCACCTTATACCCACGGGCTCGGAGCAGGGGATCTGAGCGGGGACGGAAAGATGGATATCATCGAGAAGGACGGCTGGTTCGAGCAGCCTGCGGAGAAAGGCGGGGCGTGGACGTGGCACAAGGAACCCTTCGCCGGACCGGGTGGTGCGCAGATGCTGGTCTTCGATGCCGACAAGGATGGCGACAACGACATGATCACGAGCCTGAACGGACACGGCTACGGTCTGGTGTGGTACGAGAACCATCGTAGCGAGGGAAAGGTCAGCTTTGCCCGCCATGAGATCCTGCCGGAGGATCCCGCGAAGACGGGGCCGGAGGGGCTTCAGTTCAGCCAGCTCCACGCGCTGGAGGCCGGGGATTTCGACAACGACGGCCGGATGGATTTCATCACCGGCAAGCGCTTCTGGGCTCACAATGGCAACGACCCCGGGGAACGTGAACCGGCACTGGCGGTGGTGTTCTTCAACCGCAAGGAAGGGAGCGGCGTGAAGTGGCAGGCGGAAGTGATCGATAGTGATTCAGGCGTCGGCTGTCAGGTGCTGGCCGTGGATCTCGATGGCGATGGCAAGCTGGATTTCGCCGCAGGCAGCAAGAAGGGCGTGCATGTCATTTCGCGCTGAGGGGGCTGTTTCTCCCGGGCACGCCAGGCTCCAGCCTGGCAAGAAGCACGGGAAGGTTTCCCCCATTCCCGTGAGATACCGCTCGAAATGCAGCCAGGCTGGAGCCTGGCGAGCCCGGGACCAGCCTCCGCACTCCCCGGTCCGCACACTACCGCCCGGGAGTGACGCTTACGACTTCGTTGCCGGGGGAAACCTCGGTTCGCACGGCCTCGATCACCTTTGCATTTGAAGACGAGCTCAGCTGCGCCGTCTTCACCGGTGCGCTGCAGGAGCCGAAGGTCATGCAGGAGAGACCGGCCGCGACGCAGCCGATGCTGATGAAATACTGCGATTTCGAGGACATGGTCGTGATGGGGTTCATGGTGCTTTCGCGAAAGGATCGGCGGTGAGACGGTCATTCACTTCGCGGGGCATCCAGGTCCAGGGATCGACTCCCTTTTCGGTGAAAACCGCGAGGCCGATGACGCCGACGTTGCGGTGCTCACCGGTGGAGAGATTCGCGTAGGAACCGGCGACGGTGGAGAACTTGAAGCGCGCGACGGTTTCCGGGCTGGTGCGCCAGCCTTTCACCTCCAGCGTTTCATCCGGCGCGATCACATAGCCGCGCTTCGCGAAGGCGGCTTTCTTGCCATCGATCACATCGAGGCCATCCACGCTGAGCACGACTTCCAGGCGGCTCTTGCAGCGGTTCTTCACGACGATGGAGTAGGTCGCATCCTGCTTTCCCACCACGAAGCGCCGTCCATCGCTGGTCCAGGTCTTGTAGGTCGGCAGGAATCCGAAGCCGCCTTTGATTCCCCATTCCAGCTTGTCTCCGGCGGCGGTCTCCATGCTCTCCATCTTCCACTTCGAGCCCGTCATGGCGTCGATGCCTTCGCGGTTATTGTAGAAGACCACGCCGGTTCCTTCCGGCTTCGATGAGGCCCGCGTGAAGGACTGCCGGTTCCACGGGGACTTCACGGACTCACCGAAACCGGTGGCCAAGCCGGGCCGTTCCTCTGCCGCTTTCTTATGCGGGACCGCCTTGGTGCGATTCGGGTTGTTCAGCACCGAGTCGATGTTGTTGCGGTTGATCGCGCCGTCCCCGCTACGCAGGCCGCCGGTCACAATGTCGGTGACATTCTCCGTCCCAGGAATGTAGCTAGAATCGGTTGAAGGCGCAGAAGGCGCGACATTCGATGCGCATCCGGACAACCAGACCGAGGCCAAGGTAGCGGCGAGGAGCCAGGCACTGCTCCGCTTGAGGAGCGCGATCAACGGCATGGGGAATTTCATGGTGCTGGAAAAACAGCATTTGAGGAGGTGCGCGTCAATTTTTAAATGCGGCTTTTCCAACATTTAAATTGCAGCTTTTCCAGCAGGCGCTATTTGTCGGCCATGAGCAATGCGGAAACCTTGGCCCGGCGGGAACGCCAGGTGATGGACATTCTTTATCGAAAGGGCGAAGCGACGGCGCAGGAGGTGCTGGATGAAATGGCGGACCCGCCGACTTACTCCGCGGTGCGCGCGCTGCTGGCCACGATGATGGAGAAGGGACTCATTTCGCATCGCAAGGATTCGCGCCGCTACGTCTATCGCCCGGCAGTGCCGGAAAAGAAGGCGAAGCGTTCCGCGCTGAAGCAGTTGCTCTCGACCTTTTTCGAAGGCCGACCGGAGAAGTTGGTCGCCGCGCTGCTCGATCCGAAGGACCAGCAATTGAGCGCGGACGAGATCGAGAAGATCCGGAAGTTGATCGGGAAGAAGGATTAAAAGCCCGTGTCGCCATGATCGCCACCGCCATCGCCTTTTCCCTCATCGCCGCCGCTGCCGTGTGGCTGGCGGGGCGGCGGGATGTGGCGCGCGATCCCCGGCTGACCTTGCTCGCTCTGGCATTACTGGCGGTGTTTCCCTTGCTGTTCTTTCTGCCGAAGTGGGAGGTGCTGCCGACCGCAGGGGAGGTGTCCGAGGGTTCATCGCTGGCATGGTGGCTGCCCTGGATCTGGGCTGCAGGGGTCGCGATTGCTTCGCTGCGCCTGGTGACCGCGCTCGCCCAGCTCTGGCGCTGGCGCCGGGATTCCGAACGGGTCGGCGTGCGCGAGGCAGGGGAGCTCATCGTGGATGTTCGCTTGCTGAAGGACTATCCGAGCCCCGTTGCGGCCGGGATTTGGAATCCCGTGATCTTCGTTCCCGCGGAGTGGAATCAATGGACCCCGGAGGTGCGCGAGGCGGTGCTGGCGCATGAGATGAAGCATCATCAGCGCCGTGATCCGCTATGGCGTGCGATCGGTGCGGTGGCTTGCACGCTTCACTGGTGCAATCCCCTCGTCTGGTGGATGTCCCGGCGCTTGGCCGATCAGTGCGAGTTCGCCTGCGATGAAGCGGTGGTGGCCGATGGCTTCCAAGCGGACCGCTATGCGACTGTTCTCTGTGATCTCGCGGCTTCAACGCGGGCACCCGCGACGACCTTGGCGATGGCGCATGAAGGCGGGCTTGAAGCGCGGGTGCGACGGATGATGACGAAGGGGCCGCGTGGCTCGCGTGTGGCCCTCGTGGCGTTGATCGTGTTCACCGCGATCACGGCGATCGGTCTGGTGATCCTGCGCCGTGAGGAGCGCCCCGCTCGGCCCGCCATTCCCATGGAGGAGATCCGCACCAGATTGGAAGCGGACCCGTTTCCCGGGAATTGAAGGGTTAATCTGCCTCTCGTATGGCACCGTCATTCCCAAATATATAGAACGGCAACGCCGTTCCCTAATATAGCCCAAGGGTGGCACGACGCAGGAGTGCCTCCCTTGGGTAACGACCGAAGAATCCATCAACCTCAAAGAGGTTGCCTAAAGCGTGACCAACAGATGACTCTGGATCACCTTGTCGGCAATGTCCTGAAGGTGAGATTGCGTACGCGTGGGCCGCTCGAAGTCCACAACGTGGGTTGTCGATGCGGGAAAAAACAAAAAGCCCCCGGTCTCCCGGAGGCTTCTTGAAAAATGGGAAACGTATCCCGCCTGCCTCACTTGGCGTATTTCACGCCGCAGCCATAGGGCTTGGTCTTCGCCTTCTCGACGGTCTTGCCGCTGAGGACGGAGTCGAGCGCCAGCGAGATGTAGCTGTCGGCGGTTTCGATGTCGGCCACGTCGGTGGTGTCCTTGGAATCGATCGCGCCGTTGTAGGCGACCTTGCCGTCCTTATCGATCACCACGAGTTGGGGCGTGGTCTTGGCACCGTAGGCCTTGCCGACCGTGCCATCGGTATCGAGGACGATCTGGCTGGCCTTGTTGCCTTCCTTCTCGGAACGGCTGGCGAGTTCGGAGCCGGCGAGGTAACCCTGCTGGCCTTCAGCCGCTGAATTCACGGAGAGCCAGACGACCCCCTTGCCCTTGTAGCTTTCCTGGAGCTTCGGGATGTTGCCGCTGCCGTAGTGCTTCTTCACATAGGGGCACTCGTAGTTGATCCACTCGAGCACCACGACCTTGCCCTTGTAGTCGGACAGGGAGACTTCCTCGCCTTTCGTGTTCTTCACGGTGAAGGCCGGTGCGGCTTCGCCGGGCTCGACGGCCCAGGCGGTGGCGCTGCAGATCATGGCGCCGAGCACGGCACCGAGGAACGTGTGTTGTTTCATATCAGTTTTGTGGGTAGGGGATTTTCAGGTTCGTCGAAGACCGTCCCGAGGGAGTGCGTGCTGTCCAACGGAAATGCGGTCACTCTTTCGCACGCCATGAGACGGAGAGAGGCGCGGAGAGCTTCCCACCGTACAGGACGATATCGAGTAGAACGACCGGGCCCTCCGCATATTCATTTTTTGGTATCGCGGCGGTCCAAACGCCGTCTTTCCGTTCAAAAACGAGGTCATCGGTATCCGAGACCACCTGAGGGGTCGCGGGATAGGCCTTGGCGCCTGTGAGATCGAGACTCTCGGGGACGCTGAGGGTGATCGCCAGATTGCCATCCGACTCCTTGACGCTCAGCGTGGTTCCTTCGGCGGAGACAGGGATTTTCTTTTCCGCCGCGGAAAGGAGATCGGCCGATTGCCCGCTGGCCCCGTCGCCAGCCGGGAGTTTCAGGGAAAGCTCCACGTTGCCCGGGACGCAGGCGCTGTCGTTGCAGGTCAGCCAGGAGAGCTTCACCTTGCACTCCGCCTCGCCCGTGGCACCGGCGGGCGGGGTGAGGTCGACGAGGTAAACCGCCTCGCCCTCGTAGCCGAAGCCGGAAAGGTCGCCGGTTTTGAAGCGCTTCGGGACCGGTTGGCGGAGTTCGCCGGCCTTCCAGCCCTCCGGCAGCGTCCATTTCGCGGAAAGCGGCATGCCGGCCTCGCCCGGATTGATCCAGTAGCCGTGCCAGCCGCTGTCGAACTTCAGGCGGATGCCGACGGGGACCGGCTTGCCCGCCTGGTAGGAGGCGGTACCGCTGAGAAGCTCCGCCTCCGCGTGGCCGGATTTCACCCCGGCGAATGCGGGGGAGAGGAAGGGGAGACTCGCCGCCATCAGAAAGGAGAATTTCATCACGCCCATCTAAAGCGGGATTTCGCAGGGCTGCCACCCGTTTTCGAAGGTTGGCCGCTTGGGGTTGATGCGACCTTGCGAGCACAGGGCCGGGGAAGCCAAAGACGCCCCGGCGGGGCCCACTGGTTCAAGTGGATGATGGGAATTCCCCCATGGCATGCTCCCACCATGCCTACATTGACGCGGGAGCGTAAGGAGTGGCGACACTCTTGTCGCCGGGGGAGGACGTGCTTGGCGGGGACGGCCAACCCCAATGATACCCCCGGGTCAGCAAGTTTCACCTGTTCCTCACCTGCTTATCAGGTGAGGAGTTCGTTACCTCGGCAGTTTCGGGCCGCCACCGCGCTTTTCCCGGCGGTAGGCGGTTGGGGCCTGGCCCATGTGCTTGCGGAATTGCCGGGAGAAGTCGCTGTGGTCGTAGAAGCCGGACTCCAGCGCGACTTCGGTGATCGGCATGTTCGAGCCCGCGAGGAGTTCGCAGGCCTTGATCACGCGCATCCGCATCAGGTAGCTGCGCGGGGTGGTCTGGAAGGTCTTGCGGAACTTCCGCTCGAACTGCCGCACGGAGAGGCCCGCGATTTCGGCGAGTTCCGCGACCTCCAGCCGCTCCCGGAAGTTCGCCTTCAGGTGCTCCGCCACCTCGGCGAGCTCCAGGTAGGGCTGGATCGCGGCGCGCTGCTCTTCATAGGAGCGGACGGTGCCGCAGAGGCCGCAGACGTTCCCGTGTTTGTCGAAAAGCGGGAGCTTGTCGGTGATGAACCACTCCGGGCGCCCCTGCGAATTCGGGAAAAGCTCGATCAATCCCAGCAGCGGCTGGCGGGTGGTGACCACCTTTTCGTCGTCGCGGTGGTATTTGTCGGCGAGCCGGGGAGGGAAGATCTGCTTGTCGGTGAGGCCGACGATCTGATCTTCTCTTTGGAATCCGCACCGTTTCACAAAAGCGGGGTTTCCTGCCATCAGGCGGCCTTCCCGGTCCTTGGCGAAAAAGAGCGTTCCGGGCAGGTGGTCGAAAAGGTGGCGGAATTGTCCCGGGGGGAGTTCTTCCAGCCACCTGCGGAGATCGTTGGGTGTGTCCACTGGCAAAAACATACAAGTGTTTCCCGTAATCCTACAAGCTCTCTCAACGTTTCTACGTCAGCTTGAAAAGCCGCCCGATTAGGGCACGTTGGCAACCGCGACAGTTCCACTGCAACCGATATTCATGCACGCGCTTCGTCTCACTATCCTCCTCCCGCTGGCCGCACTCGGTGCGGTGCTGGCGAAACCCATGATCACGCCGAAACCGGAGGCCCGGCGTCTTGAAGTCCTGTTCTTTGGTGCCCCGACGAAGAACGGCCCGGCTCACGACCCGGTGACCCGGTACCGGAGCATCAAGAAGCATCTCGGCACCGAAGGGATCGATTTCACCTACACCGAGGATCCGGCGGAAGCCTTGGATGCCGGAAATCTGGCGAAGTACGACGCGCTGCTGATGTACGGCAATTGGGAGATGAACGGCCCGATGCCCGCCGACCAACTGAAGGCGTTGACCGATTACGTGAACAATGGCGGTGCCTTCCTGCCGATCCACTGCGCCTCCGCCTGCTACGGCGGCTCGCCGGAGTTCATCAAGCTCGTGGGCGGCCGGTTCAAATCCCACAAGGACGGTGTGTTCAAGGTGACGAACGTCAACAAGACGCACCCGATCATGAAGGGGTACGGCGGCTTCGAGGCGTGGGATGAAACCTACGTGCACGACCAGCAGGGCGACGACCGCGTGATCCTGGAGAAGCGCGAGCAGGAGCCCTGGAGCTGGGTGCGTCAGCAGGGCAAGGGCCGCGTCTTCTACACCGCCGCCGGCCATGACCACCGGGTGTGGGATCTCAATGAGTTCAACGATTTCATCAAGCGCGGCATCCTCTGGAGCGTGGGGCCGGAAAAATACCGCCTGCTGCAAAACCTCAAGCTGCCGAAGCTGGAGCAGGAAAAGGTGGAACTGCCCGGCTACCTGAAGCGCGAGCTGATCACCAAGGCGCAGAAGCCGATTCCGGCGGCAGAGTCGATGAAGCTGGCGCAGGTGCCGGTGGGCTTCGAGCTGGCGCTCTTCGCCTCCGAGCCGGACATCGTGAACCCGATCTTCGTGAACTGGGATCACAAGGGCCGCGCCTTCGTCATCCAGACGGTTGACTACCCGAACAACCTGCACGCGGGCAATCTGGGCAACGACAAGATCATCATCGCCGAAGACAAGGACAAGGATGGCCGGGCCGACAAGTTCACCACCTTCGCCGACAAGCTCTCGATCCCGACCTCGCTGGTCTTCGCCAATGGCGGCGTGATCTGCACGAATGGCACCGAAATGCTTTTCCTCAAGGACACCAACGGCGACGACAAGGCCGATGTCCGCGAGGTGCTTTTCACCGGTTTCAACATGGGTGACACCCACGCCGGTGTCTCGAACCTTCGCTACGGCCATGATGGCTGGATCTACGCGACGATCGGCTACTCCGGCTTCAAGGGCACGGTGGGCGGTGTGCAGCACCAGTTCAGCCAAGGCGTCTTCCGCTTCAAGCCGGATGCCTCGAAAATGGAATACCTCCAGCCGACGACGAACAACACCTGGGGCCTCGGCACCACGTCGGACTTCGACATCATGGGCTCCACGGCCAATGGCAACCCGTCCTTCTACCTGACCCATGCGAAGGCGGACTACGAAGCCGCCGGTCTGCAGACGCCGCGCACGCCGCGTGCGGATAGCAATCCGATCTTCAACCCGAGCTCGATGGACATCCGCCAGGTGGACCAGTTCGACCGCTACACGGCGGGTGCGGGCCATGCCATCTACACGGCGGAGCGTTTCCCCGCCGCATGGCGCGAGAAGACGGCCTTTGTCACCGAAGGCACCGGCAAGCTCGTGGGGATCTTCGAGATCAGTCGCGAAGGCGCCGGCTTCAAGGCGGTGCAGTCGAACAACAACATCTACAACAGTGCCGATGCCTGGTCCGGCCCGGTCTGTGCGGAAACGGGTCCCGATGGCGCCGTGTGGCTCTGCGATTGGTACAACCTGATCATCCAGCACAACCCGACGCCGAGCAAGGGGTCCTCCGGCCTCGATGCCAAGAACGGCAAGGGCAACGCCTACGAGTCGCCGTTGCGTAATGACAAGTTCGGCCGCGTTTACCGCATTTATCCGAAAGGCACTTCCAACGACAGCAATCCGGAACTCGATCCGGCGAAGCCTGCCACCCTCCTCGCCGGCCTGAATCACCCGAACCTCTTCTGGCGCCTCAACGCCCAGCGCCTGCTGGTGGAAAGCGGGAACAAGGCCTTCGCACCGAAGCTCACGGAAGTCGCCGCGAGTAGCGAGCGCGGTGCCGCCCACGCGATCTACGCGCTGGCTGGTCTGAACGCCCTCGAGCCCTCCACGGTGAGCCAGGCGCTGGCCTCGAAGGTCCGCGCGGTGCGCCGTGCCGGGATCTTCTGCGCCACTCCGGCCCAGCTGAAGGATGGCCTGATCGTGGATGGAAAGATCCAGGTCGATGATGCCCGCGATCTTGCCGATGCGTTGGTCGCGATGTCCCGCGGCCCGGTCGATATGGAGATCGGTAAAGCGCTCTACGCGCTGCTGGCCGCAAACGAGACGAAGATCACCCCGGACATCGCCCTGAAAGACGGCTGGCAGATCGCCGCGAACCGTCAGGCACCGGGAGTGCTGGCGGCGGCCGTGGCCGCAGGAGTCGGCGGCAGCCAGACACCGGTGGAAATGCCGAACCTGATGCCGAACCCGCAGTTCTCCGATGTCTCGGGCGGCAAGCCGAACGGATGGACGGATCTGCGCTTCTATAGCGGTGAACGCGATGAGGTGAAGCTCACGGCTTCTCCCGAGGGCCGCGATGGCAGCATGGCGCTTTCGATTTCGTCGTCGAAGAAATCCGACAACGGCGCGGCGGTGACGGTCAAGGTGAAGCAGCGCACGCGCTATCGCCTCTCCGCATGGATCAAGACGGACAATCTCAATCCTGACGGCGATGGACCGGGAGCCATGCTCAACGTCCACGGCGGCGAGCGCACCCAGGGCGTGAAGGGCACAAAGGACTGGACCCAGGTTTCCACGGAGGTGGAAAGCGGCGACCGTTCCGAGCTTCTCATCCACTGCCTCTTCGGCGGCTACGGCGGTGCGACCGGCACGGCTTGGTTTGACGACATTTCGCTCACGGAAATCGCGGGTGGTTCCGGCGTGAGTGGCATGCTGGATCAGGTGGCTGCCCGTTTCGCGGCGGCCGGCGATGCGGCTTCCAAGCAGGCCCTGGCCAACGAGCTGGCGAAGTCCGACAACGTCTTTGCCAAGAAGCTGATGGGCCAGCTCAACACCACTCCCGTGGCAGAAGCCCCGCCGAAGGAGAAGAAGAACAAGCCTGACGCTGCCGTGCATGAGCGCGGTGCCGCGATCTATGGCCTCACCTGCATCGCTTGCCACGGTCCGGAAGGCAAGGGCGTGCCCGGTGCCTTCCCTCCGCTGGATGCCTCCGAGTGGCTGATCAATGACCCGGACGTGCCGATCCGCGTCGTCGTCCACGGTTTGCAAGGTCCGGTGAAGGTCTCCGGTCAGGACTTCACGAACGTGATGCCGCCGCTCATCGACTTGGATGACCAGAAGGTCTCCGATGTGCTGACCTACGTCCGCCAGAGCTGGTCGAACGATGCGACACCGGTGACCCCGGCGCAGGTGAAGGAGATTCGCGGCAAATACAAGGACCGCACCACGCCTTGGACGGCGAAGGAGCTGGGTCACTGATCCCTTCCCTTGGAAAGAATCTGAACGGCGGCGGGAGCGATCCTGCCGCCGTTTTTCTTTTGGGGGACCGGTGCTTTTACCGGGTTAGCCCCAGCCTCCGGTCCGCGTCCTCCCGCACGCGGCGGTAGAGGTCGGGGTCGTCTTTCAGGCTGCAGCCGTAGGATGGGATCATCTCCCTCAAGGGCGCTTCCCACCCGGGCAAGCGCGAGGCGAAACACTTGCCGATGATCTCGAGCATCACGTCAACGGCCGTGGACGCTCCGGGCGATGCCCCCAGGAGCGCGGCGATCGAACCATCGGCCGCGGCGACGATCTCGGTGCCGAACTGCAGGACTCCGCCCTTTTTCTCATCCTGCTTGATGATCTGCACCCGCTGCCCGGCGGTAAGCAGGTGCCAATCACCGAGCTCCGCCGCGGGGAAAAACTCACGCAATGCATCCAGCCGGTCTTCCGGGCTTTGCATGACTTGTTCGATGAGGTAGCGCGTGAGATCGAGGTTGTCCTTCCCGACGGCGAGCATCGGAACGATGTTCGAGAGCCGCACGGAGCCGGGAAGATCGAAGAGCGAGCCGGATTTCAGGAACTTCGGCGAGAAGCCGGCGAAAGGGCCGAAGAGCAGCGTGTTCTTGCCATCGATCACCCGCGTATCGAGATGCGGCACGGACATCGGCGGCGCACCGACGGCTGCCTTGCCGTAGACCTTCGCGTGATGGCGTTCGACGATCTCCGGATTGTCGCAGACGAGGAACTGTCCGCTGACCGGGAAGCCGCCGAAGCCCTTGCCCTCGGGGATCTTTGATTTCTGCAGGAGCGGAAGCGAGGCACCGCCCGCGCCGACGAAGACGAAAGGGGCAGTGACGGTACGGTTGATGTCCTTCTTGAGATTCCGCACGGTCAGCTCCCAGCGGCCATCGCGCTTGCGGCGGATGTCGCGGACGAGGTGGCTGGTGGCAATTTTCACCACATCCCGCGAGGCGAGGTGAGCGACGAGACTCTGGGTGAGGGCTCCGAAATTCACATCCGTGCCGCCTTCGGCGCGGGTCGCGGCCAGCGGTTCGGCGGCGGCGCGACCATCCAACAGAAGCGGCGCCCATGAGGCGATGGTCCCGCGATCCTCCGAGTATTCCATTTCCGAGAAGAAATGGTGCGAGGTCATCGTCTCGAAGCGGCGGCGCAGGAAGGCCTGGTCCGCCGCGCCGTGGACGAAGCTCATGTGTGGGACCGCGGTGATGAACTCCTGCGGGGCAGGGAGCAGGCCGCGCTCCACGAGGTAGGCCCAGAATTGCTTGGAGAGCTCGAAGGCTTCGTTGATATCGAGCGCTTTCGAGATGTCCACGGAGCCGTCCTCGCGTTCCTTCGTGTAATTCAGCTCGCAGAGTGCCGCGTGGCCGGTGCCGGCGTTATTCCAAGGGTTCGAGCTTTCCTTCGCGACCTCGGCCAATGCCTCGACAATCTGGATCTTCAGCGTGGGATCGAGCTCGTGGAGGATGACGCCGAGAGTGGCACTCATGATGCCGCCGCCGATTAGGACGACGTCGGGCTCCGCGAATGTTTCTACACGCTTCATGGGGAACGAAAGTCGGGCGATAACTTCGCCAGCCCCGGCTGGCAACCATCACCCTGTACCGGTCAGCGCCATTTTTTCGCAATCATCCACCAGTTCCATTCATGGGGTTCATGGGGGAAGGGAAAGGCGAATCACTAATCACTAATCTTTTAATCACCAGTCTGTTCTTCGCGTGGGCGTTGGCCGGATGAAGCTTCCAAGGCGGTCCGCCCAAAAGCCAATGGGCATTCGGACTACGTCCAAACGAAAAAGGGCGCGACCGGTGTGGTCGCGCCCTTTGGAAAAGGAACGGGAAGCTTACTTGCCCCAGCGCTCGAGCAGCGTTTTCGCCATGTCGCTCGGGGTTTCGGAGACGGCGATGCCGCACTCGGCGAGGATGCGCTTCTTGGCCTGGGCGGTGTCTTCTTCGCCGCCGACGATCGCACCGGCGTGGCCCATGCGGCGTCCTGGAGGCGCGGTGGCACCGGCGATGAAACCGGCGATCGGCTTCTTGCAGTGCTCCTTCGCCCAGCGGGCGGCTTCGACTTCCGCGGTGCCGCCGATTTCACCGATCATGATGATCGCTTCGGTCTCCGGGTCCTCGTTGAACATCTGCAGGACGTCGAGGTGGCTGGTGCCATTGATCGGGTCGCCGCCGATGCCGACGAGCGTGCTCTGGCCATAGCCGAGCTGGGTAAGCTGGAACACCGCTTCGTAGGTGAGCGTGCCGGAGCGGGAAACGACGCCAACATTGCCACGCTTGCAGATCTGGCTCGGGGTGATGCCGATGCGGCAGCCGCCGTGGGATTTCTCACCGTGGCCGGGAGTGACGAGTCCGGGGCAGTTCGGGCCGATCAGGCGGGACTTGGAGCCGCGCATGGCTTCCTTCACGCGCATCATGTCCATGACCGGGATGCCTTCCGTGATGCAGACCACGAGGTCCACGCCGGCATCCACCGCTTCAAGGATGGCATCGGCCGCGAAGGGCGGGGGCACGAAGATGGCGGACGCGGTGGCACCGGTTTCCTTCACCGCCTGCGCGACGGTATCGAAGATCGGCACGAAGTCCGCGAAGTTCTGGCCGCCCTTGCCCGGCGTGACGCCGGCCACGAGCTTGGTGCCGTAGTCCAGGGAAAGCGAAGCGTGGCGCGCACCGAAACTGCCGGTGATGCCTTGCACGAGGAGCTTGGTGTTTTCGTCAACGAGGATGGCCATGGCGCTAGAGTGAAATGGAGAGGTAAAATGGGATCGAATCGATCAGTGCGAGCACTCGGGGTGGTTCGGCTTCTTCTGGTGAAGGGCGATGGTATTGCCATCGGGATCGGCGATGAGCGCCATGCGGCAAATGGGGAAGTCCTGGATCGGCAGGGTGACCGTCACGCCTGCGGCTTTGACTTTCTCCACCGCGACATCGAGGTCTTCCACCTCGAAGCAGACGCCGCCCCCGTTCGGGTTGGGCGTCCATTGTTCATTGGCGGTGGCGATCGCGATGGTGTGGCCGCCCGGAACGTTGAATTCGATCCAGCCGACGACGCCGTCCTCCTCGAAGACCATGCCTTCGGTGAGACCCAGGATCTCGCCGTAGAATTTACGCGTCCGCGGGATATCCGTGGACGGATAGCCCGTGAAGCCCGCTTCTTTGATTCCGATTCCGCTCATGATGTGGTCCCGGTTGTGGGGTGGATAACCTCCACCGTTAGCCCACGGCTGCAACGATCTTCTTCGCGGCGTCCGACATGTCGTCGGCGGACAAGATATTCAGGCCGCTGGCGCTCAGGGTCGCCTTGCCTTGCTCGACGTTGTTGCCTTCCAGGCGGACGACGAGCGGGATCGGCAGGCCGGTTTCCTTGGCTGCGGCGATCACGCCTTCGGCGATCACGTTGCAGTCCATGATGCCGCCGAAGATATTGATCAGGATGCCCTTCACGTTCGGGTCGGCCATGATGATCTTGAAGGCCGCGGTGACTTGCTCCTTGGAAGCGCCGCCGCCCACATCGAGGAAGTTGGCCGGTTCGCCGCCGAAGTGCTTGATGATGTCCATCGTCGCCATCGCGAGGCCCGCGCCGTTGACGAGGCAGGCGATGTTGCCATCGAGGCCGATGTAATTCAGCTCGTGCTCGGAAGCGGCGACTTCGCGGGGATCTTCCTCCTCCTTGTCGCGCATCGCCACGATCTCCGGGTGACGGTAGAGCGCGTTGTCATCGAAGCCGAACTTCGCATCGAGCGCCAGCACGCGGCCATCCGGGGTGGTGACCAGCGGGTTGATCTCGAGCATCGAGCAATCGAGCGAGATGAAGAGCTTGTAGAGATTGCCGAGCAGCTTGCCGAATTGCTTCGCGATGTCGCCGTGAAGGCCGAGCGCGGCGGTCAGCTTGCGCACCTCGTAGGCCTGGAGGCCGAGGATCGGGTGGACGAACTGGCGGATGATCTTTTCCGGCGTGTTGTGGGCCACGTCCTCGATGCTCATGCCGCCTTCGGTCGAGGCGACGATCACCGGGCGGGAAGTGCCGCGGTCCATCAGGATGGCGAGGTAATACTCGTGGGTGATGTCCACGGCCTCGGCAATCATCACCTTGCGGACCACCTTGCCGGCCTCGCCGGTTTGAATGGTGACCAGCGTTTCATTGAGCATCTTCCCGGCGAACTCGGCGGCCTGCTCGGGGGACTCGATGAGGTGGACGCCTCCTTGGAAGCCGTTCTTGAAGTGCCCCTTGCCGCGGCCACCGGCGTGGACCTGGGCCTTGATGACGAGCTTTGCTCCGGCGAATTCCTTGGCGGCAGCAGCCGCTTCTTCCGGGGTGGATGCCACCTTGCCCTTCGGGCTGGGGACTTGGAATCGGTCGAAAAGCTCCTTCGCCTGGTATTCGTGGATGTTCATGGCCGTCGGAAAATCGCGGCGACGCTACGGGACGGGCGGGTCGGGTCAAGGAAAAGGCCCATGACGCGGAAAATGTCAGAAAAACAGGCTCCTTGGGGAATCCAGCGGGGGGCTGCAAGCGGAGGTTGGCGTAGAAGGGGTTTCACCGATGTTTCATCGAAACTTCTTAAGTGATCATCAGTCCAATGGATGATCCATCAGATAGATAGGAAACTGGCGGCGGATGATGATTCAAATCGGGTTGACCCCGTGAAGGTGGGGCCCTAGCTACGCCTCCAGTTTATGAAAGCACTCGCCTGTCTCCCCCTTCTGGTTCTCGCCAGTTGTGCCACCATCGTCAGCAAGTCCTCCTATCCGGTCAATATCACCAGCAACCCTTCCGGGAGCCGGGTCATTGTAAAGAAAGAGGACGGCACCGTCGTCCACCAGGGCACGACGCCAGCCACGGTGACGCTTTCGTCCCGCGGCGGCTTTTTCAAGCCGGCGAAGTACAGCTTTGAATTCAGCAAGCAGGGCATGCCCTCGCAGACCGTCGCCCTCACTGCAGAAATGAACGGGTGGTACATGGGGAATATCCTCATCGGCGGCTTGGTCGGGATGCTGGTGGTGGATCCCGCTTCCGGTGCCATGTGGAGCTTGCCGGACAACGTGAATGCGAATCTCACCCCGCTTGCCAGCATGTCCGATGGCAATGGCAGGACGGTTGCCATCGTCGATCGCGATGCGCTCCCGGCCGACGTGCAATCGCGCCTCGTGGCTTTGAACTGATCCATCTCCTTACGAACCAGAAATCATGAAACAACTCGCTGTCTCCTCGCTCGCCCTTTCCGGCGCGCTGCTCCTTTCCTCCTGCGGTCTCTCGCCGAAGCCGCTGGTCTCCACGCCGCCGGCCAAGGCGGTCCAAGTCCAGGAATTCTCCATTGGTGATGGCTTCCTGATGAAGAAGTTCACCTTTCCCTCCGGCACCTACCGCGCCGAGTCCGAGGACAAGGTGGGCTACTATTTCGCGCCCCCGAGCGGCCAGATCAACGTCTTCGACACCGGCATGAAGTATGGCAGCAAGGGCGGCATCTACTGGAAGAAGGGCGAGGAAAAGCCGAACTTCGTCTACGCGAAAGGGAACTTCGGCATGATGGTTCCGCTCAAGAAGAAGGACATGCCCGTCACCCCGGTGCGCTGAGTCCGCATTCTTTCCACGGGGCCGTCGCCGAAAGGGACGGCCCCGAATTCTTTTCTGTGGATGGCGTTGAGGGGTAATCCCGAGACTAGTCGCGGAATACCAACGCCGTGACGTAGCCTTGGTCCCGATACGCAACGAATAGGTTCGGGGGAAACAATATGGGCGGCCCTGCATGGGTGACCTGAGCTCCTAGGCCTACAAAGTAGGTTCCCGCCGGCAGGTCGGATAGGATGGCGGTGATACTCGTGGGACTCCGGTAAGGTAGCAGCCCCGAGAGGCCGACACCGCTGCCGAACACCTCATTGGCAACCGGAGGGTAAACGATCAATCCCGTTCCAATCTTGAAAATATCAGCGCCGCTTTGAACAAACGGGTAAGCGGTTATCCCCACGCTTCTTAGCTGGCCGGCAAGGCCGATGCCCGGGATGAAGCCTCCGATGGTGTCAATCGTTTGAGTTGCCACCAGATAAATGGAATCACCCTCAAGGACCGTGACCTGTACATTTGCGCCTAGGGTGAATGGATCTCCCGGTGCAATGGAGAGAAAGGCGGGATTGTTGAACGCGCTGCTCACAATTCCGGATGGTCCTGCCGGTCCTTGGGGACCCTGAAGACCACGCTGCCCTGTCTCACCCTGCGATCCGGGTGGCCCCTGCGGGCCCACCGGCCCGATGGGGCCGAGCGTACCTTGGGCGCCGGGGTCGCCCTTTTCACCTTTCGGGCCAAGTGCGCCTTGCGGTCCCTGTGGACCAACGGCTCCGATCGTTACGTCGAGAACGCCCGTGCGCGGCGCGCCAGGACCCGTGACGACAACAAGATGGTAGGAGCCGGGCGCGATATTCGCGGGTAACGTTGCCGTGAGTGCGGTAGGGCTGAAGGCGGTCACCACCACCGCGGCGTCATTCAGAAGGACGATGGGTTTGGTTTTCCCAAAGTTGTCCCCCTTGATTGCAATGGTGTGTTGCGTGAGGTTGGCCGTTGCGCTGTCGATGACCACCTGATTGGACGATTCAGCGCGGGAGAGCGCTGGCGTCAGAAGGAGTGTGAGTGCCACCAGGGTGGACTCGATCGTGATTCTTTTCATGATGTATCCGGTTGTTGAATCACTGCCGCAACTATCGCAGCAAGACCACTACAGTGCAGGATACTCCATCATCGTTGCCAGGGATTTGCTTTGGGATTGGGTGCGCTTGAGAAAACCGGTATGCGAATGGGAGATCGGGGGAGCGGGAGTGAGGAGATAGCGTTCGTTGGGCAGAGAGAACCCGTTCGCACGGATCGGACTCCGCACAAACGGTTTTTAAGGAATTCTTCGATGGCCCGGGTGTCCGGCCGATCGTGGACGAAAGGCGTTTGGCCTATCTCGTCATTCCACCACGCTGCGGATCTCACCATCCTTCAGTTTCGTGCGGATCTCATCTCCGTGGGCGACATCGGCCTTTGAGCGGATGATCCTGCCATAGGAATCCATGGCGATGGAGAAGCCGCGTTCAAAGGCGGACTCGGGGCCAAGGGTGCGGAGGAGGGATCGAAGACGGGCGAGGCGTTGGTCGGCCTGATCAAGGCGGCGGTGGGCGGCGCGATCGAGTTGGCCGCGGAGTCGCGAGAGGTGATCGAGGCGAAGCTCCATCTGACGCGCGGGATGGTGGGCGGCGAGGGTGCGGGCGAGTTCCTTCAGGTTCTGGCTGTGGTCGCGGAGGGTGCTTTCCACCGCGGAGTTCATGCGGGCGCGGATGGAGTCGAGCCGCATGGCGGGCTCGCGCAGCAGGCGCTCGCCGCCACGTGAGAGGACGCCGCGGCGGAGGTTGTCCAAGGTGTAGGCGAGGCGCTCCAGGCGGTCCTCGGCGCGGCGGGAAAGCCGGCGCTTCAGGAGACGCAGGCGGGTGTGGAGTTCCTCTCCATCCGGCACGGCGATTTCCGCGGCGGCACTGGGCGTTGGGGCACGCAGGTCCGCAACGAAGTCGGCGATGGTGAAGTCGATCTCATGGCCGACGGCGGAGATGATGGGAACGGGGCACGCCGCGATGGCGCGGGCGACGATCTCCTCGTTGAAGTTCCACAAATCCTCGATCGAGCCACCACCGCGGCCGACGATGAGGACGTCGCTACGAGGAATGCCGTACTTCTCGGGATTGCCCATACGCTCGATGGCGCGGGCGATCTCGATTTCGGCGCCCTTTCCCTGCACGCGGACCGGATAAAGGACGGGCTGCACCCATGGTGCGCGGCGTTCGAGGATGTTCAGGATATCGCGGATCGCGGCACCGGTATCGGAGGTGACGATGCCGATGACGCGGGGAAAGGAGGGCAGCGGCTGCTTGCGGGCGGGGTCGAAGAGGCCCTCGGCCTGGAGCTTCCGCTTCAGGGCGTCGAAGCGTGCCTGGAGTTCGCCCATGCCGGCGCGCTCGACGCGTTGCACGATGATCTGGAGCTGGCCGCGTGCTTCATAGACGCTGGGCTCGGCGAAGACGCGGACTTTCACGCCGTCGTCCAGCGCCTCTGAGCCCGGCTTCTTCCGCGCGCCGAACATGGCGCACTGGATCTGTGCGCCGTCGTCCTTCAGGGAGAAATACCAGTGGCCGCTGGCCTGCTTCTTGAGGTTCGAGACCTCGCCTTCGACCCACAGCTCGCCGAGCTCGATTTCGAGCAGGTTCTTCATCCGCCGCACGAGCTGGGTCACGGAGAGCGCCTTCGGGGCGGGAGCGGGTTTAGGCGCGAAGAGATCGTCCACGGCGGGGAGTGAAGCAGGCTGCGAAGCCGGACGGAAGATGGAATTGACGCGGGGTGGTTCGTGAATCATTTTTGATTCACATGAAGACGGCAAGTGTCCGCGAGCTGCGAACCAATTTCCCCGCGATCGAAGCGTGGCTCGAAGCGGGGGAAACCGTGGAAATCACCAAGCGCCGCCGGGTGATCGCCACGCTGGCTGGCGCCGGGCCGAAAGATGGCCCCGATTTCGCGAAGCGTTTTGGCTCGCCGAAGCCGGCCGCCGTGCGGGCACGGACTCTTGTCGATCTGCTGTCCGAAGATCGCGACGCATGATCTTTCCGGACACGAGCTTCCTGCTGCCGCTCTATGTCGAAGCAGATGCGTTTCACGCTCCTGCGTCGCGGATCGCCGCACGTTTCACGGATCCGCTTCCGCTTACCTGGCTGGGGGAAATCGAGGTGGCGACCGGCCTGCACCGCGCTTTGGCGAGCGGGTGGATCGGAGCGGACGAGCACCGGCGGGCATTTATGATGATGGATCGCGATGTAGCGGATCGAATTCTTCTTAAAGTTCCGGTCGATCCGTCGCGTCTGCTACCGGTAGCATTGCGATTGGCTGCCGATCATTTCAAAGCGAACCCGGCGCGAACCCTGGATCTTCTCCATGTGGCATCCGCCGTGGTGCTGGGTGCCAAGGTGCTGGCATCCTTCGATATCCGGCAACGGGCCTTGGCGAAGGCCGGCGGCCTAGAGCTCCTGCCGAAAGCGCTGCCCAAGCGGAAAGCGTAGCGGTGGCTATCGCCGCTCCTTCTCCACGGAGCTCATCAAAGCGGTGGCGCGGGAACGAAAGGCCGAATTGACGAAAGGGGCTGTCTGGAGAATATCCATTCGCTAGGACCATCGGCCCCCCCGGCACGAACATGAATCATCGGACGATCTATTCTCTCCTGGCCCTCTGCCTGCTCGTGATGTCCTTTTCAGCCTGCACCGGCAAAAAGTCTGCGAAGACCTATAACGGTCCCGCTGGCAACTGGACCGGTGAGGTGGAGCATGCCCCGGGCCAGTGGCTGCCCCTGGAAGGGGAAAGCGGACGCGCATGGTTCCGCTGCCAGTGGAACGGGAAGACGGTCTATTGGCCCGGCAACTACCGAAAGGCGAAGAGCGGGGGATATATCGGGGGATACTACGATACTCAGATTCAGCTGTCCCTGCGATCGTTTGAGGGCAGGCTCTTCCTGATCTACCACGATCTCGACGCGGCGGGCTATAACGGGCAGTTCGTCTATTGCGAACTGGACTCATCGGGCACCCGGTTTCAAGTCATCCCCAAGAAGGAGTTTCCCCGGCAGATCGCGACCCAGAACTTCGGCTTGGATAGCGAAGGATTCGCCCGTTACAAGGATGGGAACGTGGTGAATTTTCCCAAGATCATAAGGAACCTTGAGGTGGATGACATCTTCTTTCCCAACACCAACACGGGCAAGATATGGTACGATCTGGAGACGGGAGATCGTTCGCGGTGGAGCGTGGATGGTCCTGTGAAGGCGGCTGAGTTTTGCCGGGACTTCGTGAGGAAATATCAACCGATCGCGCTGCTCACGATCGACAAGAGCCTGTGAGCGCGCCTTATCTCCGCTCCTCCTCCACCGCATTCAAGAGGATCCGCAGCGCACCGCCGGAGATCCAGACTTCATAGCAGAGGCAGGCGAGGGAGCCGCCCATCAGGAGCAGGGCGATGGTGAAGGATGGGATGGCGATTTGCTGCATGCCCGCGATGACGGAAACCATCGACACGACGCAGAGGAAGAGGCTGAAGGAACCGAAAAGCTGCATCGCTCGGATCAGGCTCAGACGGCGGCGGAGGTTGTCGATCTGGGCGCGCAGGACCTCGTCGCGTTTCTCCAGCCAGTCCTTGTGAAGGTGGCGGATCAGCGCGGAGAGGTGGAGAAAGCGATTGGTGAAGGACAGGAAAAGCAGGCTAATCGCGGGGAAGAGCAGGGCGGGCGTGGAGACTTCGAGCGTCACGGCCCGGAGCTTAGCCGCGCGGGGCGGGACAAGCAACCGCATGACTGGCAAGCTTTTTCGCTCGGCGGGTGCTTCGTTCCGGGCTTGCCGCCGGGGCCCGGCGGGAGGAACCTCCGCGCCCACGGATGAAGAAATTCTACCCCTACTTCAGATACCTCGCAGGTGTGAGGAGCACCTTCATTGCAGGTGTCGCGGCCGGGATCCTGTTTGCGGTGGCCAGCGGCTTCGGCCTGCCGCTGATGGTGAAGACGGTCTTCCCCTTGATTTTCGGAAAGGTCACGCAGGTCGTCGAAGTTCGCGATGCCCTGGAGCAGTCGGTGGGACCGGCGCGCGCCGAGGTGCTTCTTAATAACGCCTTCGGCGACGACATGAAGAACTTCGAGCAGACGGCGAAGTTCCGGAAATACGTCTCGGACCGGGTGGGGCAGGAGAATGCGCCGCGGGCGATCCTGATCGCGGCCTGTGCGATCATCCCGCTGGCAGCCTTCATCCGGGGGATCGCGGGGTTCTTCAACGTTTACTGGATCACTGCGGCGGGGCTTCACGTGCTCCGGGAAATCCAGCAGTCCGTCTTCGTGAAGTTGCAGCGTCTTCCGCTCGGCTTCTTCAGCGGGCGCAAGACGGGCGACCTGATCAGCCGCGTGATCTCGGACTCGAACATGCTGCAAGGCGTGGTCACCACGATCTCGAACGACCTGATCAAGCAGCCCTTCACCCTGCTGGCGGCGCTTGCTTTCCTGGTGAAAGATAGCTGGGAGAACAAGGAGTCCTTTTTCCTGATCATCTGCCTCCTGAGCATCCCGCTGGTGGTGGTGCCCATCCGCTTCCTGGGCAAGCGCCTGATGCGGAAGGCCGCGCACATGCAGCGCGAGTCCGGCGACAATTCGGGGATCCTGGCGGAGACGCTCGGTGCCACCCGCGAGATCCGCGCGTTCAATTTGGAAGAGATGATGGGCATGCGCTTCCTGGATGGCATCGCCCGCTGGACGAAGTTCCACCTGAAGGTGATCAAGTATCGCTACCTCACGCCGCCCTTCATCGAAATGGTGGCTGCGGGTGTGGTGGCATTTGCCCTGGGCTACGGGGCCTCGAAGGGGCTCTCCCTGGAGCGTTTCATGGGCGTGGTGACCGCGCTCTACATGTGCTATGACCCGATGAAGAAGCTCGGGGAGATCCACAACCGGATGAAGCAGGGCGAGGCTTCGCTCGATCGTCTGGAGGTGATCCTGAAGGCGGAGGAAGGGGTGACCGATCCACCGAATCCGGTGAGGATCGAGAAGGTTCAGGGCAGTCTTTCATTCCGCTCGGTGGAGTTTTCCTACGGCGATAATCCGGCGCTTCACGACATCAACCTCGATGTGCCCGCAGGACAAGTGGTGGCTCTGGTGGGGCCTTCCGGTGCCGGCAAGACCACCTTCGCGAGCTTGATCCCGCGCTTCTACGATCCGGTGTCCGGGTCGATCAAACTGGATGGGATCGATATCCGCGAACTGCGTTTGAAGGATCTGCGCGACCACATCACGATCGTGCCGCAGGAGGCGGTGCTCTTCGCGGGGACGGTCTTCGAGAATATCCGTCTGGGCCGGATGACGGCGACGGAGGAGGAGGTGAAGGAAGCCGCGCGACAGGCGCACGCGCATGATTTCATCGAGGGATTGCCGCAAGGTTACAAGACCCAGGTCGGCGAGCGCGGCGCGCAGCTCTCCGGGGGCCAGAAGCAGCGGATTTCGATCGCGCGTGCTTTCTTGAAGAATGCACCGGTGCTGATTCTGGATGAAGCGACTTCGGCGCTGGATGCCGGGGCGGAGGCGCGGATTCAGGAGGAACTGGCGAGCCTCGCGAAGGGGCGCACGACCTTCATCATCGCGCACCGCTTTAGCACGATTCGTATCGCGGACCGGATTCTTGTTTTCGAGCACGGCCGGATCGTGGGCGATGGGACTTTCCAAGAGCTCGAAGCGCAGCATGACATCTTCCGTAATTTGTTGGAGATGCAGCGGCACTAGGGGTGAGTCCCTCCGAGAGACGGTGATGGCGATTTCCGGAGTGGGATGGTTTGGAGAAGCGCGTCGCCCGCTCGTTCCGCCCGAGGCAACCGCGTTGCGGTTGAGGGGGCTTGCGAAGCCTACCCCGGGTAGAATCTCCTGCGTCGGTTCAACCCGGGGCTATATGAGGCAACCGCGTTGCGGTTGTTGGAACGGGGCTGTGTTGGCAACGGCGTTGCGACTGTTGAAACGGGGTAGAGGGTGCCGGATCCGTGGTCTCGGGTTGGTTATGATCAGGCTTCCACTTTTGTGTGGTGGCTGCTAGGATGGGTGAAACTCCCCCCATTTACTCGTGTCAAACTCCAGCCAAACCCTCCCGCCGGTGAAAAGTCCTTCGACCGATCTTGAAGCCTTGAGCAAGGAAGTGGCGCTTCTGCGCAACGAGCTGGAGGCGCTGAAGCGGGAAAACACGGATCTTCAGGCCCAATTGGCAAAGGAGGGCGGCTGGTCCGCAGGTCACTACTACTCGCCGATCCCGGAGAAGGCGGAGGTGCTGCGGCAGATCGAAGTGACGCGGGGGAAGGCGCCGTCGACCCCGGAGATCGAGCTGAATCGCGAGGGGCAAGCGGCGCTGCTGGAGGAGTTCGCGAATTATCAGGCCGATATCCCGTTCCCGGAAGAGAAGACCGATGGCTTCCGCTATTTCCACCGGAACGATTGGTTCTCCTATGCCGACGCGATCTTCCTCCACTGTCTGCTGCGGAAGTACCGGCCGGGACGCATCATCGAGGTGGGCTCCGGGTTCTCCTCGGCAGTCATGCTGGATACGATCGATCTCTTCTTCGACCGGTCCCCCGAGGTCACCTTCATTGAACCCTATCCGGATCGACTGAAGAGCCTTTTGAAAGAGGAGGATTCCGGGCGGGTGACGATCCTTGAAAGCAAGGTCCAGGAGGTGCCGCTTGAGGTGTTTCGGGCTTTGGCGGATGGCGACTTGCTGTTCATCGACTCAAGCCACGTGATCAAGTGCGGGGGCGATCTCCAGTTCCTGATGTTCGAGGTGCTGCCGGTGCTGCCTTCCGGGGTGTTCGTTCATTTTCACGATATCTTCTACCCCTTCGAGTATCCGGAGCAGTGGCTGCATCAGGAGCGCAACTGGAACGAGCTCTATCTGCTGCGTGCCTTCCTGGCCCATAACGAGGGCTGGGAGGTGCATTTCTTCAACAGCTACGTGGCCGCGGAGTTCGGGCCCCTGATTGCGGAGCGCCTGCCACTGGCCGCAAGGAGTGCTGGAGGGAGCATCTACCTGCGGAAGCTCTGAACCGCAGGCGGAAGCCTTTGGTTTCAAAAGGCCTCGTGGACTTTTTGCGACCATCAGGCCGAGCAAGCTTGCCGGACGGCGAAACCGGTGCGCTACCACAGAAACCTCCCCCTTTTTCCGGTACGCGTGGTATTCTTAGGGCGTGAATTACTTCCTATTCGTAGCCATTGCGGTGGTGCTGGTTTCCTGCGCCGAACCCGAACCATCCTATCTGGAAGGAAAGCCGCTGCCTTCCTACCTGGGAGGCGGTTCAGGCAAGTAGTGGAGATACTGCGCGGGAACATCACCAAGTGCTTGTCGTGGTCCCGCAGGGGGTGGTAGGAATTCAAACGTGTTTGCCTGATGGGTGACACGGCACCCCGTCATTCCATGACCTCGACCCGCAATCTTGCCTTGTCCTTGGCCTGCGCCTTTACCGCGATGGCTTCCGCCGAGGAGAAAACTTCCGGCAATCCTGTTTTCGAGGGCTGGTATGCCGATCCGGAGGGCATCATCTTCGGGAACCAGTATTGGATTTATCCGACTTACTCCGCGCCGTACGACGAGCAACTTCACTTCGATGCCTTTTCCTCGCTCGACCTGCTGAAGTGGAAGAAGCACGAGAGCATCCTCGACACAAAGGATATCAAGTGGGCGAAACGCGCGATGTGGGCGCCCTCGATCATCGAGAAGGACCGGAAGTATTACCTCTTCTTCAGCGCGAACGATATTCAGAACGACGAGCAGGAAGGTGGCATCGGCGTCGCGGTGGCGAGCAAGCCGGATGGCCCTTACAAGGACCTCATCGGCAAGCCGCTGGTGGACAAGTTCCATCATGGCGCGCAGCCGATCGATGGCTTCGTCTTCCGCGACGACGACGGCTCGCACTACCTGATCTACGGCGGCTGGCGTCATTGCAACGTGGCGAAGCTGAAGGACGACTTCACAGGCTTCGTTCCTTTCGAGAACGGCGAGACCTTCCGCTCGATCACCCCGGCGGGCTATGTGGAGGGACCCTTTGTCTTTAAGAAGGACGGGAAGTATTACTTCATGTGGTCGGAGGGCGGCTGGACGGGGCCGGACTATCGCGTGGCGTATGCCATTTCCGATTCACTCTTCGGCCCGCACGAACGGATCGGTGTGGTGCTACAGCAGGATGCGGCCGTCGCGACGGGGGCGGGGCATCATTCCGTGATCCACAATAAGAAGGATGATAGCTGGTATATCGTTTATCATCGCCGGCCGCTGGGGGAGACGGATGGCAATCACCGCGTGACGTGCGTGGACAAGCTGGAGTTTGACGAGAAGGGATTGATCAAGCCGGTGAAAATCACGAAGGAGGGGGTGACGGGGAATTTGTTGAGGTGAGGGGGATCGATGATGCTTCGGCCAGGCTGGAAGATCGCCTTTTTCCGGCACGCCAGGTTGACTCGGGTGCTCCGCCCGCACCCTCGGGCCTGCGGCCCACTCCTGCGGAGTGTCCAGATCCCCTCTGTCCCTCGGCGATCTTCCAGCCTGGCATCGAAGGACGGAAACGTTTCCTGATAACGTGAGATCCGGCTCAAAATGCAGCCAGACTGGAGCTTGGCGAGCCCGGGTTTACCGCCGCCTTCTTAGGAGGCCGAGGGCTCCTAAGAAGCCGAGCATCGCGGCGGATGGTTCCGGGACGGCGACGATGGCATTTACGCCGGCGACCTTGAAGCGGTCGACACCGCGGTGGCCCTGTGGACCCAGCTGGGCTCCGATCAGAACGGCATTGAAACTGGGTGTCGCGCCTTCGATTTCCACGTCGCGGGATGTACCGCTGCGGGTGGAGAAGTCATCGGTGCGCTGGCCGAAGCCGAGTTCGGCGAGGTCCGAATAGTCCAGGCCCGTGAGGTCCACCGGACCGGAGAGATTTGCGGTGTAGTAGGTGACGTCGCGGTCCCAGACCCCGTAGGGATCGACCACGATCGTCACGTCCGTGACGGCGGTATCGAAGACGATGAGGATCCAGTCATTGCCCTTGGCATTGTCCACCTGGTGTTCCGGAACGCGCGAACCTTCGTCACGATTGGTCACGCCGAGGCCGGTGTGATAGAGCACGCTCTTGCCGGATTCAAAGGCGTCGTTCGCCTTGCCGCGGGTGTGGCCCCATGAGGTCACGCTCATGCCCAGCGCGCCATCGGCAAACACGAGGGTATTGCCAAAGGTGTCCGTGGCATGGCCACCTGTATCCCATGACAGGGACTGGGAGAAACCAGGCACGACGAGCGCAAGGGCAGCGCACGCCGAGAGGGCGTAGGATTTCACGGGGGAGGAGGGTGAGGGTGTGTGGAGGCGAAAGTGGTGAGACACTCCCGGACAGCACGGCAGATTAAAACTCAACCCTCGCTAATAGTCAATGAGTCAAGCGATACGGGATCACGTAGGATAAAGGGATAACTTATCCGGCGTGGATATTTCCTCTATAGTCACTTGGCAGGTTGCGGCACTGGCGGAGCGGGACTGCTGCTTTTCGCCCGGGCCGATGCCTCTTGTGATTGCTTCACTCCGGCCATCACCGCGTCCCGGGTCAGCGATTCCAAGTCGCGCCGGTAGAATGTCTGCGGGACCGGCGGCTGCACCGTAGCGCTGGCCGAGTCCAAGGTGGCGACCGCGATGGTTGCGAGACCGAGGTGGGAAGGATGGAGCAGATCGCGCTGCAAAAGCATGCGGGTTTTTCCTGCCTCCCAGGTGCGGCCTCCCAAGGTGAAGGGCTGGCTGGAGACGGCTGCTTTCATCATGGCAGCGAAGGGAAAGAGGGTGACGTTTTTCTTCTCCGAAGCCCATGCCTTGAGGCGCTCGTTGCACTTTACCAGCACCTCGGCTTCCGGCACCTCCGCGATGGACAGGATGCCGCCTGCCGCGTGCCGTGCATCGGGGAGATCGCCCACGATGATGGGGGTGGGAATGCGATCGAGCTGCTTCAGCCCGAACTCGAAGAGTTCGAGGCGCTGGGGTGAGGTCAGATCCTTGCCGTAGCAAAACCAGAACAGGGAATCGAGCGCGACGACGAGGGTCGGCTTTGCTTCGAGCGTCTCGCCGACTTGTTTCTCTAAGGACCTGCGGGCGTCGAGGAAGAGCATCTTGCTGGCGCGGCTGACGACCGGTTCGTGATCGCAGGTCAGCGCTTCATTGAAGTAATTCGCCAGGCGGAACTCCGGGGTGCGACGGCCGCCGACGAATTCATCGGTGCAGAAGCCGGCTGACACGCTGGCTCCGATGATTGCGACCCGCTGGAACAATTCCGGCGCGGGCGTCCCTCCATGGGCGACGGAAGAGAAAGAGCAGGGGAGGGCGATCAAGGCGGCCCATGCAAATCGGAGGACGGATCTTCTCGTCATGTCAGTGCGCTTATCTCAAGCGGGGCGTGGATGACAAGACAACTCAAAGGTGGGTTTCCGGTAGCTTCACGGACAAGCGGGAGCGCTTGTCCCTACCTTCGCTTCCGACGAAGCAGCAGGGTCGCACCGGCTGCGACGAGCAGCAGGGAACTCGATGGCTCCGGCACGGCGACGAACTCGCCAAAGCCATTGGTGGTGCCACCGGTGAGGCCGAGGTTTCCATCCCACGCGGCGAAGATGCCGTTGTTCGGCCCGGGAAGGAGGGGGAGGGTGGTCGCGAAGAGATCGAAGCGGATCGAGGATGTATTCTGGTAGTAGAGGATCATCCCGCCATCGGCGGTCGTTTCGGGAAGACCCAGGCCGCGGGAGTCGAAGCGGTAGGTTCCGTCTTCATCATGCATGTGGATGCCGCTATTGTCATGGAGCTGGTATCCGGCGAATCCATCGGCGGCGAAGGTGCGGATCGATTCCGATTGGTAGACCTCGCCATCGTGGTCATAGACCAGGAAGCGGACGCCGGGCAGCGTGACCGGGGTGGTGAAATTGCTACCGCCTTCGTAAAACGAAAAGGTCCACGCGACGCCGCCGGTCTGCTGGAGGTAGTTGCCATCGTGGCGATAGTAAACGCCGAGATCGTTGCTGCCGTTCGAGCCGTTGTAGTCCGGCAGCCAGCCCACCCACTGGTAGGTGCTGGTCTCGCGGAAGTCGGAGCCCTCGCCATCGGTCAGGCCGATCACGGAAGCGCGGACATCGATCGAGGTCCCATTGTAGGAACCCGCGTTCGTGAAATCCATGTAGTTGCCCGAGTGATACCACGGGCCTAAGGTCGAGCCATTGGGATTCTGCTCGCCTGCGGCCTGGACGTTGTTGCTGAAACTCAGGTCAACGTACGATTGCCCCCATGCTGCTGCGGACAGCAAGATGGAGAGTACGACCGTACGGGTGGCGACGGAGGACAACATGGGGGGACGGGGGAAAATCAGCAGGGAGCGTGTAGCAGCCCGGCCACCGGCGTTCCATTGAAAAGCGTTACGCGATCGTGGAGGTCCCGTGACCGGCGAACTGCGCGGAAAGGGCTTCTGCCAGCGCTCCGACGTTCTCGTGGTCGAACAAGGTCAGATGCTGGCCGGGGACCGGAACAATCTCCAGTCCGTCGCCGGCGAAAGCGGTCCATCCGTAGTCGGAAGGCCACTCGACCTTGTCGCTCGCGGTCATTGCCTTGAAGAGCGTGACGCGGCCCTTGAAGACACGGGGGCGATACGCCTGCATGGCCCGCCAGTTTTCCTCACGGACCTGGACGCGGCGCAAGTCGCTGTGGGCCTCGGCAGGGCCTGAACTGAAGGCTGCGGCGAGTTCGGCCTTTACGCGGCGGTTCGTCGCGATGCCTTCCGCAATCCGTTCACGGAGACGTTCAAGGCGTGCGGGAAGGGGCAGGTCCTGCTGCTGTTGCCAGAAGGCATTGAAGCGGCCGGGCAACGAATAGCGTTTGGACGGTGCGGCCGGATTGTGGGTGTCGAAGAGTCCGAGGAACTCCACGCGATGTCCCTGCTCTTCCAGAATGCAGGCCATTTCGTGGGCAACTACACCGCCATAGGAGTAGCCCGCGAGCCGGAAGGGACCGCCGGGATGGGTGGCGAGCAGCAGGCGGACATACGCCTCCGAAGTCTCCTCCACGCTGGCCGGGGTGATCGGGGCATTGCTGCTCAAGGCGAGCGATTCGATCGCGTGCAGCGGGAAGTTGCGTGGCATCAGCTCGGCCAGGCTGCGGTAGAAGATCACGCCGCCATCCCCGCCATGAACGCAGAAGAGCGGCGTTTCCGAGTTGCCCTCCGAAAGGGCGACAAGGTGGCCCTTTTCATTGGCAGGCTCCGCGATGGCTTCCGCTTGCGGCGAGAGCAAGTTGGCGAGCTGGGCGATGGTGGGATGGCTGAGCAAGGCGGCCAAGGGGAGCGTGCGAGAGAACTCGCGGTTGATCCGGGAGAAGAGCCGCAACGCCATCAGCGAATGGCCGCCGAGCGCGAAGAAGTCGTCATTCCGCCCGATCTCCGGGATTTCTAGTAGTTCGGACCAAAGGGTGGCGAGACGCTGCTCGGTCTCACCCTGCGGCGGGGAGAAGGCGGATCGTCCGGCAGGTGCGGCACTGGCGGCGGGGTCCGGCAGGGCGGCGACATTGATCTTCCCATTCGCCGTGATGGGGAAGGAATCCACGACCGTGACGCCATCCGGTCGGAGGAAGGCGGGCAGGCGGCTGGCGAGCCAGGCGGAGAGAGTGCCGGGGTCGAGCAGGCTTCCTTGCTCGGTCAGTGCCCATGCGAGGATGCGCTTCGTTTCCGAACTTTCGCCGCGGACGGCGACCTTCGCCTGACGGACCTCCGGGTGGGAGGCCAGCATGGTTTCGATCTCGCCCAGCTCGATGCGGAAGCCGCGGACTTTCACCTGATGGTCGCGGCGGCCGATGAACTCGATGCTGCCATCCGCCAGCCAGCGGCAGAGGTCGCCGGTGCGGTAGAGGCGGGGCATGCCGAATGCCGAATTTCCGAATGACGAATGAAGTGCCTGAGGAAGTGGGATGAAGCGCTCCGCGGTGAGTTCGGCGTCGTTGTGATAGCCGAGGGCCAGGCCGTCGCCGCCGGTGTGGAGTTCACCGGGGATGCCGGCGGGCACGGGGCGGCCGAGTTCATCCAGGATGAAGACGCTGGTATTCGCGATCGGACGCCCGATGGGGATCGAGGGCCGCTGGCAATCCGCCGCAGTGATCGTGTGGCAGGTGGTGAAGGTGGTGTTCTCCGTGGGACCGTAACCGTTGATCAGCTTTGTGTCCGGCAACATCTCCAGGGCACGGCGCACGTGGGAGACGGAAAGCACATCGCCGCCCGCGAGGAGATAGCGAAGTCCCTTCAATGACTCCGCGTGCTCCTCGATCATCACTTGAAAGAGACCCGCGGTTAGCCACAGCGTGGTCACGCCCTTGTCGCGGACCGCAGAGGCGATTTCATCGAGCCCGGTGCCGTGCGCGGGGATGACCAGCTTTCCTCCATTGAGAAGCGGTCCCCAGATTTCAAGCGTGGACGCATCGAAGGAAAGCGGCGCGGCTTGCAGGAAGACATCGCCCGGCGTGATGTCGATGAAGTCGCAGTTCTTTACCAGACGTGCCACCGCGCGATGCGGCACCAGCACGCCCTTCGGCTTGCCGGTGGAGCCGGAGGTGAAAAGGAGATAGGCGGGATTGTCCGAACCGAAAGACAGCACGGGCAGTCCTGTGGACGTCGTGGCCTTGCCGACCGCCGGGATCTCGAGAAGCGAACCCTGCCAGGAGCCGAAAGAATCCCGGCAGCCGGATGCGGCGAGGGCGACCTTTGCCGATGACTCCGCCAGCAAGATCGAGAAGCGCTCGGCCGGGTAGTCGGGATCGAGCGGGACGTAGGCACCGCCCGCGAGCAAGATGCCCAGCAAGCCGGCGATCATCTCGGGCGAGGGCTTCGCGCAAAGGGGCACGAGGTCGCCGGGTTTCACGCCTGCTTCGATCAGGCTTGCCGCGATGGCGGAAGCCTCGGCGTAGAGTTCCCGATAGCTGAGCGTGAGATCTCCGGATTCAAGCGCCGTTCCTTGCGGGAAACGCAGGGCCGTTTCCGTGAAGAGCTGGCCGATGGTGGCCTCGCGCGGGTAGGCGGTCGTCTTGCCGGACCACTCGCGGGAGATGGTTTCCTTTTCCTCGCTGGTGAGGATATCGAGTCGGGAGATCGGCTTCGCGGCGTCGCTGGCGATGTCCTCCAGCAGGCGCTGGTAGTGGCCGAGCATCCGTTGCGCTGTTTCGCGGTCGTAGAGGTCGCTGCTGAAGTCGCAGGTGACGCGCCAGCCCTCGGCACGCTCGACCATGAAGAAGTGAAGGTCGAAGATCGCCCCTGGCGAACGCGATGGAATCGGGACGAGATCCACTCCGCCGAAGTGGCCGGCCTTCGCGAAAGAACGCTGGTGGGTGAAGTTGACCTGGAAGAGCGGGTTGCGGCTTTGGTCGCGGTTCGGCTTCAGCTCGCGGACCAGGCACTCGAAGGGCAGGTCCTGATTGTCGACGGCTTCCAAGGCGGTATCCCGCACCTGACGCACGAAGCTTTCGAAAGAAGGATCGCCGGAAAGGTCGCTGCGCAAGATGAGCGAATTGATGAAGACGCCGATCAAGGGCTCCAACTCCGCGCGGGTGCGGCCGGTGATGGGCGAACCGACGGCGATGTCCGTGCTGCCGCTGTAGCGGTGCAGGAGCACCTTGTAAGCGGCGAGCAACAGGTGATAGAGCGTCGCGCCATTGCGTGCCGCGATGCCTTGGAGCCGGACGGTGAGCTCGCGCGGCAGCAGTGCGGAGATGAGCTCGCCGTTCCATGTTTTCGTCGCGGGACGCGGCCGGTCGGTCGGCAGGTCGAGCTCGGCCATGCCGGCGAGCCTGCGCTTCCAATAGGCGAGCTGCTTTACCACTTCAGGACCGGAGAGGTAGTCCTTCTGCCATACGCTGAAGTCTCCGTATTGGATCGGCGGCAGATCAAGCGGGCACTCCTTGCCCTCGTAATAGGCCTGGTAGATGGCCGCGAGTTCCTCGGTGAGCACGGTCATCGAGGAGCCGTCGAACATCGCGTGGTGCACCGTGACGTGCAGGATGTGGGAAACGGGAGACAGCCGGACGAGTTCGGCACGGAAGACCGGTCCCGTGGCAAGATGAAAGGGGCGCTTCGCCTCGATGCTTCCCAAGCGGTCTGCTTCCGCGGAGCGCTCGCTCTCCGGCAGGTGGGAGATGTCGATGACTTCGAGCGTGAAGTTCGCATCCGGCTTCACGATCTGAAGTAGTTCGCCGCCGTCCTCTTCAAAGTGGGTCCGCAGCGACTCATGGCGATCTACGATGGTGCGGAGCGTCCTTTCCAAGATCCGGACATCCAGCGGCCCATCCAAGCGGAAGCGCATCGGGATATTGAAGGCGCTCACCCCCGGCTGCAGCAGTTCCAGATACCAGAAGACCTGCTGCGCGATGGATGCGGGAAACGCCAGCAGGTCCTCCGCGCCGTCCCCGGGGGCGGCGGTGAGGTCGGTGCTGTGAGGCGCTTCGCTCATGGGATCAGAGTTTGCGGCGATAGGCATCGCGGTTGACGCGTTGGATGGTGGTCGCGGCGGGAGCGCTTTCCGGTGCGGTGGCAAGTTCGGCGGCCAACGCGGCGATATTCCGCAGGCGGAAGACCTGTGCGGGCGTGAGTGCCAGGCCGGCACGCGTCGCGCGGGTGGTGATCTGGAAGATCAGGATCGAGTCACCGCCGAGTTCGAAGATGTCATCGAGCGTGCCGATGTCGCGAAGGCCGAGCACCTGGGCCCAGATCTCCACCAGCTGGCGCTCCGTCTCGTTCTTCGGTGCCACGATCTGGCGTTCGCTGGTTTCGTCGCTCTCTCCCGGTGCGGGCAGCGCCTTACGGTCCACCTTGCCATTCGGGGTGAGCGGGAATTGCTCAAGTACGACGAAGGACGTAGGAACCATGTAGTCCGGCAGTTTGTCCGCGAGGTGCTTGCGCAGTGCCGGGACCATGTCCGGGGAATGGCTGCCCGGCTTGTCGTGATACGGTTCGTTCGCGAGCGGTGCGGGCGTGGATTGGATCGGCCACATGGGAATCATCGGGCTGCCAGCGGGCAGGAAGACCGCGTCGATCAATCCTGCCGTGCCATTGCCCCGCCAGCGGACGTGTGCCTGGTAGTCATTCGCCTCCGCGACCGCGAAGAGATCCTCGGCCGACACCGCTGCATGAGGCGGTGAGGGGATGAAGGGCAATGGGCTGTCCTCCGGGGCGAGCTCGAGCGCACGCAGGAAACCGAGCGGCGAGCCCAACCGTTCGTCCGGGATGCCGGAGATCGCGATGTTGTCCGTGCCTTCGGCGAGGATCGCTTCGAGCTGCTCCAGATTGAGCCGATGCCATTCGCGCCACTTCGTCACCATCTGCACCGGCGGTTTTTCCCCGATGTGAAGGATGACGTCATAGTGGTAGGTGGTGGTTTCATTCGCCAGCTTGCCACGGCGGAGCTGGATCTCGGTGTACGAAAGACCGGGGATCGCCAGGCGATCGAACCATGCCGGGTCGAGCGAGAGTTCGGTTTCGCGGGCGAGGCGCTGCTTCAGCTTCTCCCGCAGCTGACCACAGTTGGAGCCCGCCGGCGCGCGTTCGTGAAGGATTTCCGCATGGTGTGCCGCCAGCAGGGCATTGCTCTGGATATCGCCCAGGAAGATGCGCCCGCCGGGCTTCACCGTGAGGGCGGCGTGCTGAAGCACGCGGGTCAGGTAGGAAGCATCCGGGAAATACTGGGCCACGGAATTGATGATGACCGTATCGAAATACTGCTCCGGGATGTCGCTGAAGTCGTCGGCAGGGCGGTGAAAAAGCTTCACCTGCGGGAGCGGCTGGTTCTTGGCGAGCGCCTCGATGGCCACCTTGGAAATGTCGGCGGCCCAATAGCATTCCGCCTCCGGCGCGAAGCGTGCGAGGATCTGGCCGGTGCCGCAGCCGATCTCGAAAATACGGCGCGGGGCGTACTTCCGCAGGCGCACCGAGGTCATGTCGATCCACTCGGTGACCTGGGCATCGATGTCCGTGATGCCGGCCCAGCCCGCGATCACCGAGTCGAGGCGGTCCAACTTCTCACTGCCGGATTGGTCGATGGCCGACTTGTAGAGAAGGTCCCACTGGTCCTGCCAGATCGCGGTGCCATCGCTGGTCGAGCCATTCAGGCCCGGGCGGACGTAGGCGATGAGGCGGCCGTCCACGACATGAGCCACGGCTTGGGAAACGGCGGGGTGCTGCTCAAGGTGCGTCTCGATATCGCCGAGCTCGATGCGGAAACCGCGCACTTTCACCTGATGGTCCATGCGGCCGAGGCATTCGAGCGTGCCATCGGGATTCCAGCGCGCGAGATCGCCGGTCCTGTAGAGCTTGGAGCTTGGAGCGGAGAGGATGGAGTTGGAAATGAAGCGGTCGGCGGTGAGGTCGGGGCGCTCGTGGTAGCCTTGGGCGAGGCCATCGCCGCCGATGAGCAATTCACCGGGGATGCCGGTGGGCTGCGGCTGCATGGCGACATTCACGATGTAGACCTGCGTGTTGTCGATGGGACGACCGATCGTCACGGGGCCTTCGCCTGCTTCCACCTTTGCGGTGGTGGACCAGATCGTCGTCTCGGTGGGGCCGTAAACGTTCCACACTTCGGAGCAGAGGGCGGCAAGCCGGTTCACCAGATCGCGCGGCACGGCTTCGCCGCCGACGAGGGCCTTGAAGCCCGCCTTGCCCGCCCAGCCTGCTTCCAGGAGCAGACGCCAGGTGGCGGGGGTGGCCTGCAGGACGGAGATGTCGTGGCGCACGATGGTCTCGGCGAGGCGGTTGCCATCGATCGTGATATCGCGGGTGGCGATCACGGTTTCGGCACCTGTCGTGAGCGGCAGGAAGATCTCCAGGCCGGAGATGTCAAAGGACAGCGTGGTGACGGAAAGCAGCACGTCAGCGGGCGAGAGGCCCGGCTCACGGCGCATCGAGTTCAGGAAGTTCACGACCGCACGATGTGGGATGCGCACGCCCTTCGGCCTGCCGGTCGAGCCGGAGGTGAAGATCACGTAGGCCACGTCTTCCGGATCGGCTTCCACAGGAGTGAAGCCGGCGGCGTCGCCGCTGAGCTCATCCGTCAGCAGGACCTTCGCATTTGAGGCGGGGAGCTCGCGATGGAGCGAGGTCTGCGAAAGGATGACCGGCATGTGGGCATCCTCCACCATGAAGCCGAGACGCTCGGACGGGAAGGCGGGGTCCATCGGGACATAGGCAGCGCCGCATTTCAGGATGGCGAGCAGGCCCGCGACCATATCGGTCGAGCGCTCCAAATGGATGCCGACCAGGTCGCCACGTTTTACTCCAGCCGTTTGCAGGCGGGCGGCGATGGCGGTCGCGCGGGCTTCAAGCTGGGCGTAGCTCAGCACCGTATCGCCGCAGCGCACGGCATGGTTTCCGGGCACCCGGGATGCGACATGCGAAACGAGGCAGGGCAGGGTCGCCGTGCGCGGGTAGTCGCGCTGGGTGGCGTTCCAATCGACCAGCACGCGCTGGCTTTCGCCGGCATTGAGGATCGGGAGCGATTGCAGCGCGGCATCGCCATCGCTGATCGTGCTTTCGATCAATTGCTCGAAGCAGCCGAGCCAGCGGCGGATGGTGGCGGCATCGTGGAGATCGGTGTTGTATTCGCACTCGACGATCATCCGCTCGTCGGTCTGCACGAGGTTGAAGAAGAGGTCGAAATTGACGTGGCGCTTTGGATTCGTTTCGATGTCGAACTTGAGGCCATCGAAGCCGATCTGATCGCTGCCGGACTTGTCGATGTTGAACATCACCGTGACCAGCGGCAGGCGGCTGGTATCGCGGGGCAGCGTCAGGTTCTTGAGCAGACTGCCGAAGGTGTAATCCTGGTGATCGTAGGCCTCCAGCACCTGCTCCTTCACCTCGGCGGCGAAGGCTCGGAAAGGCCGGTCCGCGGCGGCATTCAGGCGCAGCGGCAGGAAGTTCAGGCAGTGGCCCACGAGTTCATCGCGACCGATGCGGGTTTGTCCCGCGGCAGGCACGCCGATGACGAGGTCTTCCTGGCCGGTGAGGCGATGCAGCAGGGTGGCAAAGGTGCCGAGCAAGGTGGCGAAGAGGGTGCCGCCGAGTTTCGGGGAAGCTTTCTTCAGCCGCGAGTAGCAGCCGGCATCAAGCGTGATCGCTTCCATCGCCCCCGCATAGGTTTTTACCTGGGGACGGGGGTGATCGGTCGGCAGCTCCAGGACCGGAGCGCCATGGGCAAACTTCGCGACCCAGAATTTCTCCGCTTTGATGCGGTCCTCGGAATCCTTGTTCGCGAGTTCATGGCGGGAGTAGTCCGCGAAGGACATCGCCGGAGGAAGCAGCGGCAAGCGGTCGGCCTTGCGGGCGTTGTAGGCATTTGCCAGCTCCATCAGGAGCATGCCGAAGGACCAGCCGTCGCAGACCATGTGGTGCGCGGTGAAAAGAAGCTCGTGCTGCTCTGCCGAGAGGCGGGCCATTTGCAGGCGGAGCACCGGACCCTGGGTCAGGTCGAAGGGTGTGCGTGCTTCGTCTTCCTTGGCCTGGGACCAGTGCATTGCGCGGGCGTCGCCGGTGAGGACGGAGAAGTCGTGCTCGACAATTTCCAGCTCGCGCGGTGCGGCGTGGAAGATCTGCTGCTGGCCATCCGCGCTGAAAGTGCTGCGCAAGGCGGGATGGCGGACGACGAGATCAAGCAGCGCGGCATGCAGCGCGGCGGTATCGAGCGGACCGTCGAAGCGGATGATGTTCGACTCGTTGTAGGAGCAATTCGCCTCATCGCCCATCATGAGCGAGTGGAAGATCTCGCGCTGGGCCTCGGTGGTCGGTGACACGTCGCGGCGGGGGAATACCGTCGGTGCGTCGTGGCCGACGATGGCCGGGGCGGGCAAGAAGCCGGCCTCCTGCATGTCGGCCACCGCTTCCACGAAACCGCGCACGAGGCGATCCATGTCTTCATCGGTGTGCGCCGTCGTGAAGTAGAGCGGGCGTCCCTCCCAGATGTGGATGCCTTTCTCGCGGAGGAAATACCACAGCAGGCTGGCATACTTGAGATCCGGCGCATGCTCGATCACCGCATACGCGCTGAAGTTCGGGATGCGGATCGGCACGCCGATCGCTTCGAAGTGGGCGTTCAGCGTGCGGCACAGGCGATCGACGCGTTCGGTCACCTCGATCTGGAGGCGCGGGCCTTCGCCCTTGAGATGCTCCACCACGCGCCATGCGGCGGCGAGGGCCAGCGGATGGCGGACGAAAGTGCCGGCGAAGAAGGTTACGCCGACTTCCGGGAAACTGTCGTCGCCGTAGTTCCATGCTCCGCCATCGAGCGCGTCCATGTATTCGCGCTTTCCGGCCAGCACGCCGATCGGCATGCCGCCGCCGATGACCTTGCCGTAGGTGGCAAGATCGGCCTCGACGCCGAAGTAAGCCTGGGCACCGCCGGGATGGCAGCGGAAGCCGGTCACGACTTCATCGAAGATCAGCGCGGTGCCGGAGGCCTTCGTGATCGCACGGACCTGCTGCATGAACTCGCGCGGCTGGAGGCCGGGGGCGCGGCTCTGCACCGGCTCCACCATCACGGCGGCGAGTTCGTGCGCGTGGGCACGGAGGATCTCCAGCGAAGCGGGGTCCGCATAGTCGAGCACGAGCATGTTCTCGACCAGCGATTGCGGGATGCCCGGAGCGATTGGCTGGGCTTTGTAAACGCCATCGACCCATGCGCCGCGCACGAGGACTTCCTCGAACATCCCGTGGTAGTCGCCGGTGAAGTAAGCAATGCGGGTGCGCCCGGTGATCGTGCGGGACAGGCGCATGGCGGCCATCACGGCTTCGGAGCCGGTGTTGCAGAAGGTCGCGCGGTCCATGTTGGTCAGCTCGCAGATGGCCTTGGCGAGCTTGCCCGCGATCGGCGATTGCGGCCCGATCTCGATGCCGGTCTTGAGCTGTTTTTCAACGGCCTCGATCAACCAATCCGGCGAATGGCCGAAGAAGTAGGTGCCGAAGCCCATGGTGATATCGACGTATTCATTGCCGTCGAGATCCCAGATTTTCGCGCCCTTAGAGCGGGCGGAAACGATCGGGTAAACCATTTCCTTCCACAGGGACTTGAAGCCCGCCACCGCGCGCGGATCGGCATAGTGGCCGCGATGCTCCGCGGTGTAGGCTTTTGAGGAAGCGGTCTTGCAGACGTAGCGGGAAATCAGGTCATCGAGCGCCTTCTGCTGCCGGGCGGTGAGCCCGCCGTTCTCGCCCTTGTCGATCGGCTTGTAGGGGCCGAAGCGGGTATTGGTGGAGCCGTTGCGCGTGTGGTTCGCGGGCCACTTCACGGGGGCGAGGCCGTTGGCGGCTTCGCTGCGAGCCGGGAGGCTCGCGGTCCCCGGGGTGCGTTGCGATTCCAGCAGCGCCTGCATGAGCTGGATCTGGTTCGCCATCAGCTGCTCGATGGCCGAGCCACCTGCCATTGGCTGGGGAGCAGCAGCGGCTGGAACTGCTGCCGCTACGATGGGTGCCGTAGGTTCGGCTTCGGCAGGCAGTTCCTTGTCGAGATGTGCGGCGATGTTGGCCACGGAGGAAAGGTCGCCGAGCATCTGGCGGAAGGTGATCTTCACGCCGAAGCGCGATTGGATCGCCTGGCTTGCCTGGGTCAGGAAGAGGGAATCGAAGCCCAGTTCGGTAAAGGTCGCAGCATCGTCATCCACGACGATGCCGGAGAGATCGAGGACGATCGCGCGAAGCTTCGCGGCGAGATCGGGACGACGGTCAATGGCGGGGGACATGACTGTGGGGGGGGTGAGGGGTGAAACAAAGGGGACGGCAGGAGCTTCTTGGGAACCGGAGTGCTGACTCTCAACACTCAACTCCCGGCTCTCGACTTCCTCCGATTCATCAATCCAGTAGCTCTGGCGCTCGAAGGGATAGGTCGGCAGGTGGACGCGGGCGCGTTCCTGACCGGCGAAGAAGGCGGACCAATCCAAGGGGACGCCGCATTTCCAGAGCTCACCTGCGGCATTGAGGAGATCGGTGAGATTCGCCGAGGAAGAGGGCAGGGTCGAGATAACGTGGCTCGAACCGCGGGCCGGATGTTGGCGGGCGAAGGGCGCTAGCGCTTGGCCGGGGCCGACCTCCAGCAAGAGCAATCCCTCCTCGGCAAATGCGGTGGCGAGCGCGTCGGTGAAGCGGACTTCGTGGCGAAGCTGGCGTGCCCAGTAGCCGGGGTCTGCAAGGGTCGCGGCATCCATCGCCTTGCCCGTGCCGGTCGAGATCCACGGAATCGCCGGAGCATTGGCGCGGACTTTCGCGGCCTCCGCCGTGAAGGGGGCGACGATCGGCTCCATCATCCCGGAGTGGAAGCCGTGCGAGGTCTTGAGGGCGCGGCAGGCGATTTTCCGTGCTTCCAGGTCGCGCTGGAAGGCGGCGACGGCTTCATGCGTTCCGGAGACCGTGCAAAGCTTCGGGCTATTGATCGCCGCGAGATCGATGCCTTCGGGCAGCACCAGTTCATCGATGCCTTGGCGCACCGCGAGCATCGCTCCCGACGGGAGATCCTGCATCAGCTTTGCGCGAACCGCGAGCAGGCCGAGGGCATCGGCGAGGGTAAAGGTGCCAGCGAGAACAGCGGCGACGTATTCGCCGATGCTGTGGCCGATGAGCAGTGATGGCTGCACGCCCCAGGAGATCCAGAGCTTTGCCAGCGCATACTCCACGACGAAGATGCAGGGCTGGGTGAGCCAGGTCTGGTGGATGCGTTCTTCGGCAGCCGCCTGATCGCTATCGGAAGGGTAGAGGGTTGCTCTAACATCGACACCCAGATGCTGCTGGAGGCCGGCCGCGCACTCATCGATGGCGGCGCGGAAGGCGGGCTCGGAGTCGTAGATCTCGCGGCCCATGCCGGGATACTGCGAACCTTGGCCGGGGAAGAGGAAGGCGACCTTTGCGGGCTTTCCGGCGGCTGCAGATTTCGCGGGTTCGCGGAGCTTGGCGATCGCTTCGCTGGCGTCCGCCGCGACGATGTGGCGGCGGAACGGGAAGTCCTTCCTGCCGGTGGCGAGGGTGAAGGAGATGTCGGCGAGATCTTTGGACTGCGGTGACATGTCACCGCTTTGGCTTGGGGAAGATGAACTTCTCTCCAATGCGGAACCGTTGACCGAAGCGACACCATCCCGGAGCCAAAGCGGCGTCATGCCGCCGCACTCCATATGCTTCGCCAGATTCTCTGCCATCGCATCCAGCGCGGTGGCCGTCTTCGCGGAGAGCACGAGAAGCTGTTGCTTGCGACCCGGCGTGGTGGCTGGAAGGACAGGCGATTCTTCCATCACGACGTGGGCATTCGTTCCGCCCACTCCGAAGGCACTCACACCCGCGATCCGCTTGGTGCCATTGCTTTGCCACTCGCAGGACTGTGCGGCAGGAGCGAAGGGGCTGTTGGCGAAATCGATGCGCGGATTCGGCGCGTTGAAATGCAGGAGTGCTGGGATCTTTCCGTGGCGGAATTGCTGGATCGTCTTGATCAGGCCGGTGACACCCGCTGCCACGTCAAGGTGACCGATGTGGGTTTTGCCGGTGCCGAGCGTGCAGTAGCCGTTCCCTTCGGCGCCGCCTTCTCGGAAGGCCTTGGTGAGTGCGGCTACTTCGATGGGATCGCCGAGCGGCGTGCCGGTGCCGTGGGCTTCGACGTATGAAACTTCCGAAGGATGAACACCCGCGGACGCATGGGCGAGCGCGATGACATCCGCTTGAGCATTGAGGCCGGGAGCCGCGAAGCCGATCTTGTCCGAGCCGTCGTTGTTCACGGCCCAGCCTTTGATCACGGCAAGGATCGGATCGCGATCGGCGACGGCTTCGCTGAGGCGCTTCAGCAGCACTACCCCGCAGCCATGGCCGAAGACAGTGCCGTTTGCCTTTTCATCGAAGGCGCGCACGGTTCCATCGCCGGAGACCATGCCTTCTTCGGTGTAGAGATAGTCGCGCTGCTGCGGGAAGCTGATCGAGACGCCGCCCGCGAGGGCCATGTCGCATTGATAGGTCAGCAGCGATGTCGCCGCCTGGCAGATGGCCACGAGCGAGGTGGAGCATGCCGTCTGGATGGTCATGCTCGGGCCGCGCAGGTTCAGCTTGTAGGAGACGCGGACCGGCAGGAAGTCCTTGTCGTTCCCAAGCATCGTCTGGTACTCGGCGACCTGGTAGTTCTTCGCGAGTTCCTTGGCCTTGCCGAGGTTGTGAAGCAGGTAAGTATTCAGGCTCAGGCCGGCATAGACACCGATCATGCCTGGATAGGCACCGGGATCATAGCCCGCGTGTTCGATCGCTTCCCACGCGCACTCCAGGAAAACGCGATGCTGCGGATCCATCAGCTGCGCCTCTTTCGGATAGATGCCGAAGAACGAAGCATCGAACAAATCCGGGTGGTCGATCATGCTGCGGGCACCGACATACTTCGAGCCATCGCTTTCCACGCGGCTTTCGAAGCGTGTGACGCAGTCCTTCCCCTCGATGAGGTTCTGCCAGAACTCATCCGGATTGGCGGCACCGGGGAAACGACCTGCCATGCCGATCACGGCGATGGCTTCCGGCTGGGGGATGTCTTCGTTCATCGGGGGGTGGGACGACGGAAGCGGGCGAGCCCTGCTTGCTGCATGCGCGCCCTGTCCTGGGCGCTCGGTGCCGCGCTGGTCGCGGCCTGAGGGGAAAGGAGATCCGCGAGCGATTTCGCGCTCGGGCGGGCAAAGAGATCGGTGATGGCGAGATCTTGGCCGGTCATTTCGCGCAGGCGCACATGGACCACCGCGAGGTGGATCGACGTGCCGCCGAGGTCGAAGAAATTTGCCTCAGGATCGGTGACGGGGCTTTCGAGAATCTCGGACCAGAGATGGAGGATACGGCCGGTGAGGGTGCCATCATGCGGCCTATGGCTCTCATGGGACGCATGTCCTCCGGCAAGGGCAAGGCGATCCACCTTGCCATTCGGCGTGAGGGGAAAGCTCTCCGTGAAATGAAACTCACCGGGCACCATGTAAGTGGGAAGCCGCTCACCGAGTGATGACTTCAGGGCCGCGGGAGACGCTGTGCCTTTTACGTGGGCGATCAGCCGGCCGTCCTTCGCGATCACTACGGCCTGCCGCACTTCATCGTGCTGCTCCAGCGCGATCTCGATCTCGCCGAGCTCGATGCGGAATCCGTTCACCTTCACCTGATGGTCGGAGCGGCCACGGAACTCAAGGGTCCCGCAAGGAAGCCTGCGGGCGAGGTCGCCGGTGCGATAGATCCCGCCCGCCAGGGCGAAGCTCCGGCGCGTGCGCTCCTCGTCATTGAGGTAGCCGCCGCCCAAGCCTGCTCCGCTGATGCAAAGCTCGCCCAGCTCGCCATCGGGAATGATCGCCAGATCGTCATCGCGGACGGTGACCGTCACGTTCGGGATTTCCCGGCCGAGGGGGACGAAGCCAAATTCATCCAGATTCCCGCGATGCATGCGGTGGAAGGCGCAGATGTCCGTGCACTCGGTCGGGCCGTAAGTGTTCACGATCTCGGCACGGCAGCCGGGATGTTCCAGCCACGCGCGGAGGCGGGGGATGGAGATGGGCTCGCCTCCCAGCACCGCGAAGCGGAGAGAGGAAAGGGCCGCATAGCCGATCGAAGCGGCGGCATCCACCAGGGGGTAAAAGGCGCTTGGCGTGCAATTGACCAGCGACACGCCGTGGTTCCGGATCAGCGCGGAAATACGAGAGATATCGTAGGTTCCGCAGTCATCCAGCAGCAGCCGCCCGCCGGTAAGCAGGGGAGTGAAGAAATTCTTCTGAGTGAGATCGAAGCTCGGCGAGCTGATCACCAGCGTGCAGTCGGAAGGCCCGAGCGCGAGCTCGCGGCCATACCAGTCCAACAGGTTCGCAAAGCCCTTCCGAAAGACCGAGGCGGCCTTCGGCTGGCCGGTGGAGCCGGAAGTGAAGATGGCGTAGAGAGGGTCGTCCGGCGTCGCGTAGGACCTCACGGGGTCCGCGGAAATCCCGTTCAGCGCGGGATCGAGCACGTCCACCACGTTTGCGGCACCCGCGGAGCGGAAGGTTTCGGCCAGATCTCCCCGGCTAAGTACCAGGTTCAAGCCCGCGGACGAGATCATGTGGGTCAAGCGGGCCTGCGGATAGGCGGGGTCCAGCGGGACATAGGCGGCCCCGGATTTCACCACGGCCAGCAGTGCCAGGATCAGTTCCACGGAGCGGCTGAGCCCGATCCCGATATAAGTTCCCGGGCGGGCCCCCAAGCCCTGCAGCTGTCTTGCGAGACGATTCGCCCGTTCATTCAGTTCTCCCGCGGCAAGGCTCGCGTGGCCCGCGATCACGGCGACTTCGCCGGGCAAGGCAGCAGCCCTCGTCTCGAAGGCGACGAGCAGGCCATCTCGCAGGAGAGCTTCCTGCATGAGGGGGGATACGGTCATGAAACTGGGGGGGGTG